>Ga0055473_10000103_pt1 | contig 10075 bp, 8 predicted proteins | sample Muzzi_CordA_D2_FD_57679 | JGI IMG/M metagenome (GOLD analysis project Ga0055473, IMG submission 57679) | Wetland microbial communities from San Francisco Bay, California, USA, that impact long-term carbon sequestration - Muzzi_CordA_D2 | ecosystem: Environmental > Aquatic > Marine > Wetlands ... | reverse complement strand
AGCCAGACGACGATCACCGCTCGAAAGACTGATCAGTGCCCGCGAATGGCGTGGGTGCGGGCCGCCAGCTTCGGCCGTCCTTTGCTCAATCGGCGACGAGATTCCGGTAAGCGTGCCAAGTTGCGTGCCCGATCAGCGGGAATGCGAATACGAGGCCGACGAGCAACGTCGCGATGCCGCAGACGATGAAGGCTGCAATCAGGACGGCCCACAGCAGCATCGGCTTGGGGTTCTGTCGCACCACTTCGATGCTCGTGCGAATTGCCGTGACGGCGTCGAGCCGGCGGGTCATCAGCAAGGGAACCGAAATCGCGGAGATCGAAAAGACCAGGCAGGCAAGTACGGCGCCGACCGCTGTGCCGACGACCAGCAACATCAGGCCGTGCGGCGTGAACAACAGTGTGGGCACGAACTCGCGCGCGGTCGGAAAGGTCGATCCGGCGCCCATGAACAGCATGAACAACAACAGTGCGATCTGGATCCAGGCGAAGTAGGCAAACAGCAGGATCGCGCCGAGAAAGCTGAGTTGGCCCGGGGCTCGGAAGCCTGCAAACATGGTATTCGAGAAATCCACCGGCTGGCCCGCCTCGAGCCGGCGGCTGATTTCGTAAAGCCCGACGGCGACCAAAGGTCCGATCAGGAGAAAGCCACCGGACAGCACCAACATGAGCGATTGCAGACCGAATATGATGAAGCCGTACAACATCATGAACGCGGCAATGGAGAAGGCGGCGCCGTAGGTCAGGCTGATTTGGGGTGCGGCCCACATATCACGCCAACCGGCCGCGAGCCAATCCCAGGGGGCGTCGAAAGGAACCTTTCGAATTTCGATCTCGGCGGCGACAATGCCGGCCGTGGGCGAAAGGGGCGTTTCAGTGGCCAAGGCGGGCTCCTTGATGCGTCATGTGGCGCGTGCGGCGAGCGAGCAGGCCGCATCACACTGAACCGACATCGGTTTGTGTCTTTATTGGTTCCCAGGATGCCGAGCGTCCTTGACATCGGTCAAGCGCGCTTCACCAACTTCCCCTTAACGAGGCGCGTGTGGAGACGCGCCATTGCATCGTTGCAGCGCCCGAGGCGAAGACGTGGGAAACAATCTGGAACGCATTGAGCAGACTATGGCTAGCGAAAGCCCAACCTTGAAGCGTGTGCTCGGGCTCTGGCCGGCGGTGCTTTATGGGCTCGGTGTCACGATTGGCGCCGGGATATACGTCCTCGTCGGGCCAGCGGCGGGCCGGGCCGGCATGCATGCGCCGCTGGCATTTGTCATCGCCGCCGTTGCGATGGCCTTCACGGGCGCCTCTTTCGCGGAATTCGGCGGCCGTAATCCGGTTTCAGCCGGTGAGGCGGCGTATGTCAAATCGGCTCTACGCTCGCGGGTGCTCGCTACAATCGTCGGCTATCTCGTGATCGCAACCGGTGTCATCTCGGCCGCCGCGGTCAGCGTCGGCAGTGCCGGCTACATTGCGTTATTTCTGCCGTGGCCGAACGTCGTCCTGATCGTCATGGTGGTCGTTCTGATGGGGTTGGTGGCGATCTGGGGTATTCAGGAATCGATTGCGTTCGCGGGGTTGATGACGCTGATCGAGATCGGCGGCCTGTTGATCCTGATCGTGGCCGGCATGGTGATGAGACCGGATGTGTTCACGCGCATGCCGGAAATCGTTCCGGTTGGCGACTGGGCTGTTTGGAGCGGGATCTTTTCGGCGTCTCTGCTGGCGGTTTTCGCTTTTACCGGATTTGAGAACCTGGCCAACATTGCCGAAGAGGTCAAACGACCTGAGCGGGTATTGCCCGAGGCAATTTTCCTGACATTGATTGTGACGACCGTGCTCTACGTGCTGGTCGTCTGGGTCTCAGTATTGGCGGTTCCGCCAGCGGAGCTTTCAAGTTCGAAAGCACCGCTGTCCCTGGTGTTTGAGCGTCAAACCGGGCTGCCGCATGCGATGATCAGTGCAATCGCGATCGCGGCGACGCTGAACGGCGTGATCGTACAGTTCATCATGGCCTCGCGTGTGCTCTACGGGCTCGCCCATCAAGGCGGCGCCCCGCGATTGTTCGGTGCGGTCAATGCGACAACGCGGACGCCAGTGCTCGCGACGGTGACGGTCGTTGCGATCTCCGGAGCGTTGGCCGTTTCGATTTCACTGGAAGGTCTCGCCGATCTTACCGCGCGAACGACGCTTGTGACCTTTTCGCTGGTCAATCTGTCACTCTTGATCGTCAAGATCCGGAGTGATCAGCCCGCGGGTCCCGGCGTCTTCGTGGTGCCGATCTGGGTGCCCGTAATGGGCTTCATCCTGTCGACGGCATTCCTGTTGGCAGACCTGGGCAATTGACCAATTCAGGGGATCAGAAGCGATGACGGTTCGCAATTTGGATTACCTGTTGGCGCCGAGATCGGTCGCGCTGATCGGTGCGAGCGACCGAGAGGGAAGCGTCGGGCAGATCGTTGCGCGGAACATGCTCGAAGGTGGGTTCGGCGGGGCGATCCATCTGGTCAACCCCAAGGGCAAGATGATTTGTGGGCGGCAGAGTGTTCGCTCAATCGACGCGCTGCCTGAGCCGGTGGATCTCGGCATCGTCGTTACACCGGCGGAGGTGGTTCCCGGCGTAATCGGCGATTTGGCGAAAGCGGGCGCCCGCGCCGCGGTCGTGATCACGGCAGGCATCCGGGGAGAATTGCGCGATCAAATGCTGCGCGCGGGGCAGGGGGTGTGCCTGCGCATTCAAGGTCCCAACTGTCTCGGGCTGATGCTTCCGTGCATCGGGCTCAATGCGAGCTTCGCGCATGTCGCGCCGGTGGCCGGCGATGTCGCGTTCCTGTCGCAGTCGGGTGCATTGATCACCGGAATCGTCGACTGGGCGGCAAGCCGAGGCGTGGGATTCTCGCATGTCGTTTCGCTCGGCAACGCGGCCGACGTCGACTTCGGCGATCTGCTGGATTACCTGGCGGGCGATCGCACCAGCCATGCGATCCTGCTCTATGTAGAGAGCATATCGAATGCGCCCAAGTTTCTCTCGGCCGCGCGACGGGCGGCACGGTCGAAACCGGTGATCGTAGTGAAGGCCGGCCGACATGCGACGGGCGCCAAGGCGGCGCTTTCGCATACGGGAGCGCTGGCCGGTTCCGACAGCGCCTACGATGCCGCGTTCCGCCGGGTCGGGTTGGTTCGGGTGAAGGAGTTGGGCGAACTTTTCGACGCCGCGGAAATACTGGCGCGGATGCCGAAATTGGCCGTCGAGACGCTGACCGTGCTGACCAACGGTGGCGGCGCCGGCGTGCTGGCGGCCGACCGGCTGGCGGATATCGATGGTCGACTGACGACATTGAGCCCCGACACCATTGCCGCGCTCGATGCGATCCTGCCGCCGACCTGGTCGAAGAACAACCCGATCGATATCATCGGGGATGCGGGGGCCGACCGCTACGAAGCGGCCATGGAGACAATCCTTGCCGCACCGGAAGTCGATACCGTTCTGGCCATCAACTGTCCGACAGCGCTTGTTCCAAGCATCGAGACGGCGGAAGCCATTCTAAAACCGATCGAAGAGCGGCGGGCTGCATCGAAGCCCGTCAAGCCGGTGCTGACGACGTGGCTTGGCGATACGGCCGCGCGTGAGGCGCGGAAGCTCTTTGTCCAGCACCACCTGCCGACGTTCGAGACACCGGCAGACGCCATCAAGGGCTTCGGCACGTTGACCGCGTATTTTCGCGGCCAACAAGCGTTGATGCGGACGCCCCATCAGGCGCCGGGCGAGTACGAATTCAATCGTGACCGCGCCAAGGCAATCCTGGATGCAGCGGCGCAGCATGGCCGTACAATGCTGACCGAACCCGAATCGAAGGCGCTGCTGACGACCTACGGCATACCTGTGGCGACGACGATGGTTGCCAAGGATGCGCGGGAGGCGCGGGCGGCTGCAGTTGAAGTACTTCAGATTAGCGATGCCTGCGTGCTCAAGATCCTGTCCCAGGACATCAGTCACAAGTCGGATGTCGGCGGCGTCCGGCTGAGCCTCACGACACCGGAAGAGGTCGAACGGGCGGCCAACGATATGCTCGAGCGGACTGGCCGGTTGCGACCAGACGCCAGGATCGACGGGCTGACGGTGCAAGCCATGATCCGGCGGCCGGACGCGGTCGAGCTGATTGCAGGGATGTCGGTGGATCAGTCGTTCGGCCCGATCGTGATGTTCGGCGCCGGTGGAACGTCGGTCGAAGTCGTCAAGGATATCGCCCACGCACTGCCGCCGCTTGACCTGCTGCTGGCGGACGATCTCATCGGCCGGACCCGCGTTTCGCGGCTGCTTGAGGCGCATCGCGGCAAGCCGGCCGCGAACCGGGCAGCGCTCACGGAGGCCCTGGTCCGTTTGAGCTACCTGGTTGCAGACCATCCGGAGATACTGGAGCTCGATATCAATCCGCTGCTGGTTGACGCGGACGGTGTGATCGCGCTCGACGCGCGCGTGCACGTGGCCGAAGAGGGCGTGCAACCCAGGACGCCGATGGCGATCCGCCCCTATCCTTCGGGTTGGGAGGCCGACATCGAGATCGGGCGTGCTGGCGACGTTCATATTCGACCAATCCGGCCCGAGGACGAGGTTCTTTATGGCGATTTCTTTAAGCTGGTCGAGGCGGATGACATGCGGCTGCGATTCTTCATGGCGCGCCCACATCTGTCACATGCGTTCCTGGCCCGACTGACCCAAATCGACTATGCACGCGAAATGGCGTTCGTTGCGCTCTCGAAGAGCGAGGGTGAGGAAAAGTTGTTGGGGGTGGTTCGGTTGATCGCGGACGCCGACTACGAAAGCGCCGAATATGCCGTCCTGGTCCGTTCGGATCTGAAGGGCGAAGGTCTTGGTTGGGAGTTGATGCAACACGTCATTGGGTATGCCGCAAGCGAGGGTTTGCAGGAGGTATTCGGCACTGTGCTGGCGGAAAATACGACGATGCTTAAGATGTGCCGGCAGCTTGGTTTCGAGGTGATGGTTGATCCGGAGGACCAGATGTTGCGGCGCGTACGGCTCCGCGGAGAGGCGCTGAAAAGCTATCTTGCCGGGAATTGAATGGCGAGATGATCGGGCAGCCCTACCCACGAAGCGCTTGCGGCATTTTTCAGCAACTGCACGGTTATGGAGTTTTGGGTCTGGCGGGACATGGTTCATTGAGGGTATCGTGAGGTGCTGTCAGCGACACCAGTGACGGTGTGGTGTCGCAGCCGTTGCTTTCTTTGGAAGGTGAAATGTCGCACGCTCAGTCGTTTACCTGTGACAAGTGCCCTGTCCGGAACAGGGCACTGTGCGGTTCTCTGAGCGCTGACGAATTGAAGGTGCTGGCGAAAATTTCGCACCGCAAGCATTTCGATGCGGGCCAGATCATCCTGACCGATGACGAGACGCCGGATTATTTCGCGAACGTGCTGTCCGGGGTGGTGAAACTCACCAAGATGCTGCCGGACGGCCGCGAACAGATCGTCGGCTTGCAGTTCTCATCCGATTTTCTCGGCCGGCCTTTGAAGTCTCGGGCGCCCTACTTCGCGGAGGCCGCAACACCGGTCGAGCTGTGCTGTTTTTCGAAGGCCGAATTCGAAAAGCTATTGGTGGTGACACCGAGTATCGAGCGGCGCCTGTTCGAAAACACGCTCAGTGAGCTTGATGCGGCGCGCGACTGGATCCTGATCCTGGGCCAGAAAACCGCGCAGGAGAAGGTCGCGAGCTTCATTCACCTGCTTGCGCGGCGGGCGATGCAGAGCGGTTGTGAGCATGCGCCGCCATCGGGACCGCGCGAAGTGCGGTTTGTCCTGCCGCTGACGCGCGCTGAAATCGGCGATTTCCTGGGGCTTACGATCGAGACCGTGAGCCGCCAAATGACGCGCTTGAAATCGCAGGGTTTTATCAAGCTTGACGGTCTCAGGACCATCATCGTGGCCGACATGGATCGGCTTCAAGAGCTGGCAGAGGGCTGAGCCTTTCCGCCCTCGCGCTTTTCATTTGGCTGCTTTGCCAGCGGTAGCACGTCGGCAAGGTCGCTAGTTGGTAACCGAAACAAATTTGTAGGCGTTGGCCTTCTTCTCGACGTAGCCCAAGCCGGGCGGCGGCAGATGATAACCGATGATGCGGGTCCGATCGGCGGCGAGTTTCGCCAATAGGCGTTTGCGCGTGGTGACAGCCTGGTCTGGGAGCTGATCGCTGGCGGGGTGCCATTCGGGATGCTCGAACGAAATGACGGGGTGCGTGAGTGCATCGCCGAGGACGACAACGCGATCATTGCCGGTGCCTACCTCAATCGAGACATGGCCAGGGGTATGGCCGAAGGTCGCGAGGATGTGAACACCCGTCACTACATCCTGGCCCGGCTTCATCAGCTTGATGCGGTCCTTGATGGCTTCGAGGTTGCGTTGCGCGCCAACGACAAACGATTGGCGATCTTTCGGCACGCGATTGATTGCATCTTCCGCGGTCCAAAAAGCCCATTCGGCTTCGGAAATGTAAGGAATTGCGTTCGGAAAACTGAGTTCGTCAAAGTCGTCGGTCGTGCCCCAGATGTGGTCGGGATGCGCATGCGTGTAGACGACCTGCGTCACGGCCTTCGGGTCGATTCCGGCGCCCTCCAGCTCGGCGGCGAGCCGACCGGCGGTGCTCATGAAGCGTGAGCCCGAACCGGCGTCGATCATGATCAGGTTCTTGCCATTGCGAACGAGCGTCACGTTGATGGGGGATTTGACGGTCGTGCCGATTTGACCAGCGGACTGCAAAGCTTTTGTTCGTTGCGCCGTGTCGACGTTGGTTGCGAACATGTCCGGCGGCAGAGTGAGGAAGCCATCGGAATACGTGGAGATCTCAATGCCGCCGGCCTTGATCATCGTTTGGGCCTTGGCGTTCGCTCGATACGCGGCGGGCAGCATCGACGACAAGCCGGCCGCACTTGCGAGTGCGAGAAAGCATCGTCGGTCAGTGGATTTCATCCCGGTTTCCTCCATTCGGTTTGTTGGCGAGACACGGGCCCGGGTCGTTTCAGCCGAAGATGTCCGCTGTGATGCTGTCGTACCAGGCGATCGCTTCTTCATAGGTTTGTTTGCGCAGTGCGTCAGGCTCGTCGTTTTGCGAGATGAAGCTATGGACCGGTTCGATTCGTTGCGCACCGGCCCTATAGGTGGCGCCGACCTTGACGCCATCATTGGGCGCGATCAGGCTCCAGCACGTATTCAGGAAGCGCGCCGGATGCATTTCTGATTGCAGTAAGGCGTGACACACTGCGCGTGCCGCCACCTTGGCCTGGCTGTTGGCGGCGGATGCGGATTTCGGCATGGCCGCGGCACTGGCCGCGTCACCTATGACATAGACGTTGTCGTCAATTGTGGACTGCATCGTCGCGGGGACGATGGGACACCAGCCGGTCGCATCTGTCAGCCCGGCCATTTGCGCGATCCGGCCGGCGCGCTGGGCGGGAATGATCGAGGCGGCGTCGGCCTTGAACGTATCCAGATCGACGGTGAACTGGAGTTGTTCGATGTCGACTTTCAAAAGGCCGCCGGTGATGGACGGGGGCAACCATTGGATCATGCCGGCGTAGTAGCTCTCCCAGCCAGTCTGGAACAGCGCCTGCTTGGAAAACTTCTCCTTCGGGTCGAGGATCACGATTTTTGCGGACGGGTTATGTCGCCTGAACACGTGCGCGATCATTGATACGCGTTCGTAAGGACCGGTCGGGCAGCGAGACGCATCGGGCGGTGGCACCATCACGAACGTGCCGCCCTGTTTCATGGCCAGGACCTGAGCCTTGAGGCGCTGAAGCTGAGGCCCGGCCTTCCAGGCATGAGGCGCCCTGGCGGCAGCAGCTTTCAGCGTGAGGCCGGGAACCGAGCCCTCGACGAAATCGATGCCTGGCGAGACGATCAATCGGTCGTACGGCAGGTTCGGACCAGAGGCGAGGCGGACCAGCCTGTGGTCGCGATCGACGGCCACGGCCCGGTCGTGAACAACACGGACGCCGTAGGCCGAAGCCAGCTTGGCGTAGGTTTGGTTGAGCGAGGCGTAGCTGCGGAAGCCGCCGAGATAGAGATTGGAAAAGAAGCAGGTGTGGTAGGTTTTGGATGGCTCGATCAGCACGACCTCGATCGCGCCTCTCGTTTTTTGGGCAATGTATTTCGCAGCCGTTGCGCCGCCCGCTCCGCCGCCAATGACAACGACGCGCGGCTGGGCGGCGCGGGCCACATAGGGCGCGGCTAACACGGCAGCGGCTCCTGATCCGGCGAGCTGCGCAAAGCGTCGGCGTGACAAAGGCGGCATGCATTGTCTCATGGGTCGGTCAGCGGTTCTTCCGGGGAGCTGTTTCGAGGGAGCCGAAAAACGCAGCCAAAGCCGAAATTTCTTCGTCCGACAGGCTTTGCGCGATGGCTTGCATGATCGTGTTGGTTTTGGCCTTGCGCTTGTAGGCCATCATGATGGCAACAAACGACTCTGTGTTCCAAGCCGAGACGGGAGGAATGGCGTTCGCTGGTCCTGTTCGCTTGTGACAGGCAGCGCATTGCGCCGCAAGATACCTGCCGAGTTCACGATCTTCTGCACGCGCGACACCTGTTGTGGCGCCCAAAAATGCGATGGCGGAGAGCACCAAAACAAATGTGAATCCTGTTCTCGGCACCTCGATTTATCGACCGGCCAGGTAACGCAACGCGCTGCTGAACGAGCCTTCCATCATGTAGGTCAGGCCGAGCCAGACACCGCACCATATGGACGCAATGACGACCGGGGCCGAAAAGGTGAGCAGCGAAGCTGCGGACAGTCCTTGGCCGATCGTGCAGCCGCCTGCATAGACACCGCCGGTTCCCATTAAAAACGCCCCCAACAAATGACGCCGCATTTCGCGGGCGTCGTCAGCGGCCTCCCATCGAAAATCACCCTTGATCATCGAACCCAGGTACGCGCCGCAGATGACACCGAAGGTGGTGCCGATGCCGAACGTGAGCGGGGCGCTGCTCATGGTCATGACGTAGATGAGGGTCTGGCCGAGCGGTAAGGAGTAGCTGTGCGAGGCGAGCGGCTGCGGTTCGAACACGTCGGCGCCGAGAACACCTGTCGACAGCCAACCGGCGACAATCGCGAGGCCAACCGCGGCGCCACCCCAAATATGGCGCGGCGAACGACGAAACTGCGCGTTCGACAGGCAGGCCATAGCGATGAGTGCGGCAACCAGTGTTGGAAGGGCGAAGGCAAGGAACGGTTGGCTGTGGGCGACGAGGTCGACGACGGAGCGTGGCGCATCCGGCCCGTCGGCGAGAATGAAATGGTTCAATGTCGCCGTTCGCAGCAGGGCGGTCGGACCGGCGATCGCCATATAGGATGAAATACCGAGGACGATGAACACGATCAGCGCTCTAAGATCGCCACCGCCGAGACGCACTAATGTGCCATAGGCGCAGGTGCCACACAGCGCCATGCCGATTCCGAACAACAAACCGCCGATGATCCAGGCGACCGGATTGAGCGGCATGGCATGGTAGATGGAGCCGCGGAAATCAACAATTCCGGCCGCACCAATAAGTGCGACGCCGAATATCGCGATCGCGGCCGCCAACCCCCACACCCGAAGGCGCAGGCCGTCGCCGCCAAACATGGCATCCTCGAACGCCGCGAGCGTACAGAACCTGCCCAGACGGGCGGCAAGGCCGAGTACGATGCCACCAAGGGCACCGGTGAGCGCGACGACAGCAGAAGCTGGCCAGCTCTCCATGGCGATCCTCCCGCACGTTGGCGGAAACATTTTGATTTTTGAATACTATTGGCAGAAAGCGGACGGTGCTGCAATTCCTGTTCGTGTGATCGTCTGTGCTGTGGTTTTGGCTGTTCCCACTACTCCGTGCAGAACAGCTCATAAATGACCTCCATCAAGCGCCGCGCGCGTTCGTCGCTGATGCTGTAGTAGATGGTCTTGCCGTCGCGACGCGGCGAGATGATGTTGTCGGCGCGCAAGCGTGCGAGTTGCTGGGAAACGGCGGGCTGGCGCAGCGAGAGAAGATCCTCGAGGGCGGTGACCGATTTTTCCCCGCTCGCCAGGTAGCACAGGATC
>Ga0055473_10000102_pt1 | contig 10090 bp, 9 predicted proteins | sample Muzzi_CordA_D2_FD_57679 | JGI IMG/M metagenome (GOLD analysis project Ga0055473, IMG submission 57679) | Wetland microbial communities from San Francisco Bay, California, USA, that impact long-term carbon sequestration - Muzzi_CordA_D2 | ecosystem: Environmental > Aquatic > Marine > Wetlands ... | reverse complement strand
CATACAAGGTTTGAATGTTCAAGTTTTTCCTTCGTGGTCCTTTGTATCAGTTGTCAGATTGAGGACGCTCGTTATTGAAATGGTCTTCAGGTAATCAAAGGCGGCAGGTTCTTAAGCGAGTCGTTCACATCAAACCGTCAGGAACCGATCTAATCATTTTGGATACCCGGTTTGATATATTGGATGAACGGTTTTACCTGTTCCGCAATATTATCCTTAAGAATATTCCCAGAAATGTGCATCAGGGTGTCGCCGTAATCCACGTCTATACCCATACTGGCCAGACAGGGGTAGTGGTGATGCAACATCCCGGCCTCTTGCTCCGCCTCTTCCACCGATAGCCCCACCAGCCCCTCGGCCACGTAGCGGGCACAGCCGCAAACGGCATCCCGCTGGATCTCAGCCGCAGTGATCTGCCGTGTTTTGGGGTCAATAGTCAGTTGAAGCTCCGGCCGGCCAAAGTGACGCGCAAATTCAGCAATGAGTGGATCCTCATACTGCACCTTTTGGCGGCGAGTGAGGCCATAGTGGGTTTCAGTGAGGGAACATAAGGGCTTGGGCGTGACGCAGATCACATCCATCTCCTCGAGCCAGCCCCGCAATTGTCTGGCCAGGCCGCGGGGTAACCAAGCTTCGTTATCGATGGCAGCGATTACTGCCCGAGCGCCGGTCACGCGGGCCACATCAGGGATTAATTCAGCGATGCCGCGATGTTCGCCAAAGTTGAGAATCAGATCCGCTGCGGGCAGCGAATCGGGTACATAATCTTCCGGGTAATCGATCATAGGGGGCAGAATGTTGGGGGCCTGCCAGACCTCGATCGTCCAAGCCGGAGGTGCGTGCTCCCGTACGTTAGCCACATGACGCTGGCCATACTCCCCTGAAATTACAGCCAGAATACGCATATTTTTCTCCATTTCGGGGGCAGCATCGGCGGGCAATGAGGTCTACCCATTGCTTCCCCCTCTATCGGTTTATCTTTCAAATCAGCATTTATTACCAGGTCCTGTTTGCTTCAGCTAGGCTATTTGGTCACCGGCAGATGTTTGACTGCTTCAGTAACAAGATAAATGGCGGCTTCGGAGTCCAGCTTGCCGGTATTGACCACTAAATCGTACAGCAACGGGTCCGACCAGTCAATGTCGTGGAAGCGTTTCAGGTAATCTGCCGCAGCCCGATCTCGCTTGATGGCCGCATCCTGAGCTCCGCCCAGGCTGTAGTTTTCCCGCTCATGCAGGCGTTCAACCCGGGCAGGCAGCGGGGCCTGGATGCGGACGTGGAACGCACCGGGTTTCTCGCCCAAAATCGCCTGACCCCCGCGGCCTACAATCACCACATCGCCGTGCTCATACGCTTCTTCTATGGCGCTGCGGATCAGATTGACGCTCTCAACCTCATTTAGAATTCTGATTTCTTCGGAGATGGCGCCCGTTTTGTCTTCTATCCTGGTTCCCACCTGAGCCACCATCCGGGGCCAGTTGAACAAGCGATCCAGAAAGCCTCGCATCTTGTAGTTGTCCTCTGAGAAGTCAACTTTTTCCCCGTTCAGAATCCCTTCTTCCGAGGCGGCCTGAGCGAGCATCTCTTTGTCGAAATATCGATATCCTAACTGCTGACTAACACGGACGGCAATCTCATTGCCGCCACTACCATACTGTCGAGAAATGGTTATGACTGCCATAGTCTACCTCCTTTTCATTCCTCTATTCTTCTTTTAACCCAATCGGCGGCAGGCAGCCAACCGCTTTGACGATAAGCCGGGCTGCGGCTTCGGTATCCAGTTGGCCGGTGCCGATGACCAGATGGTAAAGTAAAGGGTCATTCCAATCAATTTTGTGAAAGCGGTGCAGGTAATCTGCGGCAGCCCGGTCGCGCCTGAGGGCAACCTCCTGCCCCCCTTCCAAACTGTAATTTTCCCGGCGATGCAGACGCTCAACCCGAGCCTTGAGCGGGGCCTGGATTCGCACATGGAGCACGCCGGTCTTCTCCTTGAGAATTGCTTGTCCACCGCGGCCCATAATTACCACATTATCGCGCTGGTAAGCGGTCCGAATGGCGCTCTCAATCAGGCTGATATTTTTTATTTCATCCAGGGCGGATAAGGTTTTGGGACCAACCCCAAATATCTCTTCTTGCCAGGCTTGCGAGTGGGTAATGGCATATGGCCCACGCCAGCCGGACATCAGGTGATCCAAAAAAGTATGGATTTCGTATTTATCCTCAGAGAAATCCATAATCTCTTCCTGTGAAAGGCCCGCGGCAGTTGCCGCCCGGACAATCATCCGCTTGTCAAAATAGCGATACCCCAATAACTCGCAAACCCGGCCTGCAATATCATCACCACCGCTGCCATACTGCCGGGAAATGGTTATGACTGCCATCACTCCCTCCTTTCCGACGCCTGGCATTTTGTCAACCAGCCCATTATAATTATAGCAGATTTCCCGGCTATGTGGGTATGATTTTTGGCGTAATGATGAATTTTCGGCTAGTTCTCGTCATCGGCAAAGCCACGTAGCCGAGCTTCTTCACACAAAACCCCAGCTACCGCCACCAAATCTAACCCTTTAGAACAGCGGATCGCTTCCGGCTTGGCCCTGGCCACAGTCCAGATGGTCTGGTTAATTAGAGCCGCTTCGTCATTGCGGCGGGCCGCAGTCACAATCTCCGACAGCGGCAGGTCAAACTGGACCTGCAATGCATCGTTAACAGAACAACGCTGACAAGCTGTGCATTTTCTGATATCCTGACCTGTTCGAGCCAAAATGATGGAACGCAAAGACCCTCGACCCGTAGTCACCAAAGTTTCCCCCCTGACCTGTTCCTGATATTGATTCTAATCGAGTTTTCCAGTTTGTAAAATAGATTGTAATCGCAGTTTATGTTCCGGGGCAAGAGGAAGAAGGGATAATTTACGAGCTGGCACATGCGGCTCATAATGTAGATGACGGATTTGGGCTTGATCGTTTCGCCAGATGGCGAAGGTGGGTTCCGGAACACCGTAGCCAGGCTGCCCCAGGCTGCCGGGACACACGATAAGCTGGCTGTCAAGTTGGCGCAAGGCCGGTATATGCGGACCGCCCAAAAGGATGACATCAGCCTCGATGTGGCTAAACATCTCCCTCAGGCGAGCCTGAGGCATTGTGATCAACATATGGGTTTCGGTATCTGTATTATCCGGCGGCAAGCGCATGAGATGAAAACGAACACCGGCTACTTCAGCGCTTAGTTCGCCGGGCAGTGAAGCTAGATAGTCCCGGTCATCCCCTGAAAGAACCGAGCGAGAGTGCGACCAGGTGGCATCCAATAATTCTACGTCATAATTCCCATCGCCGCCAGCCGTTAGATTCGAACCGACGGCCCGGTCGTGCTGCCCGCCGATGACATAGGTAGCGCTATTTCGTACCGCGTCCAGACAACGTTTTGGATCAGGCCCATAGCCCACGATATCGCCCAGGCAAAGTACGGCATAGGGCTGGAGCTCGCTTTGCTGCAATACCAGCAAGGCTTCCCAGTTAGCGTGCAGATCGCCAAAGATGATGACCTGGTTTGATTTACGGGTGATCTTGATACGGGCCACGCGTTCCTTTTAGAACTCCCCTCGATGTTCAACTAACGGCATCAATAACAAAGCCACATCGCGGGTTGCCCCATTGGGCAGCATAAAATAATTGGACAGAGAGCACTGACGTTTGAAGCCCAACTCCTCAAAGGCTTTGACAACCGGTCCCTGATCGGTCACCACCTCCGCAATCAACAAATGCAAACCCTGGTTTCGGGCGATGTCAATTAGCGTTTGCAGCATGCGGGTCCCCAGTCCTCGACGCCGCATCTCTTGTGATAGAAATATCCGCAACTCACCTTGCTGTCGATACGCGCCCCGGCGAAAATGGAGGGTAGCATCACCCATGATCCGGTCATTGATGACGGCTACCAGGGGAAAGACCTTTGTGTAATCCAGATTTTCAGCCCAACCCGCCACCAATTCCCGATTGGTCACATCGTCAAGTAAATAGCGACGATCTTCTTCGGTAGCGTGGGCAAACAGCTCCACCAACCCTTCACGATCGGTGGAGGCCAGGGGGCGAAGGAGAACCCTGGTTCCATCGGCCAGGGTGATCAGACTGCGAAAATTTGCCAGTTGGTTTTTCATAGCTACCCTCCTTGAGCGATTTTGTGTTTGGAATCTATCCTGAAAAAGTAGGCCAACCTCCTAACCCGGCACATGGGATGTCGGGCAAGCGGTTGCCGCTGCCGGGTCTTGGAGCAGGATAACTGGGGTGGGCCGGGACATGCTGGGCCTGCCCCGACCCACTTCACGCCGCGCTAAAAAGGCAAAATGTTGATCTAGACCGGCAAGGGTTGGCGGTCTGCTTCTGGTACACTCAAAAAGCTGAGGTATTCGTAAGCGCTCAGGGCGGCCTTGGCTCCCTCACCCACGGCAATAAGCACCTGCTCGGCGAAAGCGTTGGTCACATCGCCGGCGGCAAATAGGCCCGGACAACTGGTGCGGTTGCGGTTATCGACAATCACCCGCCCCTGATCGTCCAGATTGACCAGTCCTTTAACCATTTCGACATTGGGAATCAAGCCCAGTTCTACAAAAATCCCATCTGTGTCGAGCGTCTTCTCCTGGCCCTCTGGGGTGGTTAAGACGACCCGTCTGGCAAAGTCATCCCCTTCAATGGCTTTGACCTGGTGCCCTTCTAGCACGACTACTTTGACCCGATCAGTGACCAGGCTCTTGGCCATTGGCGTATCCAACACGCCCCGGCTGGGGGCAACCAGATGGACCGAGTCCGCGATTTGCACCAACTCGGCGATGGCCCGCAAGGCCAACATTCCATCCCCGATAACGATGGTATGTTTGCCGATGAATAGCGGAGCATAGCTAATGGCCGAAAAACTTACCCCGCGACCGACAAATTTCTGCTCGCCAGGGACATCCAAATGTTTGACCCGCGATCCTGTGGCTAAAATGATGCTTTGGGTCGCCAGTTCCGTTTCAGAAGTTTTTACGGTAAAGACATCATTTTTCTTGCTAATCAATTCAACCGGCTCCAGGCGATGCACAAAATCAAGATACTCCAACTCCCGGCGAAACTTAGTGACCACGTCACCACCCCGGATCACCTGATGTGTCTCAGTCCAGGGCAAGTCGATAAAATAGTTCGTTTTGCCGCCCAGATCATTGCTTACCAGCATCACATTTAAGCGTTTACGGATGGCATAAATAGCCGCAGTTAAGCCGGCCGGACCGCCACCCACAATGATTAAGTCGTACATTGTACCCTCCTTGCTATGCTACTGATTCTGTCCCTTGAACCAACTCACTATTGCACCCAACCCTATTCAATCGGGCATTGGGCAATGAACTCTTGCTCCATCATCATTTCGGTTATTTTGTGGGAGCGTTTAATCATACGAGTCGCATTTTCGAATAGCTCGTCGTAGCTCATAGCCACCCGGGCCAGCCCCTGTTCGCTCGCTTTTTGACCAACGGCCGCGGCTTCGTAGGCAAAGACGCGCCAGTCGTCCATTGTTGGTAAAATATGCTCTGGTCCCAACTGATCCCCGACCTGTTTAGCTAACGCTTCGGCGGCCGCAAAGCACATCTCATCGGTAATCGTTGAGGCCCGCACATCGAGCGCGCCCCGGAAGATGCCGGGAAAGCCCAAGGAGTTGTTGACCTGATTCGGGAAATCGGAGCGACCGGTGGCCACAATAGCCGCTCCCGCTTCCAGCGCCTCCCACGGCCAGATTTCCGGCACCGGGTTAGCGCAGGCAAAGACGATGGCATCCCTGGCCATCAATTCGATCCACTCCGGCAGCAAGGTGCCGGGACCGGGTTTCGACAGAGCGATCACAACATCCGCGTCTTTCAAGGCCTCGGGTATGCCGCCTTCCGTTCCTGCAGCATTGGTGGTCTCGCACAAGCGCCATTTATCAACATATTCGTGGCGGCGCATATACAAATCCTGCCGATGCTTGCCCAGAACGCCTTTACTGTCGACCATTTTGGCCTTGGCTGGGTCAATTCCCCAGCTAAAGGCCAGTCGAGAGCAGGCCACGTTACTGGCTCCGGAACCGATATAGGTGACGTGCACGTCCTCTTTCTTCTTTCCAACCACTTTGAGCGCATTCATTAGCCCGGCCAGGGTAACCGTTGCCGTCCCCTGCTGGTCGTCGTGCCAGACCGGGATCTCAGCCTCGGCCCGGAGCGTGTCCAGAATCCGGAAGCATTTAGGCTGGGCAATGTCTTCGAGATTGATTCCTCCAAAGGAAGGTTGCAACAGCAGAACAGTTTCGATGAATTTATCCGGGTCTTTGGTGTCCAGACAAATGGGAAAGCCGTCCACGCCGCCAAGATATTTAAAAAGAAGGATCTTGCCTTCCATCACCGGCATCGCTGCTTTGGGACCGATATCACCCAATCCCAACACCCGCGTCCCATCGCTGATTACGGCAACACTATTCGATTTATTCGTGTGATCGTAAATACGGTCAGGGTTGGCGGCGATGTCGCGGCAGGGAGCCGCAACCCCTGGAGTATACCAGATGGCAAAATCGTCAATGCTCCGGACGCAGCACTTCAGGGCTGTTTCGATTTTGCCCCGGTAAAATGGATGGAGCTCCATCGCATCTGCCGATGGTTTTTTGGCTTTAGCCAGAAGTTCTTCTATGTTCTGTTGTTGGGCTTTTGACATTTTTTACTCCTTTGTAAAAATCCCATGCCCCCCTTTATTTTATTTGCAGAAACCGCAAAGGCGTTGACCAAAGGTTTTCACACTATGAAGATCATCATAAACTATGTCTTTTCTCTGCGCTCTCTGCTTCAGGAGATAAGCTGACCTTATCTTCCTCCAGTACCCACTGATTGGTGGTTAAACTCTCAGGTAGGAGTCGGTATAGATGATGTCGTTGTAAAGGATCTGGACAGTCTTGAAGACATCTGCCTGCTGCAGGTCACTAAAGTCAACATCGTCCGCGGTCAATTTATCCATAGCTACAGTTTTGTCGTAGAGGGTCAAGACAAGTTGGCCGGCACCAGTACTGCCATCACGTTCGTTGACAATGCGGATGAATTCCTTGAGGTCCGCGTCCAGCGGATCGGCAATCATGTAGTCCACGCCCGCGGCCAGCAGCATAACCCCGTAAGTACGGTTGATCAGGGGACGCATCTCCTTGGGTACGGCGTTAGACACGTTGCTCAAGCCGACATTGGTGGCGGGCGGCGGATCTCCGGCCACTTTTAGAATACGAACCGCCTCAACGCACTCCGGACAGTACTCCTGGCAACCGCTCACGGTCAGCACCAGTGGATCGATGAGCAGGTCTTCCATAGGCATATCCATTTCCATCGCCTTGGGGATGAGCTTTTCCAGCGCAATATTAACCCGCTCTTCCGCGCTGACCGGAATGCCACCCTTACCCATCGTCAAAGCAATTATTTTGGCATTATATTGTTTAGCCAGCGGTGGTACAACCTCCAGCCGTTCCTCCTCCGCCGAAACTGAATTGATGATGCACTGATTCTTAGCTACCTTGAGTCCTTCTTCGATTGCGGCCAGATTAGTGGTATCCAAGGATAACGGCACATCGACCGCCTCTTGCACCCCCTTGACCAGCCAGGGCATAATTTCATGTCCGGCCTTCTTCTGGGGGCCAATGTTCAAATCCAAAATGGTAGCTCCGGCTTCAACCTGTTTGACTGCCAGGTCCTGGAAAAATTTTATATTTTTTTCGGCGACCGCTTCCTTGACCTTGGGAGAGATGATGTGGATGTTTTCGCCTATGATTTGCATAGTGTCCTCCTTTCAAGGACGTGAAATTTATTATTTAAGATTGATTTAGGTCGACTGAAACAGGGGATCACCCTGCGATCTGTTTCATCATCACGGCTACGGCCTGGTAGACCGGCGACTCGTCACCTAAATCTACCAGGGGGCGTCCGCTAAATTCAAACTCCTGGAGAGTGTTGTCTTGCGGGATGACGCCCAACACCGGCACCTCGATTTTGTCGATAAAGGCCTTGAGAGGCGGTGGAATCTCCGCGTCCGGGATTCGATTAACAATCAGATAGACGTGCCCGACCTCAATATTCAACTCTGACACCAACTCGGCCACGCGTTGGGCGGCCACCGCCCCCCGCTGGCTGGGATCGGTCACGATCAGCAGATGCTCCACATTGCGGGTCGTCCGCCGGCTGAGATGTTCCAGCCCGGCTTCGTTGTCCATCACCACGTAGGGGTACTGGTCGCTCAGCCGGTCGATGACCAGCCGCATCGCATTGTTGGCCGGGCAATAACAACCGGGGCCTTCGGGCCGGCCCATCGCCAGCAGATCGACATTGTCACCTTCCACCATAATAGAGCGGATATGATAATCAAAGTAATCGTGCTTGGTTAAACCACCCACCAAGCCGCCGGTCATCACCCCGGCCGTGCTGTCAGTTTGCACTTGCTCCAACATATCTTCACGAATGTGGCCTACAGTCTCCGCCTCATTAAGCGGCAGTCCCAGCACCAGATTCAGATTACTGCTGGGATCAGCATCGATGGCCAGTACCGGTCCCCACCTCTGCCGGGTCAGGTAGCGGATGACCATCGCACAAACGGTAGTTTTACCGGTGCCGCCCTTGCCGGCCACAGCAATAGTCGTTGTCATATATTTCTACCTCCTCTACTCGGTGATAGCTACTCGTCGCCGGTTCCGGCCAACACTTTTTCTACTGAGGGAAAGCGGGTCATATCGGTATGCGGCAAGAACAGGGCCGAGGTAAACGCATCATAAAAGGTGTTATCTGCCGAAAGCTCAAGGTAAGTCATTTTGGCCGCAGCCTCGGTGACCTGCTGGCGATACTCCCGGTTGAGCAGAGCCAGCAAAGCTCCATGCAGTGACGTGTTGCCCAGGAAGTGAAACTTCTCCCAGTCCAAGTCCGGCAGCAACCCAATCTGGACCGCCTTTTCAACATTGATGTACTGTCCAAACGATCCGCCGATCAGCACCCGCTCGACCATCTCCAACTCGACGCCGATGCTCTGGGCCAACACGCTAAAGCCGGCGTAGATGGCGCCTTTAGCCCGCATCAGGTTGTCAATATCGACCTTGGTGATAACAATATCGCGCCCATGTTCGGTTTCGTCCGGCATGGCAATGACGTATTCCGGGCCGTGCTCCCCTTGGCGAATGCGAGGAGAGCCCAGATCGAAGTTCAGATTGCCACCTTTATCGATGACGCCGGTAATGAACAACTCCGACAGCAGCGAGATCAGCCCGGAACCGCAAATGCCACGCGGCGGTGTCAGTTGGCCTTGAAGTTCCAGTTTGGGATGGGGGATCACCCGGTAGCTCGGTTCATAAGTGTCGTTATTGATCCACACTTCCTCGATGGCGCCGGTGCTAGCCCGCATTCCGTCCTGCACCCCTGCCCCTTCAAAGGCTGGACCGGCAGAACAAGCACAACTGATCAGCCAGTCACAGTCGCCCAGAACCATCTCACCGTTGGTACCCACGTCCAGAAAGAGGGTCAGCGCGTCGCTAGCGCACATCTGCGAGCCAATAACGCCTGATGAGATATCGGCCCCCACGTAACTGGCAACGCCGGGCAGGCAGTCCACGTTGGCCTGGGGGTTGATCTTCAAGTCCAATGTTTCGGCCCGGATCGGCGGGGGTTGGTTGACGGTGGTGATGAACGGCTCCAGCCGGATGGAGTTGGCCGGCAGTCCCAAAAACAGGTGGATCATCGTGCTGTTGCCCGCCACGGTCATTTTGAAGATATCGGCCGGCTCAACCTTAGCCCGGTGGCAGGCCCGCTCCACCAACTCGTTGATGGTGTCCACGACCAGTTCTTGCAGTTCGGTCAGACCATCATTTTTGCCGGAGTAGATGATGCGCGAGATGACGTCCTCGCCTCGCTTGATCTGGCCGTTGTACTCTGCAGTTTTGGTCAAGACTTCGCCGCGGTGCAAATCCACCAGATACAGGCTGACGGTCGTTGTCCCGATGTCCACGGCCGCGCCCAGCAGCCTCTCGACAGAAGGGGGCAGTAGGTCGACCAGCCGGGGCGGTCCCTGAGGCCGGTCCCAGG
>Ga0055473_10000099_pt1 | contig 10198 bp, 8 predicted proteins | sample Muzzi_CordA_D2_FD_57679 | JGI IMG/M metagenome (GOLD analysis project Ga0055473, IMG submission 57679) | Wetland microbial communities from San Francisco Bay, California, USA, that impact long-term carbon sequestration - Muzzi_CordA_D2 | ecosystem: Environmental > Aquatic > Marine > Wetlands ... | reverse complement strand
TCCGGCCTCCGCCAGGCTCAGCTCGAGGATGGGATCCGTAACACAGAGCGGATCGGGGAGGAAATCGCGCGCCTTCTGTTCTTCCGGCAGGTCCAATCCAAAGCGTGCGATGTAGGCGTCAGCCTCATCGAGCACCGACAAATAGTTTGCGTCGCCCAGCGCGATGTTGTCGGCAAGATCGGGGGCGAACCGCACCACTCTGCCGTCGCAGGACAAGGTTCGCCCGACCAGCGTGATGCCTTGATGGACGAGTTCGCGAAAATCGATCGTCTGGCCGCCGCGTGCGCCGCTGACGGCAATGGTGACGTGTTCCATGCCGGGCTCGACAGCCGCCGCATCCCACTTGCCGAGGACGCCGAGCCACCAGACGTAGTCGCGGCCACGATAGCAGCGCGGCGGGCGATGATGTGGGCCGACCGAGAGGTAGACGCGCTTGCCGGCGCGCGACAGCTCGTCGGCGATCTGCACGCCCGAAGACCCGGCGCCGACAACCAGCACCGCGCCGTCCGGCAACTGGCCGGGGTTGCGGTAGGCACTGGAATGGATCTGGACCCATCCGGCTTCTTCAGGCACGACGTCCGGGATGATCGGGCGTTGGAACGGTCCGGTGGCCGCGACCACGTTGGCGGCTTCGATCACGCTCTCGGACGTTACGACACGAAACCCCAGACTGCCTGGTACCCGTGTCACCGAACTCACCTCGACCCCGCAACGGACAGGCGCGCCAAACTTCTCCGCGTAGGCGACGAGGTAGTCCGCGACGCTCTCTTTGGGGGCGAACGCATCCGGTTCGATACCGGTAAACTCCAGGTCCGGAAACCTGTCGTGCCAAGCGGGGCCGTTGGCCACCAATGAGTCCCAACGGCCCGAGCGCCAGCGTTCGGCTACCCGGTGCCGCTCCAGAACGAGGTGGGGCACGTTGCGCCGGGTCAGATGATCGCTCATGGCGAGGCCGGCCTGACCGCCGCCGACGACCAGCGTGTCGATGCGCTCTACTTCGCGGTTGTGTTCACCGGATTGGATCATCTCTCTCCCGCACCTTTCGCTGCATCCCGACGCGATGCTCCGAACCGCATACGCCGCGAACTGTTCCATGATGCGCGCGACAGCGTCAAACATGGAAGCGACGACGGCCACGCCCATTCCCGGTCGCGATCGGCTCATGGTCACGGCAGGCGGGCATCATGCGGCAACGAACCGGAGCTTAGTGGAAGCGGTGCGCGCTCAAAGCACGAAATTTCGGCAAAGCCGTTGCAGTTGCACACTTTTTGAACGCGAAACCTGTGTCCGTGTCTCCTAGTCTTGGCGCGATAGTTAGTCAGAACTTCGAGACGTGACGGCTGAGTGCGGCGTCACGGGGAGGCGATGCCATGCCGGCCAAACCATTCCACCTTGCCTGGTTCATGAACTTCGTACCCGACGAATGGGACACACCGCTCGCCGCGCGCGGCCGGCCGATGGACGGGCAGTTCTACGTCGAGATGGCCAAGGCGATGGAGCGGGCATGTTTCGATTACATCTTGATTGAAGATACGCTGATGATCTCGGATGCGTATGGCGGCACCACCGAAGCGTATCTCAAGAACGCGATCAAGGGACCGCAGCACGACCCCTCTCCTCTGGCGGCATTGATCGGCGCCAACACCACGAAGATGGGCGTCGTGGCAACCTTCTCGACGATGGGATATCCGCCGTTCCTGCTGGCGCGCCTGTGCGCCACGCTCGACCATATCTGCGGCGGGCGGTTCGGCTGGAACATCGTCACGTCGGGCGAAGACTACGCGGCGATGAACTTCGGCCTCGACAAGCTGCCGCCGCGGCAGGAGCGCTATGACGTGGCAGACGAATACGTCGCGCTGTGCCGGCAACTGTGGGCGAGTTGGGAGCCCGATGCCGTGGTCATGGATCGCGAAACGCACACCTACACGGACTACACAAAGGTCCGGCCGATCCACTTCGAGGGCAAATATTTCAAATGCCGTGGCCCGCTCAACACCGCGCCCTGCCCGCAGGGCCGACCGGCGTTCGTGCAGGCAGGCGGCTCGCCACGCGGGCGCAAGTTTGCCGCCGAGACCGCCGACTCGATCATTGCATGGTCGTCGAGCGTCGAAGCGATGGTGGCTTATCGGAACAACGTGCGGGCGCTTGCAACGGAGGCCGGCCGCGACCCCGACGACGTCAAGGTGCTCTTCCTGATCTCGCCGATGGTCGGCGCGACGGAAGAGGCGGCCCACGCCAAGGTGCGCGCGATCACGGAAGCGCCGAACTACTGCGAAAAAGCGCTCACCTTGATGAGTGCGATCACGGACATCGATTTCTCGCAATACGCTCTCGACAAAGAACTTCCGAAGTTGACGACCAACGGCGAACAGGGCTCGCTCGAAGCGTTCGCGCAGTGGGGCAGCGGCAAGACGCTGAGGCAGTTGTGCACCGAGCAGATCTCGCGGGGCCTAACAGGCCTCATCGGGACGCCCGTGCAGTTGGCGGACCGCATGGCCGAGCTGATGGACGAGGTCGGCGGCGACGGTTTCCTGATCACCCGGCCCACCACGACGCTGCTCAACTGGGACTACATCAACAGCATCTGCAACGGGCTGGTGCCCGAGTTGCAACGGCGCGGGTTGACGCGGACCGCATACACCAAGCCGACGCTACGCGAGACGCTCAAGCAATTCTGATCGGCTCGCGAAAGCGATCGGCGAAGCCCACCTATTCACCCGGCACCGGACTTGGCGCGCCCGAACGGCGCCGGCGATCCGGCTTGCGGAATTAGGGATTGAGCCCTCGGTTCTCATGAATGACGAGCACGGCCGGGAACGGCCCGTCACCGGCGGGCCGGACCAGGTACGCCCGCATCTGTGCAGCGTTGCCGATAGGCGATGGATAGGTCACATACCTTGCGTTCGAGATTGTGCTTATCCGGTCGGGCGCGGAGCGGCTGTTCTTTCGCGCGCGCGACATCTCCATCGGCGGCATGCAGTTCTCCGGCGCATCGCCCTTGCCGGTCGGGCACCTGATCGAGGTCCAGCTTGGCCGCGACGTGATCGAGGGCGAGATCCATCGACAGTGGCGCGATGGCTTCGCGGTGCGGTTCGCGCCGACCTTCAACAACAAGATCGCCATGACCCGGCGGGTCTTCTCGGGCAACTATTCGCGCGGGGTGCGGGATATCCGCTCGGGCCAGGTCGCCCAGACCATTTTGGCTCGTTTGCTGCGGTGATTGCGCGCTAGTTGCCCGATCCCCTTGCGGGCGCCAGTTTTTCCGGATCGTAGTTCTCGCCTACCGACATCGCGCAAATGCGCGACAAGTGGACGTACGGCAGGCCGGTCTCTTCGGCCCAGGCGTTGAACTGCGCCTGCACTTTCGCGAGATCGCGTTTCGACTTGACCTCTTCCGCAACATCGACACCGGCATCGCGCAGGCAGGCCACGACGTCCTTCGATGTGACGAAACCGTCCCAGCCGAGAAAGCGCAGCAACATCTGCCCGCTGTTGCCGCCCAGCCGGCTGCCGCGCTTGGCGAGGACCTCAAGCAGGCCCACCTCATCGGTTGACGGCCAGCCGGCGAGGAAGCGGCCGAAGCTGCCGTGCTCCTTGGCGATCTCCTGGACGAAGGCCGCGTTGGCTCGCACCGACATGATCTTGGCGGCGTTGCGGACGATGCGGGTGTCCTTGACGAGACCATCCCAATAGTCGTCGGACTGGATCAACAGGCGACCCGGCGCGAAGCCCAGGAAGGCCTCTTCGAAGCCCGGCCATTTGTTTTCGATCACGCTCCAGGCAAAGCCGGCCGAGAAGACGCGCCGGGCCATCTCGGCCAGAACGCGATCGTCGGTCACCTTGGCGAGGGCCTTGAGGTTCGGCTTGGGCGGCAGCAGACGGGCGAGCGCCTTGGTGCCGCCCTTGCGTTTTTCCGCCCTTGCACGGATTGTCTTGAACGCGGTCATGACCGGTTGACCTCGAGTTGTTGAAGCCGCCAACACATCGGCGGGCGCGGTTTGCTCCGTCCGGACATTCGTGCCACGCTGATGATCTCATTTCAACGACGCGGTCTGGCGGTTGCATCCCCCTACTTCGCCGACCTTCCAACACGGCGTCCGCACGCCTGCAATTCACAAAGCATAAATTCGATCCGGGAGAACGTCACGATGGCAGCAGCCCTGTTTGAACCCATCGCCCTGCGCGGGCTGACGCTGCCGAATCGGATTGTCGTTGCGCCGATGACGCAGTTCTCGGCCGATGATGGATGCGCAGGCAAATGGCACCTCGTACATCTGGGTCAGTTCGCGCTGTCCGGCGTCGGGCTGATCCTGACCGAGTCCTGTTACGTGGCCGCGACCGCACGCAACGCACGCTCGTGCCTGTCGATCTACAGCGATGAGCAAGAGCAGGCGATCGGCGGGATCATCAGTTTCATCCATGAGTACGGCAACGGAGCGTTCGGCGTCCAACTTTGCCATGCGGGCCGGAAGGCGTCGTCCAAGTCGCCGGCGGAGGGCGGCGGGCCACGGCCGGTCTCGGAAGGCGGCTATCAGGCCGTGGCGCCGTCGGCGGTGCCGATCTCACCCGACTGGCCCGTGCCGCATGCGCTCGAAGCGTCCGAGATCGCCGACGTTGTTGCGACGTTTGCCGCCGCGGCCCGTCGTGCAGACCGCGCAGGCGCTGATCTCATCGAGCTGCACGGGGCGCACGGTTACCTGCTGCACCAGTTCATGTCGCCGATCACCAATCGCCGCACCGATGCCTATGGCGGCAACCTCGAAAACCGCATGCGGTTTCCGCTCGAAGTTTTCGAGGCCGTGCGCGACGTGTTCCCAACCGACAAGCCGGTCGGCATGCGGCTGTCGGCGACGGACTGGGTCGACGGGGGCTGGGATGTCGAAAGCACGGTGCGGCTCGTCAAGCAACTCAAGGCGCACGGTTGCGATTTCGTGGACATCTCGAGTGGCGGCCTGTCGCCCGACCAGAAGATCAAGACGGGCCCCGGCTACCAGACAGGATTTGCGGCGGAGGTGAAGCGCAACGTCGACATCACCGTCATAGCGGTCGGCCAGATCAGCGGGCCGCTGCAGGCCGAGACCATCCTGCGCACCGGCCAGGCCGACATGATCGCGTTGGCGCGGCCGATGCTGTTCAACCCGCACTGGGCCTGGCATGCGGCCTACGAGCTTGGCGAGGAGACGTTCTACCCGCTGCCCTACGTGCGCGGCCATCCCGACCGCTGGGGCCTCAAGGGCCTGCAGGTGGCCGGCAATTATCCGACCGGCGGGCAGAAGCGGTGAGGCGGTCGGTCGATGAGGCGCGTGCTGCCAACGTGAACGCTCCAACAGAGCAAGGCGAACAGCCCCGCCCACCAAGTTCGACCGTCGTCCTGATCTGGATGTGCTTTCTCGTCGGCATCAACCAGCTCGGGTTCGGTTCCGTTGTCCCCTCGTTGCCGCTTTACGCCAAGTCGTTCGGCGTGACAGCGTCGGCCATCGGCATGGCCGTCGGCATCTATGGCCTGGCACGGTTCTTCATCGCCCTGCCGGCGGGCCGCCTGGCCGACCAGCTCGGACGGCGGCCGTCCCTTGCAATCGGAGGGCTCATCTCCGGCGTCGGAAACCTGTGGTGTGCGATGGCCCACAGCTATCCCGAGTTCCTGATCGCGCGGTTTGTTGCCGGAGCCGGCGCCGGGCTGATCGTGACCATCGGTCATGTCGTGCTGGCCGACATTTCGACGCCCGAGCGGCGCGGGCGCATGCTGTCGATCTACATGGGCTGCTTCGTTTTCGCGGTCGGCATCGGCCCGTTCCCGGGCGGGTTGCTGGCCGAGGCTTACGGGCTCAGCGCGCCGTTCATTGCGTTTGGTGTCGCCAACATCCTGGCCATGCTGGTTGCGTGGTTCGCGGTTCCTGAAACGCGGCACTTCGCGTCCGCCGGCAAGGCGCACGTCGGGGTGATGCCGTCATTCGCCGATCAGGTGCGGCTGTTGACCGGGCAGTTGGGCTTCCTGCTGGCAAGTCTGCTGAGCTTCATGAACGCGGCCGTGCGCACGGGCGGCCTGTTTTCGATCGTGCCCATTTTCGCATCTGTCCAGCTCGGGTTGTCGGTCTCTCAGATCGGATTCGCGCTGATGGTCGGCAGCATCTCCGGTCTGATCGCAACGTATCCGGCGGGTAGCATCGCGGACCGTTTCGGGCGCAAGACGGTGATCGTGCCGACGGCCATCGTTACCGGCGCGTCGATGGCGCTGTTTGCGGTCTCCAACGTTTACGCCGTGTTTATTGCGGCGTCGATCCTCTGGGGCATCGCGAGCACCATCGGCGGATCCGCGCCAACCGCATATGCGGCGGACTCGGCCCCGCCCGGCATGAACGCCGCGGCGATCGGGACGTTTCGTGCGTTCGGCGACGCCGGCTACGTGGTCGGCCCGTTCGCACTCGGCGCAATTGTCGATTTCCATGGCTCGTTCATCGCGCTGGCGGTTGCCGCGACAGCCATGGCGTTGACCGGGATCGTCTTCGGCATATTCGCGCCGGAATCCTACAGCGGCCACAAAAAGTCGTAAGGCCCGCGAAGCCGGGTCGGCTCAGCTGAACACGTCTAGACGACGAGATCGCGCTCCGGCACGGGCTCGCCGCGGCTGACGCGCGCGATATTGTCGAACATGCGGTTGATCGTCGGCTCGAACGTGTCGGCGGTGGCGGCTGCCAGATGCGGCGTGACGACGATGTTGTCGAGTTCGAGCAGTTCGCTATCCGCCGGCAGCGGCTCGACCGAATAGACGTCCATCGCCGCACCGCGGATCGTGCGCCGGCGCAGCGCCTCGGCGAGGTCGGCCTCGACCACGACACCGCCGCGCGCCACGTTGATGAGAACGGCTGACCGTTTCATTGTGGCGAGGGCCGCCGCATCGATGAGATTGGTCGTCTCCGGCGTCAGCGGGCAGTGGAGCGAGACGACGTCGGAGGTGGCCAGAAGTTCGGGGATCTCCGCATATCTTGCACCGATGGTGGATTCCTCTTCAGGCGTGAGCGGCGCGCGCTTGTTGTAGAGGAGCTGGCAGCCGAACCCCTTGAGCAGTTCCGCCAATTTCCGGCCGATGGCGCCGAAACCGACGATGCCGACCGTTTTTCCCGACAGGCACAGGGCATTGCCCGGCAACTCGTTGAACGCCATCCAGTGGCCCTGGCGCAGGCGCTCGTGACCGAGGGCCTGAAAGCGCAGGGCGGCGAACATCAACCCGATCGTGAACTCGGCGACGGGCAGGGCGTTGGAGCCGGTGGTGCGGGCGATCTTGATGCCGAGCTGCCGCGCGGTTTCGATATCGATATTGTCGACGCCGACACCCCACTTATGGAGGAGCCTGAGTTTGCTTGCGGCACGCAGCACGTCACCGCTGACAGCGACCTGGCCGGAGATCGCGAAATCGGCGTCGCGAATGATCTCCTTGAGATGCTCTTCGCCGCGCGCGGTGCCGTGCGTCAGCTCGAAACCTGGCGGCAACAATGCCCGCAAGGTATCGGCACGCTCGGGCGCAGTAAGATCGAGAAGGACGATTTTCTGGCTCATGATCGCAACTTTGTTCGCGGCTTTTGTTTCGTCTGGCTGGTCAGTTTGTGGTGAAGCGGACACCGGGACGGGCCAGCCCTCCGGCGATCCCGACCGGTGTGCCGTCCGCGCGCCAACAGGCCGAGCCCGTCATCGCGCCATCGGGCGACAACGTGATCGCGCTCATCCCGCCCGCGATGCACTTGACCCGCTCGATGGTGTGCCCTTTGCGTGCGAGTGCCACGGCTGTGTCGTCCGAAAACGCGGGCTCCAGTTCGAGGGAGCCGCCCTCGGTCCAGATGCGCGGGGCTTCGACGGCCTCCTGTGTCGTCATGCCGTGATCGATCAGATTCACGATGGCCTGGAAGGCGGAAGGGAAGATCCGCAGCGCGCCAGGCAACCCGAGCGCATGCAGCACGCGGCCGTCGCGGGCCACCATCATCGGCGCCATCGAGGTGAACACACGCTTGCCGGGTGCGATCGACAATGCGCGGCCCGGATGCGGATCGAAGTTGTACATGTAATTGTTGGCCAACATGCCCGTGCCGGGAACTTCGACGTAGGCGCCAAACAGCCCATTGAGGGTGTGAGTCGCGGCGACGACGCAGCCATCCGAGTCGGCGACGGTCAGGTGGGTCGTGTCGCGCGATTCACCGCCGCCGCCGACGCCAGCAGACCAGTCCTGCGCGCGCGTCATGTCGATGGCCGCGCGACGCTCGTCGGCATAGGCCATCGACGTCAGCCGCGCGACCGGGACATCGACGAAGGCTGGATCGGCGGTTGCGGCAGCGCGATCGGCGAACGCAATTTTCAGGACTTCGGCAAGCAGGTGGATGTAGTCCGGCGTACCGAAGCCGAGTGCACGCACGTCGTAGCCAGCGAGTATGTTGAGCATCTCGGCGATGTGCACGCCGGCGGATGCGGGCGGTGGCGGCCCGACGACGGTGTGGCCGCGATAGTCAACTGAAATGACATCGCGCTCGATCAGGCTGTAGGCCGACAGATCGTCACGCGACATGCATCCGCCGCCGGCTTCGAGATGATCGATCAGCGCGTCGCCCAACCGACCGCGATAGAGTGCGTCGGGTCCCTCCTCGGCAATGTGCCGAAGCGTGGTTGCATAGTCGGTTCGCACCACCGCCTGACCGACCGCGATGGGCTGGCCGCCGGGCAACAGTAGTTTCGAAAGGCCTGCGACCTCGGATAGTTCGCGCGCAACGCTGCCCACGCAGTCGTGCAGGTAAGGCGTCGCGGCGAAACCTTCCGCCGCAACCCGGATGGCCGGCCGCATGACCGTCCCAAGCGGCCGCGTTCCATATTCGGCGAGCATATGCGCCCAGCCAGCCAGCGCCCCTGGGACGGCGACGGCCGCTGCGCCAACCGCATTCTTTTGATCGCGCGTCTCGCGAGCCGAGGCTACCCCGTCGGCAACCGGTTCGTACATGTCGGGTCGCGCGGCGGCCGGTGCGGTGCTCAGGTTGTCGATTAGAACGTGACGGCCATCCGGCAAGCGGATATGCGAAATGCCACCGCCCAGAGTGCCGACCATCATCGGCTCGACGACCGTCAGGACGAACAGCGCCGCAACCGCGGCATCGACGGCATTGCCGCCGCCGAGCAACACCTCCGCGCCGGCGGCCGAAGCGAGCGGGTGGTTGGTCACGACCATGCCACGCGAACCTGTCGCCGGTTGCTTTTCGCAAACGAAGGGCGTACCGCGCGGAACTGAAATTCTGTCTGTCATGGCGTCCTTCGAACTGCCTGGGCAAACGCGCCGGCCATGATGGTGTCATGCGCAAGCGCGAGGCCGAGACGGTCACCCCAACCGCCGTCAGACTGAATTATTTTTCGACAGTTTGGCCAGAACCATTTTGGTCGCGCCCGAAATGTCGCCAAGTTTTTCTCCCGCCCTCAGACGCTCGTGCAGGCCCGGCTCATTGGCTTGGTTGGTCAACGCCCAATCGGCGTTTTCCTCGGCGACATCAGGCGGCAGGAACAGGACGCCGCTGTCGTCGGCGACGACCGCATGACCTGGGTTCACGGTGACGCCGCCGCAATTGACCGGCGTGTTGAAAGCGCCTCCGATGCCATAAAGACGGGTCGTGATCGGCGCCGGCCCACGACACCAGACGGGAAAGCCCTCGGCCCGGATCTCGGCGAAATCGGTGCACGGTCCATCAACGATCGCGGCAACGGCGCCCGACGCCTTGGTCGCAACCGCGACGCCCCCGCCAAGACAGGCATGCGTGTCGTCACCGAGGCGGTCGATGACGAGAACATCGCCCGGCCGCAGAAGTCCGACAACATGGTGCAGCAGGGTCGAGTCCTGCCCAGGCAAAGCCAATGTCACCGCGGTGCCGGCGATGCGACGACCAGGCAGAAGGGGCTGGATGCGTCGGTCGGCAAAGCCCTGATGGCGGTTATGACCGATGGTCGCCGTCTCGGCGCGCGACAACTTCTCGATGATGTTGGGCGCAACCTGTTCGGGAAGGTCGCGGATGACAAAGCTCATGGTCTGCACCTTTCACAGGAACTGGCGTAGCGAGATGGGGCTGCCCCATCGCCTCGTTTGCGGCCGGCAACACCCAGCTGAGGACCTGGACGCTCTAGTCGACGTGGTTCGAAAGCATGTGCGGGATTTTTCGCCGGCAGGCAAGCCGGCTGC
>Ga0055473_10000097_pt1 | contig 10242 bp, 7 predicted proteins | sample Muzzi_CordA_D2_FD_57679 | JGI IMG/M metagenome (GOLD analysis project Ga0055473, IMG submission 57679) | Wetland microbial communities from San Francisco Bay, California, USA, that impact long-term carbon sequestration - Muzzi_CordA_D2 | ecosystem: Environmental > Aquatic > Marine > Wetlands ... | reverse complement strand
TCCAGTCGGTCTACGGGGTCGCCTACGTCTCCGCGATTCATCAACAGATGGCCGGCTGGCCCGGTTTCCTCGAATGGGCGTGGGCCTCGGTGGCGCCGGTCTTCCGCAACGGCGCCGCGCAGGACGCGGCAGGGACGGCTGCAGCATCGATTGCGTTGTCGCCGCTCGACCCGGTGCCGCCGATCGCGCTTCGTGCCTGGGGCATCGACGAGGCAGGCCTAACGGGTTTGCGCGCCGCGGCAGACGGCTTCTTGCGCGTTGCGCCGATCAACATGATCTTTGCCGGTCTCGTGAAAGCGCTGCTTGAGGGTGCGGCGCCCGGTGGCGGCTCAGCGGACACCGGTCGATCACGAGAGCTTCCGCCACCGCTCCCCTCGCCACCCGACATGGTCGACCTGGCCGAGACCGACACCGTCCGTCGCGCGCTCGCGCTCACATTTGCGTCCGAGCTTGACGGCAAGCCGTTCGTCCCTGGGCTTTATCGCATGGTGATCCACTGGCCCGGTCTCGCCGGCCATCTCGCCACCGTCCTGCGGCCGCGTCTCGTCGGTTGCGAGGCCGTCGCGGGCTATGATGCGCTGCGGGCGGCGATCGATGCGGCGGTGCCGCCGCTCCTGGCGGAACTACCTGCGGTCGGGACAGAGCATCCAACGCCATCGCCGACCGAGCGGCAGAGGGTTTTTGCGGTCGGGCACACCTATCGCAAGACCAGCCCGGAACTGGTGGTTGCGGGCCGATTGCTTGGCGGTGCTCTGCCGGTGTCGGTCGCGCTTTGACCAGAGCGGCCGCGGCCGTCAATCAACACCTATTCGGCTTCCAGAAAACAGCGGCTGGTTCCATCGGAAAGCTGCCGCACAGGTGGCAGCTCGCGCGCGCATTGCGGCATCGCGACGGGACAACGCGGATGATAGTGGCAACCGGACGGCGGGTTCGACGGCGAGGGGACATCGCCGAGCACCTTGGGCCGAAGTCCGCGCCGGTCCGGATCGATCGAGGGCACCGCCGACAACAGCGCCTTGGTGTAGGGGTGGTGCGGCGCGGCGAATATGCGCTCGGTACTGCCCTGCTCGACGATGCGGCCGAGATACATGACGGCGACTTCGTCGGCGAAATAGCGCACGACGGACAGGTCATGCGTTATGAAAAGATACGTCAGGCCGCGCTCGCGCTGCAACCGTCTCAGGAGATTGAGGATCTGGGCCTGGATCGATACGTCCAGCGCCGAGACCGCCTCATCGCAAATGATCAGCTTCGGATCGACGGCGAGCGCCCGGGCGATGCAGATGCGTTGGCGCTGGCCGCCAGAGAACTCATGCGGGTATCGGCCCATCGCGTCCGGATCGAGACTGACGAGTTGCATCAACTCGGCGACCCTGTCGGTGATCGCCTGATAGCCGGAAACGAGGTTGAACGACTCGATCCCTTCGGCAATGGCGTCACGCACGGTCATACGCGGGTCGAGTGCCGATGCCGGGTCCTGCATGATGATCTGCAGATCCTGACGCAGGGGGTGGAACGCCGTGCGGGCGAGGTCGAGAATTTCTTGCCCCTGATACCGCACCACGCCTGCATCAGGCTCCACCAGCCGCAGGATCGAGCGGCCAACCGTGGTCTTGCCGCAGCCGGATTCGCCAACCAGCGCGAAGGTCTCGCCGGCCCTTATCGTAAGATCGACGCCATCGACGGCGCGGACGTGCCCGGTGGTCTTGCGGAAGATGCCCGAGCGGATCGGAAACCACGTCTTGAGCCCCTCGACCTCGAGCAGCGGCGCATGATCGGGAGCGGTCCCAGCAGACTCGGTCATGACGCCGCCACCTCTTTCGCGACGGCATGGCACCAGGCGCAATGGTTGCTGCCAAGATCGACCGCCGGTGGACGCTCGTCTTGGCATGGAGCGAAAGCGATCGGGCAGCGCGTCGCGAAGCGGCAACCCATGGGACCCTCGCCGGGGACTGGCACGACGCCAGGGATTTCGGTGAGGTCGGCGTGACGCCGGTCAACGTGTGGGATCGAGGCCAGCAGTCCCTTGGTGTAGGGATGGCGCGAGGTGGTGAGAAGGTCCACGCGCTCCGCCTCTTCGGCAATACGGCCGCCGTACATCACGGCGACACGATCGGCGAGTTCATTGACGACGCCGAGGTCGTGCGTGATCAGCAGGATCGCTGTTTGGAATTCGCGCTGCAGCTCGCGCAACAGCTCGAGGATCTGGGCCTGCACCGTCACGTCGAGCGCGGTGGTCGGCTCGTCGGCGATAAGAAGACGCGGCTGCATGATGAGCGCCATCGCGATCATCACGCGCTGCTTGAGACCGCCGGAAAGCTGGTGCGGGTAGGCGTCGTATCGCGCCGCCGGCTCGGGGATGCCGGTCCGTTCGAATAACGCGATCGTACGCTTGCGGGCCTCGGCGCGCGACACGCGGTGGTCATGAAGCGCGATCACCTCGGTGACCTGGTCACCAACCGTGCGCACGGGATTGAGGCTGGACATTGGATCCTGGAAAATCATCGAAATGGAGTCACCACGCATGGCGCGCATTTCGGGAACCGAAAGTTCGAGCAGCGGCCGGCCGTCAAACGTGATCTCGGAACCGGATGCGATGCGCAGCGGCTTGGGGACCAGGCGCATGATCGCAAGCGCCGTCATCGACTTGCCGCAGCCCGACTCGCCGACGAGCGCCAGCACCTCACCAGCGGAAATCATCAATGACAGGTCCTCGACAATAGGGATCCGCCGATCGTGAATCGGCACTTCGACGCCCAGTCGGGAGATTTCGAGAAGCGGTCGGGTCATGACTGCTCGCGCCGGGTTCTGGGATCGGTGATGTCGCGAAGCGCGTCCGCGATCAGGTTGACGCACAGCACCAGCGTGAACAGTGCAACCGACGCGCCGGCGATGTTCCACCAGATGACCGGTGTGCGCGACAGCTCATCGCGCGCCTGGTCGATCATCTGTCCCCAACTGCCTTGGACGCCGACGCCCAGGTAGGACAAGATCGTCTCGGAGAGTACGAGGCCGGTGAACAGCAAAGCGAACGTAATCACGACCAGATGTATCAGGTTGGGCAGCACGTGGCGTTGAATGATGCGCCAATCGGAAACACCGAGCGCTTTGGCCGACTGGATATATTCGGCTTCGCGGATCTTGAGAGTCTCGCCGCGGGTGATGCGGCAGAACGAAACCCAGCTCGTGACACCGAGCGCGACGCACACCTGCAACGTCCCCGTGCCAAGTACCATGATCAGTGCGATCAAGAGCAGCAAACTCGGCACTGACGCAAGCACGGTCATGACGAAGAATACGCCGTCATCGATGCGGCCACCGAAGTAACCGGCGGATATTCCGAACGCAAGCGCGATCGGGATGACGATCAGGCTCGTCAGGCCGCCGATCAGCAGGGCAACGCGGACGCCCTTGAACGTGCGGTAGAGCACGTCATTGCCGAGGATGTCGGTGCCGAGAAGATGCGCGCCGGGATAGGAGAGGCGCTGCTTGTCATAAAAGCCGAGGTCGGCGAGGGGCGCGGAATAGCTTGTTTCGCGAAACGTTTCCGGCGCGAACAGCCGGTCGATGATGCTGCGCGGTTTCGATGCGGCGACTTGGTCGCCGACGCCCGCCATCGCTGCCGGAGCGCTAATCCAGGCGACCGAATCCAGAAGCGCTATGACGACAAACACACCGACAAAGACGATGGCGAAAGGACGCCTGCGCCACAGGTTGCGCGCGGCGTCCGACCACATCCGGCTGCTCCGGATTGCGCGCGCGACAACGACGAAGCCGATCAAAAGCGCGACGACCGCGATGTTGGAAATAATGTAGCCCACCACTTGCGTCCCTCAACTGAGCCTGATCCGAGGATCGGCGACGGTGTAGCTGATGTCGGTCAGGATCTGGCCAATGATGAACGCGAGCGCGCCGATATAGACCATGGTGCGCAAGGTCGAGAAGTCGTTGCCCTGGATGGCTTCGACGGTCAGTGAGCCGAGGCCCGGAATACCGAAGAACGACTCGAGCAACAGTGCCCCAGTGAACAGAAACGGGATCGCCATGACGATGTTGGTCAGGATCGGGATCAGGGCGTTGCGCAGCACGTGTCGCACCATCACGCGGATTTCTCCGCAGCCCTTGGCGCGCGCGGTCCGCACATAATCCTTGCCGGTCTCCTCGACGAATACGGTGCGATAAAAGCGCGTATCCGCGCCAAAGCCCGATACCACGCCGACCAGCACCGGCAGGGCGAGAAAGCGCGCGACCACGGCTGGATTGGGATCGTAGCCGGAGATCGGGAACCATTTGAGCTGCATGCCGATCAGGTACTGCCCGCCGATGATATAGAGCAGAATGGCGACACTCATCGCCAGCATGCAGCCGACCAGCACGATCCAGTCGATGTAGGTCTCGCGAAAGAAGGCGACGAACAGCGCCAGAGTGACGCCGACAATGAGACCGAGAACGAACAGCGGAACCGTCAGGCTGAGGCTCGGGCCAGCGCCTTCGAGGATCCGTTGCGCGATCGGCGCGTCGTCGGCATCCGAGCGGCCGAAGTCGAACGTCAACATGCGGCGGTAGTGCTCGAACAGCAGCGTGTCCGTGAGGTGGGCAAGACCTGACACCCCGGTTCGGTTGTTGAACAGTAGTGGGCGATCATAACCGTGGTTGGTCTTCCACTGGGCGATGACGTCGGGACCGGCCTTCTCGCCGAGCGCCTTTCGGGCGATGTCGTCGGGGTTGGTGATTGCGAAGAACAGGATGAACAACAGGAACAGGACACCGAGCACGGTGAGCGCTCCATAGGAGATGCGGCGGACCAGATAGGCGAGCATCACTGGCGCTCCCGATAGAAGGTCACAATGCCGGGCGCGATCGCGGCGAATGCCAGGATTAGAAGAACATAGGCCGGCCAGACGACGGGCTGGTTCCATGCCAAACGTGACTTGGCGCGCGCTGTGGCGTCCACGTCGAGGTACTTGAAGGGCGTCGAGAACAGCCCTGTCGGCTTGGCGTTCTTGAGCCAGCCGTGGCTCAGCTCGTAGGCCTCGCGGTGATATAGCTCGATCCACGGCCGGCGGCGTTCGAGGATCTTCAGCATCTCGGCGATGATGCGACCGCGCTCGGCGTCATTGGTGCGGTTCTTCATGGCATCGTAGAGGCGATCGTAGTCCGGGTCCTTGAAGTTCGCCGTGTTGGGGCCATTGCCATTGGATCGGGCCTTGGCGCCTTGCAATAGAAAGAGAAAGTTTTCGGGATCCGGGTAATCCGCGATCCAGCCCCACGTGAAGATCTGGTAGGAACCCTTGCGGACCTTGTCCTGAAACTGGTTGTAGTTTGTCGCCGCAAGTTCGACATCGAGACCGAGCTGGCGCCAGGCATTGATGAAAAACTGATACTGCAGCTTGCCGGCGGTCGTGGTGTTGCCGGTGTCGAAAGTCAGTCTGAGCGGCTGGCCCGTCGCCGGATCGATGCCACCCGCATAGCCCGCCTCCTTGAGCAACCCGCGCGCCTTATCGATATCGACCTTGCGGAATGGATTGCGGTAATCGCGGTTGTACCCATACAGGCCCGGCGGCAGCAGCGACTGCGCCGGCACGCCGCGCCCATTCAAAAACAACTCAAGGTACTGCTTGACGTCGATGACGAGGCTCATCGCCTGACGCAGCTTGCGGCTGCGCTCACCGCCGGCGCGGCCGACCGTGGGATCATCCATGTTGAAGCCGATATAGAAGATGCTCGGCTCCACCGACTTGTCGAGGCGCATGCCGCGCGCGCGCATCAGCGGGGAGAGGCGATCGTTCTGGATCACCGCGTCAAAGCTCTCCTTGATGATGCCGCCGTAGTCGTAATAGCCCTGAAGGAACTTGTTGAAGCGCGGAATGCCTTCGCGTTCCCGCCGGAACTCAACGCGAGAGAGAAACGGCGCCGGGCGACCGAGATAGGCCTTGTCGATGGTGCCGCTCGAGACGTCCTCCGGATCTCCCTCGACCGGCAATACGACCGCCGGAGCCTTGGAATCGGCAAGGCCCCACCAGTGCGGGTTCCTGTCGAGGATCATCCGGAACTGTTTCTCGTAGATCGTGAGAATGAACGGGCCGGTGCCGATGGGGTGATCAGCCAACCGGGCGCGGCCCTGGTTGCCGTCATAATAGGCCACCGTCTCTTTGGGCAGAGGCGTGGTGAACGGCATGGCGAACCAGTAGAGGATCTTGGGGTCGGCATGCGTGAGAACGATTTCGAGGGTATTCCGTTCGGGTGTTCGGATGCCGGCAATGCCTCCGACCTCGGCGTATTGCGCGTCGGCGGGACGGCCGTCGAACGACGGATCCAACTTGCGTTTTTCCGCGAGACGTTTCGAAAACGCCGCGAAGCCGACAACCTGGCTGAAATTAGAGCGCACCGGAGAATTGATCGCGGGGTCGGCGATGCGCATGAGCTGGAAGGCGATGTCGGCTGAGGTGACATGGCGCGTGCGACGGCCGCCGAGCGCAGCGTTGGGCGGAAAGCAGGGGTCCTCGTGGAATTCGACACCCGCGCGGAGCTCAAACCGATAGTTGACGGTGCCGTCAGCGTTGGCCCGGCCTTCGGGGACCTGGCGGGCGAGGCCCGGGATCAGCTCGTAGGGGCGTTTTCGGTAATGATACTCCAACAGGGTGTCGAATACGTTGCCGGTAATCACGCTCGAAGACGTGGTGTAGGCAACGGCCGGGTCAAGCGTGCGCGGCGCTTCCTGGAACGAGGTGTAGAGAATTTTGCGGTCTTCGTCGGCGCTCGGGTAGGGATTATTGGAGCAGGCGGCAAGCGTCAGCAGTCCGGCAGCAGCGGTGAGGAGCAATGGCCATCGGCAAATTGAACGCGATCTGCACAAATCGAGGGACCTGGTGGGTGGCGCCCGTCAGGGCGGGTTGATTTAGCATGTCGAGGACGAACCCCGCAACCGGCGCCGTGCGCAAACAAAGGCTTGCGCTCAGCCCGACATCCGTCGTTAGTGTCTGGCGCCGAAACCAAGACCACGTCGAAACGCGGCAACCAGGGAGAGCAAAAGCGTGCGCTGTGAGATCGTCGCCATCGGGACCGAGCTGCTGCTCGGTCTCATCAACGATACCAACTCGACCTGGATCGGCGAGCAGCTCGCCGTGGCCGGGATCGACTCGCACTTCCAGGTCAAGGTCGGCGACAACTTCGAGCGCATTGAGGGGTGTATCCGTACGGCGCTTGCGCGATCGGACGCGGTGATCTGCTGTGGCGGTCTCGGGCCGACGCAGGACGACATCACGCGCGACGTGATCGCCCACATCATGGGCAACGGCATGGTGCGGGACGACGCGATCGCAGCCGAGATCGAGCGGCGCTTCGCGTCGCGGGGCCGGGTGATGGCAGCGAACAACCTCAGGCAGGCTGACGTTCCGGTCGGTGCGCGCACGATCGAGCAGATGCCCGGCACCGCGCCGGGTCTGGTCTGTCCGATCGGCAACAAGGTGATTTACGCGGTTCCCGGCGTACCGAGCGAGATGCGCATGATGATGGAAGGCACCATCCTGCCGGATCTCAGGGCCCGGGCCGGGACGGCGAGTGTCATACGCTCACGAACGCTGCGCACATGGGGGATGAGCGAGTCCGGTCTGGCGGAAGTGTTGAGCGACCGGATCGACGCGCTCGACGTCAGCGGACATGCGACGCTGGCGTTCCAGGCGAGCGGCATCGAAGGGCTTAAGGTCCGCATCACGGCGAAGAGCGATGACGAGCAAACCGCTGCAGCCATTCTCGACCAAGAAGAAGCCCTGATCCGGCCGATCCTCGGCAGCGTGATCTTCGGCATCGACGACGAGACGATGGAAGTCGCCGTTCTCAAACAGCTTCAGGCGCAAGGGCTGACACTGGCTGCAGTCGAAACATTGACCGGGGGCGTTCTCGCATCTCGCATGACCGCCGCCGACCCGAGCATGGCAACGTTCCGCGGCGGCCAGGTGCTTGCTGACGCTGATGCGGCTTTGGCAGACACCGAAGCACAGGCGCGCGCAATCGACCAGGCAGAGCAGGCGCGGAAGGTGTTTGGCGCCCACGTCGGTCTCGCCGCGGTGGCGCCACTTGCGTCCGAAGAGCAGCGGCCCGGGACGGTCGTGATGGTGGCGTCGATCGCGGGTGATTGGGTGGTCGAGACGACAATCCTGCAACCTGACCGCAACCGGATGCGCAACTACGGCGTGATCAGTGTGCTCGATTTTCTGCGCAAGACGCTGGCCGGGTAGGACACTCAACGGTCAGCCAGCATTTTCAGCCGCGTAGACGGTAACGGCGCTCGTGACAACACGAGCGCCGCGAATTTCATTCCTTGCCGGTGCGTGGGAACGCACGACCGGCTGGCATCAATTCTTCTTGGTGGCCTTCTTAGCCTCGCGCAGGCACTTGGCGCGGAAGGACTTGCGCGGCTTGCCATGAAGGCCCTTTTTGTCAGCTTCAGCCGAGCAATGGAGCGAGGCGGCGGAGCGAGGCTTGGGCGGCGCTTTCTGAGCCCACCCATGCGATGCACCCAGCAGCAGAACGGCCGCCGAGGCAGCCATCAACGTTTTGACAGAAGTCATCTGTATTTTCCTCGAAGGTGGCGGCCGATGGTTTTCAAAAATTCGGTTCCGCCGAAGCATGGAAATCAACGTTCCACGTGGCTGCCATTATTCGCAGAATTGGCTCCGGGCAATCGAAAAATCAGTGTGCCCGGAGCGCGTGTGGCCAGGGCTCCGATAGCCTCTTTATCAGTATTTCGCGTGAACGGCGATGGTGTGCAGGGTCAGCCAATGATCGGAAAGAGATCGCGATCTAATACGACCCAGCCCGAAAGAAACTAAAGCCTTGCATAGCGGCCGAGCAGGGCGTTTTCCAGCTTGGTGTCGCGATCGTAGATATCGGATCGGAACTGCACGGCGCCGTTCTCATCAAGCCAGGCGGTGGCATAGGTCAAATGGACAGGGAGCGGAGCGGGCAGGCGAACGGTCGTGCGCTCTTTGCTCGCCAGGACCCGGTCAATCCGCGCGCGGTCCCATCCCCTGACACTTTGCAGGACCTGTTCGGCGAGATCGATCGGCCGGGCGAGGCGGATGCAGCCGTGGCTGAATGCTCGGCCCGATCGCGCAAACAGGCTGCGCGCCGGGGTGTCGTGCAGATAGACGTTGAAGCGGTTCGGGAACATAAACTTGACGCGGCCGAGCGCGTTGTTGGGTCCGGGCCGCTGGCGAATTTGTATGCGAAAGTTGCCGGCCGACATCGCCTGCCAGTTGATCGAGGTCAGAGGAACGCCGCGGCCGTTGACAACCGCCTCGAAGCCTCTTGCGGCCCGGGCGCCAGGATTGGACCGGAGCTTGGGCAACTCCTCCCTGACCGCAATCGAATGGGGCACATTCCAGTACGGATTGAATTCGAGATACTCGATTTGGTCGGAGAAAACAGGGGTCTGGTGATACGGCTTGCCGACCACGACGCGCATCACCTCCTCGAGCCGGCCATCGCGTATCCGACGCAGTTCGTATCCGGCGATGTTGACGCGGATGTGCGAGGGGCCGAGATTTTCCGGCATCCAGCGCCAACGTTCCATGGTGACGATGATCTGCCGGATGCGGTCCGTGACGGGTATGTTCATGGCGAAGATCGTGCGTTTGCCGATGACGCCATCCGGCTCGAGGCCATGGCTCTTCTGAAACCGTTTAACGGCTGCGACGAGTTCGGGATCGTAGAGATCGCTGGTGCGATCGCGGCCACCGTGCAGTTCCGTATCAACCTGCTCCAAACGCGCGAAGACCGCCGGCACCACAGGGTTGCGCTCACCCGGCTTCAAGACCTCGATAACGGGCACCGTCGGCCAGCCACCGGCCTGCTCGATTTCGCGATAGGCCGCGAGGACCGTCTTGAGGCGGCGATAGTCGCCGATTTTCGGTTGCCAGCGCTCGATGAACGCGTCCATGTTTTCGGCTTGCGCGACCATGCCGAGCGCGCGCACCGGATCGATCGTCTTTTTCTGCCAATAGAGTTTGGGATCGATCTTGGTCGGCAGGAAGCGGCCGACCTTGATGTCGCGGGCAAACCGCAGGAACAGCGCCGAGAAGTAGAGCTCAACCTGGGCCTTGGTAAGCCGGTCGGCGGCAAACGTGAGACGCGCGATCTTGGCGAGATCGTCCGCTGGATAGGCCGAAGGTTCGAGTCCTTGCTTGCGCGCTTCGCGCAGCGCGGTGACGAGGTCCGTCATGCGCGTCGCATTGGTCCACA
>Ga0055473_10000094_pt1 | contig 10296 bp, 9 predicted proteins | sample Muzzi_CordA_D2_FD_57679 | JGI IMG/M metagenome (GOLD analysis project Ga0055473, IMG submission 57679) | Wetland microbial communities from San Francisco Bay, California, USA, that impact long-term carbon sequestration - Muzzi_CordA_D2 | ecosystem: Environmental > Aquatic > Marine > Wetlands ... | reverse complement strand
CGCCGGGCTCATTCATCCACGGGTAAACCCGTGGTGTTCTGTCTTCGACCGCATAAATCAAAACATAAATAGTTTTTTCATTTAACCAAAAACAAAAAGAGAACTAAAACAGAAACGAATTTAAAGATTTCAAATTTGCCAGCTGTGTTACCTTTTCAACAGGAGTTAGATTTTTAGGATGAGGTCAACGAGCACATTCAGATACATAGCTTTCGACCAATTGATTTCTCTGATGCTGGCTTTTTTATGGACTGATAAGTATGATGATATTTATGCAAAAATCGTGCAAATTCAAAATGTTTTAAGGTTCAATAGACTTTTCGAAGAGTTATAAAGATCGGGTCAAAAATTAGTATTTAAACGCATAGAAAAAAACACTTAATTGTGGAGTAAATTACATAAAATTATTACACTATTTACATAATTATTTAATCATTCCAAAAAGGTGTATATCACATTATGGTGGTAATGGGTAGGGTGAATCGACAGAAAAGGATGGACGTGGTTGATTAGCAAAACAACTCTCAACAATATCTTAGGATCATAGGCTCTGTGACTGGTCTCGTCATTTTGGTACTTCACATTAAAAACAGAGATGTGCATTCGCCTTTCCACCAGTGTGTGGATAACGAACTCCAAGGTCCCGGGCATCAATTGATCTTCGAGAGAAACAGGAATTAATATACTTTGAGAGTAGTCATAGTTCTTATATTTGGCCATACAAGCCTCTTATTGGGTTGGATAACAACGGTAAGCGTTTAATAATCAGCACCTATGATAAAAAAGACGAGATGTCCTCCTTGTCCACATACTGCGGCAGCAGACTTTTGTAATTCTGGTTGGTCTGGGCCAAAGGAAGTTTTTCGAAGATGTCCCGCTGATATTGGTAGGGCTTTAATCTGTTTGCCTTTGTAGTTTCTACAAGGCTGTAAAATGCCGCACCAGCTTCAGCGCCATTAGGATGACCTGCAAACAACCAATTCTTCCTGCCCACCACAAAGGAACGAATCTCATTTTCCGCTGCATTGTTGTCCGAACTCAATCGGCCGTCTTCTATATAAACGATAAGCTTTTTCCAGTGGTTCAGCGTATAGTTGATGGCTTTCCCAACAACCCTTTCGGCGGTGGGACCTGCTGCTTGTCTGTCAGCCAGGTTTTAAAAGCCTCCAACACCGGCTTGGCTTTTTCCTGACGCAACTGTTAAATTTCTTGCGGCTCAAGATTATTTATCTTCGCCTCTTTTTCTACCAGATAGAGACGACCGATAAACTTAAGCGCCTCATCCGCCAGACCTTTAGGCTGGATACGCCTGGAACGATTTTTCTTTTTGGCTTTAACGACATCAACAAAGTTACGCCGCGCATTGCCACGCCACGCTTTGCTGCGGAAGGGCGAAAATGGCCTTTAAACTTTCTGAACTCAGGCGCAACTTTCCCCGAACAAAAGGGTACGGATAATGGCAGTCAGATGAGCGAATCGGTCTCTCGGGCGTTCACGCATTTTGAGGTAAAATTCGAGTTGCCGGAGCCGCAACGGCAGATCCAGTCGGGAATTGGTCGTTGGTGATAACCGATCGTCGGCGCCGAACAAGGCGGCGCATGCTTGTCTGGCCAAACCCAAAGACACCCCATCGTCATATACTTGGTGTCGCACCTCATGAGGTAGCACGGCGCCCAGGAGACTATGGGCAAGATAGAGCCCAAAGTGTAACATGCGTCTGGCTCCAAGGTCTGCAGCGCGCTGGCAGATGACCTTCCATGGCAGGACGTCGGCAGCCTTGAGCACAGCCGCAATGTCACAAACCTTCGCCAAATGCTCCAACCGTTGCTGTCGTTCCCAGCTATCTTTTGCCACCTGGATACAAAGAATCAAGAGCAGATCCGCGGGTGAGAACGTTTGTACGGAGGCATTGCCGATCACGACCGTTACCAGCCGCTGCCACAAAGCATCAAAATCGACCTGCAGAGGGAAATAGTATGGGGTAAATCCCCAATGCAGATCGACTTCCACCTGGGTATCCGGGTGGCGAAAGCTCTGTTCATGATCAAAGATTTCGACTAGGTGATACCCTTGTGACAGCAGCAATGCTCGTCCCCGCTCGAAATCTTGCCGGTGCACCAGGAGATCAATATCATATACTTGCCGCAGGGTGAGTTGCCCATAACCCATCGCAGCCAGAACAACCCCTTTGTAGGGAATCGTCCGGATGGCGTGCTGGGCAAACAGCGACATGAGACGATGCAGAGCCCCACAGAGCCGAAAATTATGCTGCGCATTGCGGTGAAAATGCTGCCTGAGAATTTGCAGATGCTCTGCGGACACACCGCTGGTACCGGCCCGTTTCAGGTTCCGGTAGAGCATCGGCATCACGCGATGTTTTTCTGCCATGACGAGCAGGTCGTTCCAGTCGATCTCTGGTTGCAAAAGCAGCGGTATCCGCTGGCGCAACGTCGTCTGGCAAGACGTCCGCAGGCAACATAAAAGTAGTTCCGCCTCGGGACGCAGCGAGGGTCCGAGGAGTTCGTTTGATTTCGCCATTTCAGATGCCATGGACCCTCACTTTCGAGGTTTGCGGCGCCGTTGTCTGGCAGCCCGGACCAGGCGTGCGAGGTCGATATAGAAAATTCGCGCCTCAGTGTGGGCGCGTCCCCAGGTGTTGCCAAGTGGGAGCCGCGCTGAGCTCCACTTTGGAGTTACTCTGCCAAAGGTCCTCACTGCACCCAGCAGACGAGAAAGATACCTTGAATCATCGCCAGAAAGACCTGATGCGCTCGCGAACTTGGATGCGTCTTCTCCATTTATATGAGGGGTATGCATAAATCAGTTGACATAGCCGGTAGCGACAGATTTCTTCTGGAAAACACGATGGATCCTTCCAGGAGGAGCAGCCATGGTTACACCGACATTTGCCGACTATGTGGATTTGCTGTTTACCTGTTTGAACGCTTTTAGCAACGTCACGCCACCCGTCCCCAGCGGGGTACCCTTTGTCTATGGGCACAAGTTTTTGATCATGTTCTTTATCGTCATGGACCAACGCCGCATCTTTCGCCTCAAAGCCCAATATCGCTGAAGGATAAGTACGCGAATTTTTCATCATTCAGAAAGACCGGACTCTTTGACGATTTTTGGGAAATGAGGATTGATACGATTGCGCCGGTTTGCGGAAGGGTTAGGTAACAGATGTTTCCCCTGGCCACCTACGTTGCGCATCCAACTTTTTTGAGCAGTCGATTCTTGAGTATACCCAGTTGTTTCCAAACCGGCACTCCATGTCTCATCCGATCTGCCAACAGATTGTTCAGAACCTCATAAAGGGTTTTTGAGAGCAAGCATGGACTCCTAAGAACCTCGGATTCGGACAGGTTTTTATACCAGGGAGGTGTCCAAGAATTATGCAAGGCAATGATAGATTGGTTCTTAAAAAAGACATGGTCGAGTTCCAAATCTTCCCGAAACCAAAAATTCAAATACTGATCAATGACTCGACCTTTATGCCTCCAGTAAATAGTCTCAGGAGTATACCCGTATTTGATCTTGTCGAGCCGACAGACATGATGTTTAGCGAATTGCTTGATGAGCTGGCTCAAAATATCATTCCCCAGGAAATCCCATGCAATCTCAACTTTGCCCCCGCTTTTAAACTCCTGGAGACGCTTCTGAATTTCATTCCGCCATAATCCGAGCATTGGGGCATGTTTTTTGGCAATCACGAAAGCAAGATGTTCCCAGAACATGACCACGTCTGAGTGTTGTTGGTTTTGTAGTATGGGACGGATATCGCCCAATGCGATCGTATCCGCATCCATAAATATGCCACCGTATTTTTCCAGAATAGCGACTTCGATGGCATCCTTTTGCAACATAAGTGGAAATTTCTCAAACAAAATCGGGTCGTAAGTGTTCTGGCTAAGGTAATCCGACAGGTTGGCGTAATCGAGAATCACAATCTCATAGCCGGGGAGATGCCGCTCCCATGTGTTCAGGCAGAGTTTAATGTAGGGTGGGATCGCGTTCCGAGGCTCCCAAAATGTAAAGATACGCATGTCGTCTAATGCTCTGCCATCCATGCTAAATAAAATATCCTAATTGGTGTTCCTGTTCGCGGTAGTAGTGCAGAGCCAGGGCTGGTCCGGAAAGCAGCATACACTCGATACCGGCTTCATGCAGAATGGTACGGCCTGAGAACAGGGCTTGATATTGGGCCATAAAGATATGTTCAAACTGAACGACATCAAAATTTTCGGACCTGACACTTTCCAGCGCATGTTTCATCTCAGGCGTACTGTACCATTGGAAAATTTCAGTCAGCCGTTGAATCTGTTGCAGATCAGATGCCTGGAGGCATCGGGACGCCTGATTAAAAAGACCCGCTGACAATATGTAGCCAATATACTGCGCTGTTCGTACTCTTCCCGGGTCTGGTAGAACGAAATGAGCTTGAGCTCATGCCGCTACCCCAGATACTTTATTTGCTCCCAGATCCGTATTCGCCCGTCGCTGTATGGTGGATGAGGAGCGTAAAGCGTTAAAATTGAGAGCTTCATCAATCAAACTTTTTCGCTATCGTTCAGGTCTGGCGTATAGCACCATCATACATTTAAGCCAGCGGTTCAGCGCCGGTTCGATCTGCTGCCAGAGCCGTTCATCCACCTGGATAGCCGTTTTGAATTGAGGCCAAAGGGTACGAAGTTCCTCAAGCTTATATCCTTTGTCCGCACACGCTCCGGCAAACCGATTTAACCATAGTAGGGCCGTTTGCATGGGTGGGTCCGTGGTATAAGCCAGTGATCGGCGGAGGTAGTCAGCGATTTCAGCCCTATAACCCATGGCGTAAATGTGCCAGACACACCACATCAGGGCGTTAAAAAGAATGTTATTTTCCAACCGGCGTATCCGAACCGGGATGTCAGACCGAGCAAAGAAGGTGGACATTACGCGCATGATACTTTCCGCTTGTTGTAAAGCGTTCTGCATGATGCTGGACCCATGTTGACGATAACATACGGTGGGTTGCTGCAGCCAGATCGTATGACAACCCATCAGACTCATTCGCAGCAACATATCAACGTCTTCAGCCTGGAGTAGGGTGAGATCAAAGCCGCCGGCACTTTCCAACCAATGGCGGCGAAACAGCATCGCCGGTAAGTAGAAAGGACACCATGTTAGCCACGCTTCCAAATCGAGTTGTGGGGCCTCATGCCACGGCTTGACGGTATCTATACATTCCCCTTGTGCGTCGATCAAATGCCAGCCGCTGTGCACGCACCCGGCTGTCGGTACTTTATCGAGGCAAGCGACCTGATCGGCCAGTTTGGTGGGCAGCAAAACGTCGTCGGCATCAAGAAAGACGATATACGCTCCCCGGGCGAGGCGAAGCCCATGATTACGGGCAGCGGATACACCGCTGTTTGGCTGGTAGACGTAACGAATGCGGCTGTGATAATCTTTCAGAATTCGTTGGGTGTCATCGGTTGAGCCATCATCGACGACAATCAGTTCCAATGATGCGTAAGTCTGGTTAAGAACACTCTCGATAGTCTCGACGATATAGGTCTCCCCGTTAAATACGGGAATGATGACACTGACCCAACCCTGTTTTTCCATAATTTATTTCTATAGTGATTTCTAAATGTATCCAAGCCTGGTCATGGTAGGGCCGGCAATATCCATGACGGCTGCTAACTCTTCACCGGTCAAGCCGCTTTTATATTTACCAATGCTGTTGCGCTTTATCTCATGGGTCGGAAAACCAATGGGGTCCACCCCAAGCCAGTTTCCAATTGAGGCAAAAACGGCCTTAGGGTTGTCGATCAAATCTTCATAGCATACGATATGGAGTTGAGCAGCATGGTGTTCCATTAATCCGATCATATCAACCCAGTGTCTGGCTACTTTTTTAGCCGTATTCAGGTTGTTTATCCACGCCTGTCGGCGCCAGGCTGTCCGTACTTGCTCTAGAAAAGAACTGGTTACATCCCGACAATCTCGATAGATGACCAGGCAATACAAATCATTTATATTCACAAATTTGTCCATCAAAAACATATAAAGAGGCCACTTGTCACCCAAAATAGACGATTCGGGAAAAGAATGTTTTAGCGCCGCTTCGATGATCTGAACAGTGATGGGGTCCCGGTAGTGCTTAACCATTCCAAGCAAATAGCGATTTATGAATATGAAATTGTATAAGTTCTTGGATTTCATGGAATTGTATGACAGGTCAAATGCCCATTTATTACGGACTTGATACCAACGCATCATCACTTGGAGACTGTACACCACATAAGGCTTATCAATAAAGGCGAAATTCCCGAATTCATTCGTAACCGATATGTTAGGATGCCTGTTACACAGTTTTTGAAGTATGGTTGTCCCTGAACGTGGATTCCCACTGATAATTAAAGCCACAATGACGATTCCTTTTAACGTTTTGCTCTGCCGTTAAGGGATGCTGCCATTTGTCGTTGATGTAAATCGTACAGCATGGCATAATGGCCGCTCCTAGACGTTAATTCACGGTGCGTCCCACTTTCAATAATCCGGCCTTTATCCAGCACAATAATGCGGTCGGCCATACTGACCGTGGAAAAACGATGCGAAATGAGAATAGTGGTGTACCTCTCAGTTAATTTCTTGAAACGGGAAAATAGATCGTACTCAGCCCGGGCATCGAGATTGGCTGTGGGTTCATCTAAAATAAGCAGCGAAGCATCTCGAGCAAAGGCACGTGTTATGGCAATCTTCTGCCACTCCCCTCCGGAAAGTGAATAATCGCTAAAGACTCGCCCCAGCAGCGTGTCGTAGCCCTGAGGCATGGATTCAATCATTTCGTGGGTGCCGGCCATGGCCGCAATTTGCTTGATCTGTTCGCGCTTATCGAGCAGGTTGTGCCAATTACCATAGGCGATGTTATCGGCAGCCGTCGCACTGTACTGGCCAAAATGTTGAAAAACGAACGATATCTTACGGTGTAAATGCTCAAGTGAAAGTCGGCGCAGGTCAACACCATCAAATAAAATAGAACCTTCATCCGGGTCGTACAGGCGGGCAATCAATTTGACCAGGGTTGTTTTGCCAGCCCCATTTTCACCGACCAGGGCCACTGTTTCGCCTTGCCTGATATGGATGGATAAATCGGAAAGCACAGCGTGATTCGTACCTGGATAGCTAAAACTGATATTTTTGATTTCAATCTCGCCCCTGTTGGGCACAGGTAAAGGGATACCAGTATCGGTAAGTTGCGGTTCGATGTCAAAAAAGGCGACCAGGTTGGCGATGTGCATGGCTTGCCAGCGCAGATTGCTGACATCCACGATCAGACTCTCGACAGCCGTTCGCAAGTGCGCAGCCGCCGTACCGAAGATAGCAATATCACCTATCGTTAAACCGTCATGGATCGCGTGAAATGCGGCCCGGCCAAAGGCAAAATAAATAGCCATGCATGACACAACGGCAAACATGGCATTACCGATCAGGCCATACAGGTACAACTTTCTATCGCGGTCACGAAACTCAGTCATCAGTGAACGAAATTGCCGGGTCAATAAGGGGGCCAGCCCCAAAAGCTTGACTTCGGCCACGTGTTGGGCGCTGGTCAAGTGCTGGACAAAGTAACCTGTCCAGCGGTTCTGCGTCGTCCGCGAATGGGCTTCCGCAAAACGTTTCCTGGCATAGCGCCATTGAAAGTACAAGTGGGGAATGGCGATCGGGATCAAAAGCAGGGTGATGATGGGTTCTATCGCAGTCAGGATCACGACTAACGAGATCATTTGGATGCAGAAGGCGCTGACCCTGAGTATGAGCGATACAAACATTGAAAAGTGCTGCGCCGTCTGCTGCTGGGCACGGTGCATGATGTCTTGAAACCGAGGGTCCTCGAAATAGGCAAAATCTAATTTTGACGCGTGGACTAAAATGTCTGACGTAATTCGCAGGTTCAGCTCATCTTGTAGACGCTGTGAGAGATAACTGATGAACAGTTTGCTATGGGCTGTGCTCAGGGTTAATACCAGCCCCAGGGCCAGCCAAAAGAGCAATGCCGTCGTATCTTGTGTACCGCTTTTCAAGCTCGCCGCGACACTATTCACCAAACCGCGTGCGGCTAATGCCAGCCCGGCCGGCATCGTGCTCTGGATGAGAGTCATCGCGATCATACCTGACAATAGTCGCTTATCTGTTGACCAGGTAAGCTTGAAAGCCCAACGAATGTTGAATAGAAGACTTTTGATGTTCGTTTTGGGAAGATAATCTGAAAATGAACGCATATAAAGCTCACGAGTCTTTCAAGGGTTCGCGGCACAAAGCGTCTTGGTACAGAGCGCAGTGAATTCCTGCCGGGTGCCGAAACGCTTAAAGCCTGAAGCTATGTCATGAGGCCCCCTGCCGAACCGGCAGGGTAATTCGCCATGCGCAGGTGTTAGCGCAGCTTGACGCACAACTTCCATATATCGGCCGGCTACACTGAGCCGGCTCAAAATAACCACATCATAACGCCGACCTTGCCGCTTCAGATGGGTTTCAATCGTAGCGTGCTGCCCTTCGAGCAGCTCGACCCTTGTCTCTTGTAGCGGCTGTGTCGAAGGCTGCCAGGTATCGGTAGTGCGCCAGGCGGGCGGATCGCCGACGCCAAAGGTAACTTTGCCGGCCATCTTCTCTAAAATCGATACTAAATTGACCATCCTGAGTGAAGCGCTATCTCGATCCGGGGTTGGCATCCAGGCGTCTATCATAAAGATAGATAGGTATTTCTTCATTTTGAGAATCCCTAGTTTTAAATGCTAAATCAGTCCACATGAGATTCGTACACATGGCTATGAATAGTGCCCACAGTTACTGGGGCTCCGATTCTGTCGGTGTTCCAATGCCATGTGGTCCGATTTAGTACTGCATTCCTCAAAGGGTCAAAAGGGTGCGCATAGGGTCTGGTGTCGGAAATACCTCGCCGCCGTCATCCTGTAGCCGAGAATAAACATGACGTACGTGATCCTCACGATTTCATAACCATGCAACCAGGGCCGGTTTGCCATACTGAGGTCGGTAGCACAACGTCAGGATTTTCTGACTGACTCGCGGCATAGTGCCCATTCCGGGAAACTCCACAAGAAAATGGCTCGTAGGTTTAATTTCGAGCCAAAAAGAGTGTCGATCGACACAGCTTCGCCCTCTCGTTTACAGGAACCGTTATGCGTCTGACCTTACGGTCGTAAGTGAAACATCATTCTCGGCCCCTGATAGTGCTTATTAAGGGTCTCAAAATAGAATTAACATGGAATTACTGGATTCCGGGTCAAGCCCGGAATGACGTAGCAAATTTATTTTTTGCTTGTCATCCTGGCTAAACCGGGGACCCAACCTGAGGTTGGGGTCTGTGCACAGCGAAGAAAGCCGGGTTCCAGGATTGAATCCCTTGCCGGGAGCCGTAATGTTAATAGAATTATGAAACTATTAATATTTTGCAAAAATTATACCGAATTATATAATTACGATCAGCTTAGCATTATCAATAGGTTATCCCTTTGATAAGAATTTGTTATCACCAACTTTTGTGAGTTAAATTACATAAAACTGGGAAATTTATTTCCCACACAGAACAATTTTATCGCAATGCGAAAGTGGCGCTGATCTTTTTCAGATGTCTTTATGAAAGCGTTGATATCGGAACGTTCTCTTAAAATTAAATAACTTCTATTCCAAGATAATAATTATTTTCTTTTGCGATTGATTCTCCTCGTTCAACGAAAAATCCGACATTAGCTAAACTCATTTCTAATCTCTTGGCCAAGACCGTATACAGTAATCCCAATTCCCAACCTGAGCTAAACTTATGATTCCTGGTATATATCTGGAACCGGAAAATCTACATTGAAGGTTGTGATATTGAATCCATCAGAACTGCCTGAAAAGTGTTACTTTAATCTACTGCATGATATTCTAAACGAAGTTTAAAGTCAGGATATTTTAGTTTAAAATTCCGGACAAAATTTTGTGGTCGAATCCCCGTACAGTCAAGTTCCGGACTCCGACGACTAACTGCAAACCGATGAACAAAAGTTTCAAAAGTCTTACTTTGAAAGATAAAAAGGCACAGACTCAAAGCTGTGGCAAAATTGTGCCCAAATTGTGCCCGTCAAGGTCTAAGCTTTTAAAATATTTCCTAACAGAACCAAAAACTCAAAAAATTTTACAATCAAATCAACCCGTTAAAATTACACCACTTAATAATTTTGCTAAAATTGGATTAGGAATCCATTGCTCTATCCACTGAGCTACGGGGGCGAGAATTTACTATTGCAT
>Ga0055473_10000093_pt1 | contig 10299 bp, 10 predicted proteins | sample Muzzi_CordA_D2_FD_57679 | JGI IMG/M metagenome (GOLD analysis project Ga0055473, IMG submission 57679) | Wetland microbial communities from San Francisco Bay, California, USA, that impact long-term carbon sequestration - Muzzi_CordA_D2 | ecosystem: Environmental > Aquatic > Marine > Wetlands ... | reverse complement strand
ATCACGGCGCATTTGCGCGAAGACCGCCGTCATATTCGCGATGACGACATGCGCCGTTTGAAGGCGGAGTTGACCTGTCCGCTAAATTTCGAGATGGCGGCCACCAACGAAATGCTGGCCATCGCTCTACAAACGCTGCCGCACGCCTGTTGCATCGTGCCCGAGAGGCGCGAGGAGCGAACGACGGAAGGCGGCCTTGATGTCGCCGGAGCACGTAACGCCCTAAAGCCGGTCGTGGATCAGTTGAAGAATGCCTCGATCCGCATATCGCTGTTCATCGAGCCGGACCCTGCGCAAATCGACGCCGCCGCGATGATTGGCGCTGATATCGTCGAACTCCATACCGGCAGCTACTGCGAAAACGTCCTCGCCGTCGACAGCGCGGCCATCCAATCTGAGCTTGTGCGCCTGACAGAGGCGGCTCGACACGCCGACGCGCGCGGATTGGAGGTTCATGCCGGCCATGGCCTGACCTTCAACTCAGTCGAGCCTGTCGCCGCAATTCCCCAGATTGTGGAGCTCAACATCGGCCACTTCTTCATTGGAGAAGCGGTTTTTAGCGGACTGACCCCCGCGATTGGCCGGATGCGCCGGCTGATGGATGCGGCAAGGTCAATGGGCGCGGACGATTAGGCAGGGGGCGGCATGATACTCGGTGTCGGCAACGACATGATCGATATTCGGCGTATTGATGCCACTCTCAATCGGTACGGAGATCGCTTCACGGAACGCATCTTCACCTCGGTGGAACGTGAAAAGTCGGACCGCAGAGCACAACGAGCCGCATCCTACGCCAAGCGGTTTGCGGCCAAGGAGGCGTGCTCGAAGGCGTTGGGCACGGGGTTGCGGCGTGGCGTCTATTGGCGCGACATGGGCGTGGTCAATCTGCGCTCGGGCCGTCCCACGTTGAAGCTGACGGGCAATGCGCTCCAGGTGTTGAACGCGATGGTGCCAGAGGGGCACGAACCCAGGATCGACTTGACTCTGACAGACGATTTTCCGTGGGCTCAGGCCATCGTGATTATTTCGTCGATCCCGACCAAATTTGATCCGAGGTAGCGGCCTCCGACATGCCCGAATGCCGTTTCGTTGCACCGCGCAGTCGAAACCGCTATAGCGACCAGAACGGTGAGCCGACCATCATGAGCGGCAAACGGCCACCGGGGAGTGATGAATGAGCGCAAGAAGCGAATCCAGTTCCGAAAGCCACGGCGGCTGGTGGGAAATCGTCAAGATTGTCGTCCAGGCGCTGGTTCTCGCGCTGTTTGTCCGGGTCTTCTTTTATCAGCCCTTCAACATTCCCTCCGGATCCATGAAGGGAACGCTCCTGGTTGGCGACTACCTGTTTGTCTCCAAACTCTCATATGGCTACAGCCAATACTCGTTCCCCTGGCACCTGATCTCCTTCAAGGGGCGGATTTTCGCAGGCAAGCCAAACCGGGGTGATATCGTTGTCTTCAAGCTGCCACGCGACAACTCCACCGATTACATCAAGCGCGTAATTGGCTTGCCCGGCGATACCATCCAGATGCAGAGCGGTGTGCTTTACATCAACGGCAAGGCAGTTTCCAAAAAGCGCATCAAGGATTTCGTCACCCATTCTGAAACGGGCTTCATCCGACACGTCCCCCAATACGAGGAAACACTTCCGAACGGCGTCAAATACCGCGTTTTGGACGAGGAGCGTAACGGCCCGATGGACAGCACCGGCGTCTACAAGGTGCCCCTCGGCCATTACTTTATGATGGGAGACAATCGCGACAACTCGACCGATTCCCGCGCCCAATGGGATGTCGGCTACGTGCCCTATGACAATCTGGTCGGTCGCGCCGAAATCATTTTCTTCTCCGCCGACACGGGCGAAGGTGGCAGTTTTCATCTGTTTCAACCGTGGAGCTGGCCGGGTGGCATCCGTTGGAGCCGATTCTTTCATTTGGTCCGCTAATCGTGGAATCCGAGCGTGGCTGATGCGCGCAACTTTCAAGAACTCGAGAAGCTGCTCGACTACAAGTTCCGCAGCTCCAAATTGATTGAACAGGCACTCACGCATGCCAGCGTCAGGGCCGGCCGCAATGGCCAGTTGGACAACGAAAGGCTCGAGTTTCTCGGCGATCGCGTGCTCGGCCTAGCGGTCGCAGGCCTGTTGCATGCGAAGTTTCCCAAGCTGCGCGAGGGCGAACTTGCCCGCCGCTACAACAATCTCGTCAGCGGCGAGAGCTGCGCCGACGTTGCACGCTCGATCGATCTTGGTCGGTTCGTCATTCTGGCCGACAGCGAGGCAGGAAGCGGTGGCCGCGAGAAAGACACGATCCTTGCCGACGCCATGGAGGCGATCCTCGGCGCCGTATTTATCGAAGGCGGATTTGAGAAGGCACGCGACCTCGTCGTCGCTTTGTGGGAAGACCGGATCGCCAACCTGAACCGAAATCCCGTCGACCCAAAGTCGGCCCTGCAGGAATGGGCGCAGGGCAACGGTCTATCCCTGCCGAAATACATTGATCTCTCACGCAGCGGTCCCGATCATGCTCCGCGCTTCGTCTCCGAGGTTCGCGTTGGCAATTTCGAGCCGGCCGCCGCTGAGGGCGCCTCGAAGCGACAGGCCGAACAGGCGGCGGCGCGACTTCTCCTGCAACGCGAAGGCGTATGGCCCGATGAGCGTGATGAATAGGTTTTTCCGCGCGCGATCGAACGCGGCCCTGACCGGACGAACGGACCGATGACCGAGACGGCTACGGAACAAGGCCAAAACGAGCCGCCACAACGGTGCGGCTTCGTTGCCATCATCGGCGCCCCCAATGCTGGCAAGTCGACGCTGGTCAATCGCATCGTGGGCGCCAAGATCACAATCGTCAGCCGCAAGGTGCAGACCACGCGCATACCCGTGCGCGGCATCGTAACGTCGGGCAAAAACCAGATCGTCCTGATAGATACGCCCGGCATTTTCGAGCCACGACGTCGTCTCGACAAGGCGATGGTCGGCGCCGCCTGGGGGGGCGCTCAGGACGCTGATGTCGTCGTGTTGCTTGTTGATGCCGCTAAGGGCATCGATGACGACGTGAACCGCATTCTCGACCGGCTGGCCGATGCCCGGTCGGCCAAGATATTGGTCCTGAACAAGGTCGATCGCCTCAATGACAAGACCGCACTGCTGGCCATAATCGAGGAAATTTCCTCCCGCGTGAGCTTCGACGACGTCCTGATGATCTCGGCCTTGACCGGCGATGGCGTCGACGAGCTTTTAGGCGTGCTCGGCCGGTGGCTGCCCGAGGGGCCTTGGCACTATCCGGCGGATGATATCTCCGATCTGCCCATGAGACTTCTGGCCGCCGAGATCACGCGCGAAAAAATCTATGACCGCCTGCACCAAGAACTGCCCTACGCCATCACCGTCGAAACAGCCGATTGGAAGACGCTGAAAAACAAGTCTTTCCGCATCGAGCAGACCATTTTCGTTGAGCGTGATAGCCAGAAAAAGATCGTACTCGGCAAGCGCGGCGAGACGATCAAGGCCATATCGAGTGAGGCGCGTTCCGAGTTGAGCGCCATCCTTGAGGCCCCTGTCCACCTGTTTTTGTTTGTCAAAGTCCGCGAGAATTGGTCGGATGATCCCGAGCGCTACCGGCAGTTGGGGCTCGACTATCCGCGCGAATAGGTGCTGGATACGCGATTGGCCTGCCGGACGCGTTGCCGCGCAGTCTCGTGCGCGACTCGGCTATGGTAACGCGAGGTCCCAGCACAACGCGCCACGGTGCAAGTGTGCACAGACTCGACGGGAGCCGCCCCATGCAGTGGCATGACGAAGCCTTGGTTCTGTCCATTCGCCCGCACGGTGAGACCGCAGCCGTGGTCGAACTGTTCTGCCGAGAACAGGGGCGCCATCTCGGCCTGGTGCACGGCGGCCGTTCACGCAAGTTGCGCCCGGTCTTGCAAACCGGCAATCACGTCGATGCGTCCTGGCGTGGCCGGACGGCGGATCAGCTCGGGCATTTTGCGATTGAATTGCGCAAGGGTTATGCCGCGCAGGCCATGGAGAGCGCCTCTGCCCTGGCCGCGCTGAGCAGCATCGCTGTCCTGTTGCGCCAACTGCCTGAGCGCGACGCGCACCCGAGCCTGTTTGAAATTACCATGTTCCTGCTCGGATTTCTCGACGATCCGACGGTCTGGCCTGCGCTGATGGTGCGCTGGGAAGTGGCGCTGCTCGGTGAATTGGGCTTTGGCCTCGACCTGGAGCGGTGTGCGGCCACAGGCACGACCGAGGATCTGGTCTACGTCTCGCCGAAGTCCGGCCGAGCGGTCTCGCGCGCCGCCGGGAAACCCTATGCCGATAAATTGCTGGCATTGCCGCCGTTTCTGGCGCCTGGGCGGAAGGGCCCGGTCAAAAGCCCGGAAATCGCGGCTGGGTTCGACCTGACCGGCCATTTTCTGAGGGCGAGGATCTATGACCCGACGGGCCTCTCGCTTCCGGAGGCATGCTCCCGCATGCGCCAACTCTATAAGGCTGGTGCGGCGGCGAATGCCACCGCGTGATCGAGACATCTCGTGCTCGTTAAGAGCCGGGATCGGGCCCCGCTTGTGGGTACGGGGCCCGATCCGTCGGCTGTCATGTCGTCAGCCTTTAGAGCCTAGGCACCATTCCGTTTAAGCCGGGTCAAGAACCGATCGGACGTGAACCCTGCGTGCGCGGACCGGCGGCTCTGCCGCGACTGTCGGCGCGTGTGCGCCGTACGTCGGGCATGACGTGACGTGCGGCGCCCGGAATACCGGGCGCGCGAGCGCCCGCGGGAAGCATGCCGCCGAGACCGCGAACGTGATGCGTAGCTCCGCCCCCGAATTGGCCGACCCCGGGCCGTCACGCAGTGGTGGAAGCGGATCTGAGGACCATTGTCGATATGGACATGGTGCATGCCGCAGCTATAGGTGCCGACGCCACCACCGTGACGGGATTTGAGCCAAGCCACGACAGCGCGATATTTTCCACGCGGTGGATGGAAATCCACGGCCCGACACGACGCATGGAAGCTCCGCCGGCCGCTGCCGGCGATGCGGGCCCCGGGCCGGTGGGTCGAAATCACCGAGACGCGGCCGAACTTGGCGCGGATCTGGGCCAGGCGCTGGCGAAGGACGCCGGGCAGGCACCCTGTCGACGTACCGCCGGCCGCGGCCGGGTGTGAAACGGGAATGGCGAATATGCCGGCCAGCAAGGCCAACGCACATAGCGAACGCAACGAGAAACTGAAACTCATATCCGGACTGCTCCTTTGATGAGGGCAACGTTGTCGCCGTCAACCAGGTCCGGTGATTGTTCCCCCCAGCCCCAGCGGCGACAGCGGGGACGTGTTAGCTCCGAGAATGTGGCATGACGAGTCTCGCGGAATTCGCGTTTCTGAAAACAACTCAGTAAATTAAGGGATTTTCCGGAACCGGTGTGTCAACAGACCGCACCTTTCGGGTCTGATAGGGCTATTAAATCGAGGATTCGCCCTTCACTGAGCATCAATTGACTTGAGCGGCCCGCGCGGCTCGGCTAACCGATCGATCATGAGCGACAAACCGATTCTACCAGGGGCCGGCCCGATCGAGCCGGTGAAGCTGCGGGAAGCCCTCGAAGAGCGCTATCTCGCCTACGCCCTATCGACGATCATGCACCGTGCGCTGCCCGACGTACGCGATGGGCTCAAGCCGGTGCACCGCCGCATTCTCTATGCGATGCGCGAACTCCGCCTCAATCCGGATGGGGCCTACAAAAAGTGCGCCAAGATTGTCGGCGAGGTGATGGGCAACTTCCACCCACACGGCGACCAGGCGATCTACGACGCGCTCGTGCGCCTGGCCCAGGATTTCGCCGTGCGTTATCCACTGGTCGACGGCCAGGGCAACTTCGGCAACATCGATGGCGATAACGCCGCCGCCATGCGCTACACCGAAAGCCGCATGACCGAGGTCGCGCTCGCGCTGCTCGACGGCATCGATCAGGAGACGGTCGACTTCCGCCCGACTTACGATGCGGCCAATGAGGAGCCGTCGGTTTTGCCTGCGGCATTCCCCAACCTGCTGGCCAACGGCTCGTCAGGCATCGCCGTCGGCATGGCGACCAACATCCCACCGCACAACGTCGAGGAAGTCTGCAACGGCCTCCTGCACCTCATCAAGCACCCCAACGCGACGGTCGAGAAGCTGGTTGAGTTCATCCCCGGACCGGACTTCCCGACCGGCGGCGTCATGGTGGAGCCGCGTGAAAATGTGCTCGAAGCCTACCGGACGGGCCGTGGCGGCTTTCGCTTGCGCGCGCGCTGGGAACGCGAGGACACCGGCCGCGGCGGCTACCAGATCGTCGTCACCGAGATTCCCTACCAGGTCCAGAAATCGAAACTGGTCGAGAAGCTCGCCGACCTCGTCAATGAAAAGAAGCTGCCGCTCGTCGGCGATGTTCGCGATGAAAGCGCCGAGGACGTGCGTCTCGTCATCGAGCCCAAGAGCCGCACGGTCGATGCCGACGTGATGATGGAGAGCCTGTTCCGTCTCACCGATCTTGAGATCCGTTTCGGCCTCAACATGAACGTTCTGTCCGGTGGCCAGATCCCCAACGTGCTGCCCTTGCGCGATGTGATGCGGCAATGGCTCGAGCACCGCATCGAGGTGTTGGTTCGCCGTTCGCAATTCCGCCTGAAGAAGATCGAGCACCGGCTCGAAGTCCTCGACGGCTACCTGATCGCCTTTCTCAACATTGACGAGGTGATCCGCATCATCCGGTTCGAGGATGAACCCAAGCAGAAGCTGATCGCGACCTTCTCGCTGTCCGACGTCCAGGCCGAAGCAATCCTCAACTTGCGTTTGCGGGCATTGTCAAAGCTAGAGGAGATAGAAATCCGCGCCGAGCACGAACGCCTGACGGCCGAGAAGCTCGACCTTGAGGCGCTACTGGCGTCCGACAAGCTGCAATGGGCCCGCGTCTCGGACGAGGTGCGCGAGGTCCGTGACACTTACGCCAAGAGCACCGACCTTGGCCGCCGCCGCACCGACTTCGCGGAGGCCCCCGAGATCGAGGTCGATCTCGACCAGGCCATGATCGAGAAAGAGCCGATCACGATCATCCTGTCCGAAAAGGGCTGGATCCGCGCGCTGAAGGGCCATCACGACGATCTCGGCCGGCTCGATTTCAAGCAGGGTGATCGATTCCGCCAGGCGGTCAAGGCCTACACGACCGACCGCCTGCTGGCGTTCGCGACCAACGGCCGGTTCTTCACGCTCGGCGCCGACCAGTTGCCGGGCGGGCGCGGGCATGGCGAGCCGTTCCGTCTGATGGTCGATCTCGAAGAGAACCACGACCTCGTGACGCTCTTCGTCCACCAGCCGGGACGGCGCCTGCTGGTCGGCTCGACCGCGGGCTATGGCTTCGTTGTGCCGGAAGACGAGGTCATCGCCTCGACGCGGAAGGGCAAGCAGGTCCTGAACGTCAACGGCTCGGACGAAGCGCACGTCTGCGTACCGGCCGAAGGCAACATGGTCGCCTCCGTCGGCGCCAACCGGAAGCTGCTTGTCTTCACTCTTGAGGAAGTCAACGAGCTGACCCGGGGCAAGGGCGTCATCCTGCAACGGTTGAAAGGCTCATCGCTGTCCGATCTTAAGGTGTTCGATTCAGACGAAGGCCTAAGCTGGCTCGACAGCGCCGGCCGCACGTTCACCTGGAGCCTCGACGAACTCAACGACTGGTACGGAACCCGCGCGCAGGCCGGCCGTCTGGCCCCGAAGGGCTTCCCCCGCTCAAACCGCTTCGGCCCGGCATTCGGGTGAAGTAAACCGCGAGTCCTACTAACCCGCCGGAAATGTCACCGCTTCGATCTTGTTGCCGTAGAGATCGAGGATGAAGGCGCCGAAATAGGTCGTCATCGCGGCCTGGCGCGGACCTGGTGGGCCCGCGCAGCGACCGCCATTGGCGAGTGCCGCAGCATGGAATGCCGTCACCGCCTCCTCGCTCCGTGCCCGAAGTGCGATGTGGACGCCGGTGTCGTCTGCCACGGCCGGAAGGCCGATTCTCAGGTTGAGCCAGAACTCCGGATAGCGCTTGCCATACCCGGTCGTGCGCGGCCGCTCCACAAGCCGTGTCAGGCCCAGGGGAGCGAAGACCGCGTCATAGAACTGCGCGGCGGCTGCCAGATCACCAACGGCGACGGAGACGTGATCGATCATCCCGCCGGACCGTCGCTCAGAACCCAGCCTTGCGGCGTCAGCCGTTCCTGCGGCTGGAACCGGGTCTTGTAGGTCATCTTCTGCGAACCCTCGATCCAGTAGCCGAGGTAAAGGTAGGGCAGGCCCAAGCGCCGCGTATAGTCGATGTGGTCCAGGATCATCTGCGTCCCGAGACTGCGCCGCCCCTCGTCGATGTCATAAAAACTGTAGACCATCGAAATCCCGTCCGAGAGCCGGTCGCACAACGCCACGCCGAGCAGAGGCCAGCTCGCGACGTCGTCGCCATCGAGTGCATTCTGCGGCTTCAACCGGTACTCGGTCACGAAAGTGTCGACGATTGAGTCCTCCACCATCAGCGCATAGTCGAGCACGCTCATGTCTGCCATGCCGCCGTCGCCGTGGCGGGCGTCGATATAGGTTCGAAACAGGCTGTATTGCTCCGCCGTCGGCCGTGGCGGCAGGCGTCGGGTGTGCAAATCCAGATTGCGTCGCGAAATCCGCCGAAATCCGCGATCCTCCTCGAACGCATCGACAAGCACGCGCACCGAAACGCACGCCTGGCAGCCATCGCAATAGGGGATGTAGGCAATATTCTGGCTGCGCCTGAAACCGCCCTTCAACAGGTTATCGACCAGGGCCGACGGCTTGTCGGGCGTCAGATGCGTAAACAACTTTCGCTCGAGTCGACCCTTGAGGTAAGGGCAACTTTGCGCGGATGTGACGTAGAACTCCGGGAAGTTCTTGTGTTGCTCGGTCATGCCGTTCCAGTGGCTTTCGCAGTCGGCGCGCCGAGCCGGCGGACGGCCCGCGGCAGGCCGGCTTCAAGGGTGGGCTTGCGCGTTTGATTGTAGTCTAAGAACCATTGACGGAATGGATCAAGCGGCAATCCCTCGCGATCCTCTGCAAAGCGCCGCATTGACGCCGGCTCTCACACCCTCGCTGCAAGGTATTTCGCCGCCCGTGGCGCGAAATAGGTCAGGATGCCGTTACATCCCGCCCGCTTGAACCCAAGCAGGCTTTCCATCATGACGCGATCACCGTCGAGCCAGCCGCGCTCTGCCGCGCCGGCCAGCATCGCGTACTCGCCCGACACTTGATAGGCGAACGTCGGCACGCCGAACCGATCCTTGACCCGCCGGATGACGTCGAGATAGGGCATGCCCGGCTTGACCATCACCATGTCGGCGCCTTCCTCGATGTCGAGCGCCACCTCGCGGAGCGCCTCGTCGGAATTGGCGAAGTCCATCTGATAGGTCCGCTTGTCACCGATCAGCGTACCGGACGATCCGATCGCATCGCGGAATGGTCCGTAAAACGCGGAAGCGTACTTGGCCGAGTACGCCATGATCTGTGCGTTGCGATGTCCGGCCGTCTCGAGCGCGGAACGGATCGCACCGATCCGCCCGTCCATCATGTCCGACGGCGCAATCACGTCACAACCCGCCTCGACCTGCGCAAGCGACTGCTTGATCAGCGCTTCGAGGGTCTCATCGTTGAGAATTTCAGAGCCGTGCATCAGTCCGTCGTGACCGTGGCTGGTGTAGGGATCAAGCGCCGCATCGCAGATCACCCCGATATCGAGCCCCGCGGCCCGGATCGCGCGAGCGGTCCGGCAAACAAGGTTTTCGGGGTTGTAGGCCTCGCGCCCATCTTCCGTCCTGAGGGCACTGTCGGTGTAGGGGAACAGTGCCAGCGCCGGGATGCCGAGCGCCATCGCCTCTTCCGCTGCTGCTGCGGCGAGATCGACCGACATCCGTTCCACGCCCGGCATAGTTGCGACCGGCTGGCGCACGTTTTCACCATCGACGACGAAGATTGGCCAGATCAGATCGCCCACGCTCAGGACGTTTTCCGCCACCAGGCGGCGCGACCAGTCCGAGCGCCGATTGCGCCGCATGCGCACTGTAGGATAGGCGCCATTGGCGGTTTGATCGGCGTTTGCGATGCGGATGGGCTTCATGACGGATCCTTGCGGCCAGTAGTGCGTGCATAAGTGTCTAGCGTGTTCACTCATGCCCGGGAGGCGCAACTTTTGCGCGTCAGAGCCCACAATTCAAGCCGAACGACCGCAGGGAAACGTTTAAAGCAGCCGAAACACGGATGCGATCCGGC
>Ga0055473_10000092_pt1 | contig 10363 bp, 5 predicted proteins | sample Muzzi_CordA_D2_FD_57679 | JGI IMG/M metagenome (GOLD analysis project Ga0055473, IMG submission 57679) | Wetland microbial communities from San Francisco Bay, California, USA, that impact long-term carbon sequestration - Muzzi_CordA_D2 | ecosystem: Environmental > Aquatic > Marine > Wetlands ... | reverse complement strand
TCGGTCCGGCTACGCGCAAGCATGTCCCCGACAGTCCGGGATTGGCTAATTTTCTGCAGGTTGAGGCGGGTGGGAAAGATGACCTTGCGCTGGCCGGCGTCGGCTTCTGCAATGGCCTGGTCCGGCGTGATCCAGACCGAGTCGACCGCTTCGCGGCCATCGTGGGCGAGCGTATGGTCGAGCGGCGCGGCGGCAACAAAAAAGTGCGTGTCGAAGCGTTTTGGCATGTAGGCCGGCGTGATCCAGTGTGCGAAGGCAACGAGCTGATCGAGCGCCAGACGCAGCCCCTCCCGTTCGGCAATGTCGGCCATGCCGACTTCCCCGGCTTCGAGGGCCGTTCGGTAGCGCGCGCCGAGCGCCGTGGCGGTCGCGCCGTCGACGATGGCGTCGGACCCGTTCAGCCGGGCCAGCAGCACGCCGCATTCCTCGAAGGCTTCACGCGCCGCCGCCACGCGCAGGCGGCAGTCCTCGTCGCTGACATCGGCGACACCGTCGGATACGGCGCGCAATCTTGGATCGGAGTCAGTCGGGTCGAGCGAGCCGCCCGGAAACACCAGCGCACCCGAGGCAAAGTCGATCTGGTGGTGGCGCACCACCATGAAGAGTTCCAGCCCGGCCTCGCCATCGCGCGCCAGAACCACGGACGCGGCCAGTCGGGTCTGGGCTGAATCGCTCATGATCATCGCTCCATCGGCGCTTCGCGCTCATGCTTGAACAACCGCTTATACGCCCATTTTGGGGGTGATTTGATCACTGGTGTGATGGCTGTGGCGGCAAAATACGGCCGCCTTGCCATTCGCCTGCGCTGGCGGCACTGTCGGGACAATGAGGGAGGTCACAATGAGCGATCAGGACGTCGTCAAGTTTGCGGTCGAAGATGGCATCGGAATCATCACGATCGACTATCCGCCGGTAAACGCGCTTGGGCCGGGCGTTTCGGACGGGATCGTCGCGGCGCTGGACAAGGGTGAGGCCGACCCTTCGGTGGAAGCCTTCGTGATGATCGGCGCGGGGCGGACGTTCATTGCTGGGGCCGATATCAAGGGCTTCGATGAAAAGCGCAAACCGTCGACGCGCAAAACCTACGATGTGCTCGATGGCGCCGCCAAGCCCGTGGTCGCCGCGATCCACGGCTACGCGCTCGGCGGCGGGCTCGAGAATGCACTGGCCTGCCACTATCGCGTTGCGGTTCCGAGCGCCAAGGTCGGGTTGCCGGAAGTCCTGATTGGCATAATCCCCGGTGGCGGCGGCACGCAGCGGCTGCCGCGGCTGATCGGGCCGGCGGCGGCGCTCGATGCGATCACGTCGGGGCGGCACATCCCGGCGCCCGAGGCGAAGGACCTCGGCATCATCGATGCTGTCGTCGAGGGCGATCTTCTTACGGAAGCGAAGGCGTTCGCGAAAAAGGTTGCCGACGTTCGACCGTTGCCGCGAATCCGCGACAAAACGATTGATTCCTCGGATTTCGACGCCGGCATCTTCGAGGCGAAGCGCAAGGCGATCGCGCGGCGGTCGCGCGGGCAACCCGCGCCATTTGCGTGTATCGATGCGGTCGAGGCCGCCACGCAGCAACCATTCGATGAAGGCATCGCAACCGAGCGCCGGATCTTCGAGGGCCTCGTACAATCGCCCGAGGCGGCCGCATTGCGTTACGCGTTCTTTGCCGAGCGTGAGATCGCGCGTGTTCCACACATTCCGAAGAAGCTCGAACTGCCCGAGATCAAGACGATGGCGGTCGTGGGCGCCGGCACGATGGGCGGCGGCATCGCTATGAGCTTCTCCGATGCTGGCATGCCCGTGAAGCTGGTCGATGCGTCAGCAGAGGTGCTCGAAAACGGGCTCGCACGGATCAAGGATAACTACGCCCGCAGCGTCAAGCGCGGCAGCATTACGCAAGACGAAATGGACGCGCGGATAGCGCTGATCGAGCCCGTTGGCTCGCTCGCAGAAATCGGCGACTGCGACGCCGTGATCGAAGCGGTGTTCGAGCGCATGCCGGTCAAGCAGGAGGTGTTCCGCCAGCTCGATCAGGTCATGAAACCCGAGGCGTTGTTGTTTTCGAATACATCCGCGCTCGATATCGATCAGATTGCCGGCGTTACCAGCCGGCCCGAGAAAGTCTGCGGCACGCACTACTTCGTACCGGCCAACGTGATGAAGCTGTTCGAAGTGGTCGAGGGTGCGAAGACCGCGCCGGAGACGCTCGGAGCCGCCATGAAGCTCGGGCGCGACATCAACAAGATCAGCGGCTATGCCGGCAACTGCGATGGCTTCGCCGCCAACCGCAGCCGCATCCCGTTCACGCTCGAGCAGAACCTGATGGTCGAGGAGGGCGCACGGCCCGAACAGGTCGACAAGGTGATGGTCGAATTCGGCTATCCGGTTGGGCCGTTCCAGGTCAACGACATGTCGGGGCTCGATATCTCCTACGACGTTCGGCAGCGGCGCAAGGCGGCCGATCCGAACACGCGGATGCTTCCGATCCCGGACCGGCTTGTCGAAGCCGGGCGCGTCGGGCTCAAGGCCGGCAAGGGGTGGTATCGCTACGAGGAGGGCGACCGCACACCGCACGTGGACCCCGAAGTGGAAGCGGTCATCAAGCAGGTTGCGGAAGAAAACGGCATCGAGCAGCGCACGTTCTCGGACGAAGAGATCCTGCACCGGCTGCTGTTCGGCTCGATCAACGAGTTCTGCAAGATTCTCGAAGATGGCAAGGCGATCCGGGCGTCCGACCTCGACGTGATGTGGCTGCACGGCTTCGGCTTCCCGCGCTATCGCGGCGGGCTGATGTACTGGGGCGACACGATCGGGTCGGAGGCGATCTACAATCAGATTTCTGCCTGGCATCAGCGCTACGGCGACCGCTGGCGGCCGTCCGAGCTGTTGCGCGAGACGGCCCAGAAAGGCGGCAAGCTCAGAGAGATCAAGTCGCGCAAGTTTTTCCCGGACGGGTGAGAGCGGTGATCCTGTTTTTTAGCTATCCGTGCCCGAGTGCTGATAGCCTATCCGCCGTTGTGAACGTTCAATCTACCCCTTCTTCTGCACCTTCTTCCAGGTGTCCTTGAGCGGCACGATCTCGTTGAAGACGGGATGGCCGTCGGTGCTGTCGGGATCGACGCAGAAATAGCCCAATCGCTCGAACTGCACCTGCGTGCTGACCGGGTCGGTGGCGAGTGCGGGTTCGATCTTCACGTCAGGGAGAACGCTCAGCGAATTGGGGTTGACGGCGGCCAGCAGGTCTTCCTCGGCAGATGGATTTTCGGCCAGGAAAAGGTGTTCGAACTGTCTGACTTCGGCACTCATCGCATGTGGAGCGGAGACCCAATGCAGCGTGCCGCGAACCTTGCGGCCATCCGGTGAATCGCCGCCGCGCGTGGCCGGATCATAGGTGCAGCGCAGCTCGACGAGGTTGCCGTCGCCGTCCTTGATGACGTCCGTGCAGGTGATGTAGTAGGCATAGCGCAGGCGCACCTCGCGGCCCGGCCCGAGGCGGAAAAACTTCTTCGGCGGGTCTTCCATGAAGTCATCCCGCTCGATGTAGATCTCGCGCGAGAACGGCACTTGGCGCGTGCCCGCGCCTGCGTCCTCGGGATTGTTGATCGCGTCGAGCATCTCGCCGTCGCCCTCCGGGTAGTTCTCGATCACCACCTTGAGCGGATTGATCACGGCCATTCTTCGGGGCGCCGTCCGGTTCAAGACTTCGCGCACGCAGAATTCGAGGAAGCCGTATTCGACGACGCTGTCGGCTCGCGCGACGCCGATGCGACTGGCGAACTCGCGCACGGCGGCGGCGGGAATGCCGCGCCGGCGCATGCCGCGCAAGGTCGGCATGCGCGGGTCGTCCCACCCCGTCACCTTGCCGGTCTGGACGAGTTGCATCAACTTGCGCTTCGACAGCACGGTGTTGGTCAGGTTGAGGCGCGCGAACTCGTACTGTTTTGGTTTGGCCGGCACGGGCAGATTGTTGATCAGCCAGTCATAGAGCGGGCGGTGGTCGGCAAACTCCAGCGTGCAGATCGAGTGCGTCACGCCTTCGATCGCGTCGGACTGGCCGTGCGCGTAGTCATAAGTCGGGTAGATGCACCATGCATCGCCCGTCCGCGGATGGGTCGCATGCAGCACGCGATACAATACGGGGTCGCGCAGGTTGATGTTGCCGGAAGCCATGTCGATCTTGGCGCGGAGAGTTTTTGCGCCATTGGGAAACTCGCCCGCCTTCATGCGGCGAAAGAGATCGAGGTTCTGCTCGACGCTACGGTCGCGGTGGGGGCTGTTCTCGCCCGGCTCGGTCAGCGTGCCGCGCAGCGCGCGGATCTCATCGCCGGAAAGGTCGTCAACATAGGCCTTGCCGTCCTCGACCAGCCCTTCGGCCCAGGCGTAGAGCTGGTCGAAATAGTCCGAGGCGTGAAAAGCCGTGCCGCCCCAATCGAATCCGAGCCAGCGCAGGTCGTCCTGGATTGCCGCAATGTACTCCTCTTCCTCCTTGACCGGGTTGGTGTCGTCGAGGCGAAGGTTGCAGCGACCGCCGAATTCCGCCGCCATACCGAAATTCAGACAGATCGCCTTGGCGTGGCCAATGTGCAGATAGCCGTTCGGCTCGGGCGGAAAGCGGGTCACGACACCTTGGACACGCCCCGACGCCAGGTCGTCGCGGATGATGTCCCGAATGAAATGATCCGGCCCTTCGCGTTCGGCCGTCTCGGAGGCGGTCTTGTCGTGTGTCATTGAGCCTTGATCTGTGTTCTGGTGATCAGCTTACGATGGGTTGCCCACTCGATGGTGGCGGCCGCAGGGCGGGTGCAGGCAATTTCGCGTGCGATATCCCCGGTGGATAGGCGCGCCTGGCGCAGTGGTCAACCCGGAGTCTTTCAGCCCATCGACTTGAGGGTCAGGCAACTTCGCCGCCGTCAGGCCGCGGCGGCACTTGCCGCGGCACCTCTGCGGTCGTTCCGATTTCGGCTGGTGGCTCAAGCGTTTCGCGGAACTTGTTGGTGATCGGGTAACGCCGGTCGCGACCGAAATTCCGGGATGAGATCTTCACGCCGGGTGCGGACTGGCGGCGCTTGTACTCGGCAATATAGAGGAGTCGCTCGATGCGTTTGACGGTCTCGGGATCGTGCTGGCGGGCGACGATCTCGCCGATCGGCATTTCGTACTCGACGAGGCACATCAGAATATCGTCAAGGACGTGATATTCGGGCAGGCTGTCCTGGTCGGTCTGGCCTTCGCGCAACTCGGCGGTCGGCGCCTTGGTCAGAATGTTTTCTGGGATGACCGTCCCTTCCGGCCCCATCGCGCCTTCGGGCAGGTTCCTGTTGCGCCAGGCTGCGATCCGATAGACCTCTGTCTTGTAGAGATCCTTGATCGGGTTGAAGCCACCGTTCATGTCGCCATAAAGCGTGGCGTAACCGACCGACATTTCGCTCTTGTTGCCCGTCGTGACGACCATGTAACCGAACTTGTTCGAGATTGCCATCAGGATGGTGCCGCGTGCGCGCGACTGCAGGTTTTCCTCGGTGACGTCGGGCTTCAGGCCCTTGAACATTTCGCTCAGGGCGTGCTCGAAGCCTTCGACCGGCTCCTTGATCGGCACGACGTCGTAGCGCATGCCAAGCGCCGTGGCGCAGCCGGCCGCGTCGGCGAGGCTTTCTTCCGAGGTGTACTGGTAGGGCAACATCACACAATGCACCCGGTCAGCACCCAACGCGTCGACCGACAACGCGGCGACCAGCGCGGAGTCGATACCGCCCGATAGTCCCAGGACAACGCCTGGGAAGCCGTTCTTGTTGACGTAGTCGCGCAGGCCCAGCATGCAGGCCATGTAGGCCGCGCCATCGCCCTCGGGCACCACCGCCCGCTCGCCCGTCCCGCAGACCCAGCCATCGCCTTCGCGGCGCCAATCGGTCACCACGGTCTCTTCGCGCCATGCCGGAAGCTGGATGGCCATGGATGCGTCGGCATTGAGGACGAAGCTGGCGCCGTCGAAAACCAGCTCATCCTGGCCGCCGAGTTGGTTGAGATAGGCCAGCGGAAGGCCGGTTTCCTTGATCCGCGCGACAGCGATGTTCATGCGCACGTCCGGCTTCTTCCAATCGAATGGCGAGCCGTTCGGGACGATGAAGAACTCCGCACCTGACTCTTCGAGACATTCGCAGACCTCATCGGTCCAGATATCCTCGCAGATCGGAACGCCGATCCGGACCCCCCGGAAGACGACGGGTCCGGGTAGCGGGCCCTGCGCAAACACGCGCTTTTCGTCGAAAACGCCATAGTTCGGCAGGTCGACCTTGTGGCGCACGGCCTGGATGCGGCCATCGTCGATCAGGACGATGGCGTTATAGACCTTGCCGTCTTCCGGCCAGACCGTCGGCAGGATCACGCCAGGGCCATCATCGAACTCGGGGGCCAATTGCTCGACCGCCTGTCGGGCGGCGCGCACAAAGGCCGGCTTAAGCACCAGGTCCTCGGGCGGATAGCCGGTAACAAAGAGCTCAGGGAACACGACCAGATCTGCGCCCTGGTCAGCGGCTTCGGCGCGCACTTCGCGCACGCGGTCGATGTTGGCATCGATGGCGCCGACTACGGGATTGAGCTGGGCGAAGGCAATGCGAAGCCTGTCGCTGGCGGGTGTCGTCATCGTTCGTGCTCGGCTCCAGACACGGTCTCAGTTAATGAGTCTGCTGGATAGCAGGTCTGTCTGGCAATGGGACATGAGCGCCGCCCCGAGCGGCGCAATTGTCCGCTTGTCCATGCCGCCGGCCCATGGACAGCCGAGTGTTCCGGTTGTCCATGGGCGGCGGCTGGCATCAGGCTTGCGCGGCGGTCTGTCGGCCTTGCGGCGTCAACCGGTCGGTGCGACGCTGTTTCAGGCGCTCGGCGATCAGGAACGCCAGTTCGAGCGCCTGATCAGCATTCAGACGCGGATCGCAATGCGTGTGGTAGCGATCCTCCAGATCGGCTTCCGAGATGGCTCGGGCCCCGCCTGTACACTCCGTTACATTCTGACCGGTCATCTCGACGTGAACGCCGCCCGGGTGGGTGCCTTCCTCGTCGTGGATGTCGAAGAACGTCTGCACTTCACGCAGGATACGATCGAACGGCCGGGTCTTGTAGCCGTTGTTCGAGGTTAGCGTATTGCCGTGCATCGGATCGCATGACCACACGACGCGCTTGCCTTCCCGCTCGACGGCGTGGATGAGGCCGGGCAGGTGCTTGCGGATCTTGTCGTCGCCGAAGCGGCAGATCAGTGTCAGACGACCCGGTTCATTCTTCGGATTCAAGGCGTCGATCAGCGTCAATAGGCCGTCCGGCTCGAGGCTTGGGCCGCATTTGAGGCCGACCGGATTCTTGATGCCCCGGCAGAATTCGACGTGGGCGTGATCGGGCTGGCGGGTACGATCGCCGATCCAGACCATATGGCCGGAGGTGGCGTAATAGTCGCCACTCGTCGAGTCCAATCGTGTTAGCGCCTGTTCGTAGCCCAGCAGCAGCGCCTCGTGGCTGGTGTAGAAGGAGACCGAGCTCAGTTGCGGGATGGTTTCGCTGACCACGCCGCAGGCGCGCATGAAATCGAGGGCGTCCGTGATCCGTTCGGCCAGCTCGCGGTAGCGGTGCGCCTGCGGACTGTTCTCGAGGAAGCCGAGGGTCCATTGATGCACGCGGTCGAGGTCGGCGAAACCACCCATCGAGAAAGCGCGGATCAGGTTGAGCGTCGCCGCTGACTGGCGGTACGCCTCGAGCTGGCGCCGCGGATCCGGGATGCGTTCTTCGGGCGTGAACTCGGCACCGTTGATGATATCACCACGGTAACTTGGCAGCTCGACCTCACCGCGCTTTTCGACCGGCGACGAGCGCGGCTTGGCGAATTGGCCCGCGATACGGCCGACCTTGGCCACCGGCAAACCGCCGGCATAGGTCAGCACAACCGCCATCTGCAGGAACACGCGGAAGAAGTCGCGGATGTTGTCGGCGCCGTGCTCGGCGAAGCTTTCAGCACAATCCCCGCCCTGCAGCAGGAAACCTTCGCCATTGCAGACGTCGGCCAGCGACGCCATCAGATGGCGCGCCTCACCTGCAAAAACCAACGGCGGGAAGGTCCGCAAGCGCATTTCTGCATCGGCCAGGGCCTGTTGGTCGGGATACTCGGGCACCTGGACAATCGGCTTTGATCTCCAGCTTTCCGGGCTCCATTGCGGTGCCATCGTCTTACTCCTCGAAATGGCAAGCGCGGCCCAAATTGGGCCCGCTCGCGACCCAACCGGCCGGTTGGCATGTAGCGTTCCGCCGGGCTTATAGGATACTCTAAGGGTTGCTGCAAAGGCCGGGTGCAAATGTTCTCGGCCTCCAAGGGCAACGCCCAAACGATGCGGCTCGAACCTGTTGTGCCCAAGGATGACGGCAATGGCGGTCAACGAACCTCGTCTGACGTTCGGGATAGAAGAAGAATACCACATTGTCGATATCGAAAGCCGGGAGCTTGCTTCGCTACCGCCCGAGCTGCTGTCGGCCTGCCAGCAGGCGTTGCCGGGTCAGATCGGGACCGAGCTGCTGCGCTCCCAGATCGAGGTCGGGACGAAACCGGCGCGGACGTTTGCCGAGGCGCGCGCCGATCTTGGCAACCTGCGCCGCACCGTCGCCGGGCTGTGCCGCCAGCACGGGTTGGCCCCCATGGCCGCTTCGACCCACCCGATCGGCGGACACCGCCGGCTCGAAACGACGGCGTCCGAGCGCTATCTGGGACTAGCCGCCGATCTTGCGGGCGTCGGACGGCGGCTCGCGATTTGCGGCATGCACGTTCACGTCGAGCTGGGTGACAATGCGCTCCGGATCGACGTCATGAACCAGGCCCGGTATTTCCTCCCACACCTGCTGGCGCTATCGACGTCGTCGCCATTCTGGGAGGGGGACGACACGGGCCTGAAGAGCTTTCGGCTGGCAATTTTCAACGAGCTGCCGCGAACCGGCCTGCCGGACTGGTTCCGAAGCTGGGAGGAATATCGCAACACCGTCGACGTTCTGGTCAATGCGGGCGTCGTGGAGGATGCGAGCAAGATCTGGTGGGATCTGCGCCCCTCGGAACGGTTCCCGACTCTTGAGCTGCGACTAACCGATATCTGCACGCGGCTTGATGATGCGCTGTCGGTGGCCGCAGTTTTTCTGTGCGTATGTCGATGGCTCTATCGTCTGAGGCGGAGCAATCAGAGCTGGCGGCAATATCCGGTGTTCCTGCTCGCGGAAAACCGCTGGCGGGCGCAGCGCTACGGCATCGGCGGCAGCCTGTTTGACTTCGGCATCGGCTCGCTGGTGCCGTTCAAGGATCTCCTCGAAGAAATTATCGCACTCACCGCAGAGGATGCGGACGCGTTGGGGTGTGCGAGCGAGGTTGCGGCCGCGCGCAACATCATCGCTTCGGGCACCAGCGCCGACCGCCAGACGGCAGCCTATCAGTTGGCGCTCGATGCAGGCGCGAGCCCACGCGAGGCACTTTGCCAGGTGGTCGATCTTTTGATCGCGGAAACGCTCGCATTCTAGGCTTGGTTCCCGTTGGAGCGGTTTTGGCTGTCTTGACGGTGCGCAGGCCGCATACGCCACATCAAAAACCGTTTCGGCCGATATCCAGGCGGGTTTTCCCTGCGGATGCCTTCGTTTGCTTTGCAAAGCCGAGTTGCTGTGCCAAGAGGGCTGTGACAGGCGCTTGGCGAGTCGGGCCCGGCGTTGATTGGTTACGGCTATCGGGATGCGGCGGGAGGCGAATTTGCTTCAGGACGAAAAGATCTTCATCGGCAAAAGCGTCAAGCCGGAGTACCTCAGCCTCAATCTCGCCAACCGCCACGGCCTGATCACCGGGGCGACAGGCACCGGCAAGACGGTGACGCTGCAAGTGCTGGCCGAGGGCTTTTCAGCGGCCGGCGTGCCGGTGTTCGCGGCCGACATCAAGGGGGATCTCTCCGGCATCGCCGTGCAGGGCGAGGCCAAGGATTTCATCATCAAGCGTCTTGAGCAGGTCGGGCTGCCTGGGTTCGAACCCAAGGGCTGCCCGACGGTGATGTGGGATGTGTTCGGCGAGCAGGGCCATCCGATCCGCGCGACGGTGTCCGACATGGGAGCCCTGCTGCTGTCGCGTCTCCTGGAGCTCAACGAGGTACAGGAGGGCGTGCTTACGATCATGTTCCGCGTCGCCGAGGACGAGAACATGGCGATGCTCGACCTTAACGACCTGCGCGCGATGGCAACGAACGTGGCCGAGCGGCGGCAGGAGCTGAGCACCAAGTACGGCAACATCGCGACGGCCTCGGTCGGCGCCATCCAGCGCCGACTGCTGGTGCTTGAAGAACAGGGCGCGAACCAGTTCTTCGGTGAGCCG
>Ga0055473_10000088_pt1 | contig 10480 bp, 9 predicted proteins | sample Muzzi_CordA_D2_FD_57679 | JGI IMG/M metagenome (GOLD analysis project Ga0055473, IMG submission 57679) | Wetland microbial communities from San Francisco Bay, California, USA, that impact long-term carbon sequestration - Muzzi_CordA_D2 | ecosystem: Environmental > Aquatic > Marine > Wetlands ... | reverse complement strand
ACGAGCGTATTGACCAACATGGCGTTGTCCTCGACTGCTGCAATGCCTCGTGCGGCTGTTCTTCAGCATAGCAAAAGCGCCGGGCAAAATGCGACAATGCGTGGCAGCCAATGGAGAACACCCCGACCATGGACACGAATTGCCAGCTGACGCTTTTTTTTCAACCGGAGTGCCATCTGTGCGACGAGGCGGAAGTGCTCATTGCCGCGCTGGGGCTGACCGAACGGGTGAAGCGGGTGAATATCGAGGACGATCTGGAACTGCTCAAGCGCTATGGTTTCACCGTGCCGGTCCTCTTACGCGAGGAGGACCGGCGTGAGTTGTTCTGGCCGTTCGGGGTGGAGGAACTGGAAAGGTTCGCGGTCGCGGGCCGTTGATGATGCGTGCGATTTGTCTGGCAATGTTCATGGTGTCCAGGCTTGCGCCGGCGCAGGTCCTCACGGTTGAAACGCTGCCGCCGCTCGCGCAGGCGAGGAGCAACAACGCCGTGGCGGCCGTGACCACCGACCGCGGCGTCTATCTCTACAGCTTTCTGGGTCTCGGCAGCGGCAAGACCTGGCGGGACATTTCCGCCGCGGCCTCGGTACTCGGACCCGGAGCCGGACACTGGCGCGAGCTCGGACCGGTGCCCGGAGACCGGGGACGGCTGGCCGCGGCCGCCGTGGCCGCGGGCGGCGCGGCGTGGCTGTTCGGTGGCTATACCGTGGACCTGGAGGGCGGCGAGGTATCGACAGCGGGGGTTTACCGCATACGTCCCGGCGAGGCCGGGGTGCGACGGGTCACCGCCATGCCGGTTGCGGTCGACGATACCGTGGCCCTGGTCTACCGGGACCGCTATGTGTATCTCTTCAGCGGATGGCATGACCTCGGCAACGTCAACCTGGTGCAGGTGTTCGATACGCAGACCCTGGAATGGACGCAGGCCACGCCTTGGCCTGGGACGCCGGTGTTCGGCCACGCCGGCGGCGGCAGCGACGGGCGCTTGCTGGTCTGCGATGGTGTCGGGATTCAGTACCCTGCAACCGGCGGTAAACGGGAGTTTCTGCCCTCCGGGGAATGCTGGCTGGGTGAAATAGACCGGGATGATTACAGGCGTATTCACTGGCGTCCGGCGCCATCGCATCCTGGCAAGCCGCGTTACCGCATGGCGGCGGCGGCCGATGACCACGGCCGGGTGGTGTTCGCGGGCGGCTCGATCAACCCCTACAACTACGACGGCATCGGTTACAACGGCGTCGAGGCAAACGCGGAAAAAACGGTTATCAGTTTCGACCTCGATGACGGCCGCTGGCGAGTGGAGGGCGATTTGCCCACGGCCACGATGGACCACCGGGGGCTGCCCTTTGCCGGCGGCTGGTTTTACGTCATCGGCGGCATGCGTGAGGGACAGACACCGGCTGCGGGCGTGTTCCGCTTCAGACTGGACACGTCGCGGCGGGCTTCAGCGTCCGGTGACGCGGATCAGTGATCGTAGCGGTTGGAGTGCCCGTTGTTGCTGCGGCCTGCCGGGCTGCAGCAATTGGCCACCTTCTCGGTCAGTTCGCGGAACCAGATACCCAGGCCCTCGAACAGGCTCTTGCTGCGCGCGGCCGTCTCTTCCAGGAACAGACCCAGCAGGATGTAGACGACCAGCGTGGCGAAGGTAAAAAAGGCACCCAGGACGATGGCTGCGAGACGCACGAACCAGACCTCGAGATCGAAACGTTTTGCCAGCGTCTTGCAGACGCCCAGGACCATGGGCTGTCCCGGCTGCCCGTTGAGGTTTTCCTTGACACTTGTAAAAAACGGTTTGTCCTGCATGCTCTTTCTCCAGCGGCCGGTGCGGCGTACACATAGTTTACAGATGCAGTTTTCATGCCAAATGTGCCATAAGGCACGGCCCGGCTTTGCGCACCCTCGCGGCGCCCGCTCATGGGTGTTTTGACCAAGTTGCGGGTGATCTCGCCAGCCCGGGACGCATTCCCCATGCTACACTTTCCCCCCTTTCTTGCAAGCAGAGCCCTGATCGTTGACCAAAGCGATTAGCTATATTGACGCGGACCGGATGGTGCGGGGCCTGAGCGCCGGAATCGCACAGCTGTTCCAGCGCCGCGAGTACATCGACCGGATCAACGTGTTCCCGGTGCCGGATGGTGATACCGGCACCAACATGGCCTTCAGCTTCAAAGTCATCCACGAGGCCGCGCGGGATGCCAGTGGCTTGTCGGTCAAGCAGCTGATGGAACGCGTCGCGCGCGCTTCGCTGGATGGGTCGAGGGGTAATTCCGGCGCCATCATGGCGCAGTACTTTCACGGCTTCAGCGAGGCACTGGCGGACAAGCACAGGATCACGCCCGGCGAGTTCGCAACGGCCAGTAATGCCGGTGCGGAGGCGGCCTGGACCGCCATGTCAGAGCCGGTCGCCGGCACGCTGCCGACCGTGCTGGAGGACTTTTCAACGGGTCTGCAGGAAAAGGTTCGGCAGGGCACCGACGATTTTCGCAGGGTTTTCGAGCACGGCCTCGAACGAGCGCGCAAGTCGCTCGCGGGGACCACCGAGCAACTGCCGGTGCTCAAGCGCGCGGGTGTCGTCGATGCCGGCGGGCAGGGTTTTGTCGATCTGCTGGAAGGCATCTGGACCTATATCCAAAGCGGCGCGTCGCGTTTGCCGCAATTGGCCGCGGAATTGCTGCTGACGCCCGCGGGCGCGGCAGCGGAGACGGTCACGGGCAGTCACCGCTACTGCGCCGAGTGCGTCATCGAAGGGGATGCGCTGGATCGCCCGGCCATCATGGAACGTCTGCAGCAATTGGACTGCAGTTCGCTGATGGTCGCAGGCGGGCTGCAGCGGGTCAGGGTCCACATCCACGTCGACGATCCCGGCGAAGTCTTCCTGGCCTGCGAGGCATACGGTGACATCCATCAGCAGAAGGCCGATGACATGCAGCGTCAGCATGGCCTGATGAACCAGGCGGGCACGGTCGCCGTGGTCGCGGACACGGGCGCCGACATACCAATCGAGGAACAGGACCGCCTGGCGATACACATGGTCCCGGTACGGTTGAATTTCGGTGACCGGGAATACATCGATCACGTCTCGCTGCAAAGCGCGGACCTGTACCGCATGCTGCAGGACTGTGCTGAAATGCCGAAGACCTCGCAGCCGCCGGTCGGGGATTTCAGCCGCCAGTACGAACTGCTGATCAGCCACGGTTACGATGTCATGTCCGTGGGGCTGTCCGAAACCCTCAGCGGTACGACCCAGGCCGCACGCACAGCGGCCCAGGCAGTCGGCCGGGGGCGGGTCCGCGTCTTCGATTCGCAGAGCGCCAGCACCGGCCAGGGTGTCTTGGCCATCGTCGCGGCGGAGGCTGCCCGGCAGGGTATGACGCTGGATGAAATCGAACCCCTGCTGGAGGCGTTGCGGCGCCATACCCGTACTTTTGCCATCCCGGCGGATCTTTCATATATCGTCAGGGGCGGGCGCTTGCCCGCGTGGGTCAAGACACTGGCGGACGTGCTGCACGTCAAGCCGGTGCTGGCGGAAAAGGCCGGTAATTTTTCACTCGGCGGAGTGGCGGCCGGCAAGGGCGCCAGGCCCTCTGCGCTGGGGAAGGTAGCCCTCAGAAACATGAAGAAGGACGTCAGCTACCGACTGCTGATTTCGCACGGCGCCAACCCGGAGGGCGCGCACGCACTGCGACGCTATATACTGAGCCGCCACGGCCGCGTGCATTCCTGCCACATCACCGAGGCCGGGCCCGCGTTGGGCGTGCACCTCGGCCCCGGCGGGCTCGTCGTCGGTTTTTTACCGCAGCCCGCGCAGCTGCGATAGCTGTGATTTCCATGGGCGTTGCACGCATGCCTCAATAGCATTTGAAAAATCCATCCACCTGGCCGGGATGGTGGTTGCCCGGGAACGGGACACGCTCAAGCCACCCAAGGCCGCTCGGCACCGGTTCCCGGCGGGTGAGAGTGCCTGAAACTCACCCTTTGTCGCGAACCTTGCTGGATTTCACAGCCGGCGCAACTGCGCGGGTTGTCAGCCCTTGGAAATCTTGACGGTCTGAATATCGGTGTTTTCCGCCAGGCCCCAGTGACCGAATTCGCAGCCGACGCCGGATTGCTTCATGCCGCCCATCGGCGCGTTCGGCTGGATATCGGCGTGCGTATTGACCCAGACCGAGCCGGCTTCGAGGCGCTCCACCAATTCGGCCGCCTTGTCCAGGTCGCTCGACCAGATCGAACCGCCGAGGCCCGCCGAGGAGGCATTGGCGCGAGCGATCGCATCGTCGACGTCCGAGTACCTGATCACCGGGACGATGGGACCGAACTGCTCTTCGTCGACGAGCCGCGTGCCGTCGGAAATATTGGTGACGATCGTCGGCGGGTAGAAATAACCCGGCCGGCTGTCTTCCTCGCCGCCGGTCAGGAAGGTCGCGCCCGCGGCGCGGGCGTCGGCGGCCAGGGCGCGCACGACATTGAGCTGTTTCTCGTTCTGCAGCGGGCCGAGGTCGGTATCCTCTTCCAGCCCGTTGCCGGTCTTGACGCTGCCGGCGATCGCGGCCATTTCATTGCACAATTCGTCGTAGATGTCCTCGTGCACGTAGAGACGCTTGAGCGCCTGGCAAGTTTGGCCGTTGTTGTGGAAACACACGGCGAAGAGTTTCGGCGCGACGGTTTTCGGATCGACATCCGGCAGCACGATGCCGGCGTCGTTGCCGCCCAGTTCCAGCGTCAGCCGCTTGAGGTTGCCGGAGGCGGCCTGCATCACCGTCTTACCGGTGGCGCTGGAGCCGGTAAAGACGATCTTGTTGATGTCCGGGTGGCCGGCGATGGCCGCGCCGACGCTGCCGTCGCCGACAACGACGTTGAGTACACCCGGCGGCAGTATCTCGTTGGCGATCTGTGCGAACCGCAATGTCGTCACCGGCGTGTACTCAGACGGTTTCGCAACCACCGTGTTGCCGGCCAGCAGGGCGGGTGCGTAATGCCAGACTGCGATCATCAGCGGCCAGTTCCATGGCGTAATGGAGCCGACCACGCCGATCGGTTTGTGGTGCACCTCGACCCGCGCGACCTCGTCATCCTGGATGACCTCCACCGGCAGTTCGGTGGCCGCGGTCGCCTGCATCCACGCCATCGACCCGCCGACTTCCATGCCTGAACCAATGCCTGAGAACCCGCCCATGGGCTTACCTGTTTCCTGCGTCAGCAACTGCATCAGTTCCGGCATATTGGCCTCGAGCGCGCCCGCGAGTTCGAGCAGCTTGTCCCGGCGAGCCTCGTGGCTGAGCGATGACCAGCCGGGAAAGGCGGCCCGGGCGGCCTTGACCGCATCGTCCACGTGTTGCGGTGTACCCACGGGTACCTCGGCGAACACCTCGCCGGTGGCGGGGTTGATGACGCCTGCGGTCGCCCGCGTCGTGACGGCCTGGCCGTTGATGATCATTGGAAAGATAGCCATTTCAAACTCCTGGATTCGCGGATCTTGCAACTAAAGTGCGTTGCGGGTTTGCCCGAAATAATAAGACACCGGCGATCAGCGCGCTATGCCTTGCGCCATTTAACCGGAAAAACCTTCATGCCGCGCTGAAAGTTGGAGCGCAGGTAGCTGACCTCACCGGCGGCCTCGATGTGCCCGAGGCGCTCCAGCAACTCGCCGAAGATGGCTTGCATCTGGACCCTCGCCAGGTGCGCGCCGAGACAGAAGTGGGGGCCGTGGCCGAATGCCAGGTGCGGGTTTGGCGTGCGGTCGATCACGAAATCGTCGGGATCGTCGAACACGCGCTCGTCACGGTTGGCCGAAACGAAGGAGACCACCACCTTGTCGCCGGCACGGATTCGCCGGTCGCCCAGTTCGGTGTCCTCGGCCGCCGTGCGGCGGAAGACCAGCACCGGGGTCCACCAGCGCAGCATCTCGTCCACCGCCAGCGGCAGCAACTCCGGCTTGGCACGCAGGCGGGCGAACGCCTGCGGATGCTCCAATAGTGCCAGCATACCGCCCGGGATTCCGTTGCGCAGGGTCTCGTTGCCGGCCACGGCGAACAGCCAGAACATGTTTTCGAATTCCTCGATGGAGACCTGGCCGCCTTCCTCGTCGACTTGCGCGAGCAGGATGGACATGACGTCATCGGCGGGCCGCCGCCGTTTTTCCTCGGCCAGCAGGTGAGCGTAGCGGTAAAGGTCCGGCATGCCGTCGCGGGTCCTGGGGTTGGGCATGTCGCCGTGTTCGTCCGCTTGCGGGCGCAGACGCATGGCCTCGCGTGCGATCGCGCTGCCGCGTTCCTGGTCGAAGGCATTCGAGAACTTGTACTCCGGGTCCTGAAAGCCGATCACACGGTTGGCCCAGTCGTACATCAGGTAGCGGTCTTCCTGCGGCATCCCGAGGATGTCCGCCAATGTCAGCAATGGCATGTCGGCGGCAATGTCGCGGGAAAAGTCGCACTCGCCCTCGCTCTGCCCATCCAGCACGCGGTCGAATATGGCGCGGGCGTGACCCCTGATCGCCGTCTCGATTTTCGCGATGGCGCGCGAGGTGAAGGAATTCATCAGCAGGCGCCGCAGCCGTGTGTGCTCCGGCGGATCCATGTTCAGCATCATTTTGCGCACGTAGTCGAGGTCCGCGCCGGTGGCAGGGTCCATCATCTGCGTCGCCCCCAGCGCGGATGAGAACAGGCGCGGTTTCTTCAGGACGTGGACCACTTCCGCGTGTCGCAGCACCAGCCAGAAGCCCTTGCCGCCCGGCCAGTGTTCCAGCGTATGCTCGTCCACCCAGACGACGGCGTTCTGTGCCCGCAGGCGCGCCAGCAGGTCAAACGGCACCCCTGCGTCGTACTGCGCGGGGTCGTAGATGGGTTCCAGGGATTTGGCGTCGGGCTTCAAGTTTATCTCCAAGTCAAGGCACAGCGGCACGGGAACGCTCGTGGCGTGGGGCGGACGGGCCGCGGCTAAATTTACCCTTTTCGTTCATAGTTTGCCGTAAGAATTCCCGAGACGATCAAAAGACCGCTGAAAAGATGCAGCAGGCCAATGGGTTCGTGCAGGTAGATCCAGGCCAGCAGGCCGCTGAACAGGGGCAGGGCGTAGTAAACCATGCCGGCCCTCGATGCGCCGCTGATCAATACCGCCTTGTGCCACAGCACGAAGGCGAAAAAGGAGGCGAAGACGCCCAGGTAGACGAAAGAGTAAATGGCGGTCGCATCGAAGACGGCCGGCGGACCGGTCACCCTTTCCCAGATGTAAAAGGGCAGGAGGAACAGGAGCCCGAGCATGAAGGTGCTCAACTGGAAAGCCATGACGCCGAGGCCTGCCGGCTTGCGCACGATCAGGATGCTGTAAACGGCGAAGATGGCAGCACCGGCCAGCATCCACAAGTCTCCCCGTGTAAACGACAGGCTCAGAAGCCTGGCCGGCTCCCCGCCAGTAATCAACATGATTACCCCGGCGACGACCAGGACGATGCCGGCGGCCTTGCGCAGGCTCAGCAACTCGCGAAGGAACAAGCGCGCCAGGATGATGATGAATATCGGCGAGGTGATCGAAATCAGCGACAGGTTCAGGGCGCTGGTCGTATGGCCGCCGATATAAACCAGCGTGTTGAACACCGTGACCCCGAGGAATGACGTCAGCGACAGGTAGGGCAGGTTGGCGCGGATGCTGTGCCACTCGGATATCAGCGGCCTGATGGCGAACGGGAGCAGCGCGGCGACGGCGACGAACCAACGCCAGAATGCCAGACTGACGGGCGGCACGCTGTCCCTGAGTTCACGCGCCACGATGAAGTTGCCCGACCAGATCAGGGTGGCGCCGATCGCGAACAGATAGCCCGCCCAAACCGCCCTGTCTGCAGAACGGCGGCCGTTCATGACGGTTTCGCGTCCTTGTCGTCGTTTACTGGCATATGCGATTTTCCGGGCGGCGTTGGCGTTTCGCTGATTTCGCGGTGATATCTCCGACGCGCAGTATACCGTTTCTGCCTGTCTTTGCCCGGTCGAATTCATTGGTGCAGGCGGCCGCCCGCCTCGGTTTCAGGACCCTGTCAGGAGAAAGAACTTGGGCCAGGGCCGCAAAGAGATATACTGGGTCGGCGGCGAGACACGGGTTTGAGCATGACGTCACTGGTTGTAAAAATATTACTGGCCTATCTGCTGGGTTCGTTATCCGGCAGCCTGTTGCTGGGCAAGCTGAGGAAGGTGGACATCCGGCAGCAGGGCAGCGGCAATGCCGGCGGCACCAATGCCTTCAGAACGCAGGGTTTGGTATTCGCGCTTCCGGTCGTGCTGATCGATGTTGGCAAGGGGTTGCTGGCAGCCGGCTGGATCGCGCCGTCCGGCCTTCTTGGCAGCGCGGCCCCGGCGTCGGCGTCAGTCGGCATGGCCTGCGGGTTTGCCGCGGTGCTGGGCCATTGCTACCCGCTCTGGCATGGTTTCCGCGGCGGCAAGGGCGCGGCCACGGTCGTGGGCGCGCTGATCGTCATCGCACCTTGGCTGCTGCTGCCGGTGGCGGTGACCTGGCTGGCCGTGCTGCTGCTGACCGGCTATGTCAGTCTGGCGACGGTCCTTGCCGGTTTCAGCCTGGTGCCCGCCGCCTGGTGGTTGCAGGACCCCGAACTGTTGCTGTTCGCCTCGCTCGTCGCCCTGTTCCTGCTGTTCACCCACCGCGGCAACCTGCGCAAACTTCGCGGCGGCACGGAGTACCGCTTCGAGGGGGCACGGCGGTTATTCCGTAAACACTGAACCGTGGTTGCAGAGCGCGGCAGTGACGGGATCGTGCGCTTCGCGCGCTTGTTGGCGAACGCGGAATTCAAGAGCCCGTCTCAACTCGCAGCCGGGCTCGGCTGCGCGGAGCGCGATGTGCCGGCGCAGGTCGCAGCGTTGCGGAATCTGGGGCTGGATGTCGAAGCCGTGCCGGGCCGCGGATACCGCTTGCGCGAGGCATTGGAACTGCTGGACCGAGACAATATCCTCGCGCGGCTCGATCGGAAAACCCGCCACGCGCTGACCGATATCGTCGTCGAGGGCCTGCTGGATTCGACCAACAGCACCGTGCAGAAACTGCCGCCGGAACGCCAGCACGCGACCGCGGTGCTGGCGGAATGCCAGCGCGCGGGCCGCGGCAGGCGCGGCCGTCAATGGCATTCGCCCTTTGGCGGCAACCTTTACCTGTCACTGGGCTGGTGTTTCGAAAGCGCGCTCGCGGAACTGGGCTGTTTGCCATTGGTGGTCGCCCTGGCGGCCGCCGAGGCATTGACGCGGGCCGGGCTCAGCGGCCATGCCGTCAAGTGGCCCAACGACCTTGTATTGCAAGGGCGGAAGCTGTGCGGATGCCTGGTGGAGATGCAGGGTGAGCCCAGTGGGCCGTGTCGTGCCGTGCTGGGTGTGGGTGTGAATGTGCGCATGCCGTCCGTACCCGCCGGCGCGGCTATCGGGCAGCCGTGGACCGATCTCCGGGACAGGCTGCAGGACGGTTCGCGCAACCGCCTGGCCGCGTTGCTGCTGGAGGTCCTGTTGGCCTATCTGCCGCGTTTTGGCGAACAGGGCTTCGCACCTTTCATGCCATTATGGGAGGAGCATGACGTTCTCAGGGGCCGCGTGATCGAATTGACGACCGGCGAAGGCACGCTGCAGGGGCTGGCTTGCGGTATCGATGTCAACGGTTCCCTGTTGCTGGATACCGGCGACGGACTCAAAAGCCTGCGCTCCGGCGAGGTCAGGGTCCAGAGCGGTTGGGCGGCTTGAAGCCTGCGCGCCGGGCATGAAAGTGGCCGTCAACCGCGTGCCGCGGCCCGATAGGTCTTTGTGCCGCCGCGACCTATAATGTCCGCATGTTGAGAATCACCGTCATCGCGCTGGTCGTCGCCAACCTGATCCTGTTTGGCTTCGAAGTCAGCAAGCCCGCGAAGAAGCCGGCAGACGCACAGGCCCACGCCGAGAGGCCGGCCGCCTCGCCGGGAGCCACCGACCCGGGGATTCCGACCGTCCACCTGTACAGCGAAATCGAGGACGATCCTGACCTGATGGCCGGCGCCCGCCACTGTTACACGCTGGGTCCCTTTCACTCGAGTGCGGGCAGGGACGCGGTCCGTGCCCGGATCGAGCCGCTCGCGGCCGCCGTCAGCGAACGCCGGACCGAGGCCATGGTGGAGAAGGGCTACTGGGTCTTTCTGCCGCCTTACACCACGCTGGCCGAAGCCAGCGGGACGTTGCGGGCCCTGAAATCGGTGGGGGTCAGGGACGTAGGCGTGCTCTATGACGGCGAGCACGCCGGCGGTATCTCACTGGGTTATTTCCTGCTCAAGAAAAATGCCCTCAAACGCAAGCGGAGCATCGAGGCAAAAGGCTACCGCCCGCAGATGCAGATGCAGCGTCAGGCTGAACCCCGTTTCTGGCTGGACTACGAACTGCTGCCCGGCGCCGGGCTGCCGGCGCTCGACGTCGATAGCCTGCCTGTCGATTTTACGCAGCGGACCGTTCCCTGCGGTGCACCGGAGGTGCCGGCG
>Ga0055473_10000082_pt1 | contig 10692 bp, 5 predicted proteins | sample Muzzi_CordA_D2_FD_57679 | JGI IMG/M metagenome (GOLD analysis project Ga0055473, IMG submission 57679) | Wetland microbial communities from San Francisco Bay, California, USA, that impact long-term carbon sequestration - Muzzi_CordA_D2 | ecosystem: Environmental > Aquatic > Marine > Wetlands ... | reverse complement strand
CATCCGTTCGTCGTACGGAAAGATCGAGGTGGTCGCGCCGAGCTCGGCGCCCATGTTGGTGATCGTTCCCTTGCCGGTGCAGCTGATCGATTTCGTTCCGGGGCCGAAGTACTCGATGACCCGGTTGGTGCCGCCTTTGACGGTGAGGATCTCGCATACCTTCAAGATGACGTCCTTGGGCGCAGTCCAGCCGTTGAGAGAGCCGGTGAGGTGGACGCCCACCTTCCCCGGAAGCAGCACCTCCCAGGGGAAGCCCGCCATTACGTCGACGGCGTCCGCGCCGCCGACACCGCAGGCAAACGTACCGAGACCACCCGCGTTGGGGGTGTGCGAATCCGTTCCGATCATCATTCCGCCCGGAAACGCGTAGTTCTCGAGCACCACCTGGTGGATGATCCCGGCGCCGGGCCCCCAGAAACCGATGCCGTACCGGGCTGACGAGGTGCTCAGGAAATCGTAGACCTCGCGGTTCGTTTCGCGGGCCCTGCGCATGTCGGATTCGGCGCCGCTGTGAGCCTGGATCAGGTGATCGCAGTGCACCGTGGTCGGCACGGCCGTGGTGTCCCGTCCGGCGAGCATGAATTGGAGCAGTGCCATCTGGGCGGTGGCGTCCTGCATGGCGACGCGATCGGGCCGCGTGGCGACGTAGCTCTTGCCGGGCTCGAGATCCTCGTTCTCGGGGTCGTCGAGATGCCCGAGAAAGATCTTGTCGGCGTAGCTGAGGGGGCGACCCAGCCGCCGCCGGATGATGGCCACGTTTCGCTCGAGCCGCTCGTAGACGGCGCGAACCAGATCCGGTGTCGTTTCGATCGAAGCCATGGTTCCTCCTGAGAGGCGACGAAGTTAGCGCACGCCGAGCAGCCGGCGGGTGGAATCGACCGCGAGAAGCGGGCGTCAACCCCGCGATAGCGAAGCGAGCTCGGCGAGCAGGTGGGCCGAGGACCGGGCGGAATGGCGGAAGTCGGCCAGGTCGAGGCTCTCGTTCTCGCCGTGGGCGTTGCAGGGTGGGTCTTCGAGACCGAGAAGCAGCGCGGGAATCCCGCCGAGCACCTCGCTGAACGGGCCGACGAATGGAATGGTTCCGCCGCAGCCGATGCAAACGGCCTCGCGCCCGTAGCCCGCCGCGAGCGCGCGCCGGGCTGCGTCGAACGCGGGCCCGACGGGCGTCGTCTTCCAACCGGAGACGGCCGCGACGACGCGGGTGTCGACCGTCACGCCGTCGGGAGGCCCGTGTTTCAGGAAGTCCACCAGCAATGCCTGCACCCGCGCAGCGTCCTGGCCGGGCGCCACCCGCACGCCGACCCGCGCGCTCGCCTCTGCCATGAGCTGGTTTGCAGCCGTTGCCAGGGGCATCCCCTCGAGAGCGGTGAGCGCGAGGGCGGGCTGATACCAGAGCTGCTCGTAGACCGAGCCGTCCGAGTCGATCCCCCGCAGCCGGACCCCGTCGAGCAGCCCGGCATCGCGGCGGAATCCGGCCGCATCGAAGGGCAAGGCGGCAATCGTTGCCCGTTCGTTCGGAGTGAGCTCGGGCACGTCGTCCATCAGTCCGGGTACGGCGATGGCTCCCGAGGAGTCCACCAGACGCGCGAGCAGCCGAGCCAGTGCCGTGGCAGCGTCGGGCACGGGGCCGCCCCACATGCCGCTGTGCACCGGATGGTCGAGGGCGCGCACCCGGACGTCCACGACCACGATTCCCCGCAGAGCCGTGGTGAGCGACGGCAGTCCCGTCGCGAGATTCGCGGTGTCGGAGAGCACGAGCGCGTCGGCGTCGAAGCGATCGCGGTAACGGCGGAGAAATTCGGCCAGATGCGCCGAGCCGGTCTCCTCCTCCCCTTCCACGAGCATCTTCACGTTGACCGGCAGCTCGCTGACCGCGTCCAGCCAGGCGCGCACGGCGGCCGCGTGCAGCAGGATGCCGGCCTTGTCGTCCACCACGCCGCGACCGTAGAGCCGCCCGTCGTCGCGCTGCGTCGGCTCGAAGGCGGGCGTCACCCAGTGGTCCTGGCGACCGGGGGGCTGCACGTCATGATGAGCGTAGATGAGGACCGTCGGCGCAGCGGGGTTTCGGGCCGCCTTCTCGGCCACGACATAGGGGTGGGCGCCCGGAACCGTCAGGATCTCCACGTCTTCGAGCCCAGCTCCGGACAGGATCTCGGCCGTACGTTCCGCGGATCGGAGCAGCTGCTGCGAATCGAACCCAGGAGCCGAGACGCCGGGAATCCGTGCCAGCGAGATCAGCTGCTCGATGGTTTCGTCGAATCGGCGGTCGAGCACTTCGAGGACGGCATCGGGAGCGGACACGTCGACCAGCGTAGCATCGCTCCCGAGTCGCTTTCCGAAGCCGTCGGGTGTGGATCGAGGGACGTTCGGGGCGCCGGGCTGCTCCGCAGCCGGCTGTGGAGCGGCACGCCGCAGCGTACCCGCCTAGACTGCAGCGCATGCGTCGCCCGCGACCCGACCGCGCTCCGCCGCGCACGCGTGCGCCGCGGGGCACGCGGTGCCGTCGGGTGGGCGCGGCGCTGGCCGCCGCGCTGTCGGGTCTCTGCGCGTTGATGGCGCTCGGGTGTGGCGACGGGGCGGCGACGCCGCGCGAGCTGGTGCTCGCGCGCGTCGGTACGCCCGAGCGGACGGCGCGGACACACCCCCCCCAGCACGCGGTGGTCACCAAGCGACTCCGGCGCGCACGCCAGGCGGTGCCGGCCAGCGCGGACGGCTTCGAGATCGAGGTGCCGAGCGGGGCGCGACGGCTGCGACTTTCGATGGCCGCCGCGCCGGGCGACGCACCCAGCGCGTTCCACATCGAGATCCGTCCCGGCTCCGACAGCCCCTGGCGGGACCTGGCCCGCCCCGAGATCGGACCTGGACGCTCCTGGCAGGACCACGAATGGCCGCTCCCGGCCCTGACGTCCGGCGCGCGGCTGCGTCTGTCCGCGACCACCCTCGCCGGCGACGAGCCTCCGCTCTGGGGATCGATACAGCTGCTCGGACCGGACGCGACGCCGCCGCCCGCGAACCTGATCCTGATCAGCCTGGACACTCTCGGCGCTGCCCACGTGGGCGCCCTGTCGGGACGATCGGATCTGACCCCCCGGCTCGACGCGTTCTTGTCCGAGGCGGCCGTGTTGCGCCACGCTTTCGCGCAGTATGGCAACACGCTGGTGTCCCACGCGTCCCTGTTCTCGGGCCTGTATCCGCGCCACCACGGGGTCTACACCGAGCAGATGCCTGGCCCGCTCGACAGCTCGCTGGTCCGGCGTCTCGCCGCCGCCGGCCTGCACACCGTCGCCTTCACCGAGGGAGCCTTCGTCAGCGCCGCCTTCGGCTTCGGGGTCGGCTTCGACAGCTATGACGAGAACGCCCTGGGCATCGAGGCGCAGATTGCGGGCGGCGCGGAGAAGACCTTTGCGCGCGCCGCGGACTTCGTGGAGAACGCTCGGGGCGAGCGCTTCGCGCTGTTCGTACACACTTACGAGGTGCACGCGCCGTACCTCCCCCGGAACCAGCAGGCCATCGAGGTGGCGAACCGGCGAACACCGGGCGATATCCGGGTCTTTCCCGGCGAGTTTCAGGCGTTGGCGATGCGGCGACACAATCGCGGTCAGCAGCTGCTACCGCCCCGCGACCTCGCGCGGTTCGAGGCACTCCACGAGGGCGAGGTCCACTACCTGGACGCCTTGCTCGGCGAGCTCCTGGACCGGATCGCGGCCTCCGGCGTTGCGGACGACACCCTGGTGGTGGTGACGGCGGACCACGGCGACCAGTTCGGAGAAGCCGGCAAGGTCGGCCACGGCAACTCCTTGCACAACCGGGTGCTCCACGTGCCGCTGGCCCTCCGCTGGCCGGGAGTGGTGGCGCCGCGCAGTCTGGACGCCCCCGTCGAGCTGGTGGACGTGATGCCCACCGTTCTCGACCTGCTGGGTCTATCGGTGCCGCCCGAAGTCGACGGCGTGAGCCTCGCGCCCGCGTTGCGCGACCCGGCCGGCCCGCTGCCCGAGCGGCCGGCGTTCTCCGAGCAGCGCTCGAGTCGCAGCGACTGCGCCCGGCTGGGGCTCGGGGGAAGCTGCCGGCTCGACCGGCTCGCCGTCCAGGGCCCGCGCTTCAAGCTGGTGGTCTCGACCCGGCCTCCCTGGCGCCGCCTGTTCGATCTGGAAGCCGACCCGCTGGAGCGTCGCGACGTTGCGGCGGAGTATCCGGAGGAGCTTGCCCGTCTATCGGCCCTGGCGGAGGCCTACCGGCACGACACCGCGGCGGGGCGAGCCGACAGCGGCGGAGCCCGCCCGCTCGATGCACAAACCCGGGAGCAGCTGCGCGCGCTCGGCTATCTGGACGAGGCGGCTGCGCCGCCGCCCCACGACTGAAGCCGGCGCCCGACGCGTTCTCCCCCCGCCGAAGGTCGCGTCTCCGGCTCACGCATGAAACGCCAGCGAGCGCGCGTAGTCAGCCAGGGCGCGGTGCCGGATCGTCGGCGCTAGCCCCAACGCGAACTTGTCACTTTGAGCGTTGTCGGATACGCGATCGACGGCTGCTTCGTCCCACGCGTTCTTTCCCTACGGTCGGTTCTATCGAAGCGCGAACGGTTCCGGCGATCGGCAGCGAGAAGCGCTTCGAGCGGATGCATACGACGAAGCCCCCGCTCGCGAAGCGCCGGGGCGTGATCGCGCTGCAGCGAGAACGCCGCGCTAGCCTCGTTCTGCCCATTCGAAGAGGGAGGCGTCGATGATCCACCGAATTCGCGGCTTGGTGATGCCCGTACTGGTGCTGCTCGCGCTCGCATTCTGGTGGCTCAGCGCTCGCTGGCAGCCCGCGCAATGGGGACTCGCGCTGACCGCTCCGCTGGTGGCGCTCGGGATCTACGACCTGCTGCAGCGCCGCCACAACATCCTGCGCAACTACCCGGTGCTCGGGCACCTGCGCTTCCTGCTCGAGGACGTAGGACCCGAGTTGCGCCAGTACGTGGTCGAGAACAACACCGAAGGTCGGCCCTTCAACCGCGACTCGCGCTCGCTCATGTATCAGCGGTCGAAGGGCATTCTCGACAAGAAACCCTTCGGGACCGAACTCGACGTCTATCAGGAGGGTCACGGATGGATCACGCACTCGCTGGCGCCGCGCGAGCCGGTCGCCGACTCCGGCGAGAGCCTCCGATTGCGCTTCGGGGGACCCGACAGCACGCAACCCTACTCGGCTTCGATCTTCAATATCTCCGCCATGAGTTTCGGAGCGATCTCCGGCCACGGGATCCGCGCGCTGAACGTCGGTGCGAAGATGGGAAACTTCGCGCACAACACCGGCGAGGGAGGCATCAGCCGCTACCACCGTGAAGGGGGCGACCTGATCTGGCAAGTCGGCACCGGCTATTTCGGCTGCCGCCGCGACGACGGCGGCTTCGACGCCGACCGCTTCCGCGAGCAGGCCGCCTCCGCGCAAGTAAAGATGATCGAGCTGAAGCTTTCGCAGGGCGCGAAGCCGGGCCACGGCGGGATCCTTCCGGCGCCGAAGGTCTCGGCGGAAATCGCCGCCGCGCGGGGGATCCCGGCCGGACGCGAGTGCGTTTCGCCACCCGCGCACAGCGAGTTCTCGACGCCGATCGGACTCCTGGAATTCGTGGCGCGGCTGCGCGAATTGGCGAGCGGAAAACCCGTAGGCGTCAAGCTGGCCATCGGCGATCCGCTCGAGTTCATGTGTGTGTGCCGGGCCATGCTCGAGACCGACATCACGCCCGATTTCATCACGGTCGACGGGGGTGAAGGCGGCACGGGCGCAGGGCCGATCGAGCTGTCCGATCACATGGGAATGCCGGTGAAGGAGGCCGTGGTGCTCGTCAACAACGCGTTGGTCAGCGTGAACCTGCGCGATCGTGTACGAATCGTCGCGAGCGCCAAGCTCGTCACGGGGTTCGAAATGGCGACGGCGATCGCCCTCGGCGCCGACGCAATCAACTCGGCGCGCGGATTCATGTTCGCGCTCGGCTGCATCCAGGCCCAGCGCTGCCACACCAACCGCTGCCCGGTGGGCGTCGCGACCCAGGATGCATGGCTGCAGCGTGCACTGGTGGTCGACGTGAAGGCCCGGCGCGTCAAGAACTTCCACCACGAGACGGTGGAGGCGCTGGCGGAGGTGGTCGGCGCCGCGGGTGCCGAGCACCCGAGCGAGCTGACACCGCGCAACATCTACCGGCGCGTCAGCCCCTGGGAGATTCGACCGGTCAGCGAACTCTATCCCAGTGTCGAGCCGGGAGAGCTGCTCGGACCCACGGGCGGCGGTTTCCTGCGTCCCTACTGGGACCGCGCCGACGCCCGCGAGTTCCGCGGGCATCCCGACGGACCGAGTTCTCGAGCACCGGATCCCGGTAGCGGATAGACGCGCGGGCTCGCGTCCTGCGAGGCTCGCCGTTCGTCGCCAGAGAAACGGCGTGCGTCACGAGCAGCAGCACGCCCCGCGATCCGGAATGCTTTCTCGCACCGAGGAACCGGGACGGCGCGCCCGATCCGGGCACCCGACGCTACGGGGAAAACAACACAGTCGAGGTCCGGAGTGGACTCCCCGCCGGCCTCCCTCGATCCCGGCCGGAAGCTTTCAACTTTCACGCGAATTCGGTCGATACCTCTTGCGACGCGCTCGAGCGCGCCTGGGAGGGAGCCGTGATCGAGACTGTCGAGGTTCGCGATTCGCTAGGGCTCGAAACCTATGCGGAGGTCGTCCACCTGGCCGAGGCGGTGCGCTCCCTGCGCGACGAGGCCACCGCCCTCGTAGCAGCCCTGGGCGGCCGCCGGATCTGGATGGTGAACTCCACCTCCCAGGGCGGCGGCGTCGCAGAGATGCTGCCCAAGCTGGTCAGCCTGCTCAATGAGCTCGGTGTTCCCACAGAGTGGCTGGTGATGGGCACCGATCAGCCGGAGTTCTTCGACCTCACGAAGCGCCTCCACAACCTGATTCACGGAGAAGGCGACCCGGGCTTGCGCAACGAGGACCACGATCTCTACGCCGCGGTGAGCTCGGAGAACGCCGCTCTGCTGAAGCAGCGCATCCGGCCGGGGGACATCCTGGTCATCCACGATCCCCAGCCGCTCGGGATGGGTGCCCTGCTCAAGCGCGAGCTGGGCCTGCCCTTCGTGTTCCGCTGCCACATCGGCCTCGACGACGAATGCCCGGAGACGCGGGCCGCCTGGAACTTCCTGCGGCCCTACGCAGAGCTCTGCGATCACGCCATCTTCTCCGCGCCCGAGTACATCCCGCCGTTCCTGGCAGGCAAGGCCGGCGTCATCGTTCCGGCCATCGACCCTCTCAGCTTCAAGAATCGCGAGCTCAGCCCCCACAAGCTGGCGGGGATTCTCAAGAAGTCTGGACTGGCGCGCTCACGACATCCGGTGGTGCCGTCGACCCTGCCGGAGCAGGTGACGCGGCTGCGTCCGGACGGGAACTTCGCCCCCATGGACGAAGAGACCGACGTCGGGATCCCGTTCCGACCGATCGTGACGCAGATCTCGCGCTGGGATCGCCTCAAGGGCTTCGAGCCGCTGGTGGAGGCCTTCGTGCACCTCAAGCAGGGCGCCATGCACCGCGACGTCGTGGGAAGGCAACGGCGCCGCCTGAATCACGTGCGCCTGGTGCTGGCCGGTCCCGAGCCCGCGGCCGTCGCCGACGACCCCGAGGCCCGGGAGGTGCTGCAGGATCTGATCGACCGCTACCGGCGGCTTCCGCACTGGCTCCAGGAAGACGTGGCAATCCTGTCGCTGCCGATGGAATCCCGTGAAGAGAACGCGCTGATGGTGAACGCGCTCCAACGCTGCTCCAGCATCGTGGTGCAGAACTCCCTGCGCGAAGGCTTCGGCCTGACGGTGACGGAGGCGATGTGGAAGCAGTGCGGCGTGCTCGGCAGCCGCGCCTGCGGCATCCGTCGCCAGATTCGTGACGGCTTGGACGGTCGTCTGATCCCCGACAGCAGCGATCCGCGGTTGATCGCCGACCTGCTCGACGCGATGCTCGACGACCTTCCGGGACGTGGTCGCTTCGGCCGCACCGCCCAGCGGCGGGTTCACGACGAGTTCCTCGTCTTTACGCAGGTTCGCCGCTGGCTCGAGACCCTGGCCGAACAGGTCGGGCATTGACCGGCGGCGCCCCAGAGGGCTTCGACCCGGACGGTCGGCCGATCTTCGTGCGAGGTCGGCCCGTCATTCCCACCGTAGACGGTATGCTCCACGGCGGGCTCCACCCGGCCCGCGGCGGAGGATCGGTCCATGAACGGAAGAGAACGGATTCTAACGGCCCTGGAAGTTCGCGAGCCAGATCGGGTCCCGCTCTACATCCACGGAATCAACGAGGAGTCGATCATCAGCATCGGGCGGCACGTTACGGACGGGCTTCCAGAGCCCAAACAATTTCACGCCATGACGGAACCCGAGAGATTGAAGTTGCTCGAAGCCCTGTTTCTCATCCACGAGGAATTCGGCGTCGACGGTTTCACCAGCTTCGAGATCAACCAGCTCCGCGATCTCGACGCCACCCATGCTGAGGACGACTGGGGGGTGATCTACAAACGAAGCCCCCACGGGATTCCGGTCGTCAGCGGCAACCCCGTCCCGGACGCGGCGGCACTCGACCGCTATACCCCGCCAGAACCTCGCCGCGAGCACCTGCTGCTGCTCGACCTGGCTCGCGAACGCTTCCAGGGCCGCAAGGCGCTCTTCTGGCTGATGCGTGGCACCTTCGTCTTGAGCTGGCGTCTGGCAGGAATGTCGAACCTGATGATCGAGATGCACGACAATCCAGGCTTCGTGCACCGCATCGCCGAGATGACGATGGTCTTCAATCTCGAGATGCTGGACCTGCTCGCCGCGGCAGGGCTCGATGTACTGGTGATCGAAGACGATATCGCGGACACCAAGACGACCCTCATCTCCCCCAAGCACTTCTGCGAGTTCGTGAGTCCCTACAATCGCCGGCTGGTCGATCGCGCCCACGAGCTGGGGCTGAAGGTCGTGCGCCACAGCGACGGCAATCTGTGGAAGCTTCTCGACATCCTGCTGGAATCGGGGTACGACGGCCTCAACCCCCTGGAGCCGCAGGCCGGCATGACGCTCGAGCGCGTGAAGGCCTATTGTGGCGACCGACTCTGCCTGCTCGGGAATATCGACTGCGCCGACCTGCTGCCGCACGGCACGCCGGAGCAGGTCGACGCGGCGGTCCAGAAGGCGATCGAGGACGGAGGCGAGGGGGGCGGCCTCATCATCTGCTCCTCCAATTCCCTGCATCCGGGCGTCGATCCGCAGAACTGCATCGCCATGTTTCGCGCGACCCGCAAGTACGGCGTCTACGACAAGCGCTAGAGTCGTCGCTGGAGGCGAAGCTGCGCCTCGGCCCACCCTCCGTCTCGGCTCTCGATAGAGGCGCGAGATCAGCGAGCGCAATCGACAGCTCGGCAACCTGCTCGTCGACCATCGATGGGCACGACCGGCACTCCCAACGAGCCCTCCCATGAAGTTCACGATCAACGCGCACGAGCTCGAGGCGGCCCCGGGTACCTCGCTGTTCGAGGCTGCGGAGAGCGCCGAGATCCGGGTTCCGACTTCCTGCGAGAAGCAGGGCCGCTGCGGCGAGTGCCTGGTCGAGGTCGTCGAGGGGATGGAACATCTCACGCCGCGAAGCCCGGAGGAGGAGCATCTGGGAACGGAGTTTCGTCTCGCCTGTCGGGCGCGCGCCCTGCCGGGAGATGGGGCCGTTCGCTGCCACACCTTGCGGCGGACGGCAATGCGCATCGAAGACCGCGCCAGTGAACTCCGCATTCACGGCGCGCCGCTTCCGCTCGATCCCGCAGTGACGCGTGACGGCGACCGGATCCGTCTCGAGGGACACGAGGTTGCGCGCGCGACTGGACCCATCCACGGTGTCGCTCTCGACCTGGGGACAACGACCGTCGCGCTTCGATTGCTGAACCTGGAGAGTGGCAAGACCGTGGCGACGAGCTCGTTCGAGAATCCCCAGCGCTTCGGGGGGACCGATGTGATGGCGCGGATTGCGTACGACGCCACCCACGAGGGCCGGCCCCTGCAGCGCATGCTGCTCGGCTATCTGTCGCATGCCATCAACGAGCTTCCCGTCGACCCCATGTCGATCTTCGAAATCGTCGTGGCGGGCAACTCGACCATGCGCGACCTGCTCTTCGGCCTGGATGTGCAGTCGATCGGGCGCAAGCCCTTCCGCTCGCAAACGGAGCTGCAGCTCGAGGCGGGAGAACGTGAATCGACGAGTCTCTCCGCGGAAGCCCAACGCCTTCACTTGCCCATCCACCCGCGCGCACGCGTTCATGGCCTGCCGCTCATCGGTGGGCATGTCGGAGCCGACGCTGCCGCCTGCCTGCTTGCCGTCGACTTCCCGAGCGAGGAGCGCCTGGTGGCCCTGATGGACATCGGAACGAACACGGAGCTCATCGTCGGGAATCGTGAGCGCGTGCTCGCTGCCTCTTGCCCGGCAGGGCCGGCCTTCGAGGGAGGGCGAGTCTCCTGCGGAATGCCGGCGCTCGACGGTGCCATCGAAGGCGTCCGCCTTGCGGCGGACGGCCGCGTCCTCGTCGATGTGATCGGAGGTGGCCCGCCAGAGGGCCTGTGCGGATCGGGCCTGGTGGAGCTGTTGGGTGAGCTCCTGCGTGCAGGGAGGATGAACGACAGGGGGCGACTGGACACTGGCGAGCAGGGC
>Ga0055473_10000081_pt1 | contig 10696 bp, 4 predicted proteins | sample Muzzi_CordA_D2_FD_57679 | JGI IMG/M metagenome (GOLD analysis project Ga0055473, IMG submission 57679) | Wetland microbial communities from San Francisco Bay, California, USA, that impact long-term carbon sequestration - Muzzi_CordA_D2 | ecosystem: Environmental > Aquatic > Marine > Wetlands ... | reverse complement strand
AACTTCACAAACAGTAACTTTATTACAAAGAGTGGAAATTCTATAATTTATTGTATTGATAAAGCTTTGACAAAGTCCGAATATAGAATACTCTTTGGTATATAAAAAAATTAACCATACTGAAGTATATCTCTTCCCAATTTACAAATACACCTTATCCTAAGAATGTAAGAGTTTACATTAGCCAAAGAGGGAATTTCTCTAGGAAAATATCTCTTTGACAAAAACAAAAAACAAGATAAATGTCCTGCAAATTGCGACTCTTAACCGACCAATTAGGCAAGACTTGGGTTACGGACCTATCGAAACCGTAATTTACAATATTGACAAAGGACTACATGAATTAGGTCATCGCTCCATTGTAGCATGTTCTGGAGACTCCAGAGTTGTAGGAGAGAAGTACACTACCATTGAAAAAAGCTTCAGTGAATACTGGAGCGACGACACAGACATGCAACGTGAAAATATGCGCAACCACTTACTTCGATCACTTGAAAGGGCACAACAAGGAGACATTGACATTATCCATATGCATGACGCGATCATGGTTGAATATATTTTTAAGGGTGTTGTTAAAGCTCCAGTTCCAATTGTGATGACTCTTCATATACCTGCCGCTGAGAAAGTATCATTTAAAAAATGGAACGAATCATTCATTACTTCATCCAAGGTATATTTTGTGCCAATCAGTGAATACCAAAAGAAACAGCACGAGGGTTTAATCAACGCACAAGGGGTTATTAATCACGGTGTGGATGTGGAAGATTATCCTTTTAAGGATAATCCAGTAGAACAAGAATATTTATTCTCGATCGGAAGAATTACTTCGGATAAGGGACAGGATAAAGCAATTGAAGTTGCTAAGAGAACGGGCTCGCGACTTATCCTTGCAGGCAATGTCCAAAATAAGGAAAAAGACCGGGAATTTTTTAAGAAAATAGAAAAATCATTTGACCTTGTAGCCGATGCTGACAAGACTTACCATGGCTCTGAGTATTATGAAAAAGTCATGAAACCCATATTGGATTCAGGCAAGCAGATAATGTATATCGGAGAAGTTGATAGTGATCAGAAAAGACTATGGTACCGGCATGCAATGGCAACACTTTTTCCCATTCAGTGGGGTGAGCCCTTCGGACTAGTTTTGATTGAATCTATGGCATGTGGTACACCAATAATCGCATTTAATAAAGGCTCTGTTCCTGAAATTGTCATTCATGGACAAACGGGTTTCGTCGTTGATACAATCGATGAAATGATAAATGCTGTGAAAGATCTCCATCTTATCAGTCCCAGTGACTGCCGAACCCATATTAAAGATAATTTTTCAGTTGCCAGTATGGCCGAAAAATATACTGAACTCTATCAGCGAATTTTGGGGGTAAGTACTTTATGCCAAAAGATATCCCAGTAAGTAATGGGTCTTTCCTATTGAATTTCGATTCAGATTATCAGATCCGAGATATATATTTCCCCCATATAGGACAGGAAAATCATTCAAGCGGAGATCCATTCCAGTTCGGTGTGTGGGTGGATGGCCAGTATTCATGGATGGGACCAGAATGGAAAAAAGATTTAAGGTATCGTGACAATAATCTTGTGACTGAAGTCATTCTAAGAAGTGATGCCCTGCGTTTGGAACTCCGATGCTCAGATGTAGTAGACTTGGAATTGAACATCTACATCAGAAAAGTTGAAGTGATAAACCTCAAAGGCGAAGCCCGTCAAGTCAAACTCTTTTTCAGTCATGAGTTTTGTCTTTATGGGAATGACATAGGGGGTACAGCTTATTTCGATCCCCGCAGTTGTTCAATTATCCATTACAAAATCAACCGCTATTTTCTGATTAGCTCATGGGCACATGGTCAGTGGGGTGTACAGCATTTTGCCTGCGGAAGAAGAGAGTCTTCGGGAAATCCAGAAAGAGTTAATGGGTCAGGCAATGGAGAACTTAGCGGCGTGGCCTCTGCATGGGGCTCACCTCATTCTACTATTTCCATCTGGCTGGAACTGCCGGCAAACGGCACTACAAATGCTTATTATTGGATGGCAGCGGGTACAACCTATCCCGAGGTCGCGAACCTGAACTTGGAAGTCCACAACATAACACCTGAAAAACTTATTAAACGCTCTACAAAATACTGGCAAACATGGATACATAAAAATTCTTTTCAAATCAAGGGCTTGCCCAAGTCCGTTACGGATCTTTATAATCGAAGCCTGCTTATAATAAGAACACAAATAGATAACAATGGAGCCATTATTGCGGCCAATGATTCTGATATTATTCGATTTGGGAAGGATACTTATTCCTATATGTGGGGACGGGACGGCGCTTTCGTCGCAGCCGCATTATCAAATGCAGGTTACTCTCATCCATGCATGAAGTATTTTGATTTCTGTGCCAGTATTTTATCTGACGAAGGATATTTGTTTCAACATTATAATCCGGACGGGTCCCTTGCAAGCAATTGGCATTCTTGGCTTGTTGAGGGTAAAGAAGTCCTTCCTATTCAAGAAGATTCAACCGCTTTAACAATTTGGGCATTATGGATTTATTTCCAAAGCATGAAAGACGTGGAATTTATTAGACCACTCTACAGCAAACTAATCAAAAAAGCAGCCGACTTTTTAGTCAGTTACCGTGACCCTCAAACTCATTTACCTCTGCCTTCATATGATCTATGGGAAGAACGTTATGCGCTTCACACCTATACGGTTGCTTCTGTTATTGCCGGTCTTATAGCTGCTGCGAATTTTGCAAAACTCTTTCAAGACAACACCCTGGCTGAGAAGTATGACTCTGTGGCAGATGAAATGACGAATGGAATTAGTCAACATTTATACCATAAAGGACTGAAGCGATTTGCACGTTCGGGCTCCAGAATAGAGGGAGGTTATAAACTTGACGAAGTCATAGATATCAGTCTGTTGAGCCTCGCTACATTAGGGGTCTTAGATCCAAAAGATCCGCAAATGGTTGAAACCGCCTACGCTGTGCGTGAGCAACTTTGGCTTAAAACTCCAATTGAAGGTTGCGCTAGATATCATGGTGATGTCTATCAGCGTGCGGGAGATGGCCCTAATGACATTCCCGGAAATCCATGGTTTATTTCAACGCTTTGGCTGGCAGAATACTATATTGATCTGGCAGAAAATTTAGAGGAGCTTCAAGTGGCTCAACCATATTTAGAATGGTGCGTAAAAAATTCGCTTCCTTCAGGAGTTCTAGCCGAGCAGGTACATCCTTTAAACGGTTCACCTATTTGTGTTTCGCCTCTAACCTGGAGTCATTCCGCTTTTGTTTGGACTGTTCTGAGATACTCTGAAAAGTACAAGATCCTCAAAAAACAGTAGTTACCAACGAAGGAAATTTTAAAATAATAATTGGAGAGGAAAAACAGAATTATAAATAGTTTTTAGGCTAGCCAACCAGACTGTATTCTTGAAAAATAACGTTATCAATACTTAAATAATTGTAGTATTCTGGGGTTCGAAGTGTATACAAGAGCCCCAGATCATTATTAACTGTTTTTAAGACAGTTCCCTTTAGGATATTCAGATACTTAGATAATGCTCTTAAATAACTGAGCTGCTATTCACCTAACTTATCTGAACTTTCTCCTCACTACAATAATTCCGAGTATTAGAATAAATGGTAAAAACCCTGCTATTACATCATTCGTACTGCTAGCACCAGCAAGGGAAGATGAGCAGTTATTATTATCCATAGATACAGGTTGGCCGTTATTTCCTATGAGCTGTCCTTCAAGATTTGTGTCCCCCGGTCTGCATTGAACGTTCAAAGGTATGCTAAACATAGTAGCGGTTGGTGCAGAAGGTCCTTCTGGTCCTGCACTGATATATAAATCCCTTAGTCCGCAGAGCTTGGGCTGATAGAGAACTCTAAACTTATTCGAACCATCAGCTAGTATATGAGTCATCACCTCAATATCATATATCTTATCAGTATCATCAGGATGGCCTTCATTTAGCGTTACAGCAAGAGCGTGGGTTCTGGCCCCTATGGACCAGACATCAGCTTCAACCAATATCTCATCATCGACAAAAATATTGTCCCTTTCAATAATAACGTTTTCGATGACTATCTCGCCTACTTCAGCTGAAGTAAAAAGTTCATTATTAATTGTTGTTGGAGCGACATAAAACTCCTGTGGCCAGAATCCTATGTTGTTGGTAAATGAGGTTTGTATATTCACGCCTGCTTCTTCTACAGACACCATTTCAAGCGGTACATCAAGAATAGAATTGTAGACGTCTCCGGGATTAAAGCTTGAATTAGTAAAACCATGACCGGGAAGCTCATCCACCAAATCGCCATTTGAATCTACAGCCCATACCAGCACCCAGAATATCCACCAGGTATCTCCCCCCATACCTTCTTCAATTGTATTAAATGAGGTAGAAACTGTTTTCCAATTTGGAATCGCGCTCTCCGAATTAAACGCAGCTACAGGAGTTGTTATGACTTCCTCAATAAGAACACTGTTTCCAATAGGCTCAACGTTTGTTTGATCCCACTGCTGACGATAGAATTGTGCTTTGATGAGATTGCCCGCATCAAAATTCTTAAAACTGTAGTTGTATATCCTAGCAGTAAGGTGTACGTCGTCCCCTACTACGGAATTAACCATCTGAGGGCCGGTTGCTTCATCTCCAACTTGAACAATTAATCCCCTCATGTGGTAAAACCCGTTCGTCCAAAGCTGTGATGGATTGCTGGCAGGCCGACGTTTAAATAAACATGCTGTTCTGTTTTCATTTATCAAGTTTGTCCTGCAGTTAGATGGCGGTTCTTGATTATCTGGAGTACCCAGGGCTACAATCCTCCATTGATTCGGATGATTTAAAGCTAAATCTGGATGTGCCTTATAAGGATTTACTCCTGGACCGGATCTCCACCAGGTTCCAGTTCCATTAGCTGTAGGGTTGACTATAAATCCGACCTTAAGAGCGCCGGTGCTATCAATATTAGCATCTGATCCTTCGGGATTGGCAGTATCCCATACACCTTCGGGAAATTGCTCGCCCAATATGTATGTTTGTATTCTATATTGGTAAGTTGGAGGATCAATAAAAGAGTTAGGCTTTATTGTAGATACTCCCGTAGAATCTGATGTCATAGATATGTCGCTTATCATGCTGCCGTTTGACGAGCTCTGACTAAAATCGAAATTAAGCTTAAAGTTTTTTCCTCTCGTATCTTGTTCTATAGTAGAGTTTCCATATCCTATTGAAAAACTTTCATTGAATGTAAGTGTCTTATCCCACTCCGTTGTGCATTCGTTTCCCGAACCTTGTGTCCAATTCGCAAACTCCGTCGTGGCTGAGGTATCGGTAAACCAGCCAATAGGATTTGATGGTGTTAAGAGGTCATTTTCAACACTGCCAGATCTGCTTAATAGTTGATCTAGTGACCATGGGTAGGTAAAAATGTTTCCAGGCTCGTGTATGGGTTGGTAAAACTCTGCGGTTATCTCATTAATTCTGTCTCTGTAAATCTGATCTGGGGCTGAAAACTGAATAAATAAAGGTTGTTTCTCGCTATCGCTACAGTCTTCTGTACCATCAGGACAAATAGAACTACCGATTACGGGATAATAGTAGACGTTTTGCCGAAGCTGTGTAAATAGAAGCTCATCACCAAACCCGGAAACCACCTCGAGTCCAAATGTTTCTGAGGTGTAGTTTGAGTCTACAGATGAAACGTTGCAATCATAGAGCTGTTCAGCTGATGCAGAAAGTTCAAGCTGAACTTGGCCTGTAAGCTTCCCTAAGAATGGAACACTTTCAAATTTTGCCTGAAAATCGAACCCTTCCATAAATGAGTATGTATAGCTTGATTTAGAATTATTCATATAGCTTGTAGAGCTTGTGGTCTCCGTAGTAAAAACAGTATTAAAACCCTCAGGTATTACACTAAAGTTGTTTACCAAAGGCTCATTGTCATCAAGAATTTGAACATAGCCTCCGTGCATAGGCGGAGATCCTTGGATTAAATCAATCTGAGTAAATTTTGGTATTCTGGCCACACTTGGGGCTCCCAGTTGTAGTGATCGGCCTTGGAGATCGCCCGGCCGGATAAAACTGCCTCCCCTGTTTGGGTTAATATTCCCAAAGTAGCTGCTTGAACTTGGTAGTTGAGTGGTTGTGCTGCTTACAAATTTGGCTACAAAATTGTTACTTGGATTTGCTTCCAGTATTCTGATTGCAGAGCTGCTACCGAATGTCACATAATCGCTGAGTAAGATGGCTATTTGAGGATCAAGGTCAGTAGCATTTTGTGGAATTTCACTTGTAAACCTTCCTACTGTCATACCGTTTAGTGAAATCCGGCTTGGGATTTTATGTTCATCTGTACAAATTCCACTACCACTCTCTCCTCCTATCCATTCACTGTCGTGCCGGATAAACCCTTGGTCATCAAACGTATAGACCCAAAGATGACATGGGCCACCGGGAGCCTGTAACGCTATTACTGCTTGCTCACCAGGCTGTGTTCGATCAAATTGTCCCGAATCCGCATAAACGTTATACATTTTAGCGGTCCCACCGTGCGAATCTCTAAGCGTAGGTGTCATAGAGCTATTAAATGTGTAGTACTCTACTGTCAATCCATCAGGATTATCGCTAGTACCGCCCCTGCCAGCCAGCCCGTAGATGACCAGAAGATCATCCCCGGCACTTGTTTCAGGATTGGGATTAAAATCTCCCGCTGCAAGTGCGGATGCCGGATACGCAAATTCAGCATCGTTATCAATAAAGGTATTTAGTGCAATGGTCTGAGACGATAGAGGACTCATTAATATCGCAAACTCATTTCTACCGCTGCACAGTGGTATGTTCTCTGTTGGTCCGGGACATATTGAAGCAAAACTAATATCATACGGTGAATTATGATTTCCTGCGGAATCCTGCCCTAGAGAACTTACCCAGGCAACATCAATTATAGTATCTCCATTGAAGTCTCCAATTACAGGAGATGACATGGGTGTAAATACCGATGATGAAAATTCATTTACTAGTTTTGGAAAAGCTCTAAAAGGTCCTAGTGCTACCCCCAATCCAGGATCATCCGGATCAACAGCAGATATGACGAACATTCCCGGTCTCGGGCCACCCTTAATTATTAGAATGTCGTCATATCCGTCATTATCAAAATCTGCTACAGCACTATGAGTAAAAACAGGACGCTCACCGCGATTGCCAGTTACAACATGCACTGGAATAGATAATAAACCAAGTGGATCTTGAATGGTTATCGAGGCAGCTGAAGCAGCGCATAGTGATCCCTCTTTTAAGGAAAAAGTAACTATTAAATCCCTGTCGAGGTTAAACATACGTACTGCGTTAGTCTGTTGAGCGCTCGGAGAGCCATAAGGATAGACAGTTGGACCAATACTACCACCATTGTTTGTATTACAATTATCCGATACGGCTATGATATCCGGGCCTATAATTTCTGTAACCGCTTTGTTATCTGTGAAAAATATAAAATCCAGGAATGTATTTGAGAAAGGGGTTGATACATCTTCAAGCTTTGATGTGGGATTCTGCATGACAATATCATCCACCTGGAGCAGGTTTCTCTCTCCCTGCAGAATATCAGTAACATTACTAAAATCGGGCTGTGAGGTGGTAGCTGAAAGCAGAGCGTTAACAGACTTACCCCTGCACAATGGCGGCGTTGACAATACCGGATCTTGAACAGAACTGATTCCACAGCTATCAGCAGCATGAGATTGAAACGATAGAGAAAAAAACATACAGAAGAATATTAGTGATAATAAAACATATCGAAAAATGCGCATTAACCCAACCCTCCTTTGTATTCATAGCAACATTATTTTTTATATAGATTGTCTCAAATATTCATATAAACAGTAATACAATATTATAGAAATCTTTGGTATCTAATGTTTGCCACCTTGACTACTGGATTGATGTTTTTTAACCTGATGCACCAAACTAACCGAGCAATATAAGACCTACCGCTTTTTATAATACTATAACTGTGATTTTGGATGCAAGTCATAGTCAGAATTTATCAGGTCTGATTATATCGATGCTGAATAGACTATAATATTGATAATTCACGCCGGGGAAGGTTATCCAGTCAGATTAAATTTTTGAAAAATTATTTCTTCAATACTCAAATATTTGTAGTATTTTGGAGTTCGAAGTGTATACAATAGCCCCAGCCAAGCTTTGTGACATACCGTTAATACTAAATATTCTTGAATCAGCTTTGGCAAAAGGGGTGCAGTACAAACTTTTTGATCAATAACCCACCAAACCAAGAAACGCTTGCGACTCAGGTGACACATTAACATCATCTGGATGAGCTGAAGGAACTAAAAAAGGAGAAAACTCTGCTTCATTGAGCAAACCCTCCTTGTCGACTCCATATATAGAAATTGTATGAGACATTAAGGGGCCGTTTACATAAAAATATTCACTATCATGTGTCATAAACATATCTTTGGTATCCAAAATCGGAGATTCTTGGCGGGTAAGCGATTGTATAAGAGATAAACCTGAACTAGAGGATAATTCAAAATAACTAACTATATTTAGTGCAAAGCTTGCAATATATAATCTTTGTTCATCTGAAGTAAGTAACGTCCAACAAGCTGCATCTCCAAATGGAGGTACTTCTGAGTTGTTAACTAATGCCGGATTTTCCCCTGTAGATACAACTGTTACACCAAAATCCTCCAGAGATACCGGGTTCTGCGCCAAGTTTGCATTAGCTGCGTAGACAAATTCACTGTCTGGGCTCCATGAAAATCCAATAGTTCCGGCAATACCCATTTTTTCAAAAAATCTCTCATTTATCAGATCCAAACCGCTCTCGGATATTGATATATCGTAAATATATATTCGACTCGGCAATTGCACTTCTACATCTGGAAGACCATCTTCGGCAAAATGGGGTACTCCCCACGTAGATACACCTACTTTCAATCCATCGGGGCTGAATGAGATATTTGCAGGTCCGCCGTTAAGCCCGTCCTCGTATACTACTAAAGTTCTGGGAGAAAAAAGCACACCGTCTATAAACTCAAAAGCTGTTATGTTCCGTAAGTCGGTTATCCTAATCTGATCACCGGAGTCTCCTGGACGTCCGTTAGCAAGCCCTGCTACACGGCTATTACCAACAAACACAGGATTGTGGTATTGATTTCCAACGATAACCCAATTTTTTCCTTCAATATTATACGAGCTAATACTGACCGGTCGTACCCCGCCAGAATCTATGTTATCTATACTGGGAGTTGAGGGATCTTGGTCGATGCGGTTTAAGAAACCAGTCTTACTATCAATTTGAAACACGGAGATTGATCCATTTCCCTCAGTTACACCAACCTCTCCATTCGAATCACCGGCGTTCACAGCAAGAAGGTATGTTGTCCCGGGAATAATATGTAAAGAGTTTTGACCGTCAAAATCACCATCGTCGGCATCTCCTACACCCCCTGTTGGTATATTACCGATCTGAGTTAACTGACCCTGAGGGCCGATTGATAAAGCAATTATAGTATTTCCAGAGGGATCATTAGAACTTGTATAAAGAAACTCTTCTCGATCAAATCCATTTATACTGTCACATGAACTAATACTGATAAAAATACTAATTAAAGATAAGGTAAATAATATGTACAGCGTGAGCTTTGACATCTTTCCTCTTGCACTGTTTCCTTTTGTTAAGATAGATAAGAATAGTTAAAATCTTTCACAGTAGTTTAGCTAACAAACGAAATTATATTCTTGAAAAACTGTATTATCAATGCACAAATAATTATAGTAAATTGGTGTTCGAAGTGTATTCAATAGCCCCAGCCAGATTTTTTTCTTTCATACTGCAACCTCGTTTTTTCTTTTAAATAACTATCAATTTAGAACAAGCTTCAAAAATACTTGGCTTGATTAATATTTAGGCATAAATCTGCATCACAAGAATGTGATCAGGGATTCGTCATCGAGCCTTTTTACAAATAATCCAATATTTACAATCAATTATGGATATATTGAATTTATATCGATGTATTTACATCAATTGGAATATTTCTTGCAAGTTAAATAATTGGCTAAGGGTATTACTTTATACAATTTATAACCGATAACACACATTTTCATTGTGTAGTAAGGACTATTAGACTCGAAATACGGGTTATAATTATTAACGTGGAGGAAGGTTCTGAAGAACATATTATTTGTTTTATTAATCTTACTTTTTCCATTTGTAACATCCTGTGACGACAATAATAAGGCTACAAATGATTTTGTTGAACAATGTGAAAGTGTGTCATTTGGTCATGTATGTGATCACAAATACGCATTATGCATTGCAGCAAGCTGTGATCCTGAAACTATCGTAGGCGATGAAATTGAATGCGGCCGCTGTGACACAGACGACGGTAGCTGCGGATATTGCTATGTGTTCGAGGGGCTGTCGTGCTCTTACGGACTTGAGTGTAGCGAAATAGAACCGAGCGGTGACATAGTATATTCCACCTATTCAGAAGAGCTTAGCGAATTTTATGGATTCAAAGCTTTAGTTTGTAATAATCAACAAGACAAGATTATGGCTGATTGTATGGATGCGAAATGCACACTGACAGGAGAGAGTGTGTTGCTGAAAGATATAGGCGGTTTTGATATGGATATACCG
>Ga0055473_10000078_pt1 | contig 10744 bp, 9 predicted proteins | sample Muzzi_CordA_D2_FD_57679 | JGI IMG/M metagenome (GOLD analysis project Ga0055473, IMG submission 57679) | Wetland microbial communities from San Francisco Bay, California, USA, that impact long-term carbon sequestration - Muzzi_CordA_D2 | ecosystem: Environmental > Aquatic > Marine > Wetlands ... | reverse complement strand
AGCAGACACGCCACTCTCACCGGAGCAACGGGCTCACCATCATCGAGCTCGCGATGGTGTTTGCGATCATCGCGGTGCTGAGCACCATCTCGATCCCCGTGTATCGCAACTACGCAGAGCGCCACAAGCAGCGCATCGCGATCGCCGAGATCAACATGCTCGAAGCGGGCATCCAGCGCTTCAAGACCGAGTACCACTCGCTGCCCACAGGCCTGAACGGGATCGTGGACTCGGTCAGCAACGACCCATGGGGCCACCCCTACGAATACCTGAACATGCAAAGCGGCGACTCCGGCATCGACGGGAAGCGGCGCAAGGACAAGAACCTGGTGCCGATCAACTCGGATTACGACCTCTACAGCAAGGGCCCGGACGGAGACACGAGGGCGCCCCTTACCGCTCCCCAGAGCCGCGACGACATCGTTCGGGCAAACGACGGCGCCTACGTCGGAATCGCATCGGATTACTGAGGGGACCCGCTTCCTTGAAGCTGCAGTGGACCTTCCTGCGGAGCAAGCTGGATCGGCGGCTGTTCGGCCTGTTCCTGTCCTGCGCCATCGTGCCGATCCTCGCCCTCTCGGTCTTCTCGTTCCAACGTGTCACCCAGAACCTGCGGGATCAGAGCCGCATCCGCCTGCACCAGGCGAGCAAGGCCACTGCAATGGTGCTGGCCCAACGACTGTCGGAGATCGAGACCGAGCTCGACGAGATCGCCCACTCGAACCCTGACCAAGCGAGCGGGCGTGTCGCCGGGCCCCACTTCCTCGCGTTTGCGAGCGAGCCCGTGCACGCTGCAACGGGTGCCCCAGCGCGTCCGGCCTCGGGAAGCCTGGAACGCTGGGGCAGCGCCGAAGGCCACCTGCGAGCGGGGAAGATGCTGCTGCGGACCGAAAGGCCGGGCGACGGCGATCCGCAGATCTTCGTCGAGAAGTACATCGACACCGTGAACGGACGGCGCCACATCACCGCCGAGATCGACCCGGATTCTCTCTTCGATGCGTTTGCGAGGACCACACTCCCCTCCTTGGCGGAGTTCTGCGTGCTCGACGAGGATGACCGGGTCGTCGCCGGCTCGCTGGAGAACCCGCGCTTCTTGGATTCACTGGCCAGGAATCGCCCGATCTCCGGGCAGTTCGAGTGGCAACAGGACGACGGTCGGCAGCTCGGATACTTCTGGTCGATCTTCTTGAAGCCCAACTACCATACCGATCACTGGACCATCGTGCTGAGCGAACCGGTCGAGCACGTCCTCGCTCCCATCGCCAGCTTCCGAACGATCTACCCTCCGCTGGTCGTGGTGTCGGTGTTTCTGGTTTCGCTGCTGTGCGTCAACCAGATTCGGCGCCATCTGGTTCCACTGAAGCAGCTGCGCGACGGCGCGAAGCGCATCGGCGAGCGCGACTTCGGCGCGCAAATCTCGATCGACAGCGGCGACGAGTTCCAGGAGCTTGCCGATTCCTTCAACCTGATGGCGAGCCGAATCGCCGAGCAGTTCGACTCCCTGGGAAGGATGATCGACATCGACCGCAGGATCCTCTCCGCCCTCGATCGCAACAAGGTCGTGAACATCCTGCTCGCGCGCATCCGCGAGCTCTACCCCTGCGAAGCCGTCAGCATGAGTCTGGTGGACCCCGGTCCGCCCGAGGGACTGCGCACCCAGTTTTCACTGGACCCGGAGGCCGGCAGTCGGGTCGTCGAAACCAACGGATTCGCTCCCGAAGAGATTCGGCAGCTCGAAGCCAGACCCGACGGCCTGCTCGTCGACGTGAACGAAGATTCTCCGCACTACCTGGCGCTGCACCGCGGATCGGGAATCCGGCAGTGCCTGCTGCTTCCGCTGTTCGTTCGCCAGGAGGTGGCGGGCGTGGTGGCCTTCGGTCACGAAGTCGCCGCGGTGCACGACCCGAAGCGGCTCGTGTACGCGCGCCAGATCGCGGACCAGACCGCGCGGGCGCTGGCGAACCTCATGACCATCGATGAGAACCAGGCGCTGGCCTACCTCGACCGCTTGACGGGCCTGCCGAACCGGCTGCTGTTCCGCGAGCGCCTGGAGCAGGCGGTGATGCGAGCGAGTCAACAGCAGGAGACCCTTGTGGTCTGTCTGCTCGGCCTCGATTCGTTCAAACGAATCAACGACACGCTCGGCCACGACGCCGGCGACATGCTCCTCAAGCAGGTGGCCGAGCGCGCCCTGAGAATCATCCCGGCCTCGAGCCTCGCCAGGATCGGCGGCGACGAGTTCGCGGTGCTTCTGACCAACCCCACCAGGATCGACGACCCGGCTCGTGTCGCGAGGCGCCTCCTCGATGCGATCGAGACGCCGTTCGCATTGCCCGGGCAGGAAGCCTTCCTCACCGCCAGCATCGGAATCGCCGTCTACCCGGAGGACGGCCTCGACTCCGACGTGCTGCTGCGAAACTCCGACGTGGCCATGTACCACGCCAAGGAGCGGAGCGGAAACAGCTTCCAGTTCTATGCGCCCGCCATGAATGCCACTGCGTCCCGCAGCCTGGAGCTCGAGAGCGATCTCCGTCGGGCGCTGGAGAACGGCGAGCTGCGCCTCTACTACCAGCCGATCGTCGACACTGATTCGCTGGAGCCGGTGAGTGCCGAGGCCCTGATGCGTTGGCAGCATCCGCGGCTGGGCTTGATCGCACCCTCGGAGTTCATCCCGCTCGCAGAGCACACGGGGCTGATCGTCGAGCTCGGAAAGTGGGCGTTGATGACGGCCTGCTCCCAGAACACGGCCTGGCAGTTTGCCGGTTTCGGCCCGATCAGCATCTCCGTCAACCTGTCGAGCCGCCAGCTCATCGGCGAGGCCCTGCTGCGCACGGTTCGCGAAGCGCTCGACTCCACGGGAATGAACCCCGCCCATCTCGTCCTCGAGCTCACCGAGAGCATGTTGATGGCGGGTGACGAGAAGACCCTGTCGGTTCTGCGCGGGCTGAAGGCTCTGGGAATCAAGCTCTCGATCGACGATTTCGGAACGGGTTACTCGTCGCTCAGCTATCTGAAGAACTTTCCCCTCGATCACCTGAAGGTCGACCGCAGCTTTCTCCAGGACGTGACCCGCAGCGTCAACGATGCCGCGATCACCCGGGCGATCGTGGCGATGGCGCACAGCCTCGATCTTCGGGTCGTGGGCGAAGGCGTGGAAACCGAGGATCAGCTGGCCTTCCTGCGCGAGCTGCGCTGCGAGGCGATCCAGGGCTATCTGATCTCGGAGCCACTCGCCGAGGATGGCTTCGTGAAGTTCCTCGCTGAGCGCGTGCCGGAATGAAGCAGTGAAGGCCGTCGGCTAGCCGGTCCACTCGCCCGGTGCGAGGGTCGTCATCGAAAGGGCGTGAATCTCCGGGCCCATCTCGTCGGACAGGGCACTGTACACCAGGCGTTGGCGTTCCAGTCGAGCTACACCCTCGAAGCGTGCCGACACGAGAACCACCCGGAAGTGGCCGGCGCCCGATTTCGCCCCGGCGTGGCCGGCGTGAAGCCGACTCTCGTCGATGACCTCCAGGTGAACAGGGTCGAAGCATTCACGCAGTCGAGACTCGATGAGGCTGTGTCGATCGGAGGCGTCCGCCAAGCCTGCTCCTGTTGAAGACCGACCGCTCGGGCGGCCGGCGCTCGTCTGGGTCGTGCCGGATCAGCCCGTGGTGACGGGAACCGTTCGTGCCTCGGTCTGGGATGCCGCTGGCCTCGGGACGGCGATCGTGAGCAGTCCGTCGCGCATGCGGCAGCGCACCGCGTCCGCTTCCACGTCGAATGGAATCCGGAAGGTATGCGAAAACGATCCGCTCGCCCGCCTTCCGGCGATACGCCCTGCGGAGGTCGTCGCGGCCTCACCCTTCTTCGCCCCCCGCAACGTGAGGTCGTCGCCATCGACGATCACCTCGACCTCGCCTCGCCCGAAGCCGGGGAGCTCGGCTGCCAGCAGCAGCTCTTCCGAGCCCTCGCTGACGGCGACCCGCGGATCAAGAGCCGTCTCGGCAAGGTCTCCCCTGCCGTCCCATCGCAGCAAGTCGTCGAACAGCGCGTCGAGATCCTCTGCGGCGAGCGGGTCGACGCCAGCGCGAGACGCGCGCGCACGGCGCAAGACCCGGCGCGCAATGAACGAGTGAAATGCCATCTCGCCTCTCCCTCCCTGCCGCCCGAAGCCGGAGCCGGATGCCCCGGAGCCGGGCCGGAAAGCGACCTGGGATGGATAAGCACTCACCCCGGGCCGTCAAGCGCACCTCGCCAGCTCCTCAGATCACCCCGGCCGCGGCCAGACGGGCCAGATCGCCGCTGTTCAGGCCAATCTCCGCGTAGACTTCGGCGTTGTCAGCGGCGAGATCCGGCGCCAGCGGAAGACGGCGGTCCTCGGCTCCCGAGAACTTCAGTGGATTGCCGTGAAACACGACCTCGCCGAGGGTCGGGTGCGGGTGGCGCTCGATCATTCCGCGGGCCAGGAGCTGCGGGTTCCGGATGAGCTCGTCGGGCCGGGAGACACGGGCGCACGGAAGATCGGCGCCCCCGGGCCCCAGGGCGGCGAGAACCGCCTCGGTCGTCCGTTCGGCCACCCAGGCGCGGACGATGTCGTTCAGGGCGGCGCGGTTCTGCGCGCGCCCGCGATGGCTACGAAAGCGCTCGTCCGATGCGAGTTCGGGACGACCGATGGCTTCGCACAGGCCGCGGAACAGCTTGTTGCTGGCGGTCGCAACGACGACCCAGCCGTCGGTAGCCTCGAAGGCATCATAGGGCGCCGTGAAGGGGTGCTGATTGCCGACACGCTCGCTCTTGACCCCGATCCCCTGCATGATGGAGACCGCCGAATCGGTGATGGCGAAGATCGCGTCCTGGTTGGACAGGTCGAGGATCCGGGCTCGGCCGGTCCGCTCGCGTTCGAGCAGCGCCGCAGCCACCCCCAGCGCGAGGTAGAGCCCTCCCACGAAGTCGGCCAGCGCGCCCCCCCCTCGCACGGGCGGACCGTCTGCGAAGCCTGTCATGGCCATCAAGCCGCCGGTCGCCTGGGCGACGATGTCGTAGGAAGCGTGCCCGGCGCGCGGTCCGGTTGCGCCGAACCCCGAGAGCGAGGCCACCACGCAGCGCGGATTCGCCGCCTGGATGACGTCGGGACCGAGACCAAGGCCGGCCAGCCAGCCCGATCGGAAATTCTCGACGACGGCGTCGGCGCGCTGCACCAGCTTCAAGAGGAGGGCCTGGCCTTCGGGCACGCGGAGGTCCAGGGTGATCGAACGCTTGCCGCGATTGGTGTTCTGGAAGGACAGCGACGTTTCACCCGGGGGCGAAGGCCCGTAGCGGTAGTCGTCGCCGGTTGCCGGGCGTTCGACCTTGACGACATCGGCGCCGAGGTCTGCCAGCACCGCGGTTGCAAAGGGACCGGCGACGATGCGGGTGAGGTCGAGAATTCGGATGCCGTGGAGAACGCGCCCGGGCATGGTCGCGCAGCGTAGCACCGCGGTTCGGAGGGGTGCCCTCCGGCGGACCCGACCGCCTCAGAGTCGGATGACGGCGATGATCCCCGCGAGGCTTCCCAGCAGCGCGGTCAGATAGAGGAGCGGAGCCACGACGGCGTCGCGCCCCGCACCGCCCATGTCGATCGCAACATGGCGCAGATGATGGGCACCCTTCCACATCGGCAGGATGATCACGGCCGCGAGAACGAGACGACCGACCAGGCTCGCTCCGAGCGCGTGCGCGTGGGAGAAGCCGAGAGCATCTACGACGCCGAGGGGGGCTGCGATACCGAGGATCAGGACCCAGCCCGTGAGCAGCAGGGTCCCGACGAGGATCCCCTGGCCGAAGAGCAGCCAGATGATGGGTTCGAACTTCAGCAGCGGATGTTTCATTGGAACAAGACTCCCGTGAGAACGAGGGAGAATACGACCGTGACGCCGATCCAGGCGGCGTAGAGTCCTGCCAGGATCACGGGCTGCGGGGGCGGCTTCACCGGCCCGACGCGCGGCAGCTGGGACTTCGGGAAGAAACGGAAGAAACGCACTCCCGCGAAGATCAAGCTCGCCAGCGACAGAACGTGGAACGCGATGTACAGCGGGTGCTCGAAGTCGCGGATCACATGGTTCCAGGCGGGCTCGCCGCTCCCGAGCGCCCAGACGACCCGCAGCGCAAGGAAGCCGAGCAGCAGGTAGATGAGACCGGTCCAGTCGAAGAGCGTGTAGGCGCGGTAGCGGCCCGAGAACGGAAACTTGGGAGGCAGCTGCGGCGGAGCCGTGCGAGTCCGGCCGGGCCGTTCGGGCTGCATTGCATTCGGATTCGCGGGTCGCGACATGGCTACCTCTCACCTCCCCGCGGCAGGACCAGGCCCGTCGCCCAATCGATCACGGCGGCGAACTTCGCCTGGTTGACCGCCGCCGCCGGGTCCACGTGCTTGGGGCAGACCTCGCTGCACTCGTTGGCGAAGGAGCACGAGAAGACCGTTCCTTCGCCCCGGAAGATCTCGTTCCGCTCGGCCGCTCCTTCATCACGCGAGTCGAGGCTGTAGCGATGCCCGAGGGCGATGGCAGCCGGACCGATGAAATCGGGCTCGTTGGCCACGACCGGGCAGGCGGCATAGCAGAGCATGCAGTTGATGCACATGCTGAACTGCTTGAACTCCTCGAGCTCCTCGGGCGACTGGCGCATCGGCCCTTCCTCGACGGCCAGCCGTTTCGCCCGCACGATCCAGGGCTTCACGCTCTTGAACTTGTCCATGAACCCTTCGAGCTCGACGACGAGATCACGAATGACCGGAAAGTTCGAGAGGGGCGCCACCTCGACGGTGTCACCGTAGCTACTGAGAGGCTCCTTGCAGGTGAGCTTCGGCTCGCCGTCGACCATCATGCCGCAGCTGCCGCACACGGCCATGCGACAGGACCAGCGGTGCGACAGCGTTCCGTCGACTTCATCCTTGATGAAGTTGAGCGCGTCGAGGACCTTCCAATCCTTCTCGACCGGGATCTCGTACTCCTGGGTCCTGGGCACGTCGTCCGTGTCGGGATCGAAGCGCGTGACGATGAATTTCTTCTTCGGCCTTTCGCTCATCAGTACTTGCGCTCCTCCGGCTCCCATTTCCCGAGCGTGACTTCCTTCCTGCCGATGCGCGGTCCGGTGGGATCGAAATGACACAGGGTGTGATGCAGGAAGTTCTGGTCGTCGCGGTTCGGTGCGTCTTTGCGGGTATGAGCGCCGCGCGATTCGCGCCGGCTCGCGGCCGAAGCCGCCACGGCTTCGGCGACGTCGAGCATCGCGCCGAGCTCCATGGCTGCGACGAGCTCGGTGTTGAACACCTTGCTCGAATCCTGCAGTCCGATGTCGGCGTAACGACCTTTCAGCTCCGCCATCTTGCGCACGGTGTCGTCCATGGAGGCCTGTTCGCGGTAGACACCGCAGCCGCTCTCCATCGACCGGGTCATCTCGTTGCGGATGTGCGAGAGCTTCTCGCCGCCCTTCTGTCGGCCGCGCAGGGCGTCGACCCGAGCCGCCTCCTCCTCACCCTGGGCGACCAGTGCGGCCTGGTTTCCGTCGCCGATCCCCTTCGCGAAAACGACGGCGTTCCGGCCCGCTTCGGCGCCGAACACGAGGCACTCGGTGAGCGAGTTCGATCCGAGGCGGTTGGCGCCGTTGAGCGACGCCGATGCAACCTCTCCGGCCGCATACAAGCCCGGAAGCGACGTACCGGCGGTGATGTCGGTGTCGATGCCGCCCATCATGTAATGAACCACCGGGCGGATCGGAATCGGCTCGGACACCGGATCGACGCCGGCGTAGATCTTCGCAAGCTCTCGCACCATCGGAAGCCGCTTGTTGATCTTCTCCTCGCCGAGGTGACGCAGATCGAGATATACGAAGGTTCCGTAGCTGCCCTCGACTCCGCGGCCGGCCTCGATCTCCTGGGTGATGGCGCGCGAGATCATGTCTCGGGGTCCGAGTTCCGCCTTGTTGCCCACCCCGTAGTCGTACTCCACGAGAAATCGCTCGCCCCTCGAGTTCTTGAGGTGTCCACCCTCGCCCCGGGTCGCCTCGGTGATCAGGATGCCGGTGCCCGGCAGGCCGGTCGGGTGGTACTGCACGAACTCCATGTCCTTCAGCGCCACGCCGGAGCGATAGGCCAAAGCCATGCCGTCGCCGGTCTTGATGGTGCCATTCGTCGTGAACGGGAAGATCTTTCCGGCGCCCCCGGTCGCCATGATGACTGCGCGCCCGAGAATGACGCGAACCACGCCTTCGCGAATGTCGAGGGTCGCGACGCCGCGGACCGCGCCGTCGTCGACCAGAAGCCTGGTCACGAAGTTCTCGTCGTAGCGGACGATCTGGTCGAATTGCAGCGAGTGCTGAAACAGCGAGTGAAGCATGTGGAAGCCGACCTTGTCGGCTGCGTACCACGTGCGCTTGGTCGACATGCCGCCGAAGGCGCGAGTGGCGACCGTGCCGTCTTCGTTGCGGCTCCAGGGGCAGCCCCAGTGCTCGAGCAGCGTCAGCTCCTTGGGCGCTTCCTCGACGAAGTATTGGATCACGTCCTGGTCGCCGAGGAAGTCGGAACCCTTGACGGTGTCGTACCCGTGCATCTCGAAGGTGTCGTCCACGCGGGCGACGGCAGCCGCGCCCCCTTCGGCGGAGACAGTGTGGCTGCGCATCGGATAGACCTTCGAAACCAGGGCGACGGAGAGGGTCGGGTCCGTCTCGACGACGGCGATGGCAGCACGCAGGCCCGCGGCCCCGCCGCCGACGATCAGGATGTCATGCCGGAGAACCTCGATCACGGTCTTGGGACCTCATTGGATGGCAAAATCGGAGGGAGGGTGTATCGCATCCCCGAGGTGAGGGAAAGGCGAGGAAACACCTAGAAATGCACCGGAGAAGCCGTCTGCGGCGCTGGCTTCAGTGGGCTCGGGAGCGCTCGCGCCCGCGCGCGCCGGCCGCGGAAACCGCCGGCTCTTGCTGCGAAAGACAGTGGACGGCTCCCAGTCCCACCACGAGGTCCCGGCAGGGAACCCCGACGACGTGGCGGTCGCTCCAGACTTCGCGAAGGATGGCGAGCGCACGTTCGTCGCAGTCCGTTCCGAAGGTCGGAACCAGAGCGACGCCGTTGCCGAGGTAGAAGTTGGCGTAGCTGGCCGGGCAGCGCAGCCCGTCCGCCACGACCGCTGGCGGCATCGGCAGCTCGATCACGCTGAGGGCCTTGCCATCCTGATCGCACATTCCGCGCAAGCGCTGCCGATTCTCGTTCAACGCGCGAAAGTCTTCCGAGCCGTCGGTCGCGACTGCGGCGGCCACGACTCCGTCCGACACGAAGCGCGCAATATCGTCCACGTGCCCGTCGGTGTCGTCTCCGGCAATTCCGTCTCCGAGCCAAAGCACCTGGGTGACACCGAGCCAGTCGCGCAGCCGCGCTTCCATCGACTCGCGGGTGCGGCCCGGCTCGCGGTTGGGATGGAGCAGGCACGATTCCGTCGTGAGCACCGTGCCCCGGCCGTTGCCGTCGATGGAGCCCCCTTCCAACACGAACCCGGCCTCGAAGTACTCGGCCTCGCACAGGCTGGCGATCCGGCGTGGAACGGCCGCGTCGAGATGCCAGGGAGAATACTTTCCGCCCCATGCGTCGAAGCGAAAGTCGACCGCAGCCAGCGGTCGCGGCGAGTCGGCTTCAGCAACCAGAAAGATCGGGCCGCTGTCTCGCAGCCAGGCGTCATTGGTACCGATGTGCGGGAAGTGGACGTCGGCATCCGCAGCGATGCCACCGGCCGTCAAGCGCCGGCGTGCGACGGCTTCCATGGCCTCGTCGGCGACCAGGATGTGAACGGGCTCGTGGTCGTGAAGCGCTCTCACGATGGCGACGAAGCCATCGACGGCGGCCTCCATTCGCCTGGGCCAGGTGTCGGGGTTGTGGGGCCACGCGAGCCACGTGGCACGGTGACGCTCCCACTCGGCCGGCCAGCGGTAGCCCTGCTCGGGGGGTTTGGGATCGGGCACGTTGGCTTCCCGACGCGTCGCGCGCGATCAGTCGCGAAGGCGCTTCGCGATGTCGCCATAGGCATCGATGCGGCGATCGCGCAGGAAGGGCCAGTTGCGCCGCACGTGCTCCACTGCGGCGAGATCGCACTCGACGAGCAGCGTCTCCTCGGTTTCCGCGCCTGCGCGACCCAGCACGCGACCCAAGGGGTCGGCGACGAAGGACTGGCCCCAGAATTGGATCTCGCCCTCGCGACCGACGCGATTGACGGCGGCCACGAAGACTCCGTTGGCGATGGCGTGGGCGCGCTGAGCCGTCTCCCAGGCGTCGTGCTGCGCGGCATCGACCTCGCAGCCCTCGTCGAACTGCCACCCGATGGCGGTCGGATAGCAGAGAATCTGTGCGCCCGAGAGTGACGTGAGGCGAGCGGCCTCGGGAAACCATTGGTCCCAGCAGATCAGTGTCCCCACGCGCCCGTAGCGGGTCGCGACCGCCTGGAAGCCGAGGTCTCCGGGCGCGAAGTAGAACTTCTCGTAGTAGAGCGGGTCGTCTGGAATGTGCATCTTGCGGTAGCGCCCGACGATCTGTCCGTCGCCGTCGATGGTGATCGCCGTGTTGTGATACAGGCCCTCGGCGCGCCGTTCGAAGACCGAGACGACGAGCGCGACGTCGAGGCTGGCGGCCAGCTTCGACAGCGCCTCGGTGGTGGGGCCGGGCACTGGCTCGGCCAGATCGAAGTTCGCCGCGTCCTCGGACTGGCAGAAGTACCGCGAGCGGAACAGCTCCGGAAGGCAG
>Ga0055473_10000077_pt1 | contig 10780 bp, 9 predicted proteins | sample Muzzi_CordA_D2_FD_57679 | JGI IMG/M metagenome (GOLD analysis project Ga0055473, IMG submission 57679) | Wetland microbial communities from San Francisco Bay, California, USA, that impact long-term carbon sequestration - Muzzi_CordA_D2 | ecosystem: Environmental > Aquatic > Marine > Wetlands ... | reverse complement strand
GCAACGGGACCGGGCCTGCGCCGGACCGCCCCATGGCGTCCGGATTGAGAGAAGGCGTCTGCCCGCCCGGCTGGAACAGGCCCTGTACCCGGCCGGTACCGTTCTTGCCGGATTCAATGCGCGAGATGCCGCTGTCGAGATTGACCACCAGCCGGTCGCCGCGCAGCACATTCTTGCCCTGCGTCATCATCACATTGCCGACCAGGGTGACGGTGTTTGTCTTCATGTCGAACACCCCCAGATCGCCGGAGGCGGTCTGGCCCTTCTGCGTCACCACCACGCCGCCGCGCGCCTCCAGCCGCCTGATCTTTTGCTGGCCGCCGGGACCGGGCGTGTCCGTCGTCAGCGTATTACCCTTGTTGCCCTCTTTGCCGTTTCGCTCATAAAACACCAGCAGCGACTTGCAGCGCATGCCGGTATCACCCTGCTGTACGCGCACGTCGCCACTGAAGGTCGCTACCTGGTCCTTGTCGCGCACTTCCAGCGTGGCCGCTTCGATATGCACCGGCTCGTCGCGGTTCTGCGAAAAGCCCTGCAGCGCATTGGGCGGGCCTTTCGTCGGCTGCGCGCAAATCGCAGTGCCTGGCAGAGCGAGCACGGCAACGGCAATCAACAGCCTCGATGCAAATTTCCGGATCACGGCCGCGGCGCTCCGGTGGCTCGCGCGGTCGCGCCCCTGTCGGTCCCGGCCGGAGCGGCATCGCCTTGACGCAATTTGGCGGCTGCTTCTTCAGTCAACGTCAGCGTCATGCGCACGCCGTTCTCGAACAGCACGCGTGCACCGGAATCGATAATGCGCAAGCGGTTGGCGTTGAGCGTGCCTTGCAGCATCTTCAATTCGACAGGGTGCTCGGAGAGCACGCTGCCCTTGCGGATGTCGACTGTCGCCTCGCTCAACCGGCCCTCATAGCCGCTGGTGGAGCTGAGGATGATCTTTTGGTCGAGCTTCAACGTTTCGCCCTTGCTGTCGTAGATGCCCTTTACCGCCGACATTTTAACTGTGCTCTTGTCCTGCATCTGCAGCTTGGCGTGGATGTTCTGCAGTTCGATGATGTCGGGCTTGGTCAGGTCCTGTGCGGCGGCGTCGGCCGTGAGTTCGTAGGCGCGCGCGTCGCGGGTGAACCCGGACAGGCGTGGCTGCTCCATGGTGATCTTGCTGCCGGATACGACGAGATCGCCGATATCGACCGGCAAGTTGGACAGCATGCGCAGCGGATTGAGATAGGTGGCCAGAACGACGGCAAGGGCGACGATGCCGACAAAGGCCGGAACGGCGATACGCAGCACGCGCACCATGCGGCTGTGCCGGCGCGCGGCGCGGAACGCGCGTTCGCTGTCGCCCCGGCTCATGGTCCAGTAGGCGCGCGCCGTCTGTGTGTCGGTTCTGGCTGTGATCACCCGATTCATGCCGTGGCCGGCATCAAACTCCGTGTTCCGGTTCCGGAAATCATGTTACGCCCGCAAACGCAACATGCGGGTCGAATATGGCCCGCCCGCGGCAAGGCACGTGCTGCCGCCCACCGCCAAATTAACAAAAAAACAACATGAATACAATGCCTTAGGCGGAGTGCGAAAAGATATCCTGATCCGCCCAGCCGGCAAGGTCGAGCTGCACCCGCTCGGGCAGAAAGCGGAAGCAGGCCGCCGCCAGTTCCGCGCGGCCCTCGCGCGCCAGCATCGCATCGAGCCTGTCCTTGAGCGCGTGCAGGTGCAGGACGTCGGTTGCCGCATAGGACACCTGCGCGTCGCTAAGTTCCTCGGCACCCCAGTCCGACAATTGCTGCTGCTTGGAGAGATCGATGCCGAGCAATTCGCGCGCCAGGTCCTTGAGCCCGTGCTTGTCGGTATAGGTGCGCGCCAGCCGCGAGGCGATCTTGGTGCAATAGACCGGCGTCGCCAGGACGCCGAAACTCTTGGCCAGCATGCCGAGATCGAAGCGGGCGAAATGGAATATCTTGACGGTGGACTGGTCGGCAAGCAGCCGCTCGATGTTCGGCGCCTTGACCTGCCCTGCCGCGATCTGCACCACGTCGGCGGAGCCGTCTCCGGGCGAAAGCTGCACCACGCAGAGCCGATCGCGATTGGGGTCGAGGCCCATGGCCTCGGTATCGATCGCCACGGCGCCCTTGTAGGCGGAAAGGTCGGGCAGGTCGCCGCGGTGCAGGCGGATAGTCATTCAGCGGTCCCGGGCGATGATGGGCACATGATCCTGTCCGGCTCCCCTATGACCACGCGCCGAATGCTGGTGCCAGGAGAGGATTAGCCGTTCCCGAAGCCGATCCCTTGATAACACTGCGGTTTTCCAGCGCCTGGTGCGGCGCTGTGTACCAGCCCCATGTTCAATCGGCAACCGTTCTGTCTGCGTGCGCCGAGCACCGATCAACCGGCAGTCTACAGCCGCCCAAGCCGGTCACGCTCAGCAACATGCGCCAGAACGCTGCGCGCGCAGCACCACATATGACCGCGCCCCGATTCAACCGGTGATCCGCTGGATTCGATCGTCGCATTCCGCGCCGCAGCCGCGGACTTTTCAAACTATCGGCACCGTATTTTTGCGGCCGCTTGCCGGCACGCGGCCAAAAGATGACGGGCAGAGCATGCTTGCTCTGCCCAAGTCTTTCAGACATCGACCTGCTCGCCTCTGGCACGGGCATCGCCCCTGCAGGAGGACATGCGTGCGTTGCTCCCTTGCCTTATGACGACGCCGTGTCAGAGGTCGCTCAGCACGCATCAGAATTGGAACAGTCGTTCGGAATCGATGCTTCCTGTTATTGGCCAGCGCTGTTGAAATACACCATATCGTCGCCCGGGGCCTTCGCATGGCAGCCGATGCAACCTGCGCCGGATTCGCGCGAGCCAACCTTACCCACCAAAGGAACCTTGGCTTGCGGGTGTTGGTCATAACCGCCGCTCGGCGAATATTTTGCCCAAAACCAGTCCTTGTTCGCAGCGTCGTATCCTTTTTCGCGTTTGAACATCACCGTAATCCACTTGAGGTGCTTGGCGCGATTGCCGTTGACCTTTTCGACCGTCATGTCCTTGCCGCCGTAATTGCGTTTGACGATCACGGAGCCGGTGTGTCCGCCTACGGTAACTTTGGACTGCATCGTTTCCAGTACGTCGCCGTGCGGTGGAGCCCCCTGGTAGACACCGCTCAGAATTGCGTCACTACCCACCAGATGTGCTTTTCCGAGAGCCTTCCAAAGGCTGTTGCCGTAGTCGACATCCGCCTTGCGGCCAAATGGCGGCTTTTTCATTTGACTCTGAGCGCTGTCAACGGAGAAGCCCACAACAATAAACCCGACAGCAGCGGCTCCGACGACCAGCTTCTTGAATAGACTTCGTTTCATGTTTCCTCTCCTTTTCGAACTTCAGTTCGATCGCATCTGCCAATCTCACGACGTTGGGTGCAGTGCATTCCGGCCAGCGATCGCCTGTGTGCCGCCGATGGCCAGGCGGCGGCGTGCCGGTTCAATGACGGGGTCCCAATTCAAGACATGGCGCCCCGGCCCGACCGGCAAGCATCATCCCTTGGTGCTTCCGGATCGCGTTATTCCTCGATTTCTATATTCGCGCCTTCGTCGGAAAAGGTTACAGGCCAACCGTCGAGGCTCACGTGGGCGGAGACTTGCCTTACGTGTCCGGAGTTTTTACCGATGGAAAGGACACCGCCACCGGCTTCGTTTGGCAGCGTGAGAGGGCGTCCCAAGGCCGCGCCATCCGCAACAGCATGTGTGCCGCCGATGTGAACCCGTCGAGGCGGCCGAAAACCCTTACACGGCAAAGAGATTTGCTAAATCAATGACATCGCTGAGCGATGGTGCCCAGGAGAGGACTCGAACCTCCACGGTGTTACCCGCTAGTACCTGAAACTAGTGCGTCTACCAATTCCGCCACCTGGGCACGTTGAGACTAGGTATTGAGCCGCTTTGGGCTTGTCAATTGAACCGCCCGCACAACCCAAACCGCGCCTCGAGCCGCGCTCGCTGCCTCTGTACAGCCCCCGCCCGATCCTGTAACTGGCCGCACAGTCCTGTTTACTCGTCTTGCGAGCGCGGAAATGACCGCCAGAACCATCTCCGACACCATCGTCACCGTCTATGGCGGATCCGGTTTCCTTGGCCGCCACGTGGTGCGCGCGCTGGCCCAGCGTGGCTACCGCGTGCGGGCGGCGGTGCGCCGGCCGGAACTGGCCAACCACCTGCAACCGCTCGGCCGCGTCGGCCAGATTCACGCCGTGCAGGCCAATATCCGCGACGCCGCTTCGGTGGCGGCGGCGGCGAGTGGCGCCCACGCCCTCGTCAACCTGGTCGGCATCCTGTTCGAGCGCGGCCGCCAGGGCTTCGACGCCGTCCATACCCGCGGCGCCGAGCAAGTGGCGCTGGCCGCCAGTGCCCTCGGCGCCCGCATGGTGCATGTCTCGGCAATCGGCGCCGACGAGAATTCGCCCGCGCTCTATGCCCGCTCCAAGGCGGCGGCGGAGCGGCTGGTGCTCTCTGCCCAGCCGACGGCGAATATCATGCGGCCGTCGATCATATTCGGTCCGGAGGACGACTTCTTCAACCGTTTTGCCGCGATGGCGCGCATCTCGCCGGCGCTGCCGCTGGTCGGCGGCGGCCACACCCGCTTCCAGCCGGTCTTCGTCGGCGACGTCGCTGCGGCGATTGCCGACGCGGTCGAGGGCAAAGCGCGCAGCGGCACCATCTACGAACTGGGTGGGCCGGAGGTGCGCACCTTCAAGGAGCTGATGCAGTTCGTGCTGACGACCATCGAGCGCAAGCGGCTCCTGCTGCCGATCCCGTTCTTCGCCGCCAGGATGCAGGCCAGCGTGCTCCAGTTCATGCCCAGGCCCCTGCTCACCCCCGACCAGGTCGAGCAGCTGCGTGTCGACAACGTGGTGTCTGAGGCGGCCAGGGCCGAACAACGTACGCTGCAAGCTTTCGGCATCGAGCCGGCGCCGATGGAGGCAATCGTACCGTCTTATCTTTGGCGCTTCCGCAAGACAGGCCAGTTTCGCAGCCGCGCCGCGTAACCAAAACTCAAAATCATGCCGGTCATCACCAATGTTGAAGACCTGCGCCAGCTGGCGCGGCGCAAGGTGCCGCGCGCGCTGTTCGACTATGTTGACCGCGGCTCCTATGACGAGATCAGTTACCACGCCAATTCGGCAGAACTGAAAGCCATTCGATTTCGCCAACGTGTCTTGATCGACGCCGATGACCGCTCGCTTGGCACCACCATGCTCGGCGAGAAAGTATCGATGCCGGTTGCCATTGCCCCTACCGGGCTGACCGGTCTCCTGCATGGCGATGGCGAGGTGCTGGCGGCGCGCGCAGCGGAAGCCGCCGGCATTCGCTTTACCCTCTCCACCATGTCGATCTGCTCGATCGAGGACGTGCGCGCGGCGACCAGCGGCCCATTCTGGTTTCAGCTCTACGTATTCCGCGACCGCGCCTTCAGCGAAACGGTAATCGAACGGGCCAAAGCCGCCGGCTGCACCGCGCTGTTCGTCACCGTCGACCTGCCGCTGCGCGGCCAGCGCCACGCCGACATCAAGAACGGGCTCGAGGTGCCGCCCAAGCTGACGCTGCGCAATGTCTTCGACATCGTTACCAAGCCCGCGTGGACGCTCAGCGTGCTGCTGGGCAAGCGCAAGTCATTCGGCAATATTGACGCCTATTTGAAGGACAAAGGCGGTGTCTGGGCCGCCGGCCGGTGGGCCAATGACAATTTCGATTCCTCGCTGTCGTGGAACGACATCAATTGGGTACGCAAGTTGTGGCCGGGCAAGCTGGTGCTGAAGGGCGTGCTCGATGCCGAGGATGCGAAAAAGGCGGCCGATTTGGGCGCCGACGCGATCGTGGTGTCCAATCATGGCGGCCGCCAGCTCGACGGCGCACCGGCCACCGCCGCGGCGCTTCCGCGCATCGTCGACGCCGCCGGCGACCGCATCGAAGTCTTGTTCGACGGCGGCGTGCGCTCGGGGCAGGACGTGCTGAAAGCGCTGGCGCTGGGCGCGCGCGGCTGCCTGATCGGCCGGGCCTATCTCTACGGCCTCGCCGCCATGGGCGAAGCCGGCGTCGCCAAGGCGCTCAGCCTCATCGCGGATGAATTGCGCATCTCCATGTCGCTCACCGGGGTGCGCGACGTCGCCGACGCGAGCCGCGACATCCTGTTCGACAATTACGGCGGCCCGCGGCGCAATATCTAAGACTACATAAAATAAATCGCGTAGATGCCGATGGTGCCGATCACGATGCGCCACCAGGCGAACAGCGCAAAGGTGTGGCGCTGCACATAGCGCAAGAACGTCTTCACCACGATCCAGCCGAAGATAAAGGAGAACACAAAGCCGACGACAACGGCGGTGACGTCGCCGTTCATCAATTCCGTACGACTCTTGTAGGCTTCGAAGGCGAATGCACCGACCATGGTCGGCATCGCCAGCCAGAACGAGAACTCCGCCGCCGAGCGGCGGTCAGCGCCGAACAGCATGGCGCCAACGATGGTCGCGCCGGCGCGCGACACGCCGGGAATCATTGATACGCACTGGATGATTCCGATGCCGAGATACATCGGCAGCGAGAAGCCGGTCGCCTCATGATAGCGCGGCTTCAGGTTGAGCCGGTCGACGCCGAGCAGCACAAAGCCGCCGAGAATGAGCGAGATGCATACCACGCGAATATCGAACAGATAGGTCTTGATGATGTGGTAGCTGAGCGCGCCGATCACCGCTGCCGGCAGGAAGGCGAGCAGCACACCGATGACGAAGCGCGCCGCCGCCCAGTCGGTGAACATGTTGCGCGCCAGCGCCCACAGCCGGCCGAAATAGATGGTGAGCAGCGCCAGGATGGCGCCGAGCTGGATGAGGATGGCAAAGGATTTGCCAAAGGCATCGTCGCTCCAGCCGAGCACCCGCTCCATCAGCAGGAGATGGCCGGTCGACGACACCGGCAGATATTCAGTCAGACCCTCGACCAGCCCGAGCACGGCCGCCTTGACCAGGTCGAGATGGGCCGTGATCGGGCCGAAAACGGCGGCCTGCAGGGCGTCGATGGTCATTGAGGCGGGCTCCGGAGCGTCCTTTAAAGGGGCGCGGCGGCAGGAATCGGGCAGGTGAGCGCTTTTGACGCAAGTCCCTGGAGCGGGCAACGAAAAAGCGCAATCGGTGGCCAATTTGCGCAATCAGGGTTGATTCCTATAGTGCGGCGGCCGATTCCCCGTGCAGCCGCCGCGCGCAAAACTGGGGCTAAATGCTGACGCTCATCCATCATCCGCTCTGCCCAAATTCGCGCTTTGTGCGGCTAATTCTCGGCGAGTACGGCATCGAACCGCGGCTCCTGGAAGAGCGGTTCTGGGAGCGGCGGGAGGAGTTTATGCTGCTCAACCCGGCCGGCGAAATCCCGGTGCTGGTGGCCGACGGCACGCCAGCGATCCCCGGTCCCGCCATTATCGCCGAATATCTTGAGGAAACCTGCGACCCCTCGCTGGAGACCGCCCGCCTGATGCCGGTCGCGGCCGGCCACCGGGTCGAGGTGCGTCGGCTGGCCAGCTGGTTCAATGACAAGTTCCACGCCGAGGTAAGCGGGCCGCTGGTCACCGAGCGAGCGTTCAAACGCCACATGACGCGCGAGCAGGGCGGCGGCCCGCCCGACACCGAGGTGCTGCGCGCCGCCCGCAACAACATCCGCTATCATATCGCTTACATTGGCTGGCTGGTGCGCACGCGCGACTGGCTGGCCGGCGAACGGCTGAGCCTGGCGGATCTCGCCGCGGCGGCGCATCTGTCCTCGGCCGACTACCTGGGCGAAGTGCCATGGAGCGAGGACGAAGCCGTCAAGAACTGGTACGCGCGGGTGAAGTCACGTCCCGCGTTTCGTCCGCTGCTGGCCGACGTGCTGGCCGGCCTGCCACCGCCCGCGAACTACGCCGACCTCGACTTTTGACCGACCCTGCACACCTGAAAGACGCGCTTGCCGAGCAGGCGCGCGCGCGCGGCTTTGCCGTGCTCGGCGTCACGCGGCCCGACGCTATCCCGCAAGCCAAGACGCGGCTCGAGCGGTTTCTTGTCGACGGCTGGCACGGCGACATGGACTGGATGAAAACGACCGCCGCCCGGCGTGGCGCACCGCAGGCGCTGTGGCCGGACGTGCGCTCGGTGATCATGCTCGGCATGAATTACGGGCCGGACCGCGATCCGCTCGCCATCCTCGCGCAAAAGGATCGCGCGGCAATCTCGGTCTATGCGCAGGGCGACGACTATCACGATCTGATCAAGAAGCGGCTGAAAGACCTGGCGCGCTGGCTCACTGCCAACGCCGGCGGCGACGTCAAGGTGTTCGTCGATACCGCCGCGGTGATGGAGAAGCCGCTGGCCGAACAAGCCGGCCTCGGCTGGCAGGGCAAGCACACCAATCTGGTGTCGCGCCAATACGGCTCGTGGCTGTTTCTCGGTGCGATCTTCACCACGCTCGATCTGCCGGCAGATACCGCGGAGACCGACGCCTGCGGCAGCTGCCGCGCCTGCCTCGACGTGTGCCCGACAGCGGCATTCCCCGAGCCTTACCGGCTCGATGCGCGGCGCTGCATTTCGTATCTGACCATCGAGCACAAAGGCCCGATCCCGCGCAGCTTGCGTCCCCTGATAGGCAACCGCATCTATGGCTGCGACGATTGCCTCGCCGTCTGTCCCTGGAACAAGTTCGCGCGCAAAGGTCAGGAGGCGAAACTTGCTGCGCGCGACGCCTTGCGCGAGCCGGCTCTCGCCCAGCTGGCGCGGCTCAATGACGCCCGGTTCCGCGCACTGTTTTCCAAAACTCCGGTCAAGCGCATCGGCCGAGATCGGTTCGTGCGCAATGTGCTGATCGCCATCGGCAACTCAGGCGAGGGATCACTGGCTGAAGAAGCAAAGCGCTTGCTCGACGACGCGTCACCTATGGTGCGCGGCGCAGCGGTATGGGCGCTGAGTCGATTGTTGCCGCGTGAAGAGTTCGCGAAGCTGGCAAGTCGGCAAAGTGAAAATGTCGAGTCGGTGAAGGAAGAATGGACTGCGGCTCCGGTCTAGCGTGTCGCGGGCTCGGCACAGCACATTGCAAGTCGCATATATCCGACGTGTAGCAAGCTAATGAGTGCCGCACATCGCGTAAACGCGACGGGCGGTGTGATGCGCCGCGGACCCCGGACACCCGCTTCATCGACTTAACGGGCCCTAAAACTCCGACACCGCCGCGATCAACCGCTCGATATCTTCCGGCCGCGACAGACGGTGATCGCCATCCTTGATCAGCGTCAGCACCACATCGTCACGCGAGAAGCGCGACACCAGCTCGACCGCGTGGCGCCAGGGCACGTCCGGGTCTTGCACGCCCTGGAGGATATGCACTGGGCAGCCGGGCTCGATCAGCTCGCCAAGCATGAGGTGCTTGCGGCCTTCCTCGATCAATCCCTTGGTGATCGGATAGGGTTCCTCGCCGTAAGCCGACGGCCGCAGCCACGCACCTTTGGTTTCGATCTCATTGCGGATGTCGGCGGGGAACTGCTTCCACATCAGCTCCTCGGTGAAGTCGACCGCCGGCGCGATCAGCACCATACCGGCGAGCGGCGCCGCATCCTTCACATCGCGCAGCCGCCGTCCCAGCAGCAGCGCCAGCCAGCCGCCCATGGACGAGCCGATCACCACTTGCGGACCCTTGGCGAACTGGCGATAGACCGCGACGCTTTCCTCCAGCCAGCAGCCGATGGTGCCATCGGTGAAATTGCCGCCCGACTCGCCATGACCGGAATAATCGAAGCGCACGCAGGCGCGGCCGTTGCCTTCCGCCCATTGGTCGAGCGCCTCGGCCTTGGTGCCCTTCATGTCGGAATTGAAGCCACCCAGCCAGAACAGGCCGGGGCTGCCCGCCCGGCTCTTGCCCTCCCGCACGCGCACGGCGATGGTCCGTGTGGGCGGAGGTGATTCGACGATCAGGGACGTGAGGCGGGATTCGCTCATGCACGCATCGGGTAAATCGGCGGTGGCTTTCAATCGCGGCCCCTTCTCGCCGCAAGACGGGCCCCAAGGCAAGGGGGCCAAGGTGATCTCCGCCGGCCGGTTGCGCCCGCGCTCACTGGCCGGCGCCACCATTCTCCAAGTCGTGCCGGCGCTGCGTGACGATCCGGCCGGCCATGCCGCCGTCGACATCGCGCTCACCTTGCTGCAATCGGGTGCGCGCGCCATCGTCGCCGGTGACGGCGGACCGTTGGTCGGCGAATTGCGCGCGTTCGGCGGAGAATGGCTGCCGATGCCGAACGACAGCCCGCTGCGCCTCAGGAGCAATGCCCGGCAGATCGCCCAGCTCATCGCCAGCGAGCGCATCGACATCGTGCACGCGCAGGGGCCGTCCGCTGCATGGGGCGCGATCGCGGCCACCCGGCGCCAGCCGGTGTTCCTGGTTACCTCGTTCCCCGATCGGCTCGCCGGCCGGTCCCTCGCCGGCAACTGGTTCCGCGGCTCGCTGGCGCGCGGCGGCCGGGTGATCGCGCCGTCGTCCTACGTCTCGCGCGCCATGATCGAGCGTTACGGCATACCCCCGCAGCGCATCACCGTGATCCCGCGCGCGGTCGACACCGCCGCGTTCAGTCCGGCCGCGGTCAGCAGCGACCGCATTGCCGCCCTGCGCCGGACCTGGGGCATTCTTCCGCACATTCGCGTGGTGCTGGTGCCCGGGCGCATCGCGCCGTGGAACGGACAGCTCGGCGTGATCGACGCCGCCAGGCTGTTGATCGGCGCCGGCGACCGTAA
>Ga0055473_10000076_pt1 | contig 10879 bp, 10 predicted proteins | sample Muzzi_CordA_D2_FD_57679 | JGI IMG/M metagenome (GOLD analysis project Ga0055473, IMG submission 57679) | Wetland microbial communities from San Francisco Bay, California, USA, that impact long-term carbon sequestration - Muzzi_CordA_D2 | ecosystem: Environmental > Aquatic > Marine > Wetlands ... | reverse complement strand
GCCCCAGCTTCAAGGCGTCCAAGGGCGAGGGTGTAGTTGCCTACCCCGAACCCTTGGCAACGCAGAAGATGGGGTGGCATCGGCTTTCCCGAAGGGTAAACAAAATGGGATTTAAAATGGATATTTACATCTCACCGATAGTGCAATTATAAGATTGCGTTCATGGTCTGAATATTGATCGTAATATCAGGAATATAAAATACTATCCCATTTTGTTTACGATCAATTAGGGTTATAGCCTTAAAGGATACCTGGAGGGCCATCATGGATTTTATAGATTACATGCTGATATACTTTAAGGGCGAGAAGCACCTGGGATTCTTTTTGGCCGGGCTCGGGGTTGCCGTTCTAATCTTTGCCGGCTACCTGTGGCAGTCACACAAAGGGGGGCTGGCATACGGAATGATTATTCCTTTGTTGATTTTCGGTCTGGCAGGTATTGGCGGCGGCGGTGGTTTGGCTTATCGGATCAATAAGCAAATTTCGGAACTGACAAGTCTCTATCAGTCGGATAAGCAGGCATTTGCAGCACAGGAACAATCCCGGATGGAAAAGGTTAATGCGAACTGGCCCCGCCTAAAGCTGGCCTATGCCATCATCGTAATAATTTCTCTGGCTCTTTTTTTTATCATTAAAAAAGATTGGGTTACCGGTCTTGCGCTGGCCCTTATTCTGATCTGTGCATTACTTTTAATTGTGGATGTTTTTGCGGAAAAGCGGGCCACTATATACACGGAGCACATTAGACAGATAACTTCATAGTTATGTGTCTAACAAATTCAAGAAGGTAGAACAGAACTCCAGCCAATCATTTCTTCGATAAAAAGCTGCATATCTCATTTGGAATGGAAATGGTGCTTGACAGTGTTTCCTTTTATTGTATGATATATCATCTGACGGGTCACGTGATATGAATTCTGCTTCATTGAGGTACCTGCCGGATCTGAAAGGAGATCAACGTTGATTGCCCAATCTGACATATCTCTATTGGTCCGTAGACTCCGTGAACGAACGGGACTTACCCAAGAAAAATTTGCGGCCAAGCTCGGTGTGACTTTCCCGACTATCAACCGCTGGGAGAACGGCCGGGCCAGGCCATCGCCACTGGCAATGCAGAAGATCGAGGAGCTATTGCGCAATATGGGAGATCGTGGCAGAGATCTTCTCCGCGAGATCATTGGCAAGGATACATCATAGCTATATTTAAATATGCAGATGAGAAGTAATGTTCTGGAGCAGGCGCGATGACCACGATAGTGACTAGGGAACTGATTGATCGCTTCTTCAATGAGCCGGATATCAAATACGAGCTCACCAATCTCGGATTTGGAACTGGAATCGGGACTATGACAGCAAACTGTTTACAGTGAGAATACCAAGGAGGCGGTAGAAGCATGAAATCCGACAGAATCAAGAACTGGCCGAAAAAGGAACGGCCCCGGGAGCGGCTGCTGGCTGAAGGGGCAGACAAGCTCACGGAGGCGGAGTTGCTCGCCATCATCCTCCGCGTGGGGCAAGGCACCTTCAAGGAAGGCATACGGGGACAGAACGCGTCGGACTTTGCCCGCACAATATTGAAAGAATTTCATGGTCTTCGTGGACTTGATCGGGCCCACATTCAGGATCTTTTAAAAGTGTCTGGCCTCGGACCTGCGAAAGTCGCCCAGATCAAAGCCGCTTTTGAACTCGGCAAAAGAGCATGCGCCGGTAAACTGACTGCCCCTGCGTTCGAGTCCTCGCAGGCAATAGCAAACCACTTTCGACCACGTTTTACCGCTAAGCGCCAAGAGGTTGTTATTGCCGTGTTCCTGAACGGCCAGAACCAGTTCCTGGGGGCAAAGGACATTGCGGAAGGGACGCCGACCCAAACAACGGTCTATGTTCGCCGAATTATTGAAGAAGCTCTCCGTCTTTCCGCCGCCGCCGTTGTTCTGGTCCACAATCACCCATCGGGAAATCCTGGACCATCGGCGGGCGACGACGAAACAACCCGCGATTTGTTAAAAGCATGCAGGCTGGTCCAGCTGCTCCTGCTCGATCACGTGATTGTCGGTGAGTCGGAACATTATAGCTACAACGACTTCGGTCGGCTCCAGGAATTTGAAGACCAATAGGAGGGGGCCATATGGCCAGAAAGAATCCGGAACCGCAGCTCTATGCCAAACCTGACCAGCTCCAGATCCGGGGCAACCAGATATTCAGTCCGGTAAGAGGCAGGTGGCTTCATTTGACACCGGAGGAGAGGGTGCGCCAGGAATACCTTTTTGTTTTGACTCGGGAATATGGATACAGCATTGATCAAATTGCCGAAGAAGAATCCTTTACCGGTCGTGGTTCGGCCCAGGCACGGGCCGATTTCCTGATTTGGCGTACGAGTCAGGAAAGAGCCGACAACCACCCGGCTATGATTGTCGTTGAGTGTAAATCCGATAATGTTACCATCAACGCCAAAGATTATTTCCAGGGTGACAACTATGCCCGACGGGAAGGGGCCAAGTTTTTCGTTACCCATAACAATCGTGAGACCCGCTATTGGCGGGTCCGTACCGATCGCCGTCCAGGTTATCTCGAGGAGATCGAAAATATTCCCCATGCGGACGCCACGGATGAAGAGATCAAGAAACTGATCGGTAGGCTCAAAATTTTCAAGGAAAACGAATTCGCCGACCTCTTGCATCAGTGCCACAACGTGATCCGCAACCGCGAACACTTGGACCCTGCGGCGGCCTTTGACGAAATCGCCAAGGTGTTGTTTGTCAAAACCCATGTCGAACGCGATATGAAAGAAAAGCGGCGGCACCAGAATCGCTTTACAGTGGACTACCTACATACCCTGCCGGGCCGCGCCCCTTTGAACCTCCTGTTCTCCGACACCAAGGATGCCTACCAAGTCGATGCGATTTTTGCCGAAGCGGATAAAATTAATCTCAAAACAGCTACAGGAGAAGAGATTGTTAAGTTACTGGAACGCTACAATCTTTCGGACACCAGCGAAGATGTAAAAGGCATCGCTTTTGAACGTTTCCTGGGCCGGACCTTCAGAGGTGAGATTGGACAATTTTTCACCCCGCGAACTATCGTTGAGTTCATGGTGCATATGGTCGCTCCCCGGGAAGGGGATGTGGTCTGCGATCCGGCAAGCGGTTCGGGCGGATTTCTGATCCGTTTTTTCGAGATTGTCAGGGAACAAATCCTGTCCGATGTGGACCGCCAGTACCAAACCTATGTTGCGGAACTGGAGGACAGGCGGCTGTCCAAGGCCAATCGCGCCAAGCTGTTGCACGAAAAATTCGAGGCGCTGCAGGCCACCATCGATCAGCGTAACCGCGAATCACGTCTTTGGAAACTGGCCAACCGCTGCATCTACGGGTGCGACGCCAACCATCGCATGGCCCGTACGTCCAAGATGAATATGATTATGCATGGCGACGGGCACGGTGGGGTCCACCACCACAACGGCTTTATCAATGTCAACGGCATTTTTGAAGGCCGCTTCGATATAATCCTGACCAACCCGCCCTTCGGCGCTAATGTGGAGGCAACGGACAAGATCACCACCAGTGACGTTCGTACCACCGATGAACAATACCGGCGCTACGCACAGTGGTATGGTCAAGCTTACAAGGACGCCCAGGAAAAGGTTCAGCAGGCGTCGAAAAGCAATGCCCCCATTGCGTCCCAATTCGATCTGCCGTATGGCGGCGACAAGTCTAAAAACGGTAAAAAGAAACTGGGCAAAATCAAAACAGAAATCCTGTTTCTTGAGCGCTGTCTGGCTTTACTCAAGCCGGGCGGCCGGCTGGGGATTGTCTTGCCCGAAGGGATCTTCAACAACCCCTCCCTGGCCTATGTGCGTGAATTCTGCGAAGACCGCGCATTCATCCGGGCCGTGGTCAGTCTACCCCAGGAGACCTTCTATTCAGCCGGTGCGTCGGTAAAGGCCTCGTTGCTGTTCATGCAAAAGTTCAGCGAGGATGAGGTGGCCGACTACCAAGCCAAACACCAGGCCGCCATCGCCGAACTGGATGCCAAGTACCAGCCGGAAATCGAGGCCGAAACTACCCGGATTAAAAAGCATATTGACGAGGGTGGGGAAAACATCAAAAGCGCTAAACCACCCACGCAGGCCATGCGGAAAAAGATGTCCAAGCAGGAGATAAAGGCCGCGGTCGATGCGGCCAAGCTCGCCGAAAAGCGAGTGCCGGAATGGAAAAGCCAAATGACTGAAGCCAGGCGCAAACTGCGAGCATACGAAAAGCAGATGACCGAGACCAAGACCCGCGAAGCCCGGCAACTGCTCAAGGAGAGATTCGATTACCCTGTATTTCTTTATGATGCACAGCATGTTGGCATCACCGCTACTGGTGAGCAGGATGTTTGCGAATTATTTAATAGCGAACCATTGGGGCTCCCGGTGGGTTCCAAATCAGAGAATACGACCTTGGCGCAGTACCAGTTGTTTTGCAAGCAACCAGAAAGTTTTGTTGTAACAGATAAGGCAAAAAACTAATGCAAACTCCCGCAGTTTCTCATCAAAATATAATCGTAGCCATGTGGTCCGAAATGGACCGCTGGGTTGTTCCTGCGTCCGCACTTTTGGGCGGGACACTTCCCGACGGGTGGGAAATTGCCAAGGTTGGTGAAGTTTTAAAATTAGTGACGGAGCGAATCCAGGTCGAACCCGGTCGTGAATATAAGATGGCTGGTGTTCGATGGTATGGCGAAGGTGTGTTCCACCGGGAGACGGTGCCAGGACAGAAACTGAGCGCCAAGTATATTGCACCTTTAAAACCCGCGGCGTTTATATATAACCGCCTGTTTGGATGGAAGGCTTAATTTGCCGTTGTCCCTGAAAATTTGGCTGACTGCTATGTTTCAAATGAGTTCCCGCAGTTTGTGACGGACGAAACGAAACTGCTGCCGGAATATTTATACCTCTGGTCTCTATGCGAAAGGACCATCCGGGCGGTCAATGCGGCGTCGACAGGTTCTGCTGCGGTGAGCAGAAATCGTTTCAGAGAAGAGTTTTTTCTTGAGTTTGATATACCTCTCCCGTCTCTTGATGGACAGTGGGCCATAGTCTCAGCTTGGGAACAGGCCAAAGCCGAGATTGCTTGTATTCACCGACGCCTATCCGAATTGGAAGAACAGATTGAAGTCGATTTTTTAGCAGCCCTCGGCCTCAGTAAACCCGAACGGGCTACGTTACCCAAAGTTTTTGGAATCGGATGGAGGGATTTGGACCGATGGTCGGTAATGTACAATCAACTGACAAGCATAAGCGTGGATATAGCTGCAGGAAAATACCCTGTCTGTGTGCTTGGCGAGATCGCAACAGTATCATACGGAATTCAAAAATGCCCCGCCAACAGGCCCGGACATCATGCTCGGCCATATCTGCGGGTAGCCAATGTTCAGCGAGGTGAGTTGGATTTAAGTGAAGTGAAGACAATCAATGTGCCGGATACTGACATGCCGAGCTTTCGTCTTAAACCTGGAGACTTGCTTGTATGCGAAGGAAACAGTGCAGACCTTGTTGGACGACCCGCAATATGGCATGGAGAAATCCGCGACTGCGTCCATCAAAACCATATTTTAAAGGTACGGGTCGATAGAGAGCAAGTTCTGCCGGAATTCGTTTTAGAATATATGCAAACGGCACCGGCACGTATTCACTTCCGATCCCGTGCAAAATTTACAACTAATTTAGCGTCGATCAATAGCAATGATTTACGGGAATTGAATTTGGTAGTTCCACCTCTTTCCCGGCAGCGCGAAATTGTGGAAAAAGTCACAGAACAACGGAATACGATTTCCAAACTCAAAACCGAAGCTGAGAAGAAATCCAAGCTGGCCAAGTCGTACGTGGAATCCATGATACATGGAACCAAACCGGTTTCAAATAGCAATTAACAGCTGTATAAGCCATTTAAGCTCTTCAATCTAAGAAAGAAACGGTTCCATCAAGTGGAACAGGAGTGGATAGGAACATGCATAGGGATATGGAAAATGATTAATACAGACGCAATTAAAAATGCCCAAACCTTACCTTCCGGTGCACGTTTTAATCGTTGCGCACTTCAGATCAATCCGTATGAGTATCTTGTGCGCCACAATAAAACGACGGCATTCAGCAATGAAGCGGATTATAATGCAGCGATGGTAGAGGCGTGTCTTAAAGTTGGAATCAAAGTGGTTGCTATAACAGACCATCAGCGTTGTAATACTAGTCAGGAGTTAGCCGAAGGCTTTCGGGCCGCTGGAATCATTGTTTTTCCAGGAGCAGAAGTGGAAACCAAGGAGGGAGTTCATATGTTACTCCTTTTCGAACCAAACGCCTCTTGGGAACGCTGCAACGGTATTTTGGGTGACTGCGGCATCCACGACCAGTCCAATCCGCCGCCAGTTATCAAATACGATGTGCATGAACTAATGCGAGAATCAGGCAAGTGGAACTGTATTTGCGTTGCTGCCCACGTGGCGAGCGAAAAAGGATTTCTTCAGGTGCTCGATAATCAGGCCCGTATGGCCGCTTGGAAATCCAAAGACCTGCTTGTTTGCTCACTGCCGGGTCCGCCGGAGGAGGCTCCGCAAAACCTCAAACCGATTTTGCTCAATAAAAATCCGGAGTATCGTCGTGATCGACCGATTGCGGTTATAAACGCCCAGGATGTATCGAGTCCGGAGGATCTGGAAAAGCCTGGAGCGTCATGCTGGATAAAAATGTCGGACGTTTCACTCGAAGGATTAAGACAAGCATTTCTTGATCCTGCTTCCAGGATACGTCTGTCCACTGATCCATCGCCGGAGGAGCATACCGAATTTATTGCTATGGCGTGGCAAGGCGGCTTTCTGGATGGAGCGGCCATTCATATGAACGAGAACCTAAATGTGCTCATCGGTGGAAGGGGAACCGGTAAATCAACCATCGTCGAAAGCATCCGGTATGTTCTTGGCATGGAACCCCTCGGCGAAGATGCCCTCAAAACTCATAGCGGCATTATCCGCCAGGTGCTTCGAAGCGGCACAAAGATATCAATGCTGATCCGCTCTTACCATCCGGATAAGCGGCATTATCTGATCGAACGAACAATTCCAAATCCGCCGATTGTCAAAGAAGAATCCGGAAACGTTCTCAATTTAACGCCTGCTGATGTGGTCCCTCAAACCGAAATATACGGACAACACGAAATTTCAGAACTCACGAAAAGACGAGAAAAACTCACCCGCCTTCTCGACCGTTTCGTTGAGCGTGATGCCGAGATCGTAAAACGAAAAAGCAGCCTCCGCAGGCAATTGGAAAGTTCGCGTGTTCGTCTGCTTGAAACCCGAAAAGAGCTTGTCCAGGTTGAGGAACGCCTGGCTACTCTGCCGGCCCTTGAAGAAACATTGCGCCGGTTCCAGGATGCCGGGCTCGAAGAAAAACTGAAAGAGCAGAGCCTGCTAGTCAGAGAAGAACGCGTGCTAAAAACTGCAGAGGAAAGGATAGATCCCTTCAAAGAACTTTTGAATCAGCTAAAAAATTCGCTTCCTATCGACTGTGCCTTCATTTCTGGAAAGGCCCTGGAGCGACTTCCTGGAAAGGAGATTTTAAGCAATGCGAACAGTGTCCTTGAACAATTGACAAACAACATGAATCGAATTGCCGCGGAAATGAACCAGTCTATCGAAAATACAGAGATCGGCTTAGGAGAAATACGTAAGCGTTGGGAGGAGCGTAAAAGCGCGGTCATGGGAGCCTATGAAGCCATCTTGCGTGAGTTGCAGAAATCAAAAATTGATGGCGAAGAATTCATCCGTTTGCGACGACAGATTGAGGAACTTCGCCCACTAAAGGAAAGACAGGCTCGACTTCAGCGAAACCTTAAAGAACATGAAGCTGAGCGACGCAACCTGCTTTCCGAGTGGGAAGACGTAAAGGCCGAGGAGTTTCGGAATATCGAACGTGCAGCGAAAAAGGTAAACAGGAAACTCGAGGGGCGTGTTCTGGTCGAGGTGGCTGCAGGCGGCAACAGGGAACCGCTGATTCAGCTACTGCGTGATCAGGTAGGAGGACGATTGTCCGAAGCGATTGAGTCCTTGACGAATAGCACGGAATTTTCTCTGCCGATATTTGCTTCAGCCTGCAGAGAAGGCCGGGAGTCGTTGTCCCGGCAGTTCAACATTCCATCCAGCCAATCCGAGCGCATTACTCAGGCAGGTCCCGATGTCATCATGAAAATCGAGGAATTGGAACTGCCGCCTACTACAGCCATTAAATTAAATGTTGCTGCCGACGATCAACCTCCTATGTGGCAGACCCTCGAAGACCTTTCAACAGGTCAGAAAGCTACAGCAGTTCTTCTGCTCTTGTTGCTTGAGTCGAGCGCACCTCTGGTTGTTGACCAGCCTGAAGACGACCTAGATAATCGTTTTATTTCCGAAGGGATTGTGCCAAAAATGAGAGAGGAAAAACGCCGAAGGCAGTTTATTTTTGCTACCCATAACGCAAATATACCGGTGTTAGGAGATGCTGAGTTGATCGTCGGATTAACAGCATACGGAGAGGCGGACCAGGGAAAAGCGAAGCTTGCTCAGGAGCATATGGGATCCATCGACACGGGTCCGGTCCGCGAACTTGTTGAAGAGGTTCTCGAGGGGGGGAAGGACGCTTTTGAGATGCGTCGATTAAAATATGGGTTTTAAGGGGTAACCAAATGACAAAGACAGAGCTGTTGGAGTTAATCAAGAACGGCGAAAATTCCGGAACTGAATTCAAGAATGACACCATAGACAACCGAGCATTGGCTAAGGAGCTTGTTGCATTTGCAAATCTGCGGGGAGGCCGAGTGATTCTGGGCGTCGATGATGACGGAAGTGTTGCGGGAACAACAAGAGATCGCTTGGAGGAATGGGTAATGACGACCTGCAGAGATAAAATCCGCCCTGAGATTATCCCATACTATGAAATCATTCGCGATGTGGAGCCGGGCAAAGATGTCGCGGTTGTTCAAGTTGATCCCGGTTGGGCGGTTCATCATGTATGGCATAATAACCATCGTACTTACTATATTCGTGTCGGAACACAGAGCCGAGAAGCCAGTGCTGAGGAACTGGAGCGATTGTTCCAGCAACGCGGGGCGTTTAGGTTAGAGGTGCGTGGCGTGTCGGGTTCTTCTGCAGACGATTTTGACTATCGAAGGTTAAAAGACTATTTTCAACGCATCCGTTCTCAAGATACGCCAGATATTGATGATACAGATGCTTGGCAAAACCTGCTAATTAACACTGAATTTCTAATTGATGAGGAGGGAACAACCCCAGCAACCGTCGCGGGCTTGCTTTTGTTTTGCACTAACCCGAATCGTTTCTTGCCTCAAGCCGGAATTGATGCCGTCGCCTATCCTGGAACGGAAATGGATTATGCGGCCAAAGAACGCCTATCAATTCGTGGTCCAATGACAGCCCTATTTGGAGGTGAAGGTCTTGTTGAGAATGGACTTGTTGAACAAGCGGTTGAATTCACAAGGAGAAACACAACTGTCTCAGCCAGCCTTGCCGGTGGCGCAAGACGTGAGGAGCGTTGGTCGTATCCGGAAGAGGCGATTAGAGAGACCATTGTTAACGCCCTTGTACATCGAGACTACTTATTGTCCAGTACCACGGTGGAGTTGTCGATTTATGAAGATCGACTTGAGGCGATTTCCCCGGGACGCCTTCCTAACGGAATCACGCCAAAACGAATGATAACGGGCTGCCGTTCAGCCCGAAATCAATTGCTCAAAGACGTTATGAGAGATTATGGTTATCTTGAGCATATGGGAATGGGAGTGCCTCGAAAAATCATTAAAGAAATGCTGAAACACAACGGAACTTCGCCTGATTTAATCGAAGACGAAGAGCGCTTCATAGTCAGGTTATGGAATAAAGAAGAATAGGCAAATTCGAGAGTGCCAAAAGATGTACCAAAGTCAGATCTTTTGAACAGATCAATTCACCATACTTAATCAACCAATCAACTTGATCTACCTCATCAGCATTTTTAGTCCAGGGATTTTTTATGGAGGCATTCACAGAGAGAATTCTGGGAGATACCGGTTTAAAGGTCGGTCCGCTGGGAATGGCGGCCAGCTACGGTGCGCCGGTTGAAGCCTTGGAGGAGGCTTTTGACCGGGGCTGTAATTATTTTTATTTTGGCGGGGGCCGGCGCCGAGCCGCAATGAAGCAAGCCATCCGCAACCTTTGCGGTCAGGGCCGGCGGGATAAACTGGTGATTGCTATCCAAACTTATGCCCGGTACGGCTTGCTGACGGGACATATTTTAAAGAGAAGCCTGCGCTCCATGGGCCTGGAACGGGCTGACATCCTGATCCTCGGCTGGCACAATCGTCCACCCTCCGAAAAACTTGTGGAACGGACCCTGGCGCTAAAGAAAAAAGGTCTGTTCCGCTTTTTGGGGATGTCGGGGCACAACCGCAGATTATTTCCCAAAATGGCTTCAACCGGGCAATTCGATCTGTTTCACATTCGTTATAACGCCGCCCATCGTGGGGCAGAGCAAGAGACCTTTCCCGACCTGACGGACAATGATAGACCGGGCATCGTCACTTACACGGCCACCCGCTGGGGGCAGCTTTTAAACCCAAAGAAGATGCCGGTTGGAGAAAGTGTGCCGGAACCGAGCGATTGTTACCGGTTTGTACTTTCCAACCCGGCTGTGGACGTTTGCCTGTGCGGCCCGAAAGATTTCAGTCAAATGCGAGCGGCTCTGTCGGCCCTGGAACTGGGGCCACTTGATGAAGAAGATATGGCGCGGATGAAGCGGATCGGGGATTATGTGCATAGTCACACCAGAGCTTTCTGAACTGTTAGAACCTGTTAATTTTAAATTTGCTAGTAT
>Ga0055473_10000074_pt1 | contig 10897 bp, 14 predicted proteins | sample Muzzi_CordA_D2_FD_57679 | JGI IMG/M metagenome (GOLD analysis project Ga0055473, IMG submission 57679) | Wetland microbial communities from San Francisco Bay, California, USA, that impact long-term carbon sequestration - Muzzi_CordA_D2 | ecosystem: Environmental > Aquatic > Marine > Wetlands ... | reverse complement strand
AAACCTCAGCTCACCGCAAGTTGATGGAAATCAAGGCTCGTGGTCTGTGTTGGGATCAAATGGCAAAAGGGTGTTTGTGTGCACTCATTTGCACGACCCCCGCTGTTGGAAATTGATCAACGATGATTCATTTGGTCGAGCCTCGATGACTACCCGAGTACCACCACAATTGGATCCAGATGGTCCGCTCGCCACACTGTTGCGTGGCCGCGCCGAACAGCACGCCATTTGCGATCACCTTGAATTGATTGCGGACCAACTCGGCGGTCCAGCCGACCAGCGACTTTGTTTGTCAACGCTCGATCGCCTCTCTTACGAGCTGCCGCTCTACCAGGCCGACGAGGAAACGCTGTTCAATATTTTGGGCGCAGAAGCCCAGGCAGGAGACCTCGTCAACGGATGCATCGAGCAAGTGGTTCGTGATCATCGTCACTTTCAGGACTACGCCCTTGAAATCGTGGACGCGGTTCAGGACCATCTGGCAAATGCCAAGACTGCAAACCCGGACGCCTTGGGCTACTTGCTGCGATGCACTTTTGAAGGGCTCAGACAGCACATGGCCTGGGAAAATGTAACTTTGCTTGGCCCTTTGTTGCGGCCGCTAACAGATCACGAGATCGAACGGTTCCGGATACAGTCGGCCCGCAATCGCAGCGCACGCGCGCCTTTTTTTCGCATAGCCGACAGCTGACTTGGCACATTGCAAATGCTGAATTCATAACCTATCGTTTGCCACATCGTTCACGTCAGTGGGCAAGAATTGTCCGGGTTCGCAAGGCATGCCGCGTTTAGATTGTTTCCTGCTGCCCCACGCGCAGTGCGCAACCTGCCCGGTGCGGAAGAGCGGTGTTTGCTGCGCGCTTGCAAACGAACATGTGAGCGAACTGTCTGACATCATGGTGCATCGCCAATATGCGGCCGGTCGTGAGATCGTGCACCAAGAGGATACCAGTGAGCTGTTTGCGATCGTACTGTCTGGCACGGTTAAATTGACACGGGTCCTTCCGGATGGTCGCCAGCAGATCGTCGGTCTGCTCTCGGTCTCAGCCAGTCTTGGTGATCTTTACGCCGACAAGAGCCATGACACTGCCGAATGTGTTACCGACGTCACGTTGTGCTGCTTTCCCCGCAAGCGATTTGATGCGGTTTTGAAGCGACACCCCGAACTTCAGCACCGATTATTGCTGCGGGCGATGGAGGATCTTGACGACGCGCGGCAATGGATCGTTGCGCTCGGCCAAAAGAGTGCCGAGGAGAAAGTCGCAAGCTTTCTGTTATGGCTTTGGGACAAGCAAGCCTACCGCATAGTGCCCGACCCGGAACTTGGTGATGAGTTGCTCATCAAGTGTCCATTCGCACGTCGCGAAATTGCAGAGTTTCTGGGGCTGACGCTGGAAACGGTTAGTCGCCAATTCACCAGACTTCGAAATGCAGAGGTGATTGGCGTCTTAAACCACAGGCGGATCGAGATCAAAGACCTCGACGCCTTGCGACGGCTGGCAGAGCAGGGGAACTGACTGTGTTCATCAGTCGGCGTACGCATCTGTCGATCGAAATCCAACTCCGTCGCAATTGGCATTGCAGGTCCATCAAAAAGCGCGACATGGTATTTGCCGCACTTTGGGCTGGCTCCGAACACCAATTAGCTCTCGGACGCCTCGCTGATGGCGCCGCATGTGGGGCGGACGATGGTGTCGGTCCTGGGGGGCACCCATAACCCGAGGGTCCCGGTGGGGTGATGTCAGAAAGGCGAGGCTTGGCCTTAAATCTTGCCTTTTGCAGATGTAATTTGATACTGGCCAATCACCGATCTGCCTCAGCGCGAGGTCCAGTCCACTGGTCGCAATTGACCCAAGTCAACGATGACCAGGGTCGTTTCGCACGATTGTTGTCTGCATCAAACACTGGGGGACCCGCCCGGGTTCTGAAATGCAAATCGTTGGAGGTCGCAAACAATGGTCGAACGGTCTCATACGGGTGGCTGGATGCCATCCCTGTACGAACCAATTAAAAGGGCTGGCGAAAAGATTGCCGATTGGTTCGCACCAAGGTCGGATGCTGCTGTCAGCCAGCGCGCTTACGAAATCGAGATGGAGCTTCCCGGTGTCAAAACTGAAGACATCGATATCTCGGTTCGTGACGACATACTAGTGGTCACCGGAGAAAAGAAGTTTGAAAATATCCAAAAGGGTAAGAGCTACTATTTTTCGGAGCGTGAGTACGGCGCCTTCCAGCGCACCTTTCGCATTCCGGTTGATGCGAACAAGGAGGCCATCGATGCTGAGTTCATCAATGGCGTCCTGACGATTTCACTTCCGAAAGTTCAGCAGGCAAGCGCGAAATCCAAAAAGATCTCAATCCGGACGGACTGAAAACTACATTCGAATGGATGGCCGTCGCGCCTTGGTTTAATGCACAATGCGGTCGCGCGTGGAACCGCCATCGTAAATCTTCGCGATCGGCAACTTCTGTTTCGAGGGCCAGATCCATTGTACGACCTTGCTCATCTGATCGGCTTTCCGACACCGCACCAGCAATAACCGTCCATCGCTTAGTACATGGAGATGGAATTGCCGACAGACCTCTACCAGATACTCGCAGTTGCCAAGACCGCGACGGACGATGAGATTAGCAAGGCTTATCGCAAGCTTGCCAAACAATTGCATCCCGACCTGAACCCGGGCGACAAGGACGCGGAAGAGCGCTTCAAGGAGGTATCCGCCGCGTTCGCTATTCTGGGCGATAAGGATAAGCGGAAGCGTTACGACAATGGCGAGATCGATGCCAGCGGCGCCGAGCAGCCGGAGCGCCAATTCTATCGGCGTTACGCCGACACCGATGCCCATCACCACTATCACAGCACGGGCGGCTACGAAGATTTTGTCGATCTCGGAGATCTCTTTGCGGAAGCGTTTATGCATGGACGCGACCGCGACACAGGCGGGCAACGTCGCTCAGTGCCGTTTCCCGGAGCTGACGTCCACTACCACCTGACCATCGAGTTCATGGAGGCGGTTAACGGCACGAAAAAGCGCGTCACGATGCCGGGCGATGTCACGCTCGATGTATCGATCCCGGCTGGCATCGAAAATGGTCAGGTGCTTCGATTGCAGAGCAAGGGGCAGCCGGGGTTCAATGGCGGGCCGCCGGGTGATGCGCTGGTCGCAATCGATATTCGACCCCATCCCTTATTCCGTCGCGCGGGCAATGACATTCGCATCGATCTGCCGATTGCACTTCACGAGGCCGTTCTTGGTGGCAAGGTCGAAGTTCCCACCATTACGGGGAAGGTGAGCATGACAGTTCCCAAGGGTGCAACAACAGGTCAGATTTTACGGTTACGTGGACGTGGCGTGAAGACTGCCAAGGCGGCGGGGGATCAGTTGGTACGATTGACGATCGCCATGCCCGAACAGGTGGACGAAGAACTTGAGGGCTTCATGCAGTCTTGGGCCCAATCACACAATTATAACCCACGCGAAGGTATTATGGAGCGCGCAGTTTGATGCTGAGGGAAAAGGAAGTGATTGATCGCGTGACAGGGGTCACGCAGGTTCGTCTTCGCGCATGGGTCAGCCAGGGCTGGGTCACACCGGTTCAATCTGAAAACGAGGTGCTGTTCCGTGAACTTGACGTGGCGCGCTGCGAGCTGATCAAGGAGATCGAGGACGAGCTTCAGGTCGAGAGCGAGACTGTTCCTTTGGTGCTCTCACTGCTCGACCAAGTCTATGGGCTTCGAAGAGAACTGCGATCGGTCATGCACGCGCTCGAACGTCAGCCCGATAGTGTACGCCAAAGCGTCCTCAAATCTTTGCTACAGAAATAGTCAAAAACTCGCGCGTGATGTCGCCTTTGGGGCGATTGTGTTGCAAAAGTCTGACCGAGCCCCCCTTGTTTGCGTCACTGACCAGATCGGCAGAGGCCAGAGTTTCAAGCTTGTTACCAGATTGATTCAACGCAATGCACCATGTTCACGAGCTGAGTTGTCTGGCTTTAGAATTGTCTTAGGGACCTGGGACCCATGGCCGTAATGCAGTCTCCTGCCGTAGCGTCGCAAGACGGCAAATCCAATGCAAGAGCAGCAGCCGGCGAGGTCGTAGCAGTTCGCGGGTCCGTCGTGGATATCGCGTTTGACGAGGGCGCGTTGCCGCCTATCCACAATGCCTTGGAAATCGAGTGGGACGCCGCAACGCGCCTGGTCGTCGAGGTTCATCACCATCTCGATACCCAACGTGTCCGTGGCGTTGCCCTGCAGGAGACCGCAGGTCTGCGGTGTGGTACGCGGGCGATCGACACCGGCGCACCCGTCTGTGTCCCTGTCGGCGAAGCAACCCTTGGCCGTATGATGGACGTACTCGGCGACCCGATCGACAAGGGGGCGAAATTCGATGCCGACGTGCCGCGCTCACCGATTCATGCGAAGCCATTGAGTATTTCGGAGCAGAAAACCGAGCGCGAACTGTTCCACACCGGCATCAAGGTCATCGACCTGTTGGCGCCGCTGCCGCGCGGCGGCAAGGCAGCGATGTTCGGCGGCGCCGGGGTCGGCAAGACCGTGCTCATCATGGAGCTGATCCGCACAACGGTTGAAACCTACGCCGGCATTTCTGTTTTCGCCGGCATCGGCGAGCGGACACGCGAAGGCCACGAGCTATGGCTCGAGCTGTCGCAATCCGGCGTGCTCAACCAGACCGCGCTCGTTTTTGGCCAGATGAATGAGCCGCCGGGTGCCCGCTGGCGCGTAGGGCTGACGGCGCTGGCGATCGCCGAGCATTTCCGCGATGTAATGCACAAAGACGTGCTGTTGTTGATCGACAACGTATTCCGCTTCGCCCAGGCCGGCGGCGAGGTCTCCGGCCTGCTCGGCCGAATGCCCTCCCGACTCGGCTATCAACCGACCCTCGGCAGTGAAATCGCCGATCTTGAGGAACGCATCACATCCGGGAAGCGCGCAGCGATCACGTCGATCCAGGCGGTCTACGTCCCCGCCGACGATTTCACCGATCCCGCCGTCGCTCAGACCTTCACGCATCTCGATTCATCTGTTGTCCTCAGTCGCGAAATGGCGAGCCAGGGCCTCTACCCGGCTGTCGATCCGTTGGCCTCTAACTCAGTACTACTCGACCCGTTGGTGGTGGGCGGAGAGCACTACCGCATCGCCGACGAGGTGCGCCGCCTGATCGAGCATTACCGCGAGTTGCAGGAAATCATCTCGCTGCTCGGCATGGACGAGCTGAGCGCGCCCGACCGGCAGGCAGTGGGTCGCGCCCGTCGCCTGATCCGCTTCCTGACGCAGCCGTTCCTGGTGACAGCACAGTTCACCGGTCAGGAGGGCGTGTCCGTCGCGTTGGCGGATACGCTGGCGGGCTGCCAGGCTATACTGGAAGGTGCCGCCGACGAGACCCCCGAGGAGGAACTCTACATGATCGGCGCATTGCCGGACACGGCTCTTCACGCGGCGCAACGAGCTGGAAAGCCGACATGAGATTCTCGATCACGACACCGCTTGCTGTCGTCGCTGACGCGACCGGCGTCACCTACGTCAGGGCGGAAGATCAAACCGGCGCGTTCGGCATCCTGCCCGGCCATGCCGATTTTCTGACGACCATATGCGTCTCGGTGGTGACGTGGCGTACGAACGGCGCCGAGCATCATATGGCCGTTCGCGGCGGCGTTCTAACCGTTCGCGGCGGCGATGAGGTCGCGATTGTCACACGCGAAGCCGTCGGCGAAGACTCGCTTGCCCAACTCGGTGAAGCCGTGCTCGCCAGGATGCGTCAAGAACAGGACAGGGAAATATTCTCGCGTGTATCGGGAACACGCATCGAATTGGCCGCTCTGCGCCAGATCGAACGCTATCTCGCGACCGGCGGCAGCCGTCTCAGCCAACCCGCGGGGGCGCGGGGTGGACGGGCCGCGACATCGGACGGGTTCGCTTCGGGGGGGCGCGAATAGTGGCCGAAGGCGACGACCAGCATAACGAGATGGAACGGGCGGCAAGGCTGCACCAGCAACGGCGAGATGAATGGCGACGCACCGGCGAGCGGCCGGTGTGGCGCAACCTGACGATGGTCGGCGCGATCGGCTGGCTCATCGTCATCCCGATGCTGATCGGCACGCTCGCCGGCCGGTGGCTTGATGCACACTTCGGAACGGGGATCTTCTGGAGCGGCGCCCTGATCATGCTGGGCGCCGTGTTCGGGGGGTATCTGGCATGGCAAAGGATAAGAGACGAACGATGATGAATATCCCGGTTGATTTGCTCACAGCCATTGTCGGTGGTGGCCTCGTCGGTGTCCTGCTTGGCCGGATCTATTTCGCGCAATTGCACCGTTCTGCAGCACGACTTGTGCACGGCGGCCTCGATTGGTCTTTCGCCGGCTGGGTGGTGATCAGAATAGTTGGCGCGCTTGCCACCTTTGTGTTGTTGATGCGATGGAGCCCGGCCGCGGCCATCGCTGGCCTGCTCGGGTTCTCGCTCGCCCGCGGGTGGGTGGTATCGTCGAAAGGGCTGCGGTGAGATGAAGATCAGCCCGCTCGAGACCGAGATCCTGTTTAACCTCGGGCCGGTGCCGATCGCGCAAGCTGTCGTCACGACCTGGGCCATCATAGCCGCACTCGTTGCGATCGCGTGGATCGGCATGCGACACGCAAATGTCGAGGCCGGCCCGTTACAGAGCACGCTGGAGGTGATTGTCGAAGCGATCAGCACTCAGATCCGCGAAATCACGGGCAAGGCTCATTCGACCTTCGCGCCGCTCCTGATGACCCTGTTTCTGTTTCTTGTCGCAGCCAATCTGTCGGCCGTCCTGCCGAATGTAAGAGCGCCGACCGCACACATCGAAACGCCGGCGGCGCTGGCCGCGATCGTCTTCCTGTCGACGCACTATTTCGGAATACAAGCCCGCGGACTGGCCACCTATCTCGGTCATTACACAAGGCCGAGTCTGCTTCTCTTGCCGCTTAACATCCTGTCCGAGCTGACCCGCACATTCTCTTTGATGGTCCGTCTGTTCGGCAACATGATGAGCCATGAGCTGGTGCTGACGATCATTGTCATGCTCGCGGGTCTGTTCGTGCCGATCCCATTCCTCCTGCTCGGCATCCTGATCGGCATCATCCAAGCCTACATTTTCACCGTGCTCGCCAGCGTCTATATCGGCGCAGCAGCCGGCAGTATCACCGTCGAATGAGAGGACAGCCATGGATATCAAGATGATCAGCGTCATTGGCGCCGCTCTTGCGGTCTGCTTCGGCGCGATCGGCCCTGCCTTGGGCGAAGGCCGCGCGATCGCTGCGGCAATGGACGCGATTGCCCGACAACCCGAGTCGGCTGGTGTGATCTCGCGCACCCTGTTCGTCGGCCTGGCGATGATTGAAACGATGGCGATCTACTGCCTGGTGATCGCGCTTTTGCTGCTTTACGCAAACCCATTCGTAGTCTGACGATGCAGATTAGCTGGTCGACCCTCGTCGTACAGGCCATCAACTTCCTGGTTCTCGTGTGGTTACTGCAGCGGTTTCTCTATAAGCCGGTGCAGGACGTTATCGCGAAGCGCCGGCAGTTGAGCCTTGCTGCCACCAGCGAAGCAGAGCGGACCAAGGCCGACGCCGAAGCCGCAAAAGTGCGCTACGAGCATGCCCTTGCCAGCATTGAAACCGAGCGCCAGGCCGCACTCGAAAGCGCCCGCTCCGAGATCGCCAAGGAACGCCAGAAGGTTCTCGACGAAGCACGCGCCGCCAGTGAAAGAGACCGTGCCGATGCCAAGAGGGCCATTGACGAGGAAAGGGCCTCAGCACGCGAAGCGCTGAAAGTGGAAACCGTGGACCTGGCCGTGCAGCTCGCAAGCACGATGCTGTCTGACTTTGCCGAAGAGGTTCCGAACGCGGCGGTCCTGTCCCGTCTCAAGGCCGAACTGGCCGCGCTATCGACCGCCGAGCGCGAACGCCTCGATCAGGAAATCAAGGCAAATAGCGCCCGAGTCGAGATCGTGACCGCTCGCGCACTCAGCGCAGACGAGCAGATCGACTGGCGCGCCCGCATCGAGCAAGCTCTTGGACAACCGATCAAGGCAACATTTGGTTGCGACCCCGCCATCATCTCCGGGTCCGTGCTGCGGCTTCCCCATACCGTCATCCGCGTCACCTGGGCCGAACAGCTTTCCGCGGCGCGAGCGACTTTGCTGCGAGGTGATGATGGATAGCCTCGAGAACGAGTTGCGAGACTGGTTGGCCCAGGCACCGAAGTCGCTCCAGCGAATGGAGCGGTCGGCTGGCATCGAGCACATTGGCACGGTGACGCGGGTCGGCGACGCCGTTGCCTCCATCGGCGGCCTACCCCAGACGCGGCTTGGCGAACTCCTGCAATTCGAGGACGGCACCAACGGCATCGCACTGTCAGTTGACCAGACCACCGTCGACTGCGTTGTGCTCGGGGCCGGCGAACAGATCGCTGCCGGCATGCACGTCCGCGGCACCGGCGGCGTCGCCCGCGTACCGGTTGGCGAAGACCTGCTCGGTCGCGTCATCGATCCGCTCGGACGGCCGCTGGACGGCGGTGCGGCACCGCACGCCGAACGCTTAGAGCCGGTCGAACGCCCAGCCCCCGGCATACTCGATCGGGAGATGATTACCGAACCCCTGATGACCGGGATCACCGTCGTCGACGCCATGATCCCGCTCGGTCGCGGCCAGCGCGCGCTGCTGCTCGGCGACCGCAAAACCGGCAAGACGGCGCTGGCCGTTGACGCCGTGATCAATCAGCGCTCATCGGACGTCTTTTGCGTCTATGCCCTGATCGGTCAAAAGACATCGACGATTCAACAGATTATCGACGCCGTGCGCCGGCACGGTGCCATCGAACGCTGCGTCTTCGTCGTCGGCGAGGCGAGCGCTACCGCGGGCACACAATGGCTGGTGCCCTATGCGGCCTGTACGATTGCCGAATACTTTCGCGACCGCGGCCAGCATGCCCTGCTGGTGCTCGACGACCTGACCAAGCATGCCATCGCCTACCGGCAGATTTCGCTCTTGTTGCAGCGCCCGCCGGGCCGCGAGGCGTTTCCTGGCGACATCTTCTACATCCATTCCCGCTTGCTGGAACGGTCCGCCAAGCTTTCCACCGCGCGCGGCGGCGGTTCCCTCACGGCATTGCCGATTATCGAAACCCAAGCCGGCAACATGAGTGCCTATATTCCAACCAACCTGATCTCGATCACCGATGGGCAGATCTATTTTGAGCCCAAGCTGTTCTACGAGGGCCAGAAGCCCGCCATTAACGTCGGCTTCAGTGTCTCTCGCGTCGGGGCAAAAACGCAAGCGCCTGCGATCAAGGCTGTCTCGAGCAGCCTTAAGCTGGATTACGCCCAGTTCGTTGAGCTTGAGGTGTTTACGCGGTTCGGTGCAATGGTCGATGAACGGACGCGAAAGCGCATCGAACATGGCCGGCGCATCCGTGCCATGCTCACGCAATCGCAGTTCGCACCGCGCACGCTCGCAACTCAGGTCGCACTTCTTCTCGCAGTCAAGGAAGGTCGCCTCGACGACCTCGACGCCACGTCGGTCGAGCGCTTCAAGTCAGGACTGCAGGACCGGCTGCAGACGATCTGCCCGGATCTGATGGCCCGACTGGAACGGGATCGAACGCTTCCTGAAACCGACCAGGCCGCCCTGCTTAAAACGATCGATCAGTTCACTACCGATCTCGACGAGCCCGCATGAGGCAAGGATTGTTGCATGGATGATATTGCCCGGCTCAACGCGCGTATCAACAGTCTGGAGGAGCTTCGCGACCTGTTTGCCGCCATCGAAGCCATGGCGGCAACGCGGATGCAGGATGCCCAGAGCGGACTGGCAAGCACCAGACGTTATGCGGCAGTGATCGAAACGGCGATATCGGACGCCGTGATGCTCGGCACCGGCACCCCGCCGAGGCAGCGATGGGACGCGGGCACAGGCACCTCGGCAATCGTGGTGATTTCGTCCGAGCAGGGCTTCACGGGTGCCTTCAACCGCCTCGTCCTCGAGCGGGCCCGGGCGGAGCGGGAACACGACGAAGCGGTGATTATCGTCGGCCGACGCGGGGCGGCCATCGCGACCGAGAACGGCCTGACGGCCGACGTCATTCTCCCAATGGCCACGCATATCAACGGAGTACTCGGCATGGCCAGGGCGCTTGCAAGGCATGTCGAAATGTTCGACGAGGTCCGCGCCGTCTACGGCCGCTATCGCGGCGGCAACCAGTTTGACGTGTCGGTGCGTCAGGTTCTCCCGCCCGATGAAAAACTGTTCAAGGCCAGAGACAAGGCAACTCAGCCTCTGCATCAGTTGCCGCCCGCGCTCCTGGTACGGCAACTGATTGGTGAGCTGCTGCTCGCGGAGCTGATGCTCGTCCTGACCGAATCATTCGCGAGCGAGAACGCCGCTCGCCTGCAGATCATGCAGGGTGCCGATCACAACGTCGGCGAAAAGCTGGAGCAACTCACACAGGCCAGCCATCAAGTTCGACAGGAGCAGATCACAGCCGAATTGTTGGAGGTGGTGGCCGGCGCGGCGGCGGTCGTCAGAAAGGAACGGAATCGATGACATTGGCGACAACCCATGAATAAGCACCCATATCCTTACCCGGTTTGGTGCTCGCGACCGCTCGGAGTCGCATGCGAACCCACAGAAGTTATGGGAGGAGTCACGCGGCCCGGCCCTGACTGCCTGCCTGAGCCATGATCCTCCACAGGCAGTCAGGGCCTCCGATAAGCCAGTTCCTGATGTGCTATGGTCCCGAGTTCGTCGCCAAGAGCGTGCGTCATTGGCTCGGCAGGATCGGCGTGAAGACACTCTACATCGCACCAGGCTCGCCATGGGAGAACGGTTATTGTGAGAGCTTCAACTCGAAGCTCCG
>Ga0055473_10000072_pt1 | contig 10911 bp, 10 predicted proteins | sample Muzzi_CordA_D2_FD_57679 | JGI IMG/M metagenome (GOLD analysis project Ga0055473, IMG submission 57679) | Wetland microbial communities from San Francisco Bay, California, USA, that impact long-term carbon sequestration - Muzzi_CordA_D2 | ecosystem: Environmental > Aquatic > Marine > Wetlands ... | reverse complement strand
TCGTTAACAATTTCGATATTACCTTTCCCGATTTCCTGCGCCTTTTCCAGAAATTGCGGGTCAGGTTCATAACCTTTAGGGGTTGCGACACAAAGATTAATGCCTAAGATTGATGCAGCTCCGATGAATGAATTTACTATGTTGTTGCCGTCTCCAACATATGCCAGCTTTATCTTGTTAAGTTTTTTCCCCGCTTCGACAATAGTAAACAGGTCTGCTGCAATTTGAGTCGGGTGCCCGAGGTCTGTGAGAGCGTTTATTACCGGAACGGTTGAGTGCTCGGCAAACTCTTCGATTCTCTCCTGCTCATAAGTTCTAATAATAACTCCATCTAAATAGGAGGATAATATCTTTGCGGTATCTGCGATTGATTCCCCCCTGCCAAGCTGTAAATCGCTTGGGTTCATATAAAGGCAGCTAGCTCCCAGGTCATTGATAGCTACTTCAAATGATACTCTGGTCCTTGTAGACAGCTTCTCAAAGATCATGCCGATAGACTTTAGCTTAAGGACTTCCTGGTTCTTCCCAGCTTTTTTCCCTTTTTTAAGTTGGGCTGCTCTTTTAAACAGTGTTTTAAATTCTTTTGCTGATAAATCAAATATGTTTAGAAAATGCCTAGGCATCTTTCACCTCTTTAAGTGCTTCTGCAGTAATCTTCAGTGCCTGATCTATTTCTTTTTGCTTGACGTTCAATGGAGGCAATATTCTCATGACCTTTTGCGCTGTGAGTATAGTCAACAAACCTTTTTCAATGCATTTGTTGACAACCGCTTTAGCAAATTCCTTGTCCTTAAACTCAATTCCAATTATTAGTCCTTTACCTCTGGCTTCTTTTATATGCTTTTTATTTTCTTCTAGGATTTTTTGAAGGTTTTCCAGAAAATACTGGCCTGAATCTGTAGCGCCATCTAAAAGACCCTCTTCCATAATAGTATCAAGCACAGCTTTTCCCGAACTCATGGCAAGGGGATTTCCCCCAAGTGTAGTCCCATGCATTCCCGGGCTCAGGTGCTTTGCAACTTTATTAGCAGCCAGAAAAGCTCCACACGGTATGCCGCCGCCAAGTGCTTTGGAAAGTGTCATTATATCGGGTTTTATGCCGTAGTTTTCATAGGCAAAGAGCTTTCCGGTTCGGCCCATCCCAACCTGTATTTCATCGAGAATCAACAGCACTTTTTTCTTTGTACAGAGTGCTCTTACCTTTTTGAGATAGTTGTCCGGGGGAAGTACAACGCCATTTTCTCCCTGTATAGGCTCCAAAATAACGGCACAAACTTTTTCGTCCTCAAGCGCTTTTTCCAATGCTTCTATTCTTCCATAAGTGATTGGTTTGAACCCTGGAACAAGCGGCTTGAAGCTATTTTGATAATTTTTGCTAGTTGCGCTCAAAGCACCCATTGTTCTGCCGTGAAATGAATCCTTAGCGTGAACTATTTTATATTTTCCACCGTTATTATAGCCCCATGCCCTGGCCAGCTTGATAGCACCTTCATTAGCTTCAGCACCGCTGTTGCAGAAGAAAACTTTATCAGCAAATGAGTTCTCAACCAGCATTTTCGCAAACTCACCCTGTTGCTCAATGTGAAATAGATTGCAGGGTTGAACAAGTTGCTTGGACTGCTCCCTGATAGCTTTAGTTATTTTTGGATGACAGTGTCCCAGGTTGTTGACTGCTATGCCTGTCACAAAATCGAGGTACTTTTTGCCGTCCGCATCCCACACCCATGAACCTTTTCCTCTTACCATCGCAATAGGATAACGGCCGTAGGTATTCATAATATATTCGTTTGTATTAGAGATTGCTTGTTTTGTGCTCACAGTAAAATCTCCGTTCCGATTCCGGAGTCAGTGAAGATTTCCAGAATTAATGCATGTTCAATGGTGCCGTCGATGATATGTACTTTTTTTACTCCGTCATGAAGAGCGTCAATCGCGCACATAACTTTTGGTATCATTCCACTCGATATGATTTCCTTCTTAATTAATTTTTTTGCCTCGGTTTCGGTAAGTGTGGATATTAGATTCTTTTTGTTATCCATAATTCCTGCGACATTTGTCATCAAAATGAGTTTTGCAGCGTTTAGCGCTCCGGCAATTTCCCCAGCAACATGGTCAGCATTAATATTGAAAGTCCGACCCTCATCATCAAAGCCTATAGGGGCTATGACTGGTATGAATCCCGAGTTTTCCAAAACTTTAATTAGGTCAGGGTTAACACTGTCTACTTCACCAACCATCCCCAGGTCTGCGCCTTTGGGGATTTTAATCCCGTTATCTTTGGCAAATTTTTTAAGGTCCATCTTTTTTGCAAGGATCATTTTCCCTTCTTTGCCTGATGTTCCCACGGCTTTACCGCCCATGGAGTGAATAGCCTCAATAATTTTCTGGTTAATTTTTCCCACAAGTACCATCTCGGCAACTTCCATAGTCCGCTCATCAGTCACACGTAAACCGGCAATGAATTCTGTTTCTATGCCTAGCTTTTTAAGGTGCTCCCCTATCTGAGGGCCACCGCCATGCACCACTACAGGGTGCATTCCAACATATTTCATGAGAACTATGTCACGGGCGAAATTCTGGAGGTCTTCATCTCCTACGCTTCCCCCATATTTTACAACTATAGTTTCACCGTAAAACTCCTTAATGTAGGGCAGCGCTTCAACCAGTGTTTGGGCTTTCTGTATAAATTTTTCCATGATAAATTTCCATCCTGAAATTAAGCTCACTATTATAAAAGATATATATCGCTCTGCCAACAAGTTATTTGTGAAATATGTTAATAAAAAAATACCAGACTACTCGTGCGCATGTTGAGAAACAACTGGATTTGTCGCCAACCAGATTTTATCCTGTTATATTTTCTGTATAAGGAGATTCTTCGATGTCTACCGATAACAATGAAGCTAAATTAGACCTGAGTGAAAAAGGACGAGCAAAAGACGGCAAAGTTGTAAGTTTGGACAAGAGATTGTTTATGCAGTTTCTGGCCTTTGGAGACTGCTGGAATACGGATGAGATAATAAATGAGATACGTAATTCTGGGATGGACCTAGTGCTATACGCTGATATAAACGACCCCTACGGAATAGGGCTTTTGGCAATGAGCCAGGATCCTGATTTTTTTGTCAGTGATTTAAGGGAGTTCCTAAATAACTCAACTTTCATGGAGCTTTCACAAAAACCCGAGATGACGATGCTCGGCAGGACATATTCACTCGGCTACGAACCTGATCTGGAGAAAACTCTAATTGCCGGCCCTCGAGCTAAAGTACTTGATACAGAGTGGCCCTGGGCTATATGGTATCCGCTCAGGCGTGAGAAAGGTTTTGAAACTTTGTCAGAAGACGAGCAAAGAGCCATACTAGGTGAGCACGGCAAACTGGGTTTTAAGTTTGGGCATGCTGGCTTGGGGCGCGATATAAGACTTGCCTCTCACGGGTTTGATAAAAATGATAACGATTTTGTAATTGGAGTTTTGGGAAAAGATTTGTTTCCGCTTTCCGCTCTGATACAGGCAATGAGGAAAACAAAACAGACTTCACAGCATTTAGAAAGTTTAGGACCGTTTTTTGTTGGAAAGGCTATTTGGCAAAGTAAATTATAAATTTGTCACTGTTTTTCGAAAAGATTAAATTCAAATGTAATTTTGCCGCCTTTAGTCAGAGCCATCCATGTGGGGTTCACAGTGTCCCAATCCGGGCTTTCCATTGAAGCTTCATGGTCTTCTTTCGTTTCCCATTCAATGACCGAGACCATTTCGTTCATCTCTTCGCAGATGAACTGTTTGACGCCGACAAATCCTTTTTGTCTTTCCAATATGCGGAGTGATAACTTCTTGATATCGAGAAGCTCATTCTTAATATCGTCATCATATACGCATCTTGTGATTGCAAATACTGACAACGTTTCTTCTCCTCAAGTTATTCGTTTAGAGTATATATCTGCTCAAATCCCTGTCTTTGACAATGTCGGCAATTTTTTCTTTGACATAGTTTGCGTCAATTGTGATCTTGTCTTCTTTCATGTCCGGAGCTTCAAAAGATATGTCGTCCAGCATCCGCTCCATAATGGTATGGAGCCTTCTTGCTCCGATATTCTCAGTGGATTCATTCACATTCTGCGCGGTTTCCGCAATCTCTTGAATAGCGTCATCAGCGAACACAAGCTCTATGTCTTCAGTGTTGAGAAGCTCAATGTATTGCTTGATAAGAGCATTTTTAGGTTTAGTCAGTATATTGACGAAATCATCTTTTGTAAGCGGCTCAAGTTCAACTCTGATGGGGAACCTTCCCTGTAACTCTGGGATCAGGTCGGAAGGTTTTGATACATGAAAAGCACCCGCGCCCACAAAAAGAATATGGTCGGTTTTAACCATTCCATGTTTTGTGTTAACGGTACAGCCTTCAATAATCGGTAGTAAATCTCTCTGTACACCTTCTCTGGATACATCAGGGCCTGCAGAGCTTTCCCGTCCAGCAACTTTGTCTATCTCATCTATAAAGATTATTCCGGATTGCTCAACTCTTTCTATTGCCAGTTTAACTACGTTATCCATATCAACTAGTTTTTGAGCTTCTTCTTGTACAAGAACTTCCATTGCCTCGGGTACATTCACTTTTCTCTGTTTAGTCTTTTTGGGAAACAAGTTGCCAATCATATCAGAAATATTCATATCCATTTCGTCCATGCCTGAAGGTGAAAAGACCTGAATCGGCATATTTTTGGATGTGACCTCAATATCTACGTAGCGCTCATCAAGCTTTCCTTCTCTTAAAAGTTTTCTAAGCTTCTGCCTTGTATCGCTACTTGAATCGGCCTGTGGCTCTTCGGGATTGGCGCTAGGTTTCGGCAGCAGCAAATCCAACATTCTTTCTTCGGCAAGCTCTTCTGCTTTTACCATAACAGACGCTTTTTCTTCATCTGTTACCAATTTGATAGCTATATCGGTTATATCTCTAATCATAGATTCAACATCTCTACCCACATAACCAACTTCTGTGAATTTGGAAGCTTCTACTTTTAGAAAAGGTGCCTGGGCAAGTTTTGCGAGTCTTCTCGCTATTTCTGTCTTGCCAACTCCGGTGGGTCCTATCATAAGAATATTCTTAGGCGCAATTTCGTCTTTTAGATCAGGAGAAACACGTTGACGTCTCCAACGGTTTCTAAGAGCAATTGATACTGCTCTTTTTGCTTTGTTCTGTCCAATTATATATCTATCTAGTTCGGATACTATTTCTCTAGGTGTAAAAAATATGTCGTTACTCATTTGCGTTAAGTACCTCTATTTTTATATTGTCGTTCGTATATACACAAATTTCAGCTGCTATATGCATGGACTCTTTTACAATATCTTCAGCACTCAGGTCTGAAAATTTAGATAGAGCCTTTGCGGCCGACTGAGCGTAAGAGCCGCCTGATCCTATTGCTATTACATTGTCATCAGACTCGAGCACATCTCCGCTGCCTGAAATAAGAAACATGGAATCTTTGTCAGCGACTACCAAAAGCGCTTCGAGCCTTCTGAGTACTCTGTCAGTTCTCCAGTCCCGGGCAAGCTCTACAGAAGCTCTGCTGAGGTTGCCTCTGAACTCTTCAAGCTTGGCTTCAAACTTATCAAACAGTGTCATAGCGTCAGCTGTTGCTCCGGCGAATCCCACCATCACTTTATCGCCATAAATCTTTCTTACTTTTCTTGCAGAATGTTTTATTGCAGTCTGACCCAATGTTACCTGTCCGTCTCCGGCCATTGCTACCTGGTCGTTCTTTTTAACACATACAATTGTTGTTCCGTGAAAGTTTTCCATAGTTTATGCTCTCGGGTGAGTTTTATCGTATATCTCCATTAATTTTTCTACAGATGTGTGTGTATACCTCTGTGTAGTTGATAGGCTCTCGTGTCCCAGCATTTCCTGGATTGCCCTTAAATCCGCGCCACCACCTAAAAGATGTGTGGCAAAAGTATGCCTTAACACATGAGGGCTTATATTTTTGGGTATGCCCGCAATGACTGCGTATTTTTTTATAATCCTATCTACGCTTCTTGTTGTAAGCCTGCCCCCTCTTGAATTTACAAAGAGATAGTCATCTTTGGGTTTTAAGTCTAGTCTTTGTTTAAGATAAATTTCAATCGCACTAAAGGCTTTTGACCCTAAAGGCACAATTCTTTCTTTGCTTCCTTTTCCCAATACTTTTACACTCATAGCTTCTAAATCAAGATTGTTCAAGTTAATTCCCACTAATTCACTTACTCTTAATCCACTTGAGTATAAGAGCTCCAGTATTGCTCTGTCCCTTGATTCCAATGCATTATCCGACCCCGGGGCTTCGACGAGTTTTATCACCTCATCAACCGTTAAAAAAGTCGGCAGCCGTTTCTCTGCTTTTGGTGTTGGCACTAATTTAGCGGAGTTAGATTTTAAATCTCCCCTGCGGATCAGAAATTCAAAGAAAGTTCTTATTGAAGCGATTTTGCGAGATATTGATACCTTCTTGTTTTTGCTGTAGAGCTTGCTTATATACGCTCTTATCGGCGTTTCGTCCAAGCGCTTAAAGTCAATATCCCCAGTATTAGAAGATATTAAGTCCATATCTTTCAGGACTTGGGAAAACTCTTTAAGGTCAGTTAGATATGCTTTTATGGTGTGTTTTGAATAATTCCTTTCCGAGCTTAAAAATTCTTCAAAACTACTGAGGTATTTATCCATGGCTTCTCACTAATATAAACACTGCTCTTGAGGTTTCAATGAAATAATTTATATTGGCCTGAATTGTTTCTAAAAGTGATTGGAACTACTAAACGGAAAAGCTGATATCTACTTATAAATTTGGAGAGGAGGTACTCCCTTATTTTTGGGAATATTCATTTTCAAATATCGCTGACATCTTTATTCTTTTAGCCCCGATATATCTTTTTCTGTAATAGTCCTTGTCCAGACTGGTTATGGAAACCTTGCGCGCTCCTGAGGAAGCATGGATAAACATTCCGTTGCCCATGTAAATGCCTACATGTGAGGGGTATTTGGCGTATGTGGTAAAAAAGACTAAATCTCCGGTTTGTAGCTGACTCTTGGCTACTCTGGTGCCAGCGCGGTAGTAGATGTCTCTTGCTGTTCTTGGTAAATCAACATTAAATTTGCTGAAAATCTTTTTCACGTACCCTGAGCAATCGATACCTGTTTTAAATGAATATCCACCAAATTTATAAGGCGCGCCAAGATACTGTTTTGCAGTCTCTATAATGTTTTGTTTTACTCTTGTTTCGCTTGGATGTTGGTTAGAAACACTGGCTGTTTGGTCTGCACCTGCTCTATAATTTGTTGAAGATTGCGGAAGTACCAATATTTGACCTTGCCTGATATTATTGCTCTTAAGGTTGTTTATATCTTTGATTGTGGTTGCAGAAATGCCGGTGTTTTGGGCAATTAAGCCAAGGGTATCGCCTTTTTTTACAATATATTTAGTGTTGATTGTCGTCTGAGAAGAAGATTTTGTCTTTAGTTTGGAATCAGTGGCAATAACCGTATTGCCGGGTATTACAAGCTTCATGCCTGCATATAGATAATTGCTTTTAAGGCTGTTTGCCTTTCTTAAATCATTAACTGACACAGCATGCTTGGCTGCGATCTGACTAAGTGTGTCTCCCCTTACAACTGTGTATTTAGATCCTGTAAGTTTTTTTACAGGCTCTTCGTGAATTCCAGGTATTCGGAGAGTTTGACCAACTCTTATATTGTTGTTGCTTAGTGAGTTTGCTTTTTTGATTTTTGCGACACTTATTCCGTGGCGACTTGCGATACCACCAAGGGTATCACCTTTTTTAACGGTATATTCGGAGCTGACAGTTTTTGCAATTCTGGAATCAGAATTTTGGGTTGAAGGAACTTTTAGAACTTTCCCTACAGATAAGCTGTTGTTTTGTAGATCGTTTGCGGCTTTTAGTTTAGATACTGTTGTGCCAAATTTTACTGCAATGTGTCCAAGAGTATCGCCGCTTTTTACTTTGTAAGTGTCAGTGTAATTTGGTTTCGGCTGAGATTTTGCTTTAGCAACAGCAGCCTCTTTGTTAGGGGTAAGGTAAATCTTCTGGCCGATACTTAAATTGCTGTTATCGAGCCCGTTCCATTTTTTTAGATTGTCTTTTGAAATATTAAATTTGCTTGATATGTCATATATGGTATCGCCTTTCTTGATGATGTATATGTTAGATACAGTTAACTCTGAATTCCTGATATTCTTTGAATTGTCGGATGATTTGGTTTGAATTTCTTCTTTATTCTTGGTTGGTGTGGTTGCTGCAACTTCGTTAGATGGTATGATGAGTTTTTGCCCAATCTGCAAATTATGGTTTTTTAGATTGTTTGAATTTTTTAGATCTGCGGTTTTGACATTATGTTTTTCGGCAATTTCTCCAAGAGTATCGCCTTTTTTTACAATATATGTATTGGAAACTTCTTGGGTTACTTCAATAGAGGCTTCTGTCTCTTGTTCTACAGATTGTACTTTTATTACTTCTTTGGAAATTACTTCTTTCGAAACTTCTACTTCGTCCTGCCTTTCATTCCGGAGAGGGATGTAAAGAGATTGGCCGATTTGTAAATTGTTATTTTTGAGATTGTTTGCTAATTTTAAATCATCTGTTTTAATGCTGAATTGCTCGGCTATTTGACTAACTGTATCTCCACTTTTTACTACATAGTTATTATTGCCATCTTTATTTGAAACCGGAATAAGTAATTCATCACCAATTCCTAAATTAATACTGTCAAGCTTGTTAAATGTTTTAATATCTTCTACCGATACTCCAAACTTCCTAGATAGATCATAAAGATTGTCCCCTTTTTTGACAACATATGTGGTAGTTGCAAAGGCTATTGTTGGAAGAAGAAGTGCAATCAATAAAAGAAGAGAACGCCTCAGTACCATACCTATACCTCCTAAGAGAATATTCAAATACACCCAACCCTGTATACAACTGGTTGCCCAGACCAGCTTCTCTCCGTCTTTGGTATTGATTTAAGTTGTCAAAGAACAAGGTGCTAACTTGTACTAATTTTAGGGATTATACACCATTTTGTTTAACAAAGTAAAGGCTTTTCGGCAATTTCTTCAGATATTCAACTTGCTTTCTTTCATATTAATGCTCACTGTTGTAAAAATGGAGTATTGCTAATTAACCACTCGTCAAGAGCAATCCCGTCAGAATGCAATAATCTCAAAGTGCGCTCTTTGTCTCTTTCTCTAACCAAAACTTGCTCAATCAGTTTCGAAGCTATAACTTCTATATCATTATTATGAAAACCTTCAATATTCAAGATCTCCGATAATCTCAATGTGATTACGCCAGTTTTTGATTTCGAAAAATCCTGATCAGCAGAGTGCTCAATATTGTATGTGATATCCAGAAATTCAGAATACGGATTGAATTCTAAAATCCCTGTTATCCTGATGTAATCAATTTTCGACAATGTCTATCTGGCTCTTTGCTCCTGAGTCTAAATATAGAAATTCATCTCCAAGTTCCCAATTTACAGTCATAATCTGGATATGACCGTTATCGCTGAGCTCCCTTAGAGTGTTTACGATTTCTATTTTTGTTCTGTTGTAATCCTGCTCAGGATGTAGTTCGATTATTTTTTCTGTAAGTTTAGACGTATTAGAGTTTCCTTGCCCGACATTTGTTTTTAAAATTCTTAGTAATTCTTCGGCTAAATTGTCCATTTTCTTCTCCATGGTAAGGCTTAGAGTTTAAAACCAAATATAGTGTATTATAATTGAATTCGCAATAGTGTGTAAGTGTAAATTTCTTCACAGCACTCAAATTTTATGACTGTATAGACAAATGAAGCTGCTATTATATACACATGAATTCCCGCCTTTTCTCGGCGGCTTGGCTACTACAAGCACCAAACTGTCCAGGGGTATTGCAGAATCCGATACGGATGTCGTTGTTCTGGCGCCGGGATATTCTACTGAAGATAACAGTATAGATAAGGAATTGCCCTACAACGTAATCAGAATTCCGTGGTTAGGAAAGAAGTGGGTAAAAAAAATTCCTCTTCTAGAAATAATCTTAGGATGGATATATCTGCTTAAGGCCTTGGAGTCAGAGAATCCTGACTCTGTAGTCTTCATTACCGAAGAAGCTGAGGTTGTAGGTGGCTTATTGCCTTCTTACAATTTTAACCCTATTGTGCGTATTGCGGGTTCAGGAATAACCACATGTTTTTATGGAAACAATTTTTTCAAGCGCTTAATGCGTTTCCCGATGAAAAGGCTCTATGATAATGCTGCGATGGTAATTGCCGTGAGTAATAATACTAAAGAGCTTGTTCAAAGTGTCGGCGTCCCGGAAAACAAGATCGAAGTTGTATATAACGGTGTTGAGAATTATATGCTTTCGGAAGAACGAGATGTGAAAGCAATAAATGAGATTAAGAATAAATATGGAATATCAGATGAAGGCAAGGTTCTAGTTACAATTGCGCGAGTCCTTCCGAGAAAAGGTCAGGATACGGTAATAAAAGCATTGCCCACAGTGCTCAAGGAATACTCTGAATTGAAGTATATAGTCATTGGAGACGGCAGGTATAAAGAAAAATTTTCTGATCTGGCCAAAGAACTGGGTGTGAGCGATAAAGTAATATTTACAGGCGGGGTGTCTCACGATGAGGCAATCAACTATTTTGACTTGTGCGATATTTTCATTATGCCGAACCGGTTTTGGAACAATAAAATTGAGGGTCTACCCAATGCACTTATAGAGGCAAGCGCCCGAGGCAAGCCTTTAATAGCGGGCAATCACGGAGGCTCAAAAGAAGCTGTGATAAATAACGAGACAGGTTTCTTAGTCGATCCCGAAAGTGTTGATGATGTTGCGAGAGCTATCCTCTTAATATTAAAAGATGAGAAATT
>Ga0055473_10000069_pt1 | contig 11017 bp, 5 predicted proteins | sample Muzzi_CordA_D2_FD_57679 | JGI IMG/M metagenome (GOLD analysis project Ga0055473, IMG submission 57679) | Wetland microbial communities from San Francisco Bay, California, USA, that impact long-term carbon sequestration - Muzzi_CordA_D2 | ecosystem: Environmental > Aquatic > Marine > Wetlands ... | reverse complement strand
TCCGCGTCGTTGCCGAGCCCGTCCAGCTGGCCGAGCAGCACATCAAAACGTCGTTGTGCCGGGCCGGCGCGGTCGGCCCGCAGCCGCGTAAACGGCCGCGCAACGATAGTCTTTCGGTTCGCCAGCACCCGTATTTCCAGTTCGATCCGTTGATCCGACCACAGGTTCAACGGCAGTCCCGGAATATTCGCCGCCTCGATGGCTGCCAACAGCGGGCGGAAACGGCAGGCCGGCAGTGGCGACTCCCTGGCACTGCCGATGTTTTGCCCCGGCGTGTAGCTCTGCCGGGAGAGCCGGCCGTCCCTGACGCGGACGATGCTGCCGGGCTGCCCATCCTGCACCGGCAGCACCACGTAGCGCAGCGTCAGCAACTGCGGGTCGAGTTTGCCGGCAGCGAGTTTCCTCAAACCGTCAGCGAGACCGCTGCTGCCAAGCCCCTGGGCCGCCAGCGGCTGCACGGAATCGAGCAGCCCGTTCGCCAGGTGCCGCAAACTTCCCTTTTGCGGCCCATCGTAGAGTTGCTCCGATACCTTGCTCAAGCCGTTGATCCTGAGTGATACGCGGCAGGACACGCGCAGGGCGCCATCCATCAGATCGGAGTCACCGGCATCGCCGTAGCGACGCTCAAAACCCGGAAAATTGTTCTTCAGCAAAAGACCCAGCAGTCGGTCGCGCAGCGACCAGGGCAGCGTGACCTGCAGGCGGTGGTTCCAGACCGCGACGCCGTTCGGGTAGACCCTCAGCGCGCGGCGCGCCTGCTTGTCAGTGCAAAAGACATACAGATCGAACGGGCTGTTCTCCCGCGCCCGGGCATACTCCAGCGACATCCTGACGGCCGTTTCGTCGACCGCCGCGGGCTGCCTCGGGGCGGCGGCGACCTGGGAGCCGGCCAGCACCAGGGAACACGATAAAATGGCCATTTTCGACATGCGCTGAGTCTACCAGATAACGCCCGCGGCGGAGGTGTTTCGACAGCCGCCTGGAAGCAGGGTTCGAGCGCGCGGCGCCGGCGTCCGTGACCCGTGCGGCCGGGCGCGCCTTTCTTGACCCCGGTCAAACAAGTGCAACCCATAACGGTGTAATCTGGCCACATGCAGAGCTTACGGGGAAGACTCGGACACGAACACCGCACACTGGTGGACATGACGGAAATGTATTGCCGCCGCCACCACGCGGCAGCCACGGGCCGGCTGTGCCGTGACTGCGAGGAATTGATGGTCTATGCCGAAGCCCGCCTCGCCAAGTGCCCGTACGGTGAGGCCAAACCGACCTGCGCGAAGTGCCCCGTACACTGTTACAAAAGCGCGCCGCGCGAACGAATCCGGCAAATCATGCGCTTCGCGGGCCCGCGCATGCCCTACCGCCACCCCTGGCGCGCGCTGGTTCACGTCTTCGACAAACTGCGGCGCGCCGTGCATCCGATGGAAATGCGCCGCGCACGCAACAAGCGACCCTGAGGCGGACGACCTCCCGCTCCGGCGACCCCCGGCGCGGCTTGCCGCCCCTCCGTGCCTTCCACCCGCGGCCGATCGGTCAAAAGCAAACCGTTTCTATTCTGCCTGGATTAGTACTATAGTTAGCCGCTATAACGACAGAACCGAAGCCGGGCAAGTGTAGCGCAAGGAATGCGTCGGCCCGTCATTCGAGTCGACAAGGGGTACAACTGGAAACCTAAGAGGGTCATATGTATATGAAATCCAGACATATTTCTATCAGGGCGCTCATCCTCGCGCTGGCACTGCCAGCGCTGGCACTGCCAGCCCTGGCACTGGCGCAAAACGACATCGCGCGGGAAAAAATCACCGCCCACGCCGAGAACCGGCCTCTCCTTTCGCTCAGGGACGCAGCGGAGAAGGCCTCACTGAACATACCCGCACGCAGACCGCCGCGCGAGGTCCTCAACTACCGCGGCCCCGGACGCGACCACGCCGGCGCCGGCCCGGCGAGCGGCCCGGCCGCCCCCGACGCGGTGCTGCAGACTTCGCAGGGCAGCGGCACCACAGGCCAGGGCAGCGGTTTCTTCGGGGCGTCCAATAACGACAACGGATCGCTACTCGGCTTCCTGATTGCGCCGCCCGACACGGACGGCGCCGTTGGTGCGAACTATTACGTCCAGATGATCAACCTGCTGACGACGGTTTTCGACAAGAACGGCAACATCGTCGACGGTCCGTTTCCGAGCAACGCCATCTGGTCGGGCATGAGCGGCCTGTGCGAGGCGAACAACCAGGGCGACCCGGTCGTGCTCTACGACGACGCCAACGACCGTTGGCTGGTCAGCCAGTTCGCGTTCCCGGACAACATGAAGTCATTTGCGCAGTGCGTGGCGATTTCGCAGACGGGTGACCCGACGGGCACCTGGAATCGCTACGAGTTTTCCTTCGACGGCTATGGTCTCAACGATTACCCGAAACACGGTATCGTCAGCAACTCGATCACGATGACCGCGAATATATTCGCGCCGCGCGGCAGGCAGTTCTTTTACAGCGGCACCTTCCTCGGCGTGATGGACAAGGCAGCCATGTATGCGGGTCAATCCGCCAGCCTGGTCGGATTCAATATCGGCAGTGGCGAGTTCGGCTTTGTTGCCGGCGACCTCGACGGCAGCGGCACGGCCCCTGCACTTTTTGCGACTGCCATGTCACGCAGCAACGAGTTCGATATCTGGCAGATCGGCATCGACTGGTCCAACCCGGGGAACGCCTCGGTATCGCACATCGCCTCGCTACCGGTTACGCCGTTCAACTCGAGCCTGTGCTCCAGTTCACGCGGCGCCTGTATCCCTCAGCCCAATTCGGGACCGAAACTGGAATCCCTCAGCGACCGCCTGATGCACCGCCTGCAGATCCGTGATTTCGGCAGCTACCGCACGATGGTCGCCGCCCATACGATCGACGTCGGCAACGGTCGCGCCGGTATCCGCTGGTACGAACTGAGGCAGGCGAGCGGCGGCAGCTGGTCGATATACCAGCAGGGGACGTTTGGACCCAACGACGGTGAATACCGCTGGATGCCCAGCATCGCGATGAACGCCGCGGGCGATATCGGCATCGGTTACATGCTGGCCAGCACCAACACTTTCGTTTCCACGGCGGCAGCCGGACAATCCGCCGCCGCCAGCGGCAGCGGCCTGCTCGATTCGGGCGAAACCGTTTGCGCCGCCGGCTCCGGCGTCCAGACCGGTGTCAACCGTTCGGGTGACTACTCGGCCACGTCGGTTGACCCGGTCGGCGACACGTTCTGGCATACCAACGAGGTGTTCACGACCACCGGCAACTACCAGTGGAACACCTACGTCTGTGAATTCGATGTCAGCGGCGGCGCTGGCGGTAACAGCCCGCCGAAGGCGTCCTTCTCCTATGGATGCACCGGGCTCGGCTGCGGCTTTACCGACACCAGCACCGACGACGGCACCATCCAAAGCTGGAGCTGGGATTTCGGTGACGGCAACACGTCGACGGCGCAGAATCCAAGCCACAGCTATGCCGCGGGCGGCAGCTATACCGTGAGTCTGACCGTTACCGACGATGGCGGCGCCACCGGCTCCGCGAGCCAGGTCGTGACCGTGGTCGACCCCAACGCAAATGTTGCGCCGACCGCTTCGTTCACCCAGGTGTGCACCAACCTGACCTGCGACTTTACCGACACCAGCAGCGATTCGGACGGCACGATTCAAAGCCGGAGTTGGACTTTTGGTGACGGCGGTACCTCGACAGCACAGAACCCGAGCCACACCTACGCCGCCGGCGGCAGCTACACGGTCAGCCTGACCGTCACCGACGACGGCGGTGCGAGTGATTCCACTTCGCACGGCGTCACGGTCAGCAGCGGCAGTGAGACGCTGACGCCCAGCAGCACCAACAACGGCAAGACCTGGACCGCGGCGGTCACATCCAGTGCATCGACACTGGCGGGCTCGTTCGATTACGGCTCCGGTTCCTGCGTCGGCAACAGCTGTAGCCTGAGCGGTATACCCAAGAAGCAGGGCTCGGTGACGTTTACCCAGGCCGTCACGGGTGTACAGGTGGTCGTTATCAAGTAGCGGCGATAACCGCCAGACGCAGCCTGGCAACAATGCCATCAGCCGGCCGTTTCCTTTGAAGCGGCCGGCTTTTTTGGGCAAAACCCGTCATCCTCGCGAGTGGCGGAACCCGGGATCTGCGCGATATTGCAGTGCGCTCAGTGGGACCCGCGAAATCCCGTTTCCGCGGGAAAAGGCAACGCTGGAGCGCTTCCCGCGCACACGCCGATGACGATTTTCGCGGAAATGACGTTCTTTACTGCTGCCCTTTCAGTCCTCGGGGACGGTCAGCCCGCTGCGCAGGATTGCCTCGCTGGTCGGGCGTGAAAAAGGCGTCGAGAAGAAGCGCTCGACCATGCCGTTGAACTCATCGGCGTCGTTGGCCGGGGCCCAATGGGTCTGCCCCGGCAGAATCGCAAGCTGCGCCTTGTCGATGTTTCTGAAGATTTCCAGCGTGTGCTCCGCGCGGATGATGTCCTTGTCACCGGCCATGACCAGCACGGGCGTCTCGATCGTATTGAGCTGCGCATCGGTGATATCAGGCTGGTGCTGCAGCAGATCGAGCAGAGCCCGCTGCAGCGCCCAGTTGGCGGTCGTGTCGTGCCGGGCGATCTTGGCGTCGACCATATCGCTGTAAGGTTGCAGCAAGCCGGGCACCCAGTCGTTGACCGCGTCCGCGTCGGGGCGCAGGTTGGCGCCCATGACGACCGCCTTCCCGACCTTGTCGGGGTGATGAATCGCCAGCAACAGCGTCAGGATGCCGCCGTCACTCCAGCCGAGGACGTACGCGTTCTTCACGCCAAGCTGCTCAAGCAAGCTGTTGTAATCCTCCATCATCCGCAGGTAGGTCAGCTTCCCCGTACCCAGGGAGGACTTGCCGTGCCCGCGGCTGTCTGCCGCGATGACCCGGTAGTGCTTGTCGAAAAATGCGATCTGATTGGCCACGGCGGCAATGCTCTGGCCGTTGCCGTGGATCAGGAGCAGCGGCGGGCCGTCGCCGTATATCTCGTAGTACATGTCGATGCCGTTGACGTGCGCGATATGACCGGCCGCGGCATTGTCGCCCCATTCGTGTGCAGCCGCCGATTCCCCGGCCATGCCCCGTAAAGGCAGCAACGGGATGGTCAGCAACAACGCAATGAATATTTTTGGATAGCGCATAACGGGTCTCCTCCGGTCTTTCAGGGGTTCTTTTCAGCGGTCGATTCAGGCGATGCATCCGGCGCCCGGTGAAACTGCTGTTCCGACGCCTGCGCGGTCTCGTAGGCCTGCCAGGCCAGTTCGATCAGGTAATCGTGTATCGCCTCCACCTGCGCCGGCGTCAACAAGGCGCTGAAGTCGCCCATCCCCTTGTCCGCCAACGTGCCCTTGAGCACGATGTCGTTGAATTGGCGGTGCGCGTCCGCATCCATCAGCTTGAGGTCGGGTATTCCGGAGCTGCGCGCGTCCATGTTGGCGTGGCACTTGGTGCAGTTGCGCGTGTACAGTTCCGCACCCTCGTCCAGTTGCACCCGCGTACCGCGCCGCTCCAGCGGCGGTTTCGGTACGCCCGCGTCCGCGTGCTCGACCTCCGGCGGTTTGGGCACTTCGCCGCCGCCGAGCTTGAAGGCGACGATCCGGCCCTTGTTGCCGTACTTGTAAGCCGCGCTTCCAGGCGGGTAAACCTGCCCGGCCGCGCCGCCCAGCCCCGCCATGATGGCCACGTACTGCACGCCGTCCACCATGTAGGTCATCGGCCCCGCCATCATGCTGGTGCCGGTGTCGATGCTCTTCAGTTTCTTTCCGGTCTCGACATCGAGCACGGCGAATTCACCCGTGCCGCGGCCCTGGAACAGCAGACCGCCGGCGCTGCTCATTAATCCGCCGCCGTTCCAAGTGGAAAACAATTCGCCGGTCCAGCGGCCGGACGTATCCACTTCCCAGACCTTTTTCTGCGCGACAGGATCCCAGGCGCGGATGAGACCGCGCAACGTCGTGTCGGGCTGTCCCTTCGCCAACTCGTCCAGCGGCGGCAAATCCCTGGCGTCGGCGCCGTCGAGACCCCATTCGCCGCGCATCGGGAAGATATAGATGGACGTCGAGTTCAACCCGCCCTTTTGGTACTTGAAAGGCTCCTTGGGCATCTTCCAGATGGTGCCGGCTTCGATGACCGGAATGTAGACCAGCCCGGTGTCCGGGTTATAGCTCATCGGTTGCCAGTTATGCCCACCGGCGGGACTCGGGAACACCAGCTTGGGTTCGTAGAAGTACTCGCCCTGGCCGGTTTCTACCGGTTTGCCGGTTTTCATGTCGACGTGGCTGGCCCAGTTCACCGGCACGTAGGGCTCGGCCGAGAGCAGTTCGCCGCTGCGCCGGTCCAGCACGTAGAAAAAGCCATTCTTGGGTGCCTGCATGATGACCTGACGCTTTTTCCCGTCGATCTTAAGATCGGCCAGTATCATCTTCATCGTCGCGGTGAAGTCCCAATTCTCCGCCGGCGTCGTCTGGTAGTACCATGCAAGGCGACCGTTGTCCGGGTCGATCGCCAGGATCGATGAGAGGTACAGGTTGTCACCCCCGGAAGGGCTCCTCAGTTTGCGCGGGTACGGGGCGGCATTGCCGGTGCCCACGTAGAGCAGGTTGAGATCCGGGTCGTAGGCCATCGCGTCCCAGGCCGTACCACCCAGGCCCACCTCCCAGAGACTGTTCGGGTCCCAGGTCTTGGCCGCCATTTCCAGTTCGGGGTTCTCGAAACCGTATTTCGGGTCACCTGGAACGATGAAAAAGCGCCAGCGCTGCACACCGCTCACAAGGTCGTAGGCTGTGATGTAGCCGCGCGCGTCAAATTCGGCGCCGGCGTTGCCGATAACGACCTTGTCCCCGGCGATGTACGGGGCACCCGTGATCGTGTAACCGCGCGCCCGGTCGGTCAGCGTGTTGACCTGCCAGGCCACCGAGCCGTCGGTCGCATTGAGTGCGTAGAGGTACCCGTCCAGCGAGCCGACGTACACCCTGCCCTGCCATACCGCCACACCGCGGTTGACGACGCCGCAGCAGGCTTTGCGTACGAACTCGGGATCGATCCGTGGTTCGAACTTCCACTTCTCCGCGCCGGTGGCGGCATCGACCGCGTATACGGCGCCGCCGGGGCCACTGCTGTAAAGCACGCCGTCCACGACCAGGGGGGTGGCCTCAAATCCGTCCTCCGTGTCGATTTCGTACTGCCAGGCAAATCCGAGTTGGCCGACGTTGCCGCGGTTGATCTGTGTCAGCAGCGAGTAGTACGTTTGCCGGGAGTCACGGCCACCGGTCAGCCATGCGCCGGGTTCGGCGTCGATACCGGCCAGCCTTTCCGCATCGACCCAACCGGGGCCGTGCGGCTCGGCGCTGCCGGCCGCGTGCCGTGCGGGCTCCGGGGGCTTGTCACAACCTCCGGCGAACAGCAGGCAGCACACGAGCACCGATAACCGCAGCCATGCATAACCATTGTTCACTGCATTACTCCCATCCGGAACCAGAACGGCCCGGGTCAGATCTGGCCCGGGCCGCTTCTTTATACCATCAATCGGAAAGACGGTCTGTCAGAACCTCATCCTGGCCTCGATACCGACGGTCCGCGGACGATTGACGACCAGGCGCTGGCGTCCCGGTGTTTCGGCCGCGATCGAGCGGCTGTCTGCCAGGTTGGCGCGCTCGTCGGTAACATTGTCGATGAACAGCGTCAGGTCCCATTTATCGTTGACGATGCCGGCCCGCAGGTTGAGCGCGGACCAGGCCTTGCGCAGACGCTGCGTGGCGGCCGAGGCCTCGTTGTTGGAACTGTAGCTGTCACCGTAGTAGTTGGCGTCGGCCCTGACCATGCCCTCCCACTGGGCGAAAGCCGGCCAGTTGTACTGCGCCGAACCTGAAACGGTCCAGTCCGGCACACCCTGGATCTTGTCGCCATCGGTCACGCCGGGAACACCGCCGTCATCGGTAATTTGCGCCTTGGTGTAGCCGACGGCGGCCGACAGCGACAGGCCCTCGACCGGCGCCGCCTGCAGTTCGAGTTCGAAACCCTTGCTTTCCGCCTTGCCGGCGTTCTGCACGAACTGGAATCCACAGGCCAGCCGGTTCAGTTGCTGGATGTTGGACCAGTCGATGAAATACACCGCACCGTTGAGCGTTACGCGGTTATCGGCGAGCGTGGACTTGAAGCCCAGTTCATAACTCCAAAGGCTGTCAGAGTCATAGGTGGTGGCGTTCGACGGGTCGATTCCCAGATCGTCGAGTTCCGGGCCGCAAAGGCCGATCGGCACGTTGCCATTGACACCGCCGATTCGAAAGCCCTTGGCTGCGCTGGCATAGACATTGACGTCCTCGTTGACCGTGGCCTCGACCAGCACCTTCGGGTTAAAGCCGTTCTCGCTCTGTTTCTCGGCGTAGCTGCTGGGTCCGCTATTGGCGAAACCATCGGCCGCGTCAGTGGCGTCGACCTTGTTGTCGTAGAAGCGGCCGCCCGCGGTCACAGACCAGCGATCGCTGAATTGATAGGTCAGTTCGCCGAAGAAAGCGGTCTCCTTGGTGTTCGTGATCGTCCTGTCGGTGAAGATCAGGTCGTCGTCGGTCAGGCAGAAACCGTATTCACAGTTTTGACCGAGACCGGGCTCACCCGTGAACGCATCGATCGCCGCGGCGAGACCGGTCTGCACGGCCCGAGGGTAGTAGTGGTTCCACTTGGAATCCTGGTAAAAGAACCCGGCGATGAAATTGAACTTGCCGTCAAAGCTGCTGTTGAACCGGGTCTCCTGGACGAAACTGTCGTACTTCTCGGTCGTGTTGATGACCGATTCGATCGGGTCGATCGGAATGCCGATGACCTGGTCGAACAAAAAGTGCAGAAATGTCGCCTCTTCCTCCCACTCGCTGGTCTTGCGGTCGTACCAGGAGGTCGTGGAAGTGACCTCGCCGGCGGACGTTGTCCAATTCAGCGTGCCGCTGTAGATATGCCACAGGTCGGTACCGGGTTCCTTGGAATCGAAAAAGCGCCGTTCGGTCGTATTGCTGGCCTTGATGTCGGCGAACGGCAGGCCGTCGGCCTCGATCTTCTGTGTCATCAGTTTCAGATCAACGCTGACGCTGTCGGAGAACGCGATCTTGCCCGCAAGTTGACCGCCATAATATTTCTCGTCGTCGACGTTTTTACGCCGCGGAAATGCCGGACCGGGGCTCTGGCGGACATTACCGGATGAGTCCGTCCACTGCGGAATGTAAACGCGGTCGAAGATGCCCGAATTGTGCCCGTAGTAAGCGGTGACACGCACCGCGGCCACGTCGGGAACGAGTGGGACATTGAAAATGCCGTCGACATTCCAGTTCTCGTTGCCGTACTTGACGGTCGACAGTGTCGCGTGGAGCTTGCTTTCCGCCTCGGTCAGGTTGGGCTGCTTGGTGATGATGCGGATCGTGCCGCCCATCGACTTGGCGCCATACAGCGAACCCTGCGGACCGCGCAGCACCTCGATACGCTCGACATCCATCACGCGCGGCAGGATCGAGGCGTTGACCGGTGTGTCGTCGAAATAGAAGCCGGTGGTGTTGGTGCCGAAAATACCCCGGATCGAAGGCGAACTCGAATCGAAGCGGCCATCCGCTTCGTAGGCCATGCCCAGGTTGGGAACATGGACGGCGAAATCGAGGAGTTCGACTGCACCCATTTTTTCCAGCTCGGCATCGCTCAGTGCCGTGATCGACATACCGACGTCCTGCAGGGACTCGGCCTGCTTGGTTGCCGTCACGATGACCTCCTCCAGACCCGAGAAGTCCTCGTCGCCGGCATCCTTTGCACTTTGAGCGAAAACGGGGCCTGCCATCAGTGCCGCGGCCAGCACCATGCCGCCAAATCGGGGGGTGGCAGATAATAAACTACCGCGTGACTTTTTTTTCATAGTGAAGCTCCCACGTGTTTCAACTGACGTTCTGTAATAATAATTTGCCACTGCACGGCACCGTCCAAACGCGATTCCGGCAGTGGCATTCAGTTTCAATTATTGATTATTGCTTTAAGTGTAAACTGAATGTTCGACAAATTGAAAGTCATTTCCCGCAGGAGTCCATCTGCCCGCGGATGCGTGCAGTATGCACAATGGCGTTGAACCCCGTTCAGCGGTGGATGAATTCGGCCTTCGAGCCCGCACCCCGGGTCATGAAATTTTCGAGCCCGATCCACATGTCTTCGGTTTCGATACAGCGGCCGAACGAACGGGACTCGAGCTCCAGGCCCTCCGCCAGTGTCATGGCCGCACCCCTGTAGATCGCATCCACCAGGATGGCATCGATGGCCCGGCTGTGATGCCCGATGTCAAGGTCAACCGGCTCACCGATATCATCCAGCGGTCCGCTGGCGATCGGCGACACCTCGACGCCGCCGGCGGCGATCTGTCTGACCAGCGCCGCCGCCTCCCCCACCAGGTCACCTTCGACCTCTTTCGACGCCAGACCGATCTCGACGGCCTCGCGCGACGAGATCGGCCGCGCGGTGCGCAGGATTTCCGCGGCCTTGCCGACACCGACCAGCCGCGGCAGTCGCTGTGTGCCGCCGGCGCCCGGTATGAAGCCCAGGTTGACCTCGGGCTGGCAGGCGGCGATCTTGAGACCCGCCTTGCACACACGCGCGGTGCAGGCCATCGCCAGCTCGGCCCCGCCGCCGAAGGCAAAACCGTTCCAGGCGCAGACCACGGGCTTCGAAAGCCCTTCGATGTAGTTGCAGACCTTCTGGAAGTTCTGTGAATTCTCATACCCCGCGGCCGGCGTTTTGCAGGCCGCGAGATCATTGATGTCGGCGCCGGATACAAAGGCCTTGACACCAAAACCGGTGAGCACCGTACCGATGATTGCAGGGTCCCTTTCCGCTTCCTCGAATTTCTCGCGCAGTTCCGCGAGCACCTCCGTGTTGACGGCATTGAGCACCTTGGGGCGCTTGATGGTCAGCACGGCAACGTCGCCCAGCGTGCGCCGGGTCACGTTGGAAAGTCTCCA
>Ga0055473_10000066_pt1 | contig 11157 bp, 6 predicted proteins | sample Muzzi_CordA_D2_FD_57679 | JGI IMG/M metagenome (GOLD analysis project Ga0055473, IMG submission 57679) | Wetland microbial communities from San Francisco Bay, California, USA, that impact long-term carbon sequestration - Muzzi_CordA_D2 | ecosystem: Environmental > Aquatic > Marine > Wetlands ... | reverse complement strand
TCCCCCGTGCGATCGTCCCGGACTTCACGAGCTTCTCCATGGCGGCCAGCGCTACGCCGGTGTGGGGACAGTTGAAGAGCCCCGTCCGATCGGCGCGGGCGCACGCATCCGCTATCTCCGCCTCGCTCGCCTGCTCCACGATGCCGTCGTAGCGCTGGAGGGCCCCGATTGCCTTTTCGACGGACACGGGGTTTCCGATCTGGATCGCCGTTGCGATCGTCGGACGCGCCGCAATCGGCTCGAAGACCTCGAAGCCGCGCTGGTAGGACAGATAGAGAGGGTTGGCCGCCTCGGCCTGTGCGCAGACGATCCGCGGCTTGCGATCGATCAGACCGAGATCGAGCATCAGATCGAATCCCTTCGCCAGGGCCGAGACGTTGCCGAGGTTTCCGCCGGGTATGATGATCCAGTCCGGAACCTGCCAGTCGAACTGCTGCACGATCTCGATACCGACGGTCTTCTGACCCTCGATGCGAAGACTGTTCATCGAGTTGGCGAGATAGATCCCATCCCTTTGGGAGATCGACTTGACGATCTCCATACAGCCGTCGAAATCGGTATCGAGGGCGAAGACGATGGCACCGTTGGACACGGGCTGGATCAGCTGGGCGATCGACACCTTTCCGCGCGGCAGAAACACCGCCGCCGGAATGCCCGCAGCCGCGGCGTACGCCGAAAGCGCAGCCGACGTATCTCCGGTCGAAGCGCAAGCCACGGCCGGGATCTTCTTGCCACCCGCGATCATCTGCTTCACCATCGACACCAGTACGGTCATGCCGAGGTCTTTGAACGATCCGGTGTGGGTATTGCCGCACTGCTTGATCCAGAGATCTTCGAGACCCTGCTCCCGTCCGTACCGTTCGGCCCAGAACAGATTGGTGTTTCCCTCGAACATCGAGACCACGTTCTCGTCGTCGATCGTCGGAAGCACCCACTCCTTCTTGCCCCACACCCCGGAGCCGTAGGGGAACGCGGTAATGGAGCTTCGGTACGCGAACAGATCCCTCCAGGCTCCGGGCGACGTCTTGCGGAGCTCGCTGCGGTCGTGGGCCACCTCGAGCAGGGAGCCGTCCCGGGCCTGATAGACGATCTCATCGAGCTCGTAGCGCTCGTTCGGGTTCCGGATGCTCTGGAACCAGGCGTGGTATTTCGGCTGGTCGGTCACGTCAAAGGCCTTCCTCGATTCGAATGAGCCGCGTGGGCGCCGTGACGTCTTCCAGACCGTCGATGATCTCGAGCGCGCTCCGAATCGCGAACTCAGGCGCTGGATGGGTCAGGATCAGCCCCGGAACCGACCCGGCCGAATGGGCCCTGCCCTTCTGGATGACGGATTCGATGCCGATCTGGTGTTCCCCCAGCACCGCCGTGATGTGCGCCAACACGCCCGGCCGGTCGAGGGCGGTGAACCGAAGATAGTGCCGCCCGACGATCTCGCCCAGCGGGACCAACGGCTTCGGCGCCAGCTCGCCGGGAAGATACGACAGCGGCGCCACCCGCCCGGCGCTGCCGCGCCTCACCTCTCTTGCGATCTCGATGAGATCCGCCACCAAGGCGCTGGCCGTGGGAAGCTCGCCGGCCCCGGCCCCGTAGAAGAGCGTCGGGCCCACGGCATCTCCGGTCACTGCAATCGCATTCATCGCGCCGTCCACGTTCGCGAGCAAGCTCGTTTCGGGAATCAACGTCGGATGGACCCGCGCCTCGATGCGTTCGGCGCCGTCTTCGCTCCGTCGCGCCTTGGCGATCGCCAGCAGCTTGATGCGGTGGCCGAACTCGCGCGCCGCCTCGAAATCCACCGGGGCGAGGCCACTGATGCCTTCGGTCGAGACCTCCTTGAAGGTGAGCTCCGCGCCATACGCCATGGCGACGAGCAGCGTCAGCTTGTGGGCTGCGTCGATGCCTTCGATGTCGAGCGTCGGGTCCGCTTCGGCATATCCGAGATCCTGAGCGCGCTTCACAACGACCTCGAGCGCCTCACCAGTCTTCTCCATTTCGGTCAACACGTAATTCGTGGTGCCGTTCATGATGCCGTGAAGGCTCTCGATGTGATTTGCGTTGAGACCTTCACGCAGCGAGCGGAGAATCGGAATTCCGCCGCCGACGCTCGCCTCGAAGGCGACCTCGACGGAATTGCGGGCGGCGGCGTCGAAGATCTCCTTCCCGTGCAGCGCGAGCAGGGCCTTGTTGGCCGTGGCCACGTGCCTTCCGGCGGCAATGGTCTCGAGGATCAACTTGCGGGCGAAATCATAACCGCCTACGAGCTCGACGACGATGTCGACTTCTGGGTCGCGAATCAGCCCGGCCGAGTCCGCGTCGAAACGGATTCCCGTGACGTCGACGCCGCGATCCGTCGTCGTATCCAGGTCCGCGATGCGCACGAGCCGCAAGGGGAATCCCAGGCGCTTCTCGATGACGTCGGCATTGCGCTGGAGTACCTTCACGACTCCGGTTCCGATGGTTCCGAAGCCGACGAGGCCGACGCCGACGAAGCTTCTCTCAGACACGACTGCCTCCGCCCGCACTCAGACCGACGCTTCTCGCAAGAACTTGCGAATCCCGCGCACCGCCTGCCGGATCCGGTGCTTGTTCTCCACCAGCGCGAAGCGCACATAGCCCTCGCCGGTCTCGCCGAAGCCGACCCCCGGCGACACGGCGACCCCGGCCTCCCGCAGCATCCGCTTCGAGAACTCGAGCGAGCCCATGGCCCGGACGGGCTCGGGAATCTGGGCCCAGACGAACATCGTGGCCAGCGGCTTCTCGATCTTCCAGGAGCCCTCGCCTGGCTGCCCGAGACCGTCGATCAGCGTGTCGCGGCGGAGCTTGTACTCGGCGCAGTTCTCGTGGACCACGTCCTGGGGACCGCGCAACGCGACGATCGCACCGATCTGGATCGCCTGGGGCATGCCGTAATCGAGATAGCTCTTGATCCGCGCCAACGCGGCGATCATCTCGCGGTTCCCGGCGGCGAAGCCCACCCGCCAGCCGGCCATCGAATGGCTCTTCGACAGCGAGATGAACTCGATGGCGATGTCCTTCGCGCCCGGTACCTCGAGAATGCTCGGCGGCTTGAACCCGTCGAAACACACCTCCGCATAGGCGAAGTCATGCAGCACCATCAGATCGTGCTCGCGGGCGAAATCGACGATGCGTTGCAACAGCGGAAGGTCGGCGACCTGTGTCGTGGGGTTGTGGGGAAACGACAGGATCAACATCTTCGGCTTCGGCCAGGTCCGGCTGTACGCGAGCTGCAGGTTCGCCACGATGTCCGTATCCGGCGTGAGCGGCACGTGACGCAGATCCCCCCCGGCGATGATCACCGAGTACTGGTGAATCGGATAGGCCGGGTCGGGGCAGAGCACCACGTCACCGGGCCCCACGGTCATCAGCACGAAGTGGGAGAGCCCTTCCTTCGCGCCGATCACCGCGATCGCCTCCGATTCCGGATCCAGCACCACGCCGTGCCGGCGCCGATACCAGTCGCAGATCGCTCCCCGCAGATTCGGGATGCCGCGAGAAGCCGAGTAGCGATGGTTCCGCGGGTCGCGGGCCGCCTCGCAGATCTTCTCGATGACGTGGGGCGGCGTCGGCAGGTCCGGGTTTCCCATGCCGAGGTCGATGATGTCCTCGCCGCTCCGGCGCGCGGATTTCATCAGGTCGATCACCTCGGCGAGCACGTAGGGAGGCAACCGGTTCAGCTTGTCGAAATCGTGTCGAATCTTCTCGGACATGGACCCTCTGCGTGCGCCGGAAGCCGCGACGAAGCGCCGGGGGGCGCGGGCGCGCGGCAACCGCGGGCACCCGGCTAATCGCCCTAGATTATTGAAGAAATCAGTCGAGCGCGAGGGGGCGGGGCGGGCCCGCCCCAGGCGCCGGGCCAAGAGCCGTCAAAGAGGCGGCGGCGTGCGCGAGAAGTACCAGTAGAAGGGCAGGCCCGCGGCGGCCATGGCCAGCCCGATGGCACAGTCGCCGGGGCTGCCGATCAGCAAGGCCACCGCGATGGCCCCGGTGGCGCCGAGATACAGCCCGGGCACCCACGGGTGCCCCCAGGCCCGGTAGGGCCGATTCCGCTTCGGCTGGGTGCGCCGCAAGCGGTAGAGAGCGGCGATATCGGCCATGGTGGCGAGCAGAATGGCGAAGACCGTGTAGTCGAGGGCGCGTTCGAAGGTTCCCAGGGCGAAGAGGATTCCGACCGCGACCAGCGCCTGCAGGACGATCGCCACCGATGGTGTGCGGAAATTGACGTGCGCGCGGTCGACTCCGGCGAAGAAGAGCCCGTCGAGGGCCATGGCGTACGCGATTCGCGGACCCACCAGCACGGTGGCATTCAAGGTGCCGAGAATGGAGATCAGGACGAAGCCCCCCACCAACGCCGCCCCCAACCCGCCAAACATCGCCCGAGCCGCTGCTTCGCCGGCGTTGGGAGCCCCGCGCAGCTCCCCGATCGGGACGGCGTAGAGATAGACGAGGTTCATCAAGAGGTAGACGAGCGTGCAGATCCCGACGCCGAGCAGAAGGGATCGGGGCAGGGTCCGATTCGGGTCGCGAATTTCGCTCGCCACGTACACCGAGGAATTCCAGCCGAGATAGCTGAACAGGACGGGCGAGAGGGCCAGGCCAAACGCAAACGGAGAGATCTCCGGCGCGTTGCCGGGCGCGGGGCTCAGATTCCCGAGGTCCCCTTCGCCGAAGACGGGAGCCAGCAGGGCGAAGCCGACCAGCGCTCCTACCTTGACGCTGGCGGTGAGATTGTTGGCCCGCGCGCCCCAGCGAACGCCGACGTAGTTGAGAGCCGATGCTGCGACGGTCAGGAGCGCCGCCAGCCAGATCTGTTGCCTCGGATCGAGTGGAACGAATTGCGCGAGTCCGGCCGCGAAGCCCGCGGCCAGGGTGGCGATGGTCCCGGCATAGATGACGAAGAACGACAGCCATCCGACCAGAAATCCGGCGGCCGGGTGAAAGGCCTCCCGCAGGTAGACGTAGTCGCCTCCGGCGCGGGGAAACATCGCGCCGAGCTCTGCGTTGGCGAACGCTCCGGCCAGAGACAATCCGCCCCCGACGGCCCAGGCAGCGAGAATCAAGCTGGGACGAGGCAGCAGGTCGGCGATCGCACCGGGAGTCAGAAAGATCCCGGAGCCGATGACTCCGGAAACCACCAGGAACGTGGCGTCGGTCAGTCCGAGCTCACGCTTCAGACCGTCGCGGGGATGGGCGTCCGGCTCGCGCAGTTCCTCCACAACGCCCCCTCCCCCTCTGCTCACGCGGCGGGGTCTGCGGCGATTCGCCCTAGCCGATGAATGGGATGATCAGCAACGCGACGACGTTGATCAGCTTGAGCATCGGATTGATCGCCGGCCCGGCGGTGTCCTTGTAGGGATCACCAACCGTATCACCGGTCACGGCCGCCTTGTGGGCCTCGGATCCCTTGCCGCCGTACTGGCCCATCTCGATCAGCTTCTTCGCATTGTCCCAGGCCGCTCCGCCGGTGGTCATCGAGAGCGCAACCCCGACGCCGGAAACGATCGATCCGATCAGCACGCCACCGAGCGCCTCGGGCCCCAGGGTAAAGCCCACCACGATCGGCACCAGAGCCGGAATCAGAGCCGGAGCCACCATCTGGCGCAGCGCCTCTCGGGTGACGATGTCCACGCAGGTGCGGTAGTCGGGCTTGCCCGTGCCTTCCATGATCCCGGGGATCTCCCGGAACTGGCGACGCACCTCCTCGACCACCTTCTTGCCGGCCACGCTGACGGCTTCCATCGCAAACGAAGCGAAGAGGAACGGCACCATCGCGCCGATGAAGAGTCCCGCGAGCACCAGGGGGTTCGACAGGTCGAAGGTGATGTCGCCGATGCCGCCCAGGCGCCGCAGGTCTTCGATGTAGGTCGCGAACAGCACCACCGCGGCAAGGCCCGCCGAGGCGATCGCGTAGCCCTTGGTGACCGCCTTGGTGGTGTTTCCGAACGCGTCGAGCGGATCCGTGACGTCGCGAACCTCGTCGCCGAGATCGGCCATCTCCGCGATACCGCCCGCGTTGTCCGTGATCGGACCGTAGGCATCGATGGAAACGACGATTCCCGCCAGCGACAGCATGGACATGGCGGCGATCCCGACGCCGTACAGGCCCGAAAGCGCGAAGCAGCTGACGATCGCGAGGCTGATGGCGACGATCGGCACCACGGTGGCCTGCATGCCGACGGCCAGGCCGGTAATGATGTTGGTGGCGTGGCCCCCTTCGCTGGCCCGTGCGATGCGGTCCACGAAGCGCGAGCCGTCACCGGTGTAGACGTCCGTGATCCACAGCATCACGCCGGTGACGATGCCGCCGATGAGAGCGCAGACCCACAGCCCGAAGCCGCCGACATCCACGCCGGAGACGGGAAAGGTCACCAGGTTGAAGACCATCAACAGCCCGAGCAGCACCGCCGTGGCGATCCCGAGGCCCTTGTACATGGCCTGCATCACCAGAGGCTGCTGGCCGGCGGCCGGCTCCTCGATCTTCACGAACGGAATCGCCACCAGCGAGCCGATGATGCCCGCCGCCCCCACCGCCAGCGGATAGAGGAACATCTCCGCACTGCCCGGAAAGATGATGTAGGCGAGCAGCATCGCGGCCGCAGCGGTGACGCCGTAGGTCTCGAAGAGGTCGGCGGCCATTCCCGCGCAGTCACCGACGTTGTCGCCCACGTTGTCGGCGATGACGGCCGGGTTGCGCGGGTCGTCCTCGGGAATGTTGGCTTCGACCTTGCCGACCAGGTCGGCGCCGACGTCGGCTCCCTTGGTGAAGATGCCACCGCCCAGTCGAGCAAACACCGAGATCAGCGAGCCGCCGAAAGCGAGCCCCACGAGGGCGTCCGGCTCGTGATAACCCGCGGAGTGCATCAGCGCGACCAACGCGGCCAGCGACAGCAGCCCCGCCCCCACCACCATCAAGCCCGTTACCGCGCCCCCGTCGAAGGCCAGTGCGAACGCCGGGCCAAAGCCCTGCTTGGCCGCCTGGGCGACGCGCAGATTCGCGCGCACCGACACATTCATGCCGATGAAGCCGGCGGCCGCGCTGGCGCAGGCACCCATCACGAAGCCCAGGGCGTACCAGGAGCCCAGGAACCCCAGGACCAGCAGGAAGATCGGAACGCCAACCATGGCGACGGTGCGGTACTGGCGATTCAGGAAGGCGGAGGCCCCGGCGGCGATGGCGCCGGCGATCTCATTGGCCTTCTCGGTGCTCGTGGGAGCGGTGAGCACCTTCCGGTACAGCACGAATCCGTACACGAGGGCGAGGATCGACGCGATGAATGCGATCGGAATCATTCTCTCTTCTCCAGGAACAGATCGGTGGAGCGGGACCGGTGGTACCCGGCCGACGAGTTCGCCGTTCGGGTGGAAATCGCGCGGCGGCGGCTGCCTCCGCGACTCGCCGGGGGCGTTCCGCTGGCGGGCGGAAGGCTAGACGGCCAGGCCCGGATCGTCCAGTGGCAATTGGGCTTTTCGCCCGGAAGCCGGCAGCCCGGGCGCCGCTGCGGCCCGGGCCGCCGCGACGGGCAGGACCGACGCAGGGGGGCGGCTGCCCGCGTGGGGCGGGTCCGTATACACTGCAGGTCGGTGCTGCACGGGCAGCGAACCGGAGGGCCCCATGAACGGTGCCGAAGCCCTGATGCACACGGCGCGCACCGCCGGAATCGACGTCTGTTTCGCCAACCCGGGAACGACCGAAATGCCGCTGGTGGCGGCCCTGGACAGCGTCCCCGGGCTCCGCGGCATACTGGGTCTGTTCGAGGGAGTTTGCACGGGGGCGGCCGACGGTTACGGTCGCATGACCGATCGCCCGGCCATGACGTTGCTCCATCTCGGGCCCGGCTTCGCCAACGGCATCGCCAACCTCCACAACGCCCGCCGCGCTCGCTCCCCAATCGTAAACCTGGTGGGGGACCACACCCGCAGTCACGTGGAGTTCGACGCCCCCCTGACCTCGGACATCGTCTCGCTCGCTCGCCCGGTGTCCGGGTGGGTGCGGAGCAATCGCGCTGCAGACGATCTCGCCGTGGATTTTGCCGCCGCCGCCCGTGCGGCGCTCGGGCCGCCGCGGCAGGTCGCGACCTTGATCATCCCGGCCGACTGCCAGTGGGGGAAGGCCGACGGACCGGCGGAGATCCGACGGAACGCCGCGGCTCCGGTGGACACGGCCCGCATTCTGGCGGCCAGCGATGAGCTCCGCCGCGCCGAGCACCCGGCCTTGTTGCTGGGCGGCACGGCGCTGCGTGAGCCAGGACTGCGCGCCGCCGCCCGGGTGGCAGCAGCGACCGGTGCGCGACTGCTCAGCGAGACGTTCCCGGCGCGACTGGAACGCGGGACCGGTCTCCCGCGTGTCGAACGGCTTCCCTATTTCCCCGAGCAGGCCATCGAGTTCCTCGCGTCGATCGATGCGATCGTCCTGGCGGGCGCCCGGGAGCCCGTCGCCTTCTTCGGCTATCCGGACACGGCAAGCCGTCTGGCGCCGGCGACGGCGGCCATCGCCAGTGTGGCAGAACGGGGAGAGGACGTGGCCGTCGCACTGGAGAATCTCGCCAACGCCCTGGACGCCCCGCCAACGGCCCCGCCCGGCGCCGACGCCGTGCTCCCCGGAGCACCGGCCGCCGGCCCGCTCGAGCCCCAGGCCCTCGGAGCACTGCTGGCGCGCAGCCAACCGGCCGGCGCCATCGTAGTGGACGAGGGTGCCACGACCAGCCTGCCCTACACGCTCGCGGCCGATGCCGCTCCGCCGCACACGGTGCTCGGACTCACGGGTGGCGCCATCGGCCAGGCGCTACCGGTGGCCGTCGGAGCGGCCGTCGCCTGCCCCGATCGCAAGGTGATCGCGCTGCAGGCCGACGGGGGCGGCCTCTACACGCTGCAGGCCCTCTGGACCCTGGCTCGCGAAGGGCTGGACGTCACCGTATTGATCTGCTCGAACCGGCGCTATCGCATTCTCCAGATCGAGCTCGCCCGTGCCGGCATCGCCGAGCCCGGGCCCAACGCCCAGTCCCTCACCGATCTCTCGCGCCCCGACATCGATTGGGCGGGGCTCGGCAGCAGCCTGGGCGTGCCGTCGCGCCGCGTCGAAAGCGTCGCAGAGCTTGCCCGCGAGCTGGCTCCCGCCATCGCGGCGCCCGGGCCGCGCCTGATCGAGATGGTGGTCTAGCCAGGGGGGCCTGGCCTCGGACCGCCGGAAGCTCCGATGGAGTGGCCCGCTATCGCGCCGAACGCGAGTGGACGCGCTGGCAATCCACCCACAGGTCCCGCACCACGAGGGCGCGGTCGCGGACCGACACGCGGCAGCGCTTCTGGTCCTCGGAGATCTCGGTGAGGATGCCTTCCCCCGACCAGAAGTTTCCGGCCCGCACGTCGACGAAGACCGGCGTACCGCGACTGGGCATCAGACAGGCGCCTGCGAGCAGCGCGATGACGACGCAGCCCGCAGTGCGACGGATTCGAGGCAGCATTCCCGTCGCATCGGTGATCAGCGAGCGCGACTGAAGCGGAGCCTGCTCACCGCGCTCGCGACGGGCGCGCCTTCACGGCCACCACGCGCCCCAGCGTCACGGTATCGAGGGGCTTCCGGGTCCAGGCGAACGGGACGTAGCCGGTCTGATGGCTGTAGAAGCCGGCGCTGGCATCGGCGTTGGTCGTGCGAAGCGGGATCGCCGTCGCGAACTCCCAGGACCAGACCTGTTGGTAGTCGTACTCCGCCATGTTCCGGCTGACGTCGAGCTGCGACACGTTGCGCGCCGTGGCGACCCAGTCGCCGACCTCCAGATCCGATCGCCCGTAATGCGGCGGCACGATCGACTCGAAGCCCTCGCGCTCGAGGTAGTGCTGCAGGCCCCAATGGCCGACGAAGTAACGCCTGCCCGGTCGTTCGCCGATCTCCGCCGCGATTCGCCTGGCGGCGGTGCGGTAGACGTTCGCCTGCTCGAAGTCCGCCGACGCCAACAGCAGCGACAGAGGCATCATCAGGGCCAGCCAGCCAGCCAGCAGACGGGACCCGGGACGCAACGCCGGGTCGCGCCAGACCAGAAGAATGGCGGCCGGTGCGGCCATCAGTGCGTCGGCAGCGTTCACGTGCCAGTTCAGGAACATCGTGAAGAAGAGCACCCCCGAGAGCCACAGCAAGAGGAAGCGGTCGATCCCGCGTTCCCGAAGCCGGCTCGGGCGAAGAAACATCCCCCACAGAAAGATCGCACTCGCGCACCCGAGGGCTCCGAAGGTCGCTTCCTCGACATCGATCGGGAAGCGGCGCGACGGTTCACCGTCGGGAAGGACGAACCGTACCACCAGCGTGCCCGCGATGACTCCGACCACCGCGAGGCCCGTGCCATGGTCTCCGCGCAGCAGACCCGTGATCCACAGAAAGATCGGGAAGATCAACGCACATCCGTAGTAGACGGGTGCTGAGCACACGTGGTTCCAGAATTCGTCCGGAGCGAAGCGTCCCCTGCCGAACAGCAGGTCGCTCGAACCTGCGAAGTGGGGCGTTCCGTAGAGGTGAGCCGTATAGACCCCCCACAGACCCCATATGATCAGGGGCGGCGCCAACACGCGCAGCAGTGGTCCGGTGCGCCTCGGATACAGCAACAAGACCCCGACCCCCAGCAGCGGGGCGGCACAGAACCCGACGTACTTCGACAGCCCGGCGGCGGCAGCGGCTGCGCCCGCGACGAACGGCCAGCCGGAACTCGGTCTTTCCGCACCCCGCAGCAGAGCGTAGACCCCGAAGAGGATGAAGGAGAGCACGAGCACGTCGAGCATCAACGTGGTGGCGAGCACGAAATACGCAGGCGTCGCGACCAGCAGCAACGCGGGGCCGGCGCCTGCACCGGCAACGCGCCGCGCGATCCCCAGGAACGAAAGCCCAGCGAAGAGCGAGACCGGAAGCATCGCCACGTGAAGCAACGTGTCCGATTCACCGAACAGACGAATCCAGCCCGCAAGGTAGTAGGACAGCAGCGGGGGATTGCGGTTGAAGACCCAGACGTCTGGAGAAGTCGGGTCCCAGATCATCTGAAACCCGTAGGGATCGAGCGGATGGGTGAGAATCTGGTGGGCAACGCCCAGGAAGACCGGCCCATCGATGGAGACCGCCTTGCCCACGAAGGGCACGAGCGGCACGACGCACCAGAGTGCGAC
>Ga0055473_10000065_pt1 | contig 11188 bp, 7 predicted proteins | sample Muzzi_CordA_D2_FD_57679 | JGI IMG/M metagenome (GOLD analysis project Ga0055473, IMG submission 57679) | Wetland microbial communities from San Francisco Bay, California, USA, that impact long-term carbon sequestration - Muzzi_CordA_D2 | ecosystem: Environmental > Aquatic > Marine > Wetlands ... | reverse complement strand
GTCCGAGCCGCGGATTAAAGGCGATGCCGATCGTCGCCGCACGCAAAAAGCGCACGGGGATCACCACGAGGTATTCGAGGGCGCGCGTCAGGAGACGCAGGGCAAACAGCATTATCTTTCGACCACGGCCGCTGGATCGTTACGTCAGTTCATCGAGTTCGCGCCAATCGAGAGAATGACACGAACGCTCCAGCCCCCACCGGATCGCAGACATGGCGTCAGTCCGCCGCCATGCGGTGTATGCCTTAGGCAGGATTTGTGGCGTGCGTTGGGCTTGGATGTCGCAATCAGCCGATGCCGAATTCCGAAAACGGAATGAAATCGACGAGATCTCCGCGCTGCACCGAAGGACGATCCTCGGGCACGTCGATCAGGCCGTCGGCGGCCCTCAGCCCCGAAATCAGCCCGGATCCGTCGCGCGCGAACTTCTCGACGGCCAGTCCTTTCTCGGTCTGAACCGTCGTGCCGCGCCAGAACTCGCGCCGGCCGAGCTTGCGGCCTGAGACCTCGAATGCGGCCGGCAATGGAAACCGGCGCGGCTCGCGCCATTCCGCGCCGCCGAGCCGGTCAGCCAGCGGCTTGACGTACAACAGGAAGCACACGAACACCGCGACCGGATTGCCCGGCAGCCCGACCGCCACCGTCTCGCCGACCTGGCCAAGCATCAGCGGCCTGCCCGGCTTGACCGCGATCTGCCAGAAGTGCCGGTGGCCGATTTCGGACAGCACGTGCGCGATATGGTCTTCCTCACCTTGGCTCGCGCCGCCCGAGGTCAGGATAACATCGCAGCGCGACGCCGCCTCGCCGAGCCGGGTCCGCACGACTTCGCGACGGTCTGGCCACAGCCCGAGGTCGACCACTTCACCGCCGGTTTGCGTCACGAGCGCCTTGAGCATCGGGCTGTTCACATCGAACACCTGCCCTTCGACGAGAGACCGGCCGTCGTCGACCTGCACGACTTCGTCGCCGGTCGATGCGATGCCAACGCGCACGCGGCGGAAACAGGCGATGGTGGCGTGGCCGCTCGACGCAACGGCGGCGATATCCTGTGCTCTGAGTCGCTGCCCGGCACCCACCAGGACGTCGCCGACACCAACGTCCTCACCGGCTTGGCGCACGTTGGCGCCGCGTTTCAGCCCGGACGGAATCGCGACCGTGCCCTCCGAAGATTCGCAGTCTTCCTGCATAACGACCGTATCGAGCCCGGCCGGAACAACTGCACCCGTGAAGATCCGTGCCGCTTCACCCGGCGCCATGACGCCATCGAAAGGTCGCCCGGCCGCCGCCCGTCCGGCGATCTTGAACAAACCACCGGTTTGCTTGTCGTAATCTGAGGCCGCGATCGCATAACCGTCGACCGCCGCGTTGGTGTGGCCGGGAACGGGCCGGCTGGCCGAGATGGTTTCCGCGCAGATCCGCCCGCCGGCATCACCGACCGGCACGGTCTCGACCGATACGGTCGGAGTAACGGCCCCGCGCAGCGCCGCGAGCGCCTGGGCATGCGAAAGCCTTGCGCCGTCACGTGGGTCCTGGCGGAAGCAGTCGTCGATGAGTTTGTGCGCGGAAGCGGATTCATCATTCATTCTGCTAGAGAACGATGATGCGCGGCAATCTTCAAGATGATGGTTGGGCGGGCGACGAATTTAATCGCGAGAATTGAGCCCAGGGCGCAAATCGATGGGACGAGCGCGAAACAAATAGCGTGTGCCTGCGATCAGCGCGGCAAACGACATCATACGGTCATTGCCTCCGGCAAAAGACCGCGCCGACGAACAAGTTGCTCGAATTTCACATGCCTTGGACGAGAACGAACAACCCAATCCCAACTGCGGGCGCCAGAACCGTAGCCAAAAGCATCATCAGCATCGACTTCGCGAGCATCACTCAACTACCCCACTACACTAATGCCCGCTTCTACGAACTCAGTGTCCCTCAACACCAAACCCAACGAGCACGCCGAACAACTCAATCAGCAACCAAATGATACATTGTTTCCTGGCTGTGGATGAGTCTGAATTACTCAAATTGGCTGCAAATACTGTGGATTGGTTCCAAAAGCCACAGCAGACAATTGGAAGAAATCGCGATGTTAAAATTGTGTCACCTGTCCAAATTGTTAGCCCGCCAGATTGCAACGCCGGTAGAAGTGCGAATGTCTGGCAAGCGAACAATCTCGTTCATTCAATCACGAATTTGTGATCAGATTCTCCTTGCGCTTGATGTGCGGACGCGTCTGCAACCTATCGTTGATCAAACAGGCGCAATTGCTTCTGATCCTGCCCGCGGGTTTCCGCGGCAAGCTGCTCGATGCGGTCGAACGGCACCTGCTCGGCCGAGATCAGCGAACGCTGGGCCTTGAGTGAGCGCACGTAGCCTTCCTGGACAAGATGGAACTGGCCCACGGTCTGGTGCGGCAGCACCGCTGCGGGATCGAGCCCGCTTTCGGTCTGGAATGCCGCCTTGAGCTTCCTGAGCGCCGTATCCTCGCGCACGCGGCCGATGAACCACGACGTGATCTGATCGCGCGACTTGTAATCGAGGTCGCCCGGCGACTGCGTCGCCAGCATCAGGCCGAGCCCGGCCGACCGCGCCCGCTTGAGCAGGCTCTGCAGCGGCTCCGCGGTCGCCGGCTTGGCGTTGGCGGGGATGTAGAGGTCGGCCTCGTCAAACATCACGACCGCCTGCAGGTCGTCGTTCGGGTTGCGCTGGCAGAACCGAAGCGCCTCCGACAGGAACTGCGACACCCAGAACAGGATGTTCTCGTTGTCGCCCAGGAAGCCGGTGTAGATCACGCTCAGCCGCGTCCGACCTTCCTTGGCGTAGGGCCCGAGACCGAGCAGCGCTTCCATTCGGAGGCTTTCCCCGCCGCCGTCGAACAGCGCGGCGTTGCGGAACCGTAGGCTGTCGAGCTGAGCGACGAGGTCACGCCGGATCTTGCCCGACGGGTCCATGCGCTGGGTCAGGTCGGTCAGCTCGGGGTCTTCGTCTTCGAGGAAGGTGATCAGATCCGACAGCGTCACTTCATGGCTCGATCGCGCCCCCAGGATCCGAAGCGCCACCGACAACGTGCCGGACTGTTTCTGGTGCGTCGCCGAGTTCTTCAGATGCAGCATATCGCCGAGTGCGGCGGCAGAAAGGTTGGCGAGAAGCTGTTGCTCGTGCTCGGGCAACTCGTTCATCCCGTTCGGCAACAGCGTGATCGAGATCGGCCGGCCCGAAGCCCGCCCCGGCGTATAGACCGCGACATCGATCGACTCGCTGAGCCGTTCCCGGTCGGCCGTTCGCTCGGGCACCTCGTCATCCGGCGTGAGCCACACCTCGGGGTTGGCATAGCTGCACAGGTCCCCCTTGCGGTCGATCAGCACCGCCGGAATGCCGCGTGACAGAAGCTGCTCGATCAGGCTCAGGGCAAGCGTCGTCTTGCCCGAGCCGGAGCCGCCGAGCACCGCCGCATGTCGCTTCATGATTTCGCGGTTCAGCGTGACAGGGCGCGGACGGCCCACTTCACGTCCTGCAAGGATGCTGTTGGTGCCGGTTGCGTTCTCGTCGAGGATGACCGAGAGAGGTAGCTCGTCATCGTTGGCGGCCAGCGGTTGCGACTTGCCGATCGTGCTGTTCCAGCCCGTCCAGTCGGCCCACGGCACACCGGTGCTGACCGCGCTGTTCGGTCCGGGCGTCCCGATGCCGCCTGCCAGGTCGCCGCCGAGCGCGCCATCGATTTGATCCGGCATGATCGCGCCGTTGCCCATCTCGGGATCGCCCGCCGCGAGCATCGCGTCGAGATCAAGTTCGCCCGGCGCGGTTGTCGGTCGCGCTGCCGGCTTATTGAGCCCGCGCCCGAGCAGGTCGAGCCGCAGAAGCTGAATGATCGGGATCAGCCCCGACATCAGCTTGGCCTGCTCGAACCAGTTTCCGAAGCCGGGGTCGTTGCGGTGATGCGCATGAAACTCGCGGATCGTCATCATCCGCTCCCACTCGGGGATCGGCACGAGCACAGACCGGCCGCCGGCATCGCGAAACTTGCGATAGGCCTGAGCGGTCTGGTTCTTCTTGTTCGGCGGGAAATCGCTGGCCCGCAGCATGAAGCAGGTCTTGTTCTTCATCGACGGCAACACTTTGTCGAGCTGCCGCTTGAGCCCGCCGCCCTGGGTCGGCCGGTTGCACAGGAAAACGCGCGCATCGAACGAATGCCCGGTCGGTTGCGTCACAACGATGTCGAGCGTCGGCAGATCGTCGGCGATCTCGGCGCGTTTCGTCGTGACCTTGAGCTTGCCGCCCCATTCGTCAGAGGCCAGCGACAGCGTCGCGGCGAGTACGTCGATCATGTCCTGGTCATCGGACGGGATCTCGGCTTCGCAGGCGTTCGCGAACGCTTCCCACAATTCGCGATAGTCGATGCCGAAATTGTCGACCGCGCCGCCGGGATCATCGTTGGTGCCGGCAAATCCGAGCGCCTTCGCCAATGTCGAGATCAGCCCGCCATCCTCGGCCGGCGCTTCATCCGCGGCCTCTTCGGCGTGACCGTTGCGCAGCTTGCTCTGGGCATGCTCGAGCAACCGCCGGGTCGACAGGCCGGCGAACTCCTCGAAAAACTCCGGTCCGAAAAATGCCGACGCGTCTGGAAAACTCGGCCCGTCGGAATGCCGCTTCGCCTCGACCTCAAGCCGCCGCGCGATGATTTGGCGCGCTTCCTCTGAAGTCCGGCTTTCGAACAGGCCGACCGGCCCCGCTTTCTCGATCCGGTCGACGTAAGATTGGTGCAGCACCGCCCGCGCCTGGCCGTAAAACTCTTCCAGCACCGAAATGACGACGACGCTCGTTGGCACCCGGTTGGCGATCTGCATCAGGTTGCCAACCGCCTTGGTGAACCGCTCTTCGGGATCGTCGAAGTTCCGCAGGTCCTCGACCTGGTCGATGCAGAACACCATCGCCGCCTTATCGACGATCCACATCAGCCGTCCGAGCGCTTCGATGATTTCGAACGCGCGCCCATCGCCGGCGTTGGGGTCGAGCGCCTGCACCGTCTTCATGCTCAGCTCGTTAAGCTGACGGCCTTGCAGGTATTGCCGCACGCGCTGGTCGATGCGCGGATCCGAACGCTGCAGGTAGAGCAGCGCGCGGATGATGTTGATGTCGAGATCCTGCTCGGCGAAAGCCTCCGAAGAGACGATGTCGTCGGCCAGATCGATCACCAGGTGGGCGAGCTTGACCTCGTCGAGATCGGCCTCGCGCAGGGTTTCGAGCGCGCCGGCCGGCAGCGCCGCCTCAACCAGAAGCCGCGTTAGCCGCGCGAGCCCGCTCTCACCACCGTTGTCCGGGTCGTAGGGTTTCTCGAGCGAAGCAACCAGCCGCCGCAGGAAGTAGTCGGCGTAGTTGGAAATGTCCGGCGTCATCTGCGCGTAGCCGAAATACCCCTTGCCGTCGCGGTGGGTCCCCGTTCGAAGCGCGCGGATCAGGTGTGTCTTGCCGGCGCCCGACTGGCCATGAAACAGCAGGATGCGGGCCGGTAGCGCGCGGTCGCCCGCCTTCTCGATGCGTTTGATCAGGCCGAAAAACTTGTCGCGCGCCTTCTTGTGCACGGCCTCCACATCAATCGGGTCGGCCGTCCAGATGTCGTCTTCCCACGTGATCGAGTGCTCGAACGCGGACGCCAGCGTCTCCCATGCCGGCGATCCTTGAGCTCCAACTGTCATCTCGTGCCTTTCCGCGCCCAATGGCCGGGCCCCTGTGAATTTTCGTTCAGCAATCGATCCGTACGAAGTGCCAGACCGTGTTCTTGAAGGAAATCGCCGACTGCTGGATCTCGCGTGCGTTGTCTTTTGACTTGAGGTCGGCGTTGGCCAATACGATGTGGCCGGTGCGATGCGCTTCGGTCAGCATCGCCTTGAACTCGATTTCCGTGAGCCCCCATTCGGGATGCGCGTCACCGATCCGGCTCCAGACCCGTGCAATCAGCGTCTTGCGGTTGCCGGGCCAGCCTTCGCTGTCGGGCTCGGCGGCGGCCAGGACCGCGCGGGCGAAACCGGCCAGGTCGGGCCGCGTTGCCGCGGCCGGACGGGTTGGGCCACGCGTCATCGAAGTAGGTGGAACAGCCGGTCGAGACGCTTCGAAGTCGTCGGCCAGGAAGTCGAACAGATCCGGCAGGCGCGGTGTAGCCGGACGCGCGAGGCGCTTGCGCACGGGCTTTGCGACCGGCTTTTTCTCCGGCGCGTTGATCGCCGGCAGCCGCTTCGTGATTGCGCGCCGCAGAACCGTCGTCCTAAGCGTCGAGAGGTCCGACTGGACCGCCCCGATTGCGTCCGCCGCAAGCGCCGCGATCAACCGGCTGTCGGTGCCGTAGTCGCGCGGCTGCTGGCACAGCTGGGCGGCAAGCTGCCGGCCGGCCCGCGCGCTCAGCCCTTCGCCAACTGCGATGTCGCCCTTGATCTTGTTGCCGAACGCGCGTTCGAGCGCGATTCCAGCCAGCGCCGACCTAAGCCGCGCCGCACTCGGCGGCCGCTTCCCCCTGATCCCGTAGGTCTGCTGCAGGATCGCGGCGCGCAGGCCGTCCGGCCGGCCCAGAGTCCTGATCCGCTGCGAGCTTTCGTTATGCAGACCAAGCGCCCGGGCGGGCAAAAGAAGATCGCGGAATTCGGGCCAGTCCCTCGGCAATGTCCGCCCCCCGAACATCCTCTGCCCATAAGTCACGCCCTGGGCCGTCAGCCGGTAACGCTCGCGGGTCACCGAAACAAGCCCGTCATGCGCCATCCGTTCGAGGCAACTATCGATTTCAGCGCGGATTTCGGAGGGCGACAACCGATGCGACAGGTAAGGCGAGAGATCGCGCAGGACATCGCTCCGCGTCGCGCCCTCCTCGGGCGCGATCCGGCCGATGATGAAATCATCGACAAGGTCGTCCTCTGTGCTCGCGACGTCTTGTGAGACCTGGGCGCGCAGCGCGTTGCCCATTCCAGCCCTCCACGCCAACCGGCCGTCATTGGGCCGGAAACGTTCAAACGCAGCCGTTACGCGGGACCATCTGGCCCACGCAAGCGGTGCGGGTTTCACCCACCGGACGCGCGAATCACCGGGAGAATACTGATTGTGTCGCGATTTGCCCGCCGCTGTCCAATCATGGCAGATGCAACTTACTCAGCAGGCTATGTTGCCGATGCCGCCAAACCACACGGTCACTCCTGGAATGCCGGCGCAAATGCCGTTCTAACGCCCAGCTCGTGCCGCACTAGGGCCACGGTCGTGGGCCCACACTGTTTACGGTTCCATTGGGCCGTGGGGGCATGAACCGGACATCTTGAGCATTCGCCGCGCAGCGCCATTCAGGCGGCGTTTACCGTTAACGAAGCGTTAACGGGTATGGTGAATAGTGCCTGGTGTCGTAGTCCGAATACACTTTGGACCGGAGTAAGAGGGTAATGGTGCGCATTGTGTTTGTTGCGGTTTGCGCCTGCGTGTTGGCGGGATGCAGCCTCGGGCCGAGTACGTTCTCGATGGGCTTCAACGGAGGCCTCGGCGCCACACCGCGATCCGGCACAGGCGGGTCAATCGGGCAGCAATCAGTCGCCGACGAAATACGTGGCCGTTCCCGGGAGAATAAGCGCGTTGCCGCACTCGATCTAGGCAAGGCCGGCAATGGCCCGAATACCCGCAGCTCGACAGGCCGAGACAATGCCAGCGCCCGCCTGGTGCCGTCCGAGGCGCTCCATCTGATCAATGCCTACCGAAAGAAGAGCGGCCTGCGCCCGCTCAAGATCGACCCGCTTCTGACCAAGGCGGCCAAGGCGCATTCCGAGGATTTGTCGCGCTGGGACCGGATCTCGCACTATGGCTCCGACGGATCCAATCCCTGGGATCGAGTCGGTCGCACCGGCTTCAAGGCACGCCTTGCGGCTGAGAACGTCGGCACCGGCCAAACAACCCTCAAAGAGGTGATGGAGGGCTGGAAAAAGAGCCCCGGTCACAACAAGAACCTCTTGCTGAAAGATGCGACCCGCATGGGCATCGCGCTGGTCTACAATCCCAAGAGTGAATTCAAGACGTTCTGGACGTTGGTGCTCGGCACGCCCTCGTGACGGCCAGTATGCCTCTCCAAACCTGATCGCATGGCCGACGGCCAACTTCTGCTTGATGCGGAATGCGCCGCCGCGGACTATAATGGTCAAAACCGCAAGACTATGAGACGCGGTGAACCTCAGGAGGACGACGGCAATGGCGATCAATGCGCTCGGCTATCTGGGTGTTCGTACAGACAGGCTTGATGACTGGTCGGACTTTGCCGGCGGCCTACTCGGCATGCAGGAAGTCGACCGCGGCGGCAAGTCGACCGCCTTCCGCATGGATGACCGCAGACAGCGCCTCCTCGTCTCGAACGAACCGGGCGAAGCCCTCGCCTTTCTCGGCTGGGAGGTCGAGCACAGGGACGATCTACGGGACTACGCCGCCCGCCTCAACAACGCCGGGCACGCGGTGGCGCGCGCCAGTAGCGAACTGGCCGACCGCCGCCTCGTCTCGGACCTGATCGTGACCCACGATCCCGCCGGCAACCGGCTCGAGCTGTTTCACGGACCCATGATTACTTCCGACCCGTTCGTGCCGGGGCGGCCGATCTCCGGCTTCAAGACCGGCGCGCTCGGTATGGGCCACGCGGTGCTCAAGGTTGCCGACGCGGAAGCATTGTTGCCGTTCTACCGCGACGTGCTCGGCTTTCATGTCACCGACTACGCCCTTAAGCCTTATCCGCTCTACTTCTTCCACGTAAACGGTCGACATCACAGCTTTGCCATGGTGCCGGCTGACAAGCCGGGATTTCACCATTTCATGGTCGAATTCTGCCACCTCGACGATGTCGGCCAGGGCTACGACCTCGCCCAACTCGACGACGAACGCGTTGCCTACACGCTCGGCCGCCACACCAACGATTTCATGACCTCGTTCTACGTCAACTCGCCGTCCGGGTTCTTCGTCGAGAACGGTTGGGGCGGCCGCGTCATCGATCCCGAAACATGGCAGCCCTACGAGATGCAGGATGGCCCGAGCCTATGGGGCCACGAGCGGCTGCACATGCCCGAACAATCCCGCCAACGCATGCGCGAGTTGCGCCTCGATGTAGCCCGCCGCGGCATCCGGGCGCCCGCCGTCGTCGATTGTCCCTGGCTCGTGGGCGAACTCTCGCGGCACCAGAACTGAGCGCTCTGGGAACCTAACAAAGTCGCGGATCGGAAGGGCGATCATGAGAGAGCGCTACGACGTCGTCATCATTGGCTTCGGGCCTGTCGGGGCGACACTCGCCAATTTGCTCGGTGGGCTGGGCGTGACGACCTTGATCCTCGACCGGGAAGGCGCCGCCTACCATCTGCCGCGCGCCGTCCATTTCGACGACGAGGTCATGCGCGTCTTCCAGACCATCGGTATCGGCGACACGATGGCCGCATGCACACGCATCAACCCCGGCATGCGGTTTGTTGCGCCCGACGATCGGCTGCTGCTCGACTGGCCCCGGCCACAGGACGTCGGCCCGCAGGGCTGGCACACGAGCTACCGCTTCCACCAACCCGAACTAGAGCACCATTTGCGGGTGGCACTGGAACGCTATCCCGATATCGAAGTGCTAACCCGCCGCGACGTCTTTTTCGTCGCCGATCATGGTGACACTGTCGAGGTCCGCGCCGAAAACCTGCGCACCGGCCAGCTCGAAACCACCCATGCCAGGTATGTCGTTGGTTGCGATGGCGCACGCTCACTCGTCCGCCGATTCATCGGCACCGACATGGAGGACTATGGTTTCCACGAGCGCTGGCTTGTCGTCGATGTCCTGCTCAAACGGCCCAAGCCTGAACTCGGCGATCATTCCATCCAATATTGTGATCCCGCCCGCCCGGCGACGTACGTGCGTGGTACGGGCAACCGTCGCCGCTGGGAGATCACCGTTCTCGATGAGGAGGATAGCGCGTCGGTCGCGACGCCCGAGACGACCTGGCAACTCCTGTCGCGCTGGCTGACGCCCGACGAGGCGGAACTCGAGCGCACCGCCGTCTACACCTTCAATTCCCGCGTCGCGCGCTCATGGCGCAACGGCCGCATGTTGATCGCGGGCGACGCGGCTCATCTGACGCCGCCGTTCATGGGCCAGGGCATGTGCGCCGGCATCCGGGATGCCTCGAACCTTGCCTGGAAACTTGCAGAGGTCGTGCGCGGTGCGGCGTCCGAAAGCCTCCTCGAAACCTATGAGAGCGAGCGCAAGCCGCACGCCCGCGCCTATATCAAGACCGCGGTGCGTCTCGGCGGCCTGATCAACACCGCCGACAGCGAGGCCGCCTTGCGCCAGGCTCTGCGCCGGCCCGATGGCGCAGCCACGATGGCGTCGATCGCGCCCCGGCTCGGTGATGGACTCGGCGGCGGCGATCCTGCGCACACCGGGACGCTCGCCCGCCAGCTCGTGGCTGCGGACGGGACCCGCTTTGACGACCTCACGGGATACCGCTTCGTTTTGATCGCAGATGGTGCATTGCTGCCGGACGCGAGGATCGCGCCTGAGGACATCAGCCGGGCGGGCGCGTACCTGATTGACGCGGATCACGTGCCGGCCTCCGCCGACTATCTGAAGGAATTGGAGGTCGGCGCCGTTCTCGTCCGGCCCGATCGCTACATCTTTGGCGCAGCCCGTTCGGGCCAAGAGCTGCAGGCTCTGTGCTCTGCAATTGCGCGCCTGTCATTGCAGCCTGCCTGACTGCCGCTTGTTCGTTACTCCAGAGGCCCGCGCTCGATTCGCTCGCGCGTTCGCGACCTTACGCGATCGGCGACGCCGGCCCAGGCCCAGCACCGCCCGGCATCGCCGGCAATCCAATGCTTGGTGGAAAAAAACTCCGCCACATCCGCCGCGAACGATCCGTGCTCTCCTTCGAGCAGGGACGCGATTTCGTCGACCTGGCTGGGCGTGGGTGTAACGTCGTCTTCCGGGTTGGTCATCATTTCGTTTCAGTGATCCGCTCTGTCTCGCCCTTATCGAGCAAGTTCAGCGCCAATCGATGCGGCCACGGCAAAACGCCCAGGACACGGGCATTTCGCCCGCTTCCCCGTCGTGACAAGCGGTGCCGAGCGACCTGACATGCGTCGGTCGCTGTCCCAATCCGGGTCAGATGTTGAGAATGTGTTCAGTGCTGCTCAGCGCACTGATAAGAGTGTCCGCGCCGAA
>Ga0055473_10000064_pt1 | contig 11241 bp, 9 predicted proteins | sample Muzzi_CordA_D2_FD_57679 | JGI IMG/M metagenome (GOLD analysis project Ga0055473, IMG submission 57679) | Wetland microbial communities from San Francisco Bay, California, USA, that impact long-term carbon sequestration - Muzzi_CordA_D2 | ecosystem: Environmental > Aquatic > Marine > Wetlands ... | reverse complement strand
GTAATCATCCAGCAGGAAGGGCAGGAAATATTTGAAATAGAGGAAAAGGTGAGGGCCCTCACCAAGGACATGCGGGCAGATTATGTCAAAAGCCAGAAAGACGACCTTGTGGCAACTATAAAAAGCCTGTCCAACGAAGATATTTACAAAGTGGCGCGCGCTTTTACAAGCTACTTCAAGCTCGTAAACATTGCCGAGCAGAACCACAGGATAAGAAGAAGACGGGAGTACAAGTACATTTCGGACACCAGGGACTCGGTTGAGGGCTCGGTGGAGAGCCTGTTTGAAACACTCGGCGAGAGGAAGATTCCATACAGCGAATTCAAAACTCTCCTGGACAAGATGTCGATCGAGCTTGTGCTCACGGCGCACCCGACGGAAGTAAACCGCCACATTGTGCTTGAGAAGTTCCGCCACATATCCTATCTCCTTGAGGAATTTCAAAACCCAATTTTAAGCGCAGAGGAAAAAAACTCGATATACATGGATATAAAAGCCGAGGTTACCTCTCTCTGGCAGACCGAGGAAGTGCTGTCTTTTAAAATTACCCCGATAGACGAGGCTAGAAGCGCCCACTACTACTTTGAGGAAACTATCTTTGAGGCTCTCACGACGGTTTATCTGGAGTTTGAGGAAAAGATCAAGGAGCATTACGGTCTCGACAAAATAGAGCTACCGCCGTTTTTCAGATTTGGCTCCTGGGTAGGGGGAGACAGGGACGGAAACCCGTTCGTAACCCACTCCACAACGCTTGAAGTGCTCAGGATGCAAATGGAGCTCGTGCTTGGAAAATACCTTGAGCAGATAGAGAGGCTCAACAATCAGCTTAGCTCCTCGAGAAAACAGGTCCCTGTGAGCGAAGAGCTTTTAGCCTCTATAGAAAGCGACAAAAAACTCTTCGGGCCGGACACCGGGATAAAAAATAACGACGAAAGTTACAGGATAAAACTCAGTTACATACAGAAGAAAATCATAGGCACACTCAACAAGCTAAATAATTGGCAATACATTTATGCCTACGGCTCCAAAGAAGAATTGCTGGCCGACCTTGAAACAATTGACAGGAGCCTCCGTCAGAACAGAGGCGCTCTCCTTGCTGACTCGAACCTCAAAAAACTCTTGAGGCAGGTAAGCGTTTTCGGATTTTATCTGGCCAAGCTCGACATCAGGCAGAACAGCGAAGTGCACAAGCGGGCCCTTGAAGAAATAACAGAGCGGCTCGACATGGTTAAGTACAAGGAGCTGTCGGATGATGAAAAATTCAGATGGCTCTCGGAGCAGATTCAAAACCCAAGGCCGCTCATTCCCGGATGGCTCGAGCTTTCCCCTGAAACAACCGAGCTTCTTAAAACATTTAAGGCAATAAGAGATGCGCACCGGAACATAAACCACGCATGCATTGATACCTATATCATCAGCATGACCTCAAGCGCGTGCAACGTGCTGGAAGTGCTGCTCCTCTCAAAAGAGGCGGATTTATACATCAACGACGGCGGCAAAATAACGAGCTGTTTGAATATAGTCCCTCTTTTTGAAACGATTGACGATTTCAGAAACGCCCCTCAAATAATGAAGATGCTCTATGACAGCCCGGTATACAGAGAGCACCTGAGAGCAAGGGGGGATATTACCGAAATAATGATCGGCTACTCCGACAGCGGAAAAGACGGGGGGCATCTGTGCTCGAGCTGGGAGATTCACAAAGCGCAGCGCTCGCTTAAAAAACTGGCGGATGATTACGGGCTTAGAAATAAATTCTTCCACGGCAGAGGCGGCACCGTAAGCCGGGGCGGCGGGCCCACCAATCAGGCCATTCTCGCGCGCCCGTCGGGAACTGTCGACGGAATGATAAAAATCACCGAGCAGGGTGAGGTGATCTACAGCAACTATTCCCTTCCCGAGATCGCCGAGGACAACCTTGAGCTGGTACTATCTTCCGTAATTCTTACGAGTCTCGGAAAGGAGCAAATAAAACCTGAATGGGAAGAGGTGATGGAGGAGCTTTCCTCAAACGCCAGGGAAAAATGGAGGGGCCTGGTATATGAAGACGAGGATTTCTATCCATACTTCCAGCAGGCAACCCCAATATCAGTGCTCCAGCAGATGCAGATCGGCTCACGGCCCGCCAAGAGAAGGCAGACCGAGAAGATTGAAGATTTAAGGGCGATTCCATGGGTGTTCAGCTGGACTCAGAACCGGCACCTGATTACCGGCTACTACTCAGTAGGCTCTTCACTGAATGAATTTGTCACAAAGGACCCTGAAAAAAATCTCGCCATTCTAAAGGACATGTACAACAACTGGCGGTTCTTTAAATCCCACATCGATAATATTCAAATGACGCTCAGCCGCGCCGACATGTGGATTGGCCTTGAATACTCTTTTCTGGTCAGCCCGAGGGAGCTTGGCAAGCGGGTATTCAAAAAGGTCAGGGACGAGTATGAGCTTACGGAAGAAATAGTTTTAAAAATCACCGGGCACGACAAGACACTTGAAAACAACCAGTTCTTGAGAAAGTCCATTGAACTCAGAAACCCCTATATAGATTCGCTCAGCTACATTCAGGTCGCGTTATTGAGGCGGCTTTTAAAGTCCGATTTGCCTGAGGAAGAAAAAGAGGCGCTTACGGATATCATAAAGCTCACTGTAAACGGCATCTCTGCCGGGCTTAAAAATACCGGTTAAGATTTACTTCTTGTAATGGGGGATAGCTTATGACAAGAGATGCGCTTAAATATTTAGTACTGTTTGCCGCATTTTTAATTTTCGCAACTCCGTTAAACGCAAAAGAACCCGAGAACCTCCACACGGCAAAAGAGGCCGGCATTTTCTATCACGACTCGGGAGAGTATGATGTCGACCGTGAAAAAGTGGCGCAGGAGGCAATCAGCTTTCTTAGCTCTCGCATTACCCAAAACAACTCGCTCGCCGAGCCCGAGAAGTTAGCCATTGTTTTCGACATAGACGAAACTTCACTCTCAAATTACGAAATTCTATTATCCCTCGATTTTGCATTTGTGGGATCTCTGTTAAAACCCGAGCTTGAAAAAGCAAAGGACCCGGCGGTAACGCCTACGCTAAAGCTCTACAATTTTGCTAAAGATAATTATGTAGCGATTTTCTTTATCACCGGAAGGAAGGAAGAATTACGAGCTGCTACGGAGAAGAACTTAAAAGCCGTCGGTTACTCAGAGTGGATAAAACTTTTTATGAAGCCCAATGACTACAACAAAGATTCGGTCATCCCTTACAAAAGCGGTTCCCGGAAAAGTATTGAAGGGGAGGGTTATTCCATTGTCGTCAACATTGGCGATCAATGGAGCGACCTTGCCGGAGGCTACTCCGAAAAAACTTTCAAACTTCCCAACCCATACTACTACGTTCCCTAGAATAAAACGCTGTTGTTATGGAGTGACGTTATACGCACAGAGCGAAACTGCAAAGGCGCGCACCTCACTTCCGTTATTAGATCTAGAGGCGTAATGAAAGAGCTCGTGCAAGAGCGTAAGCTCGTCTCCTCCCGCTTCAGTACAGATCGAGACCCACTCCCGGGTTGCCCTTCCAAACACTGCTCCGCCTCCGCTACTCCTCTCACAAAGCGCTCTTCTGTCCGGGTCGGTTATTGTGCCGGGCCTTTGTCCGCGCGTCATGGTGTGTGGGTGGATATAAATCAGCACATCCCGCATCGCGCTCAGAATATCGTCCGCCAGGTTACCTGTTCCGACAGCGCCGCTCAGATAACCCATATCGATGAAATTAGGGAAAGCCGAATCAGGGGCGTCCCTGTTCCATCGGTCAATGTAGTCCGGCAGTGTAGTCAGAACGTTGCTCCTGAGTCTTGAGTCTATGTCCTCAAGAAAACCTCTGACCATCCCGAGATCTCTTTCTGTAACCGGCGCGCCGGGCATCGAGGCATTATGGTAGCCGACCGGGATTTTTGAATACAGCACTTCTTTCTCATGTGTGGTGCCGTCTGCGTTTGAAGCTATTATCTCAACGCTCGTTGTACGCCTCACGTCCAGGGTGAGAGAGTCACTTGTGGCCGGGAATTCGTCCGAGCCCCCCGAGGACCAGTCAGTTAATGCTCCGTCAGGTAAGACTTCAATTCCGGGACTGCCGTAATAGACCCAGACGGAGGTCGCTCCGCTTACTCTCCAGCTCAGGTCAACCCTCCCGGTATTGGCCGAAATAGATGTTCCGGGCATAACGCTCGATAGAGTGATTGTAGGCGCTGCCATTATGCCGCCCTCCTTCCCTTGAGTTTTCTTTTGGGTCTTGGTTTTTTGGCTTTAGAAGTTTCGTCAAAACATTTCACATTATCTGGAGGCACTCTGCCGGGGGCAGTGCCGGTTAAATAAATCAGGTCCAGAAGCTCTTTCTTTTTCAATTTTCCATGTACGCCCCAGACTTTGATGACAGCTTTGTAATTGGCTTTAAGACTGTAAATGTACCCTTTCTGAGGAGGCTTGAATTCAACCTGAACGCTGTTGGATGCGCCTGGCTTTAACTGCTGCTTCTCTGAACCTGAAGCTAACTTGAAATACTTGCTGCCCGAATTCTCGAGCAGAACCGTCAACTGCTTTTTTGAGGTATTTCTTATTTCTATAGACTGCTTTGCCGGACCGAAACAGCCCGGAGCTCTGACCTCAAAGACAGGACCATCTTTTTTGCTGGCCATATTATCTCCTCCCGCAATTTTTTAAAAGTGGAAACCCACCGCCTGATTTCACGATAACATAAGAACGTTTGTATTTAAATAGTTGTCAGGGAATGAGTTTATTAAGTAGGATGAAGTAAATTTCTCCGGAGCAGGAGATTAGTGTAATGCTTTAATTCAGAAACGGCATGTGGTAGAAGACTGAAGCGATCAGCCTGTACTCAAACTCCTCGTCGTCTGTGATGGGGAATCCGGCTCCAAAACCAATTTCAATGTCTTTGTTTTTGAATGGTGCGACTTTTGCTCCAGGGTCGATGTTCACAACAAACTCGCCGTCCTCTTCTCCGTTGAGTACGCGCTCGCCGTCAAATTCCAGAATTGCCTGAAGACTGCTCCCGATGTGATATAGGAACGACAGATTGTAGCCAAGTTCATCTCCCTCGTTCTGCTCGCCAGTCTGGTTTACGGGAAATCCGAGCGACAAAAATCCTACAACTTCAAGGTCTCTGTACTTATATCCGAAATCCACAAAAGGCTCAATCTCAAATATGTTGTCGCTCCCGATGCCTTTTCTGTCTTTACCCGTGGGAAGCCCGACTTCGAGTCCTCCGCCCAGAAGAATGCCGTATTCCTCCAGGATGAAAGAGGCGAGCTTAACACCCACTTCAATATTGTTGAAGTTGTTTTCGTTTGAGCCGTCCTTTACGTCAAGGAAAGTGTAGGGGATGTCAGCTTCCACACTTATATTTCTGGTGAATGCGTACTCAAGCTCGACCCTGATTGTGCTCTCGTTAAATCTTGACGGGGCTTCTCCCTCTTCCCCGAGTTCCTCATCTTCAACCTCGCCGTCGACCTTCAGGAAAAAGTAATCGAACCTTATTTTTGTATCTGGGGAGGGCGATTCCGATATCAAAGGGTGCGAGAAGTGAAGACCTTGCGTTAGTTGTTGAGGCTCATCATGGGCGTGCAAATATGTGTCTGTTGTGAGTGTAATGATTGTTGAAAGAAAAAGTAAATTAAATAGTTTTCGCTGTAACCCCTTCATCCTGTAATCTCCTAAGGGAATTAGAAATATTATTTTTATACCAGTTTTTGTTGAAATGAACGGTCAAAAATATTACCTACAGCGTTTCATTCTACTTAGTATCAAAAGGGAAAACAACCTTCCAGTCTTTTTTCATATCCACTACGGTCCAGCCGCTCTCGTTTGCCTCGGTAAGCGCTTGGTCGAGGCGTCCTATGTGCGAGTCCTTATCATAAGCCCACTCTCTTTTGCCGTCCGTGTGATGAATAATAACCATCAAACTTGCTCCATTGCCGGCCGCGGTCCACTCGAGCATTTGAAGGTCGCCGTCTGAATTTCCAAACGCCGCAATAGGCCTCCTTCCGATATGGGAATTTATTCCGATCGGCTTTCCCTCTTTATCATCTATAAAATCTATCTCCGCCTCTCTCATCAAAACGGGCTTTCCATCCTTTATATCAAACTCGGTCTTGATGCTGCTCCCTACTACCTGCTCAGGGGGAATGCCGTAAACCCTCTCTGTCCATGGACGCATAAACTCAATCCCTCCACCTGAAACTATATAAGTCTTAAAACCGTTTGCGCGGAGATAAGTAAGCACTTCCAGCATCGGCTTGTACACAACTTCCGTATAGGGGCGGTTGAATCTTGGATGCTTTGCGCTGGCAAGCCAGTTGGTAACAATCTCCTGAAACTCGGCCTGTGTCATGCCGGAGTGAGTCGAGGCTATAAGCTTCATGAGCCCCTCATAACCACTTTCTGAAAGAGCCTCTTTGTCGCCTTCAAGCACCGCCTTGTAGGGCTGTTCCGTTTTCCATTCGGGATGCTCCGGGGCAAGCTCTTTGATCCTGTCAGCGACAAAAGCGAGCTGGAAATATATGGGTTGCTCCGCCCAGAGCGTACCGTCGTTGTCAAACACAGCAATGCGTTCTTCGGGTTTAACATAGGACCTGCTCTCGGGGTTGGTAACATTTTCTACAAAAGTAACGATTGATTGCTTGGCATCTCCGCCGTTCCACGAAGGTAGTGGGTCCTCCGCGAATGAAATGGCCGGGATTGCCAAACAAATTATCAATATGCAGAAAACTTTTCTCATACCTCAGCTCCTTTAAAAACATGGCTGAAGGACTTTGAGCCCAACAGCCATGAGATTGTTGTTGCTAATTTGGCGATACGCCTATCTTGCTCCAGGCGATTCGTTTAACTTTTCCATTATCTGATCAATTGAGAAGCTGGCCGCTTTTTGTTTCGGTGGAAACTCCTTTAATGTTTCCAGGAATTTCGCTACATAAGCCTGTGCCGGAACCAGCAGGAACGCGTGGTCAAGGTACCAGTCGTAATAGGTGTTGGATGTTACATTCGCGCGCTCATAAGGATCCCGTCTCAGGTTGAAGAGAAGCGGCATGCGGAGAAGTACAAAAGGCTCTGCCCAAACTGCCAGTGTGCCCTGTGCGCGCTGTTCGGCAAAGATTACTTTCCAGTCTTTATAGCGGAGCGCGGTCAGGTCGCCGTCATCAGAGAAGTAGAAAATTTCCTCTCTCGGGCTGATTTCCGTTTCCCCAAGTAGAAGAGGAAGCGAGTTGTATCCGTCTAAGTGAACTTTATATGAGCGGCTGCCTATTTTCTTTCCTTTAAGGAGCTGTTCTTTTATGTCCGGATTACCAGCTATAGCCGCAAAAGTCGGCAGCCAGTCCATGTGGTGCATAATGCCGTTAGATACTGTTCCGGCTGGGATTTTCCCCGGCCATTTGACAGCGGCCGGCACACGCCATCCGCCCTCCCAGTTTGTGTTTTTCTCTCCCCTGAACGGAGTCATCGCCGCATCTGGCCACGAGTTCATGTGAGGGCCGTTGTCGGTGCTGTAAAACACGATTGTACTATCAGCGATGCCAAGCTCGTCAAGCAGCTTTAAGAACTGTCCCACGTGCATGTCGTGCTCAACCATTCCGTCTGCGTATTCGTTCTGCCCCGAGATTCCACGGAGCTCAGATTTTACGTGTGTGCGAAAGTGCATCCTTGTGCCGTTCCACCATACGAAAAACGGCTCGCCCGCTTCATTCGCCTCTTTAATAAACCTTATCGCTTCGGCTACAGACTCATCGTCGACAGTTTCCATTCTTTTTTTGGTAAGCGCGCCCGTGTCTTCAATTTTCCCGTCGGCGTAGCTGTGAATAACTCCTCTCGGGCCGTATTTTTCTTTAAACCCGGGATATTCCTCTTCACTCGGATAGTCAGGAAGCTCTGGCTCCTCTTCCGCGTTTAAGTGATAGAGGTTGCCGTAAAATTCATCAAACCCGTGATTGGTAGGAAGATGAACGTCCTTGTCCCCGAGGTGGTTCTTCCCGAACTGCCCGGTTCTGTAACCGCTTGCCTTGAGCACAGTTGCGATCGTCGGGTCATCTTCCCTCATTCCAAGCTCAGCGCCCGGAAGGCCTACCTTGCTCAAACCTGTTCTTATCACGCTCTGGCCGGTTATAAATGAAGCCCTTCCCGCAGTACAGCTCTGCTCTCCGTAGTAGTCCGTAAAAATCATTCCATCGGCCGCGATGCTGTCTATGTTAGGGGTTTCATAACCCATCAGACCCCTTGAATTGTAGCTCACATTGGTCATTCCAATATCGTCACCCCAAAGGACAAGTATATTGGGCTTGTCTGTCTTGTTCCCGGATTTTTTATCCTGCGCGTCCGCGTTTATAGAAAAAACGCCGGATACGAACAACAGACATAAAATTAAAAATAAGAATCTCTTCATTATCTTAGCCTCCAATTCTTTTTTTACCCTATTAAATAGCTTTTATTCATAATCTTTAACACATCTGAACCCCGAATGCGAGAGACCGGTGTCGGGGCTTGCCTTCTGCCTGAAGGCCACCCTGAAGCCCGAGCAGTAGGAATCGTTGCACAAAAACGAGCCGCCCCTCTGGACTTTCTTTTCTGAAAACGGCTCAGCCGGGTCGTAACTGTCCTCAGGTCCTTTGGGATTTTTAATGCCCTCAGGAGTATTGCTCATTTCGTAGTAATCGTTTCTGTACCAATCGGCTGTCCATTCCCACACGTTTCCCGCTATGTCGTATATGCCGTAGCCGTTTGGAGGAAACGACCTTGCGGGCGAAGTTACCCTGAAGCCGTCCCTGCCAGTATTTGTATAGGGAAACATGCCGTCCCAGGTGTTGGCTTTGGCTCCTCCCAGGTCTACCTGCTCACTGCCCCATGAGTAGGGTTCGTCAATGAGTCCGCCTCTTGCGGCCCATTCCCACTCTGCCTCTGTCGGAAGGCGCTTGCCCGCCCATTTGCAGTACTCCTCGGCGTCAAACCACGACACATGAATTACAGGATGGTTCTCAAGCCCGTCAATCGAGCTTCCTTTGCCAATTGGGTGTTTCCAGTCCGCCCCGGGCACCCATGTCCACCAGTTGTGGTAGTTATTGAGATCGACTTTTTCCCCGGGAGGGTTAAAAACTAGAGAGCCCGGTACCAGAACGCTGTCGTCGGGCTTGACTGTACCCTCGGGGAGCTGTTTTTTAAGCTCCTCCCAGTCGGGTTTTTGCTCAGCTGTAGTGGTGTAGCCTGTCGCTTCTACAAATTCCTCAAAATTAGAGTTTGTAACCTCTGTTTCATCCATCCAGAACGGGTCAAGGATTACACGGTGCCGGGGCAGCTCGTCTTCACGTTTGAGCTCGTCATTTCCGCCCATCTTAAAGTCTGCCTCAGGGACGAGCACCATGCCGTTTGCTTTTTTGATTTCTACTTTGTTTTCCTTTTCCGGCGAGCTGCATGAAGATAAAGATAGAACAATGTACAAAGCTGAGAAAAGTATAAAAATATATTGCGATTTGCAGTTCGCAGAGCCTTTAAGTGATTTGAGAATTTTTTTGCCGCCAATAAGAATATATTACCGCACAATATTATCATATATTCACTCTATTGCTACCTGATAATATCGCACACGTCCCGATCGGAAGTTGCTTTTTTTGGTTTCATAAAAAGGTGTCTACTAAATAAATTTGTCGCCCCACGTACATAAATGACTTATAGAAACAATGTTATTAGCAAAACATCTATATATCAAACTGTATTTGGGTTATAATTTTTTATTGGCGTGTAGGTAACTAAACAACTTAAGGAGGGACAGTTATGCCTAAATCAACTAGTCATGGCTTTATATTGATAATTGCGTTCTTTCTGGCGGCGTTTTTGTATATGAATACGTATGCGTCCGCTAGAGATGTAATATTTAACGATCCCTTTAATGACGGCGTATTGGTTTTCGATCCCCTTCAGCAGGGGGAGTGCCGCTATCTTGAGACCGATGAGGCAAACAAGTGGTGTGTACAGTTCTGTGAATATCTTGACTGTGACGAAACCGATTACTCGGGGCCGGGGCAATACAATAAGCAGATAAGAAAAGCATGCGTCGGTCTGGTCAGAAGGTATGATACACAAACTGGCGTGCCGGGGCCGCCCTGTATTTGTGATGAAGTCTGCAATTACAAGCATAGGAAATGTTTAAACAGGTGCGATCCGGAAGATACTTGCTGCCCGACAAAATGCGGAAACGATTTGGGTCAATGCAAGAAAGAATGCTGTGCGGAAAGGGCCGAAATCGATTATCAGATGTGTCTTGAGGATTGTGGCAACGATCCGGACTGTTTATGTTTAAAAATGGGTTGTTCTTTTGGTCCGGTAACATGCATACCTCCTCCGCTTCCATAGGATCGCAAAGGAGAGTTAAATCGCAAATTGAATAAAAAAAGGGAGCCGACACGCTATGTGCCAAGCTCCCTTTTATAAGTTTGATGTTAATAGTTTTAACGTGATTTGTGTTTTAGTTTGTTTTTCTCGGGTCGTCAGCCGGATCGATATAATTAATATCAAATGGTCCGTCGCCGTTTATTTGAAGGATTGTCTCCTGATCGGTCCAGGCGAAGTGGTTCTCTTTGGCCGGGATGAAAACAAAACTTCCTGCGGGGAATTCTTTGCTCTGCTCCTTGTCCAGTTTGTCTCCCATTCCGGCATAAAGAGTTCCCGAAAGTATACTCACTCGCTCAACCATTGTGTGCCAGTGCGCCGGAATTTGATAGCCTTCAGGCAGCGACAGGCGTATTGTGTAAGGCGCGGCCTCGTGCGGGTCGCCTTCAAGCACTGCCAACTTAGCGCCAGGCGGAAAAGCAGGCGGAACATCTACCCAGGTGATTTCTGCCGGGGTCAGTAAAATCATTTGCGGCTCGCTGGCCGCGGCGTCCATTTCCTTCTCATCATCAGCCTGCGCAACGGTCAAGCCGCTTAGGCTCAGTGTGAGTACAAACAGCAAAACTATCCTGCCAAATAAGTGTTTCATGGTATTCCCTCCATGGAATATTGGTTTGATCTGACAGGACAAGTATATAACAAATGAAATACAAATCATAACAACAGACCACCTTGTTCTGCGTTCTGCGTAAATAAAATTCAGAATTTCAATTAGAAATTTAGCTAGGTGAATAAAATATCTGTGTTAGTCTTGTAATTGGCGGTAGTACCAATAAATCATTCAGGAGGGATAGCTATGACTAAAATCCTT
>Ga0055473_10000062_pt1 | contig 11412 bp, 12 predicted proteins | sample Muzzi_CordA_D2_FD_57679 | JGI IMG/M metagenome (GOLD analysis project Ga0055473, IMG submission 57679) | Wetland microbial communities from San Francisco Bay, California, USA, that impact long-term carbon sequestration - Muzzi_CordA_D2 | ecosystem: Environmental > Aquatic > Marine > Wetlands ... | reverse complement strand
CAGGGCGGGGCGCGGCGCGTCTGGCTGAACCTTTACAAGGGCTCCTTGAGGTTTGCGACGGGCTTCAGCGCCAAGCGGGCTTATCGACTGAATGCGGCGACGGCGAGTATCGGCGTACGCGGCACACTGTTCGATGTGTTCACAGCGCGCGGCTTCACGATCGTGCTGCTGTTGCACGGGCACATGCGCGTATGTGGCGAACGCGGTGCGGGGCAATGCCGAAATCTGCGTCATCCTTGCGACTGGATCGCCGTCGATCCCGCGGGTCGACTGCGCAAGCCGCGCGGACAAAAGGCTCACGAGGCCATTGGCGTCCCGAGCGTTCAGGCCTTCCCCTTCCTGCGTGCAGAAATTCTGCTTGATCCGGACTTGCGCGGCAACAGTCTGCGCTGCCTCAGCGTCGCCGGACCACCGCCGAATACGCCGCAACCGTTCTGGTCCGTGCCGGGCGATCCGTCGCGTCCCGGATTTGGATTCACCGATCCCGCGTCGGCCAACACGCCTGAGAGCGAAGGCAGCTCATCGAGCAGTGGCAGTTCTGGCGGAGGCGGAGGCAGCGGCTCGGCTGGAGGCGGTGAGGGTGAAGGGGAAGGAGAAGGATCGTCCTATTGAGGCCCCACAGGGCTTTTACCGACGACCTCCGCCCTGCTGCTGTTCTCAGAGGATCTGGAACACGTCGTATGCCGCGTGATCAGGCATGCGACGTCCGATTCCGACGGCGACGATGCGATTGAGCCAATCGTAGCGGTCGGATGCCGTCTCGAAGTAGGGCGTGTTGCGCAGATAGTATTCGGACGGCTTCACTTCCTCTCCCGCCGCAATGCGCGCCATGACCTCGGGCGTGCCGTAGCGGACGCCGGTGTAGTGCATATAGATCAGTGCGCCGTTGTCGGTGCGCAGGATGAGGCGGACGTTCGGATTCATCGCCCCATCGGCGCGGAAGATCTTCTGGTCGATGCCGCCAGGCAGGACTTCGCCCTTCAGTTTCGGACCCTCGAAGGCGCCGGCGCCGAGCATGTCGATGTGGCGCGTTCCCAAAGGTACGCTGCCAATGTCATGCAAGGCATCGACGGTCACTGTGACCGTGAACAGGAACTCAGATTTCAATTCGGGCAATGGCTGTTCCTCCATCAAATATTTCTGTCATCGTAGTCTAGCATAGCTTGCTGCGATACGGGATCTGCCGCCGGCGGGATGGTCTGGCGTCCTTGGATGCCATCAGGCATTGTAGGGTGTGATCCGCCTTCGTCGTGGCCGGCTCTTCTCGCGGCTAAGTTGGTCGCGGAGAATAATGGAAATGCGCACCGGAGCGATCGATGAAGCTATTTTTTTCCCGCACCCAACTCGACCATGCACCACAACAGCTGATGGTGTCCGGCCGCATCGTCGCTCCGTTTGAGGTGCCCGAGCGTGCGGAACGCATGGCGGCCGGCCTGAGCCGTCTGGGACTGACCCTCACCGAGCCCGATGACGCGGGCCTTGCCCCGCTCACGACGGTGCATTCAGATCACTATCTCGACTTCCTGTCGGGTGCGCATGGCCGGTTCCAGCAGCTCGCGAACGCCGGGCCGGAGGTGCTGCCAAACGCGCATCCCCATGTCAGCGCAACGCCGGATCTGGCCCCGCGCGAACGTCCACGTCCAACTGGCATTATTGGACAGGCCGGCTGGTATGTCGGCGACATGGCGTGCGCAATTGGCGCGGGAACGTGGCCGGCGATCTATGCGAGCGCGCAAGCGGCGGTGGCCGCCGCCGATGCCGTGCTGGCGGGCGCGCATCAGGCCATGGCGCTCTGCCGACCACCCGGCCATCATGCCTATCACGACCGCGCATCGGGGTTCTGCTTTGTCAACAATGCCGCCGTCGCCGCGCAGCGCCTGCGGGAGAAATACAAGCGCGTCGGCATTCTCGACTTCGACACGCATCATGGTGATGGCACGCAGGCGATCTTTTATCGGCGCTCGGATGTGTTTTACGGTTCGACGCACACCTCGCCACGCAACTACTATCCGCATTTTTTCGGCTATGCGGACGAAGCCGGGTTCGGCGAAGGTGACAAATTCAACCTCAACATTCCGCTCGATGAGGGGACCGACGGTGAGGCTTTTCTCGCCGCCAACCGTCAGCTGATCGTCGCAGCGCTGGCCGCAGAGGTCGATGCGTTAGTGATTTCCGCGGGCTGGGATGCGCATCGAGACGATCCGCTATCACGGCTCAATGTGCCGACGGATGCGTTCTCGCAGCTCGGCCGTCACTACGGCGATATCCCGCTGCCAACTGTGATCGTGCAAGAAGGTGGCTACTCACTGACCGCCATCGAGACGCTGGCGCCGGCGTTCGTCAGCGCATTTCTCAACGCGCGCAAGCCAGCGGATTGACCAGCACAAAGATACCCAAGCGGCGCTGCGCCGCCGGATAAGATGCAAGGAGAGGAAGAGCAAATGAGCCGTCGCTTCGAAAACAAGGTCGCAATCGTCACTGGGGGCGCGCATGGCATCGGAGCCGCGATCGCAAGCCGGCTGGCAGGCGAAGGCGCACGCGTACTGGTGACCGACATCGATGGCGGGGCGGCGCGCGTCCATGCCGACATCATCAAGGATCAGGGCGGTGTCGCTGACGCCATGTCGGTCGACGTCCGGCAGCGAGACCAGGCCGAGGCCGCCGTGGAGCAGACCGTTGCCAACTGGGGTCGGCTCGACATCCAGGTCTCGAACGCGGCCATCTTCGACCGGGCGCCGTTCCTCGAGATGGACGACGACCTGTGGCAACGTGTGATTGCGACCAACCTGACGGGCGCCTTCAACTGCGGCCAACACGCAGCACAGCAGATGGTCAATCAGGGCGATGGCGGACGGATCGTCAATATCGCGTCGAACTCAGGCATCTTTGGCGGCCGCGGACGGGCCGCGTATGGCGCGAGCAAGGCCGGCATCATCAATCTCACGCAAACGATGGCGATCGAACTCGCCGAGCATGGCATCCTGGTCAACGCGGTGGCGCCCGGCGCAACCAAGACACGTGCAACGTCCGGCGACACGCCGCCGCCATCCGTTATGTCCCGCATGCCGATGGCGCGCTATGGCACGCCCGAGGAGATTGCCTCAGTGGCCGCGTTCCTGGCGTCAGACGAATGCTCGTTCACCACCGGGCACGTCTACTGCTCCGATGGCGGCTATACCGTCGCCGGCGTCATGGAAGGATGAGGCACCGCATCGCTCACGTCTCCGCCACGGTCGTACCGCGCGCTTCGAGTTTCGCGAGAGCATCGAGCACGCTCTCGACGTGCGCGTCCTCGCCCGCATCAAGGAACGCCTTGATCGCCCCGACTTCGGCGGCCGTGTCGCCGTTGCGTTCGAAATCGTGCACGATGGCTCTCAGCTCCCAGACGAGGGCTGCGGCCTGCTCCAGGCTCGATCGCGGGATCTCGGACAGGGGATAAGTGGTCGCGTCGTCACGGATCCATTCGTTGGTCAGCGCCTGCGCTGCTTGGGAGACGTCGCGGGCGATATATTTCTGCTTACGCGAGATGTGCTCGTGAATTGCCGGCCACCGCTCAACCATCGCCTGCAGTTGCTGCTCGAGGGCTTGGGCGTCGCGCGCGATGTGCTCGATCGCGGGTACGACGGTTTCACTCTCGCCGATCGCCTTGGCCAGGGCCACTGAATACAGTCGCTGCGTGTCAGGTCTCGGCAATAGCTTGCCACCCTTTGGCGTCTGCTCCAATGGCACGCCCGGTTCGCTCAGGACGTCGAGCAGCGGCGTCAGGCCTTCACGGTCAATCAGGCGGAACACCTCGACATCGCTACGCGCGCTGTCGCTCCACTCGGCGATTTCGAGCGCGCGCTCGGCCTTCGAGAAGAGGCCATGGTTGCGCATACGCTTGCGCGCGTCGACCACCTTCTCCGGCTCGGCCGCGTCACCGTCCTTCTGGCTCTCCTGCCACTTCTCGCGATAGGGCGTGAGGTCGGTCTCGCTGCCGCGCTGCTCATCGCGGCCGAGCCGGCGCAGGTCTCGTGATCGGAGCACCTGAACCAACCGCAGATCCTCGAGAATACCGGCGAGCTGGTTCATCGCCAGTCCGCGCTCGGGCTCGCCGGGACGGCCGACATCGCAACTGTAAACATTGGGGATGACGAAATACGAAATCCCCTTGTGGTGCAGGAAGTGCTGGCGGATCCATTCCCAGTTCGCATTCGGCGCGCGCTTGATCGCGGTGCGGATGGCATCGATGATCTGGCGCTTGAGCGGTCTCGGAACGTTTCGACGCGGCGGCGTCCGCGGCGGGTTGAGGGCGGTCAGCACGAACAGGCCGAGGTCGATGCCCAACGTCGCGAGAAGCGCGATCAGATCGCGACCCGAGATGCCTTCATTGCCGACTGATACGGCGCCATCCGGCGGGCGGGCGCCGCTGACAAGCCGAACGAGGCCCGAGGCATACGCGCCGATGTTCGACCACAGCGACTTGACGGCATTGGCGACACCGGCTGGGCCCTCGGTAAAGACGGCTGGCCTGAGATCGAGCACCGCGGGCGCCGCCGCCTGCCTGGCGGCCTGGCGCAGGCGTTCGGCCAGCGTCGGATCATAGCACGAGAACCCCGCCTGGCCGGGCCTGACAGCAACCGCATTGGCCAGCGCCAGCATCTCGGCGGCGGTCGACTGGCCGAGCTGGTTGGAGCGCGCCGCAATGCTGCGCGCACTGCCGCGAATGGTCTGTGCCTTGGCTTCAAAGCTCTGCTGACGCTGGGCGATTGTTTCGCCTTCAAGATCCGATGCGGCGGCGCGCAGCTTGGCCAGGTCTTCCTTGACCGGCGCGATCCAGGACTTCTCGATGTTGTCACGCAGGCTCGATACCGAGTTGCGCACGCTGAGCCGCGCATTGTAGAGCGGTCCGCGGCCAGAGCCGGACGGCACACCGCAACTGCCGCCGCTCTGTTCCTCGCGCGACATCTGGCCGTTCGACCATTGAACGACACTGTCGAGGTCGATCTTGACCGCTTCGAGCCGCGCGGCGACGATCGCGCCGGCGTCACGCGCGTCCTCCTGCAGGCCGGCAAGGCTTTTCTTGGTCGCCTCCTCGCCGGCGATCAGGCTCCACCAGAAGCCATAGCCGAACCCGATCGACCACAGGGCGAGGAACAGGTAGAGCGGCAGCGTGAGGAGGCGGTCGCGCAGACGGCGTCCGGTGGCAAACGTTTCGCGTAAAGCGAGCCACATCAGGAACGTCAGCGCAACGACGATGGCGACGACGAGGATCTCGTTGGTGACCGACAGGCCGCCGACGATTTCGCGTCCGCGGTTCGCCGCCGCCGACGACACGCCGACGATAAAGTCGTTCATGCCGCTCCAGGTGGCGTAGCCGGAGATTGCCAGCAGCATCAACGATGCGAGGCCGATCAACGCGTTGCGACCGAACAGATAATCGACGACACGCCCCAAACTGGGCCAAAAGCTTTCGGCATCGCTGCGCTGTTCGGTGACGGTCGTGTCGGTGTCGGCCATCGTACTCACTCCCTGCGTCCCGCTCTTCCGGTTAGCCGAAATTGAAGAGCTTGTCGCGCCTTTGGCTGCGAAGCGCGTGCGGCGAGGTCGTGACGTTACGCTTGGGCAACGCTGAGGCATCGCCGCCAGCCACCACAATTCGGGCTATTCCGGCCGCGGAGGGGGTGTTATTGAGGCCGCGGCGCCAAATCATGACAAAACGGGAGAGCGAAATGACAATCACGCGGCATGAGCCTTCGGCGATTTTCAACAAGGTCGTCGAGGCCAACGGGTTCGTGTTCACGTCCGGCATCGTCGCTGACGACACCAGCCAGGACATGAAGGGGCAGACCAAGCAGATTTTAGCCGAGATCGACCGGCTCCTGGGGCTGTGCGGCACCGACAAGTCGAAGGTGGTGTCGGCATCGATCTGGGTGACCGACATCCGTAACCGCGACGCCATGAACGAAGTGTGGATCGAATGGACGGGCGGGCAGAACCTGCCGGCGCGGGCCTGCGTCGAAGCGCGTCTGGCCGCGCCCGTTATGCTGGTCGAAATCGCGGTGGTGGCGGCCAAGTAAATTCCGGGCCGGAACGGTGCGTGGGGCACCCGGCCTCACCACCGGAATCGAGCAGGCTGGGGAACACCAGCTAAGTCAACGGAAAGGCGAGATCAAGCATGAGCGAAGCCCGCGCAATGGCGCCGGGAAGGTCCGAGTTTCGGCACTTCCACTCGATGGCGACCCGATGGATGGACAACGACGTCTACGGGCACGTCAACAACGTCAACTACTACTCGTACTTCGATACCGCCGTGAACCGTTATCTGATCGATCACGCCGGGCTCGATTTCGTCGACGGCACAGAAATCTTCGTTGTCGCCGAGACGAGCTGTCGCTATCACAACTCGTTCTCCTATCCCGAAGATATCGTCGTCGGGGTCGCGATCACGCGTCTCGGCAAATCATCGGTGACGTATGAGCTCGCCCTGTTCGGTGAGGACGACGAGGCCGCCCGCGCACATGGCCACTACGTGCACGTGTGCGTCGAGCGAGCCAGTATGCGGCCGATCCCGATGCCCGACGGGTTCCGCGACGCGCTCGCCAGGCTGGTGCGCTGAACGGCGTCGATCGCGGCTGCGGTCACCAAGTTATTCACCGCGCTCGCGATCGAAGACGTCCTTCATGAATGGCATCGATTTCCATTCCGGGTCGGGCGGTGTGTAATCCTCGCGCGGCACGTAGACCGAGCCTTCCTCGAAGTTGAGGGTCGGAATGTAACGCGGGCAGTTGGTGAAGATGTGCTCGGCCGTGACCCGGATCAGCCGTTTGGCGCCGGGGATGGCGGCGATCGATTCTGGCGTTTCGTCGATCTCGGCTGTGCCATTGACGCGCAGCCGGCTGGCCGCGTTGAAGCGCCGTCCGTCGAAGCAAATGAACAGCAGACCGACGCGCGGGCTTATGTGAATGTTGCCGAGACTGCGGTACATCCGGTTGCCGTCGTAGTCGGGCCAGGCGATCGTATTGGGTCCTGTGACGCGGACGAAGCCGGGATCGCCGCCCTTGAACGAGCAGTCGACGCTTTCGGGAGTCGCCGTTGACAGAAAGAAGAACGCAGAGGTCTCGATGAAGGCGCGATCCTCGTCATTAAATTCGGTCCGTCTTCGGTTCTTGGCGAGTCGGTCGGGAACCTCGCGGCCCTCGTACCGATCCTGAAGTTCGCGCATGCCGTCGTGATAATAGACCATCGCCCTTTTCCTCTGCGTGTTGAGCCCGCTCGTCAGGCACCCATGTTCGGCGAGGTACGTTGGCCCTCCAGAAGCGCCGCGAGCGCTGCAACCTTCGGCGATGATACACCCTTGCGCCAGATCAGCATGGTGCGCAGCAGGTTTTCGCCATGCGGCAGTGTGTTCACGCGAAGCCGCTTCTTTTCGGGAAAGGTCGAGATCACGCTGCGCGGGACCAGGGCGGCGCCCATGCCGGCCAGCACGCAGCCGAGCATGGCATGATACGAGCCCAACTCGATCGTGCGCTCCGGCAGTTCGTCGCGCGCCGCATACCACTGCTCCAACCGTCGCCGGTGCGGGCAGCCGTCCTCGAAGACGATCACGGTTTTCGGCACGGGGCCGGTACCGGAAATCGGCGGCTGTTCCTTCGCCGTGACGATAACGGGCTCCTCATCGAAGGCGACGATCGAATCAAACTTCGCTGTTGCGACGGGCTCTGCCACCAGCGCGGCGTCGACATCGCCCGCCAGCACCGCAGTCGCGAGTTCGATGGGGTTGCCGGTACTGAGTTCGAGCACGACGTCGGGGTAGCGTTTGATGTACTGCGTGATCGGGCCCGGCAGGCGAACGGCGGCCGTGCTTTCCATCGCCCCGAGCCGGAATTGGCCACGCGGTCGCTCGTCATGCAGAGCGGCCTCAGCCTCACTCGCGAGCGCCAGCAGGCGGTCGGCGTAGTCGAGCAGCGTCTGCCCGGCGGGCGTTAACACCAAGCGCTTGCCCTGGCGCGAGAACAGCCGCACACCGAGGTCCTCCTCGAGCTGGCGAATGCGCGTCGTGACGTTGGACTACACGCGATGAAGGCGTTCTGCGGCCCGCGTGACGCCACCCTCGCGCACGACCGCAGAAAAGATGCGCAAATCAGACAGATCCATCCATCTCTCCCTGAGAACGATACGTTCACAATAATTCATTTTTCAGTCGCGCCGACAACCGTTATTCCACCCTCGCATACGGCAACACCAGTCCTGGCCGTGCAAAAACTGATTGGAAAGTTGCATCATCCGGAGAGGATTTTCCCGATGACGCCGAATGAGAAAAATATCGTCAGGGCAACCTGGCAGAAGATTGTCCCGATCGCCGATACGGCAGTCGACCTGTTTTACGACAAGCTCTTTGAGATTGATCCCGAGCTGCGCCCGCTGTTCGAGAACGTCGACATGGGCGCGCAAAAGAAAAAACTTTTGCAGGCGCTCGCAATGACGGTTGCACAGCTCGACGCGCTCGAGGTCCTGGCGCCGCAACTGGCCGAGTTGGGCCGGCGTCACGCAGCCTACGGCGTTCAAAATGAGCACTACGACAGCGTCGGCGCCGCATTGTGGTGGACGCTTGAGCAAGGCCTTGGCGATGACTGGAACACTGAAACGGCGCAGGCCTGGACGGCCGCCTACACGCTTGTTGCCGAAACGATGAAGTCGGCTGCGAACACCGATGGCAATCGTCCGTCGAACGCTCAACGGACCGCGGCGTGATCGCGGTAAAACGAACCAAGCTGAAAGGAATGCAGCCATGCAAAAGGGATATTGGGTCGTCCGCGTTTCGGTGAAGAATGCCGAGACCTATCCGGACTATCTGGCCGCCGCCAAGCCGGCGTTCGAAAAATACGGTGCGCGCTTCATGGTTCGCGGTGGCCGATACCGAGCCATGGAAGGAATCGCGCGAGACCGCAACGTGGTTGTCGAATTTGAGGACTACGACACCGCGCTTGCCTGCTACCAGTCCGCCGAGTACCAGGCTGCGAAAGCGATCCGCGTGGCCAATGCCGATGCTGACTTCCTGATCGTCGAGGGCGCCTAGCATTAGCGCCTGTCCACCACGGTTTGCGCAAAGGAGTGCGACCATGAAGATCAAGACGCGACTGACCGAGCTTCTGGGCATCGAGCATCCGATCATGCTCGCACCGATGGACATCGTGGCCGATGGCCGCCTTGCCGCGACCGTCAGCGCGGCCGGCGGGTTCGGCCTGATCGGCGGCGGCTACGGCGACCGGACCTGGCTAACACGCGAACTCGCAGCCGCTGGCGACGCTCGGGTTGGCGTCGGGTTCATCACCTGGAGCCTCGCCAAGCAGCCGGACCTGCTCGATCTCGCATTGGAGCGCGGACCGCCGGCCGTGATGTTGTCGTTCGGTGATGTCGCGCCATTCGCCATACCCATCAAGCAGGCCGGCGCGTTGATGGTTTGCCAAATCCAAAGCGTGGCGCAGGCCGTCGAGGCGGTCGAGCAAGGCGCCGACATTATCGTGGCGCAAGGCGGCGAGGCGGGTGGCCATGGGGTCTCGCGCGGCACGTTCGCGCTCGTGCCTGCAGTTTGCGATGCGGTCGGATCGGTCCCGGTGGTCGCCGCCGGCGGCGTCGCGGACGGACGCAGCCTGGCCGCGGCGTTGATGCTGGGTGCCGATGGCGTTCTTGCCGGTACGCGCTTTTACGCAACCCACGAGGCGGCCGCGGTGATCAGCGCCAAGGAGCGTATCGTTGCGGCCAAGGGCGATGACACGATCCGCAGCATCCTCTTTGACATCGCACGCAAGAACGTCTGGCCGGCGCCCTATACCGGCCGGGTTTTGATGAACGCATTCGCGGAAAGGTGGCGCGAGCGCGAAGCGGAATTGATGCAGCGGCCCGACGAGGTTCGTCGCTATGAAGAGGCGCGCGCCGCCGACGACTTCGAAACCGCCGCAGTCATCGCGGGCGAGGCGGTGGACATGGTCTGCGATATCCCGTCGGCAGGCGAGGTCGTCGAACGCATGGCGCGACAAGCGAGCGTGCTGCTCGATGGCGCCACCAATCGTTACAAGACCGGCTAGAGTCCCGACAGCACCTAGCTGCCGGCGACTAGGGTTTGAGCGGCATGGTCAGCAGGACCCAGTTTTCGCCGTCGTTGACCCAGTCCTCCTTGACCATGGGTCGCGTGGCCACCTCGGCGTAGCCGGCGCGCTGGTAGAGCCGCCGGGCGCCGGAGTTGGCATCCGAGACGATAATGCTCATGCCGGGATGTCCGGCCGCCGCGGCCGTCGTCTCGGCGAGGTCCAGCAGTTTGCTGCCCAAGCCCTTTCCGCGGTGCTCAGGGACAACGGCCAGGACGTTGACGTACCAGCTTCCGGGCGCAAGGTTTTCGAGTTCCTGCAGGGGGCGGAACATAGCCGGCATGTCGTCCGGGATGGGTTCGACCTTATCGGGGATCGCATAGCCCACAAGGCAGCCGACGGCGATGCCGGCGCTCTCGATCATCGCCGCATTGCGATAGGAGAACGCGCCGGTCTCGCGAGCGGCGCGCGCGCGTCCAACCGCCCAGCCGTCCTGGTCCGGCGTTGCCATCTTCGACCAGAGATAAAGTGGCAAGCCCTCGCCGGCGTAGTTCACCAACTCGGCAAGCAGCACCGCGTCTTCCGATTGGCCGGCCCTGAACGGGGCTGTGAGTTGCATGTGTCGTTCTCCATTAGGCGGTGCGCGAAGCGGCTCTATGGCCGTGTCACGCGCATCTGGCTGTTCCCCGCGGAACGTCTCGCGGCGCGAGATGCGTCCGAAGCCATCTTCGGCGTGGCCGGAAGGTGCGTGACTTCAGCTGTCCTTCAATACGCTGCGCCGCTTCACGGCGCTGACGAACTTGTTGAGCGTTCGGGAATATTCACCGTGCGGAATCATCGCCTCGATCAGGTGCCAGTTGTCGGCGTCGTCGACGGCGGTTATGAGGGCGTCCCACAATGCGGCCCGCGTCGTCACGCGACGACCGACGCCACCCATGCCGGCCGCCATGTCGGCGTAGCGCCAATCGTCGAGATCGTTGTAGCCGGTGTCGGGTTGGAACACTTTTAACATTCCCCAAGCGGTATTGTTGAACATCAAGACGATCGGCTTGAGTCCCAGACGCCGGGCGTTGCCCAGCTCCCAGCCCGTCATCTGGAAGGCGCCATCGCCGACGAGGACCAGCGGGCGCCATCCCGAGGCCGCCTCAAGACCGAGCCCCATCGGAATGCCCGGTCCCATTGTGGCGTAATAGGCCGGCGCGACGAGCTCCGTCTGGGCGATGTCCATCGCGGTGAAGAGGCAGTCACCGATGTCGGATGCGATCGGCATGCGGCCCTTTTCAGCGAACAGATCGTTGATCGCGCGCGCAATGTCATCCGGCAGGATCGGAGCATCGTCACGTTG
>Ga0055473_10000061_pt1 | contig 11517 bp, 7 predicted proteins | sample Muzzi_CordA_D2_FD_57679 | JGI IMG/M metagenome (GOLD analysis project Ga0055473, IMG submission 57679) | Wetland microbial communities from San Francisco Bay, California, USA, that impact long-term carbon sequestration - Muzzi_CordA_D2 | ecosystem: Environmental > Aquatic > Marine > Wetlands ... | reverse complement strand
GGGCATGACGGCCAAGATCACGCTGAAGCCCAGGGCCGGCCAGGCCGGGACGGGCGGGATCTCGCTCCCGGCGCGGGCGGTGCTCACCGACGAGACCGGCGAGGCCTTCGTCTGGGTGGTCGACCCCGCCACCATGAAGGTCGAACGCAGCCCGGTGGTCGTGGGCGAGCTCGAGGGCGAATCCATCGTCGTCCGCAGCGGCCTGACCGACGGTCAGCAGGTCGCCGTCTCCGGCGTGCACGAGCTGTCCGAAGGGGCGGAAGTCCGCCGCTTCGGCGAGTAGACGGGGCGGCCCGCCGTGAATCTCGCCGAGTTCTCCCTCAAGAACCGCGTCGTCACGCTGACGCTGACCGTGGCCATGCTGGGCGCCGGCATCCAGGCCTACCAGGGCCTGAGTCGCCTGGAGGACCCGGAGTTCACCATCAAGGACGCTCTCGTCGTCACCCCCTACCCGGGCGCATCGGCGACCGAGGTCGAGCAGGAGGTGACCGACACCATCGAGATCGCCGCCCAGAGCCTGGGGCAGCTGAGGCAACTGGAGTCCAAGTCCGACCGGGGCCTCTCGACGGTCACGGTCAGCATCAAGAAGAAGTACGACCGCAGCAGTCTGCCCCAGGTGTGGGACGAGCTGCGGCGCAAGATCGGCGACGCCCAGGCCGAGCTGCCGCCCGGCGCGGGCCCATCGCTGGTCGTCGACGACTACGGCGACGTCTTCGGCGTGTTCGTCGCCATCTACGGCGACGAGTACAGCTACGCCGAGCTGAAGACCTTCGTCGACCTGCTGCGCCGCGAGCTGCTGCTGGTGAAGGACGTCGCCAAGATCGAGACCTACGGCGAGCGCGTCGAGGCGATCTACGTCGAGCTGGACCGCGACCGCATGTCGCAGCTCGGCATTCCCACGACCACCATCGTGAACGAGCTGCAGCAGAAGAACCTCGCCACCGACGGCGGCCGGGTGAAGGTCGGACCGGAGTTCATCACCATCGTTCCCACCGGCCTCATCGACTCCGTCGAAGGCTTCGAATCCCTGCTGATCAGCTCGGGAGGCGAGAAGCAGGTCTACCTGCGCGACGTGGCCACGGTGCGGCGGGGCTACGTCGAGCCGCCGAAGAACCTGATCCGCTACGACGGGCGGACCGCCATCGGCCTGGGCATCTCGACGGTGTCCGGCGGCAATGTCGTGGTGATGGGGGAGGCCCTGCAGCAGCGCTTCGAGGAGCTCGCTCCGCAGATCCCGTTGGGCGTCCAGGCGGGGATGGTGTCGGTCCAGTCCGACGCGGTGACCACGGCCATCAGCGGCTTCGTCATCAGCCTGGTGGAGGCCGTTGCGATCGTGGTCGCGGTGCTGCTGCTCTTCATGGGCCTGCGCAGCGGCCTGCTGATCGGCTTCATCCTCGTCCTGACCATCTGCGGAACCTTCATCTTCATGAGCCCGATGGGCGTGGCCCTCGAACGCATCTCCCTGGGCGCGCTCATCATCGCACTGGGCATGTTGGTGGACAACGCCATCGTCGTGGTGGACGGGGTGTTGATCCGCCTCCAGAAGGGTGAGGACGCGTCCGAGGCGGCGATCGCCGTGGTGCAGCAGTCCGCGATCCCGCTGCTCGGCGCCACCATCATCGCGATCCTGGCCTTCGCCGCCATCGGCACCTCCGACGACTCCACCGGTGAGTTCTGTCGCTCGCTGTACCAGGTGGTGCTGCTGTCCCTGGGCCTCAGCTGGGTCACCGCCGTGACCGTGACGCCGGTTCTGTGCGTGATGTTCCTGCGGGCGCCGAAGTCGGCGGGCGGCGACGGCGACCCCTACGGCGGGGCGCTCTACCAGTCGTACAAGCGGCTGCTGTCAGCCGCCATCCGCTTCCGCTACGCCACCATGGCGGGCGTCGCGGCTCTCTTCGCCATCGCCCTGTACGGCTTCGGCTACGTCGATCAGTCCTTCTTCCCGCCGTCGACGCGACCGCAGTTCATGGTCGACTTCTGGCTGCCCCAGGGCACCCACATCGACGACACCACCCGCGCCGCCGCCTCCGTCGAGGAGTACCTGCTCGGCCAGGACGGGGTCACCCATGTGACCTCCCTGGTGGGCCAGGGCGGCCTGCGCTTTCTCTTGACCTACACGCCCGAGAAGCTGAACTCCGCCTACGCCCAGTTCCTCGTGGACGTCGACGACTCCAGCGTGATCGACGCGCTGGGCCCCGTCATCGAAGCCGACCTGGCGGAGCAGTACCCCGACGCCCTCGCCTACGTCTCGAAGTTCGAGCTCGGCCCCGGCGCCAACGGCAAGATCCGCGCGCGCTTCAGCGGCCCGGATGCCGGGGTGCTGCGCGATCTCGCCCGCCAGACCACGGCCATCATGCACGCCGACGGCCACGCCAAGGGCATCCGCACCGACTGGCGCCAGCGGGTGAAGGTCGTCGAGGCCGTGCTCTCCGAAGAGCAGGCCAACCTGAACGGCATCACGCGCACCGACGTGGCGCGCACGATCCAGGAGGGCTTCCAGGGGGTCCAGGTCGGCGTCTACCGCGAGGCGGACCTGCTGCTGCCCATCGTGCTGCGGGCTCAGGAGGACCAACGGGGCGACGTCGCCAGCCTGCGCCACCTGCAGATCTGGAGCCCGGCGGCGCAGGCGATGATTCCCCTGCGGCAGGTGGTCGCGGGATTCGAGACCCGCTTCGAGGACGAGATCATCATGCGCCGGGACCGCAAGCGCACGATCACGGTCTTCTGTGACCCGACATCCGGCCCCGCCAGCGTGCTGTTCGCGCGGCTGCGGCCGCAGATCGAGGCCATCGCGCTGCCGACCGACTACCAGCTCGCGTGGGGCGGCGAGTACGAAGACTCGAACGACGCCCGGGGCCCGCTGATGGCGAGCCTACCGGCCTTCGTGGGCGTGATGCTGCTCGTGACCATCGCGCTGTTCAACTCGCTGCGGCAGCCCGCGATCATCTGGCTGTGCGTGCCGCTGGCGATCATCGGCGTCACCGTCGGCCTGCTTCTGACCCATCAGCCGTTCGGCTTCATGGCACTGCTCGGATTCCTGAGCCTGATGGGCATGCTGATCAAGAACGCCGTGGTGCTGATCGACGAGATCAACCTGCAGCGCTCCGGAGGCAAGGAGCTGCTGCCCGCGATCCTCGACTCCGGAGCGAGCCGCCTGCGGCCCGTCGCCATGGCGGCCTCGACGACGGCGCTGGGCATGCTGCCGCTGCTGGCCGACGCCTTCTTCGTTTCCATGGCCGTGACCATCATCTTCGGCCTGCTGTTCGCGACGCTGCTCACCATGGTCGTCGTGCCGGTGCTGTTCGCGATCTTCTACAAGGCGCCGAACCCGACCTAGGCACGAGCGGGTCCACGCTGCGAGCCCCCAGACGAAGACCCCGCGCGAGATCGTGCAGCTCCGCTCCCGTTGCGTCCGGGGGATCCCCGATCCGCCGCAGGCGCCGGTAATCTCTCGCAGTGCGGAGTTCCGAACCCCCACCGAGGCCTCTCGGAGCGCGGCGTCCCGCGCCACCGGAAGCGGCACGGCGCCGGAGGCGGGCGGCGTCCCCCGGACGCGAAGGGTGAGGGCCGCAGAAGTCCCGAGCCCGCATCGCCGACGCCACGCACGCGGAGGCGCGCCCCCCGCGCGGGCGCGAGGCGAGCGCCGCACGAGGCCCCGAATCGAATCGACGTGGCCACGCAGCAACGCTCAGCGGACGCCGGCGTGCTCCAGCAAGATGCGCCGGACCTCCTCGATGGTGTCCGGGTGGTCCTGGGCCGAGTGCCCGGAGTGCACCACCAGCTCCGACTCGACGCCGTCGATGTGGGCGCTCTGGTACTCGACCACGCCGTCGTTGCCCGTCTCGACCGGCCCGTCGCCCCGCACCGCGATGATCGAGTGGGCCGCGATGGCGGGCGCCACAGGGATCGACGCCAGGCCCTGCACGAAGGGATTGCCGGGGGTCATGTTGTCGACGCTGCTCGGCAGCCGCCCCGTGCCGGGCATCCGCATGGCCTGCCGCCCGGCACCGAGCAGGTCGACGCCCGCCCGGCCCAGGCGCGACGGCAGCTTCGCGAAGCGGGCGACCCAGTGGGCGATGCGGTTGCCGGCGATGAAGCTGCCGCGCTGCGGGGTGCAGATGAAGACGACGCGGCGCAGGAACGGCAGCGGCTGGACGAAGAGCGCCTCCCGGAGGAGCTCGCGGGTCTCGTCGCGCACGTCGAGCTCGTCGAAAGAAACACGACTCACGGCGGTCCAGAGCCTGTCGCCGCTGTCGATGGCCATCAGCTTGGTCAGCAGGCCGCCCTGGCTGTGGCCGATGATCACCATCTCGCGCAGCGCCGGGTCGCGGCCCTCCGGGTCGAAGCGCGCGACTGCGTCGCGCAGCGCCTGGCGCAGCAGCATCGCCGAGTAGGCGATCGGATTGCCCGTGTCGTAGGAGAAGAACCAGAACTGGTAACGCTGGTTGATGCGCGGATCGTTGCCGAGGTCGTTCAGCAGGTTGGCCCAGCGCGCCACGCTCGACGCCGTGCCGTGCACGAGCACTACCGGAATCCGCCCGGGTCGATAGGGCGCCAGACCGACGAGCCGGGTTTCCTCGCGAGTCAGGTCGCCGAGCAGGAAGCCGCGGAGCTCGGTCTCCCAGACCGGGGATTCGGCCAGCATGTAGGCGAGATAGGCCGTCGTCTCGAGCTCGAGGGGGACCGAGCGCCCCCCGACCTCGACTTGCCGTTCCTGAAAGCCGACGCGCAGCTCGAGACTCGCCTCGACGCGGCCCGAGGCCAGCTGCTCGCGGGGCCGCTCGACGCGAAGGAAGGCGTTGAGAAAGACCTTGGCGTTCGGTGCCACGAACTCCGGCGCGCCGTCGTCGTCGACCCGCCTCCTCGCGTCGGCGGCGAGCGGCGCCCCCACGCCCGGAAATCGGTAGCGGTTGCGCAGCCCGCGCACAGCGAAGTCCGCCACCGCCACGAAGCGCTCGAGGCGGCGATTCGCCCACGTCAGGCGGTCGCGGTCGAAGGCGACGTTCAGCCAGCCGAAGGGCAGCTCGTAGAGCGCGGCCTGCAGCACCACCTCGTCGCCGTCCTCCGAGGCAAACCCCCCGGTGATGCCGCGGTTGTAGAGGTCGCAGGCGAGGCGGAAGCGGGGATCGAAGGGGTCGGGGGCGTCGCTCGCCTCGTCGGGGAACAGGAAGGCGTAGGCGTAGAGCGCCGCCGCGCGCTGGTAGGAGCGCCGTCCCGTCCGCTCGGCCCGCGCGAAGGCGGCCTCGGCGAGGGCGAAGAAACCAGCCGAGCTGTTCTCGGAGACGGTGACCGCGTGCAGACGGGCCAACGCGTCGTCTGGGTCGGACTGCAACGCTTCGTAGAGGTTCCGGCGCTGGAACTCGATTCTCGTGGCGTTGCTGAGCTTTCCGGTGGAGAGAATGCTGCTGGTGAGCTGGCGCTGGACCGTACGGGGATCTTCCCACTTCACACCGACGGGTGTTGTACAGCCGGCCGTGGCGAACGCCAGCGCGAAGAGCAGCGCGAAGACACTCCGACGGCCGGTCCGAGCGCTTTGGCGTTGCATCCGATGCCGCTGTCGCGAGGTCGTCATGGAAGCTCCTGAGGTCGAACACGCCCGGCCGAAGGTACTGCCTGCACCATCGCCGCTCCAGCGGAGTGCAGAGGGTCTCCTTCCGCCGCATCGTCCGGTGCGACACCGCGATCCACCGACCGGAGACGAAGCGAGCCAATCCTCTCGGTCCGAGCGTCTGTACAAGGCAACGGATTTGATGTACTTCCTTGCCCCGTTGGAACGCGGTCACGGCGAACGGAGAGCACAGATGGCGACGAGCCTGGGACCGTTGGAGCTCGGTCGGCACGAACGCCGGAACCGCGACATCCGTCAGCGGATCGCCGCTGCCCACGACATCGATTTCCTCACCGAATCCATTGTGAGCGTGTTCGGCGGAATCATCCTCGACCGGCTGAGCCTGCCTGGCAACCCACTCGAAGCACGTCTGGCGAAAGCGCCCGATCCTCTCGGCGCAGCGATCGACCGGACCCATACCTAGAGGCAAGACACCATGAAGGCCGCCGTTCTCGAGACCGCAGGAGAACCGATCCGCATTTGCGACGACATCGAAATCCGGGATCCCGGTCCCGGGCAGGTGCGGGTCAAGGTCGCGCACTGCGGGGTGTGCCACTCCGACCTCACCCTCGCGGACGGCGCGTTCCCCAGCCCGGTTCCCATCATCCTCGGCCACGAGGCGGCCGGGGTCGTCGACGCCGTCGGCCCCAACGTGACCGGCCTCGCCGTCGGCGATCACGTCGTGCTGACGGCCTGCCCGCCCTGCGGTACCTGCTACTGGTGCGTGCGCGGCGAACACGCACTGTGCGTCGACACTCTCGGCATCCAGACCAACACCTTTTCCGACGGCACGACCGGCCTGTCGCGGCGTGGCGAGACCGTGTACCGCGGCGTCAACGTGGCGGGCTTCGCGGAGTACACCGTGACCCAGGCCAACGGAGCCGTGAAGATTCCGGCCGATGTGCCCCTCGACGTCGCCTGTGTGATCGGCTGCGCGGTGCAGACCGGAGTGGGCGCGGTGCTCAACACTGCGAAGGTGGAGGAAGGAGCGACGGTGCTGGTGATGGGCCTCGGCGGCATCGGGCTCTCCACCGTTCAGGGCGCGCAGATCGCGGGCGCCACGCGGATCATCGTCTCGGATCCGGTACCCGAGCGGCGCGAGGCGGCCAAGGCCTTCGGCGCCAGCGACCTGCTCGATCCCGGCAGCGAAGACGTCGCCGCGCGGGCCCGCGAGCTCACTGACGGGATTGGCGTCGACTACGCCTTCGAGACCGCCGGGCACGCCAGCCTCGCGGAGATCGGGCTCGCAGCCGCGCGCAGCGGCGGGACCGTCGTCTGCGTTGGCGCCGCGCCCATCGACCAGGGAATCAGCGTCGCGCCGGCCGTATTGTTCACGATCACCGAGAAGAAGCTGATCGGCTGCGTGCTGGGCAGCGTGAACTCGCTGCGCGAGATCCCCCGCCTGATCTCGCTGTGGCAGACGGGCCGCCTCGACCTCGAGCGCATGATCACCGCGCGCCGCCCCCTGGCCGAGATCAACGAAGCAATGCAGGACCTGCGCGCGACCCGCGGAATCCGCACGGTCCTCTCGATGTGAACCGCAGCTCCACGAAGCATTCCGCGAGGATGCCAGCCATGACCAGTCCCGAGCTCGAGATCGTGGTCCAGCTCCTGCGGAGCAACAACCCGATCCAGGGAGACGACATCCCCAGCATGCGGGCCTCCCTCGACGCCGCCGTCGGCGCCCTCCCGCCGCCGGCGGATGTCGAGCTCGAGTCCGTCGACGCGGGCGGAGTCCCCGCCGAGTGGACGACGGCACCGGGTGCCGATCCCACGCGCGCCATCGTCTACCTCCACGGCGGCGGCTACACCATCGGCTCGATCCAAAGCCACCGTCCGCTGGTGGCGAAGCTCTCGCGGGCCACGGGCGCGCGGGTTCTGAATGTCGACTACCGCCTCGGCCCGGAGCACCCCTTCCCCGCAGCCGTCGAGGACGCGGTGGCGGCCTACCGCTTCGTGCTGGCGAGCGGCGGCGTGCCGGCGCGGACGGCGATCGCCGGCGACTCCGCGGGCGGCGGTCTCACGGCCGCGTGCCTGGTGGCCCTGCGGGATGCGGGTGCGCCGTTGCCTGCGGCTGCTGTCTGCATCTCGCCCTGGCTCGACCTCTCGTTCGGAGGCGACAGCATCCGCTCCAAGGTCGACGTCGACCCTCTCGTCGACCGCACCTCGTTGCAGCGGATGGCCGATGCCTACCTGGGGGGCTCCGATCCACGAGCACCCACGGCCTCGCCGCTCTTCGCCGACCTCACGGGATTGCCGCCGCTGCTCGTCCACGTGGGCAGCCGGGAGATCTTGCTCGACGACTCCACACGCTTCGCCAAACGGGCGCGAAGCGCGGGCGTCGACGTCGAGCTCGAGGTCTGGGAGGGCATGATCCACGTCTGGCACAGCTTCGCCGACCTGCTGCCGGAGGGCCGCGAGGCGATCGAGCGCATCGGCGACTACCTGAGTGAGAGGCTTCGCTGAATCCGCTGCAAGATCCGCGGGCCTGGAGGAGCACAGCATGCAAGTGCTTGCCGAAACCGATTGCGGCCGGGTCGCCGGACGCCAGCAGAACGGCGTCCAGATCTTCCGCGGAATCCCGTACGCCCGGCCCCCGTTGGGCCCGCTTCGCTTCGCGGCGCCGGTGCCCGCGAAGCCCTGGTCGGGTGTCCGCGAGGCCTTCGAGTTCGGACCGAGCGCACCGCAGAACCCGGTGATGCTGCCACTGCCCGGCCTCGAGGTCGGCCCGACCCACGAGGACTGCCTCTCGCTCAACGTCTACACCCCGGCCGCAGACGGAGCCTCCCGGCCGGTCCTGGTGTGGATCCACGGAGGCGGCTTCGTCATCGGCTCCGGCTCCCAGTCCATCTACGACGGTGTCCCGCTGGCCCGCCGCGGCGACGTCGTCGTCGTCACGATCAACTACCGCCTCGGGGCGCTGGGCTTCCTCTACCTGAACGAGCTCTGCCCCGAGCGGCCGGAGCTCGCCGCCAACCCGGGGCTTCGCGATCAGGTGGCGGCCCTCGAGTGGGTGCAGCGCAACATCGGCGCATTCGGAGGCGATCCCTCGAACGTCACCCTCTTCGGGGAATCCGCGGGCGGCATGAGCGTGGCCACACTGCTCGGTACACCCGCTGCACGTGGCCTGTTCGCTCGGGCGATCACCCAGAGCGGCGCCGCGCACAACGTGCACGACCCCGGCTCCGCCTCGCGGGTCGCCGAACACTTCCTGAGCCAGCTCGCGACTTCCCCGTCCGACGCCTTCACGGCGCTGCGCAACGCCTCGACTGCGAGACTCTGCGCCGCGCAGCAGAAGACCATGCAGCAGCTGGGAACGACGCTGGGGCTGCTGCCCTTCCAGCCCGTCGTCGACGGCGAGCTCCTGCCGCAAGCGCCGCTCGCTGCCATCCAGGCGGGGGCGGCGACCGACGTCTCGCTGCTGACCGGCACCACGCGCGACGAGTGGAAGCTGTTCCGACTGCTGGACACGAGCCTGCGAGACCTCGACGAGGCGCGTCTGCGCGAGCGCGTCGCGCGACTCGTCCCGAGCGAGCGCGTGGAGCCGCTGCTTGCGGCATACGGCGACCTGGAAGCCCGACCGCCTGACAGCCGACATGCAGAGGTCCTCTTCGCCTTCGAGACCGACCGGATCTTCCGGATCCCCGCACTTCGCATGGCCGAGGCCCAGGCGAAGCACGCTGCCCGCACCTTCGTGTACCAGTTCAACTGGGCCTCGCCGGCGCTGGGCGGTCTGCTCGGCGCCTGCCACGCCGTGGACCTTCCCTTCGTCTTCGGCGTGCTCGACGTCGAAGGCGCGAAGCTGTTCGCGGGTGCCGATGCGGAGTCGCAGCGGCTCTCCGGGCGGGTCATGGATGCCTGGCTGGCCTTCGCCCGGGACGGCGACCCGAGCCACGCGGATCTTTGCGGCGGCCCCTGGGAAGCCTTCGATGCCACACGGCGGGCGATCTTGCTGTTCGACCGCAACTGCGAGCTCGCATTCGCACCCGGCGAAGCGCGCCGCGTCGCGTGGGAGGGTCTTCTGTGAGCCGCTGCAGCGAGGCGGCAGGCCCCCAGCGCTGCGACTTTTGATACAGTCCGGCTTCGGTTTCCGATCCTTCCCCGACGACGAGGAGTTCCCGCCATGCCTCCGCTCAAGCTCGGCCTTCAACTCGGTTACTGGCAGGCGCAGCCCCCGGAAGATCCCGTCGGCCTGGCCCAGGAGGCGGAGCGCCTCGGCTACGACTCCGTGTGGACGGCCGAGGCCTGGGGATCGGACGCCTTCACACCGCTGGCGTGGATTGGAGCCCACACCCAGAAGATCCGCCTGGGCACGTCAGTGGTTCAGCTCTCGGCGCGCACCCCCACGGCCACGGCCATGGCAGCGCTCACGCTCGACCACCTATCGCATGGCCGCCTGACGCTCGGTCTGGGAGTCTCGGGGCCGCAGGTCGTCGAAGGCTGGTACGGCCAGCCGTTCTCGAAGCCCCTGGCCCGCACCCGCGAGTACGTCGACATCATCCGCCAGGTCCTGCGCCGCGAAGCACCGGTACGCAGCGACGGGCCGCACTATCCCCTGCCCTACACCGGCGAGGGCTCCTGGGGCCTTGGAAAGCCGCTGCGTTCGATCACGCACCCGCTGCGCGCGGACATCCCGATCTTCCTCGGAGCCGAAGGCCCGAAGAACGTGGCCCTCGCGGCCGAGATCGCCGACGGCTGGCTGCCGCTCTACTACTCCCCCTACCGCCCGGAGGTCTATGCCGACTCGTTGGCGGGCGCAAAGGCCGACTTCGAGATCGCACAGATGGTGATTTTCAACGTCGCCGACGATGTCGCGACGGGGCTGATGCCGGTGAAGGCGATGCTCGGCTTCTACATCGGAGGCATGGGGGCGAAGAAGCGCAACTTCCACATGGAGCTGATGAGCCGCATGGGCTTCGAGGCCGAGGCCCACAAGATCCAGGATCTGTTCCTCGAAGGGAAGCGGGCCGAAGCCATCGCCGCGGTGCCCGACCAGTTCGCCGATGAGGTCTCCCTGGTCGGGTCTCTCGACCGCATCCGGGATCGGCTGGCGGCGTGGCGCGAGACGCCGGTCACCACGCTGCTCGTCGCAACCCACGACAAGGCCCAGCTCCAGACATTCGCCGAACTGGTGCTGGGTTGACGGAGCCGTGACGCCGGGCGCCCTGCCGGTCCGCGACGAAGCCATCGCGACGGCGCGCGTGGCGCTGCTCACCAACTTCATCGCGCCGTACCGGACGCCGCTGTTCCGCCGCCTCGCCCAGCGGCTCGGGACGTTGCGCATCTTCATCTCGACGCCCATGGAGCCCAACCGTTCCTGGGGCCCCGACTGGGGTGGGCTCGACGTGGCGCTGCTCCCGACCTTCACGCTGCGGCGCACGGCGACCCATCCACACGCGTTCGCGGAGCCGCTCTTCGTTCACCTGCCCTACACGGCCTTCTTCGCGCTGTGGCGATTCCGCCCGGACGTGGTCGTCGCCGGACAGCTCGGCCTGGCGTCCGCGCTGACGGCGCTCTACTGCCGCGTTCGGCGAAGCGCCGGATTCGTGCTGTGGCTGACCCTCTCCGAGGTGAGCGAGGCCGGGCGAGGGGGCATCCGCAGGCGGCTGCGCCGCTGGCTGTTGGCGCGGGCCGACGCCGTGATGGTCAACGGCGAGAGCGGCGCCCGCTACGTTCGGTCGTTCGGAGTCCCCGCGGCGAAGATCTTTCGCGTCTACCAGGCCATCGACGTGGAGCGCTTCGCGGCGGTGGCAGATCGCGAGCCCGAGGCGGCACGCGACCTGCTGTTCGTAGGCTCGGGCGAGCCCCGCAAAGGCCTGCGCGGCTTCCTCGGACAGCTCGGCCGTTGGGCTGCCGCGCATCCGGAAGAACGCCTGGCGCTGAGCGTCGCGGGCACCGACGCGACCTGC
>Ga0055473_10000059_pt1 | contig 11630 bp, 9 predicted proteins | sample Muzzi_CordA_D2_FD_57679 | JGI IMG/M metagenome (GOLD analysis project Ga0055473, IMG submission 57679) | Wetland microbial communities from San Francisco Bay, California, USA, that impact long-term carbon sequestration - Muzzi_CordA_D2 | ecosystem: Environmental > Aquatic > Marine > Wetlands ... | reverse complement strand
CGAGCTCGACGCGCCGGCCAGACCGGCGCGTACTCTCGGGGAACGCGGAGCCGCCGCCCGCTCCTGGCAGGCATGGCTCGACGGCTTCGCCGCCCATCCGCCGCGGTCGCTGGCCGGTCCGCGGCGGCGCGTGGCCCAGAGGCTCAGCTGGGACGTGCGGACGCTCAGCGAAGGCGACACCAAACGGGTGGTGGAAGAGGCGGGCCGGCGCGCGGGCTTCCTGACCCCGATGTTGTACTACCTGGCGTTGGCGATCCGTGCCCACCACGCGGTGGCTCGCGCGCGCGGCATCGACCCGGGCAGCTACGTGGTGCCCCTTCCCGTCAACGTGCGGCCCCGGGGCTCCGAAGGCGCAATCTTCCGAACCCACGTGTCGCTGATCTGGTTCCAGGTGCTGCCGCAGGAGATCGACGACCTCGACGCCCTGCTGGCGACCCTGAAGGCACAGCGGCTCGCCGCGATCAAGGCGCGTCAGGTCGAGAACGGCATCGACGCGATGGGGTTTGCCCGGTTCGCGCCGACCCGCCTGTACACCACCATGGCGCGGAGGGCCTTCTCGGGGGAGCTCTGCTCCTTCTTCTTCGCCTTCACCGGGGAGTTCCTCGCTGGACTCGAGCGGTTCCTGGGAGCCGAGATCCACAATGCCTTCCATGTCGCCCCGGTGCCGCCATCCCCTGGCAGCTGCGTGGCCATGAGCATCCGGAGCGGACGACTCAACGTGACCCACGCAAGACAGCACGGAACCTTCTCGGAGGCCGAGCAGAACCTGTTCTTCGACAGCCTGCGCGCGGACCTGGGAGGCGGCGACCCGGTGTGAAGCCTGAGCGGTTCGATGTCGCCGTGACCGGCGGCGGGGCGGCGGGAATCGCAGCGGCCGTCGCCGCCGCGGCCTGTGGCGCGCACACCGTGCTGTTCGAACGCGCCGCGACACTGGGCGGCAACATCTCCCAGGCCCTGGTGCACACGTTCTGTGGCCTCTACCTGCCGGCGGAATCGGGTGATGCCGTCCCGGCGAACGCGGGCTTCCCGCAGCGCTTCGCCGACGCCCTGCAAGCCGCTGGAGCCGCGGGTCGTCCGGAACGCGTCGGGCGTGTCTGGGTGCTGCCGACGGACCCCGCGCGCGTGGCTCGGACGGCCGTTCGGCTGTGTGAGTCGACAGCGGGAATCGAGCTACGGCTCGAAAGCGAGCTGATCGCGGCCGAGCTCCCGTCGGCGCGGGAGGAGCCCCAGCGATTGCGCGTTCGCAGCCGCAGCGCGGGCGAGTCCGACATCGAAGCGGCGGTGGTGGTCGACACCAGCGGCGACGGAACGGCCGCAGCGCTCGGCGGAGCCGCGACCGAAATGGCCGAGCCGGGCGACCTGCAGCTTCCCTCCTACATCTTTCGCCTCGCCGACGTCGACACGGCGGCGCTCCACGAGCTTCAGGGGTTCGAGAGGCTGCGGGTCACCAGCGCGGTCGCCGGCGCGGTCCGCCGTCAGGTCCTGCCGGCCGGTTGTGAAGCGGTATTGGTACGCCCGAGCTTCCGGGCGGGCGACGTGTACGTGACCCTGAACCTGCCGCGCCCGTTCGGGGACGATTACGCCCCGCTCGAGCCCAAGCGCGTGGCGGAGCTGCACAGCCACGCTCGACGCGCGGCGGAGCAGCTGATCGCGTTCCTGCGGCACACACGCGCGGCCTTCGAGAAGTGCCGCGTCGCCGGCTGGCCCGAGCGTGTCGGGGTGCGGGAAACGCGCCGCGTGAGCGGCCGGCTCCGCGTCAGCGGAGACGACGTCCGAGCGGGACGCCGGCGGGACGACGAGGTCGCCGTGTCGACCTGGCCGATCGAGCTCTGGCAAGACCACCGCAAGGCCCGCTTCGAATACCCCGCCGGCCCCTGCTCGATTCCACTGGGTGCGCTGGTCAGCCGGTCGCACCCGCGTCTGGCCATGGCCGGTCGCTGCCTGAGCGCCGATCGCGAAGCGCTGGGAGCCCTGCGAGTCCTCGGCGCAGCCCTCGCGAGCGGCGAGGCAGCAGGAGTTGCCGCCGCCCTCGCCGCCGACTTCGGAATTCCCCTCGCCGAGGTGGCAGCGGAACGCGTCCGCCACCACATTCTGGAACGCACCGAAACGACGCCCTCGCTCAGATAGAAGGGAACGACCGTGACCGTCATCGACCGCATCCGCGAACACGCGGCCCGTGCTCCCGACCACCCGGCCCTCGTCGTCGACCGCGCAGCCGAAGGCTCGCGGGCCATTGGCTACGGCGAGCTGCTCTCCCGAGCCGATCTCCAGGCGCGGCTCTACGCGGACCAGGGGCTTCGCAGCGGCGATCGCTGTGGCCTGCTGGCGCCGCAGGGTGCCGGCTTCGTGGAGCGAGCCCTGGGCATCCTGGCGGCGGGCGGCTGTCTGGTGCCGATCCCCGACGACCATCGCGGCTCCGTTCTCGACGCCTTTCTGGCCCAGGCCCGGCTCCATCACCTCGTCGCCCTCGAAGCGGCCGGCGAAGTGTTCCGTCGGCTCCCGGAGCCGGCGGCGGTAGACGGGGCGGGGGACGCAGACTTCCGGGCGCTGGCTCCGGCCTACCTGCGCTTCACCTCGGGCACGACCAGCCAGCGCAAGGGGGTAATCCTGGGCCACGCGACGATCCTGGCGCGGCTCGCCGCGGCGAATCGCGCGCTGGCGATCGGACCGGACGACCGGGTGATGTGGCTGCTTCCGATGGCCCACCACTTCGTGGTCTCGATTCTGCTCTACCTCTCCGAAGGTGCCACCATCCTGCTGCCCTCCGGCTCCCTCGCGCGCACGGTGCTCGAGTTCGCTGCGCGCGAACGACCGTCGGTCTTCTACGCTTCCCCCTACCACTACCGCCTGCTGGGAAAGGACGACTCCGAGCTGGGCCTCGAGAGCGTGCGGCTCGCGATCTCGACGGCCGAAGGCCTGCATCGGGAGGTCGCCGAGTCGTTCAGCGGGCGATTCGGCCGCCCCCTGGTCCAGGCGTTGGGGATCATCGAGGTCGGTCTCCCCGTGGTGAACCTGGCGTCCGCGGCCGCCAAGCCCGGTGCGTTGGGCCGACCGCTGCCCGACTTCGACGTCTGGCTCCGCGGCGAAGACGGTCGCCCTCTCGACGGCCCGACGTCACCGACCCGGACGGGCGAGATCTGCATCCGGGGTCCCGGACTGCTCGACGCCTACCTCGACCCCTGGCTGCCTGCCGCCCGCATCCTCGAGCCCGATGGCTTTCGCACGGGTGACCAGGGGTGGTTCGACGCCGAGGGCGACCTCCACCTGGCGGGGCGACGCGTCAACCGAATCAGCATGGCCGGCATGAAGTTCTTTGGTGAGGAGGTCGAGGCGGTACTCGGCTCCCACGCCGGGGTCCGCGAGTGCCGCGTGTTTGCCCGCGAGCATCCGCATCTGGGTGAGATTCCCGTTGCCGAAATCGTTCCCGAAGACGCGGCGGATCCGCCGTCACGCGGTGATCTCACCGCCCACTGCCGCGCTGTGCTGCCGGGCTACAAGGTGCCCCGCGAGTTTCGCGTGGTCGAGGTGCTGCCGCGCACCGCAACGGGCAAGCTGAGTCGCGCTCCGGGCGAGGCGGCTGCCTCACTCGGGCCGGTCACGGCGCGGTAGCCAGCGACCGACGCGGCTGCAATATGCAGCGTATTCGGCGCCGAAGCGACGCTCAAGCTGCTTTTCCTCGACACCGACGACGTAGGCGTGCTCGAGCGCGAAGAACGCCACGGCGTAAACGGCGAGCGCCAGCGAGCGGTACAGAACCGCCTCGCCGAGCACGATCACCAGATAGAGAAGGTACATCGGGTTGCGAACGCGGGTGTAGAGTCCACCCAGGACCAGAAAGCCCGGCGGTGCGATCGGAGCCTGGGTTCCCCGCCCGTCCCTGATGAACGCGTGAACCGGCCCGATCAACAGCACGTGGGCGATCAAGAGGATCGCCCCTCCGATCCAACGATTCGCCCCGGCTGGCGGTGGCCAGAGCTCCACGCCACTCCACCACAGGACGCCGGCAGGGAACATCACGAAGAACATCGCCGAGAACCACAGCAAGGCGAGCAGTGATCCCGCCGTCAGCGCTCCGCGGCCTCGCGCGGGAACCCCCTGCTTCGCGACGGTCACGGCAGCGATTCCTCGGACAAGGTCGTGATCTCGGCGCGATAGCCGCACCAGCCGTTGTCGATCGTCACCCGTGCCGCTCCTCCGGGGGCGGCCAATGGCTCCTCGAAGCGGAGCTCGACCCGCCCGGGCGGATCACTGGCCAGCCGCTCGAAGCTGCGCCACCGCGACCTTCCCCCCGCCACCTGCTCGCGAATCTTCGTTCCGGCGCGTGTCGCCTGGAAAGTGCCGTCTGCACCCGGGTTCGCAAGTGCGAGAAACCTCTCGCGGTGGAGATCGCGCAGCAGGTTCAGCGGCGGCACCTCGAGCAGAGGCGCCGGCAAGGCGTCGACGCTGGTTGCCAGGCCGCGTTGCCTCACGGTGAAGAGCTTGGCGCCGAACGGGTCGAGGCCCAGCAGCAGCAGCTCGTCGCCGCGCTTCTGGGTCACGAGCTGCAGCGACCAGACGCGGTCGCCCGCCTCGATGCGCACCTGCTGGCGCAGCAGGAAGTCGCCCGCGATCGCCCCGGTGGACACCCACTGTCCGGGACAGTCGGGCAGCGCACGGCTGCGCGAGGGCAGGTGGCGGCAGCCGCCGACGAGCACCGGCAGCACCAGCACGGCGGCGACCAGGAAACGCCTAGACACGGCGATCTTCTCCCCGCGACCCCAACCCGAGGGCCGCCACTGCCAGCGGCGCCAACAGGTAGGAGAGGACGACGCCGACCCCCGTCGTGACGCCGATGGCGCGAAGCGACGGCTGATCGGAGAATGCGAGCGTGCCGAAGACGAAGGCGGTGGTCAGACACGACAACAGCAGGCTGAGCAGGGTCGCACCGAATTCCTCGCGACGCCCGATGCTATCGACGCAGAAGATGCCGTAGTCGACGCCCATCCCTGTGACCATCACCAGGCTCATCACGTGGAGCAGGTTCGCGGGCTCGCCCAGCCAGGCCAGCACCGCCAGCACGAACAGTGCCACGAGCACCGAGGGCGCGAAGGCGGCGGCGACGGGGCGCCAGGCCCGGTAGCGCAATACCAACAGGGCCAGAACCAACCCTCCTCCGAAGAGCACCTGCCGCAACGAGGTTTGACGGAACTCGCGATAGATGTCGTCCACGAAGCTGCGCTGGTCGAGCAGATGCACGCCTTCCAAGCCCGCGAGCGCCGCACGCACCGGCTCCGGGTCACGAAAGCCCCGCAGATAGGTCACGACAGCAACGCTGTCTTCGAACTCGAAGATGAAGGGCGCCAGCAACGCTGCCAGTGGGCTCGACTGAAGCTCCGCGAGACGAAGCGGGGGCGGCGGGGGCGCGGCAAGTGTCTCCCCGAAGCTTCGAAAGGCTCCCGGTCGAAACCCCTCGGCGGCGAAGGCGGCATCGACCCGCGCATAGAGATCGGGGATTCCGGAGAGCACGGCGAGATTGCGCCGTTGCAGATCGGCGGACCAGAGAAGCGCGTGCAGGGAACGCGTCCCCTCGAGAGCGCCCGCCGCCACCGCCTGCTCGAGCCGCGCGTGAACCGCGTCGTTCTTGGCGAGAGCCGCCTCGGGATCGGACGCGAGGGCGATCACGAAACGACTGCCGTCGAGACGGACGACGCGTTCACGCACGCGCTGATCCTCGGCGACGAGCTTCGGATCGAAGTGGGAGAGCTTGGACAGATCGTCGGACCACTGCACGGCCGGGATCGCCGCGGCGGCCAGGGCGGCGAGCACCAGCGGGCTGAACAACAGGCCGCGCGGCAGCGCCTGGAGGCGCAGAAAGGCCCGGTCGAGGCGGGCCGCCGTGTGTGCCGAACGTTCGGGAAGCGCGGGCGCGTACGCCAGCAGCGAAGGCAGCAGCCAGAGGCTCGCGGCCAGCCCCGCCAGCACACCGGTCGTCGCAAAGAAGGCCATCTGGCGGAAGGCCGGAAACGGCGTGAGTCCCAGGCCCACGAAGCTCGCCACGGTGGTCAGGGCTCCCAGGGTGAGGCTGGGGCGCAGACGGGCGGCCAGGCGCCCCGGCGATGTGCGGTGTCTGGCGAGGCCATGGTGAATCAGCAGGTGATTGGAGTAGTCGATCGCAATGCCCATGAGCGAGGTACCAAAGGCCATGGTGAGACCGTCGAGCTGTCCGAACACCAACAGGCCGAGGGTCGTCGCGACGAGAATGCCGCTCAACGGAGCGATCATCACGATGAGAAGTCCACGCAGCGACGCCACGAACGCGACGAAGAGCAGCGCCACACCCACGCTCGAACACAGCGCGATCAGGTAGACGTCGGCCTTGATGCTCCGCTCGGCGTCCACGGCAAAGGCGCCGACGGCGCTCAGCTCGAGGTCGAGACCGTGGCCGCGACGCACGGCGATGTCGTCGAAGCAGGCCCTGAGATCGCCGAGCAACCGGCCCTGGGCTCCGGAGTCGAAGGCCGAGCTGTGGGTCCCCAGCAGCACGATCGCGTAGCGCCCATCGGGCGTCGTGAGCTGTCCGTCGACCAGGCGCAGTGCGGGCTGTCCCGCCTTCAGACCCGCCACCAGTCTCTCGAAGGCGCCCAGCGGATCGGCGGAGACCAGGCGCTCGAGCAAGCTCGATGCGGGTGAGGTGAGACGCTGGCGCACTTCGCGTGCACGCTGACGGAGCGCGGCCTCCGTGAGTCGTTGGGGCAGCTCTCGCTCGGGTGCATCGGAGAGAAAGGCGAGACGATGCGGAAAATAGAGCTGGTAGATGTTCTCGATGGCGGTCTCGTCGACGTCCGAGCGGACCCATGCCACCTCCGGGTGCGCGCGTAGCGCAACCGACAGCTCGCGTGCCGCCGCGACCGCCGTGGACAGGTCGTCGGCGCCGATCGAGAGGACGATGGTGCGCGTGAGAGGCGAGTCGGCCAGCCGGCTCGACAGGACAGCGAGCTCGGAGCTGCTTCCCACCGGCAGAAAGCGGGTGATGTCGGTGCCCACACGCAGGTGGACGGCGCAGTAGGCGATCATGGCGGCCGCCACGGCCGCGAGTGCCAGACCCGCCCGGCGGGACATCGACGCTCACCGCTCCTGTTGGGAGCTTTCGAGGGGCTCGCCGGCGCTGAAGATCTGCTCGAGCTCCTCGGGCGCGAAGACACGGTTGCTGCGCGTCGTTCCAAAGCGGGTCACGGTTCGATCTCCGTCGCGCTCCTCCACGAGCATTTCCTTCATGGCGTCGTGGTCGCCGCGCAGCGTGATGGCTGCGATGACGTCGGCGAGCGGAGCACGGCGCGGAACCAGGCGCAGCTCCCAGGCGGCCGGGTCCCCACGGAACTCCGGGGCATAGAGCTGCTCCAGGCGGTCGCGATCTCCGCTCCAGAGCACCACGAAGTTCTCCACGAACACGCGCGCGACGCGATTTCCGGAGAGGTCGATCTGCTCGCCGTCGCGACTCTCGCGGAGACGGACATCATCCCCCTGCACGATCAGCGAGCTGAACCCCGGGCTGACGGTGAAACGTGCGAAGCGGTCCGGCGGAACGAAATAGATCACGCCGTGGCTCGCGAGCGGCCGCTCCAACAGCCCCAGCTCCTTATGCTCGTCGAACACCGCTTCGACGCCGCTGGTGGAGGCCATGCGATCGAGGATCGCGGTCAGCTCGACGCTGTCGGCGGCCGGCTCGCCTGCGAACGCCGTCGACGCCAGGGCCGCGCTAACCAAGCAGACGGCGCTGAATCTCATCGGGTGTCTCCAGGAGCAGATTGCGTTCGCGGTCGGTGGTCGCGAGCATCGTGTATCCCCGTGCGGCGCTCGTCTGCAGGGTCGAGTTGTAGAGCTCGTAGGCAATGTGAATCCGGTGCTTCACGTCGCGCAGTCGTGCCGTGACCCTCACCCGGTTGCGATAGAACAGCGGATTGACGTGGCGACACTTGCTCTCGATCACGAACAGGAGATAGCGGGGGCCCAGGAGGTCGCCAGCATCGAGATTGCAGTCGTGTAGCAGCTTGGTACGGGCCTCCTCCATGTACGAGTAGTAGTGCCCGTGCCACACGACACCCATGATGTCGATGTGCCGAAACGGCACCTCGAGCTCGACCGAGGCCTCGCGCAGGCATTTGTTCAAAGTGGTCTCACTCCCCTGGCGCGGGCTCCGGCTGCCCGATCGGTAGCGCTCCCCCCCGGTAGAGGGAGAGCACGCGGTCGATGTCGACGTCCTGCCGGCGATCTTCGAGGAGCGACGGGACCTCCTTGCGAATTGCGTCGCGCAGCGCCCGGCCCCGCCGGCTGCCGCACTCCTCGCCGCGCAGGTCGAGGGCCTGGCACGCGGCGAGCAGGCCGATCGCGGCCACGGTCTCGGTCAGGTCGAGAATCCGCCGGCAGTCTCGTGCGGCAATGGCGCCCATGCTGACCTTGTCCTGATTGTGCGACTCGGTGCTGCGGCTGAAGGCCGACGCAGGCATCGTGAGCTTGAGTGCTTCCGCGGTGAGCGCCGACGCGGTGATCTGCATCGCCTTGAACCCGTGGTGGGCGGGGTTGCCCAGGGCCACCAGATTCGCGGGCAACCCGTCGCTGGTTTCTGGAACACAGAGCAACGCGAGCTGGCGGTCGAGCAGATCGGCCACGCTCGCGACCGCGGCCTTGAGGCCGTCCATGACGAATGCGATGTGGCCGCCGTAGAAGTTCCCACCGTGCAGCACCACGCCCGCATCGGGATCGACGAGCGGATTGTCGTCGATCCCGTTGATCTCGATCTCGAGGGTCGGGTGCGCCTGGGCGAGAGCGTCGAGCAACACGCCGATCACGTGGGGAGCGCAACGCAACGAGTAGCGATCCTGAAGACGCGCGGGCTGGGCCGGCGCCCCCTCCGTGTCGAGGTCGGCGCGAATCCATTCGGCACAGCGCACCTGGCCGGGGTGGGGCTTCCAGGCGAAGATGCGCGGGTCGAAGTGCTCACGATTGCCATGGGTCACGTCGACGATCATGGCGGTGATCGCCGCCGCGAGCCGCGCCAGCTGCTGGGCTCGATCGAAGCACAAGCAGGCGATCCCGGTCATCATGCTGGTGCCGTTCATGAGCGCCAGGCTCTCCTTCGGCAGCAGCGCGAGGGGCTCGAGACCGAGCGCCGCCAGAGCCTCGGACGCCGGCAGAACGCGCCCCCGCAGCGTCGCCTCGCGCTCGCCGACCATCAGCGCCGCGAGATAGGAAAGCGGGGTCAGATCGCCACTGGCCCCGACGGACCCTTCTTCCGGAATCCGCGGCAGGACCCGCTCGTTCAGCAGCTCGCAGAGCCGCTCGAGGAGCGCGACGCGAACCCCCGAGTGCCCGCGCACCAGCGTGGCCAACCGGACGACCAGCACGCTGGCGGCTTCGGTCTCATCGAGGATTCGCCCGGTGCCGCAGCCATGGAAGCGCAGCAGATTGTGGGGCATTTCGTCCCGCAGCGACTCGGGAATGGTGGTGCTCGCCGACGCGCCCACGCCGGTCGTGACCCCGTAGACCGCCTCGCGCCGGTGTTGGGCCTCGCCCACCACGGCGCGGCTGCGCTCGAGCTTGCGGCGGTAATCGGCGTCATCGTCGAGAATGGCCCGGCATTCTCCCCGCGCGAGATCCAGCACGTCCGCCAGCGTGAGGGCACGTCGGCCCAGAATGCGGACGGCACCCCGCGGCGGCGCGGTCAGCGGATCGCTCGTCACGGACTTCATGGCGCCTGAGCATAGCCCGGATGCGGCTCCGAAGGGCTGCGATAGAATGGGCGCCGGGCGGCGCGGTCGGGCGCCGGACGGCGCGCTCGGACACGCAAGCAGCACAACGACGGAGAATCACGACGTGGAATCGCTCGAGCAGGAGATCAAGGAACTCATCATCGAGGCCCTGGTCCTCGAGGATCTCACGCCGGCCGAGATCGAGCCCGAGGCCGCACTCTTCGTCGAAGGTCTGGGGCTCGATTCCATCGACGCCCTCGAGCTCGCCATGGCGCTGGAGGAGCGCTACGGCGTGAAGATTGGCGACGATCCCGACCAGAATCGGATGATCTTTGCCAGTGTCCGGGCGCTCGCGAACTTCGTCCAAGAGAACCGTCCCTAGCAGATCTACACGAGGAGCACCTGATCGAGGTGTCCGGGATGCCCTCCCATCCGACCCCGCTTTCGCGACTCCTCGAGGGAGCCGGCGACGAGACGGAGCCGGTCGCCTTTGGCCGCGACGGGATCCGCACGCGACGCGATCTGGTCGTGGACGTCGCAGCGCTGGCGGAGCGCATCGGCGAGGTCGGAGGCGGGCGCTGGCTGCTCTTCACGGACGACAGCTACGCCGCCGCGGTCGGACTGCTCGCCCTGTCGGCCAGCCGCTCGCTGGCGGTGCTGCCTGCGAACCGCCAGCGGGAGACGCTGCGGCAGCTGGCGGCAGACGCGGCGGGCGCACTCGTCGACGACCGCAACGCGTCGCTCGTCGGACTGCCCACACTGGAGCTGCTCACGCCGCACCCTGCGGAGCCCAGCGCGCCGCCGAAGCTGGACCGGGATGCGTTGCTCGCCGAGTTCCAGACTTCCGGCACCACCGGCGAAGCACGCCCGATCTCGAAGGCGCTGCGCCACCTCGAAGACGAGGTCGTGGTGCTCGAAGAGCGTTTGGGCCGTCTCGTTCCGGGTGATGCACGGGTGTTTGCGACGGCCTCTCACCAGCACATCTACGGGCTGCTCTTCCGCGTGATCTGGCCGCTGGCGTTCGGCCGCGCCTTCCAGTCGGAAACGCTTCTGCACACCCAGGAGCTGTTGCCGCGCATGGCCGCCAGCGGTTCGGCGGTCCTCGTCACCACGCCCGTTCACCTGAGGCGACTCGCGGCGTCCTCCCGCCTGCGAGATCTCCGCGGTGTCTGCCGCGCCGTCTACTCGTCGGGAGGGCCGCTCGATCCCGAAACCGCCATGACGGTCGCCGAGCAGCTCGGGGCCGCTCCCGTCGAGATCTTCGGCTCGACCGAGACCGGCGGCATCGCAGTTCGCCGCCGCGACCTCGATGGCGACGTCTGGCAGCCACTTCCCGGCGTCGAAGTCCACCGGCGCGAAACGGACGGACGTCTCGAGGTGACCTCGCCGTTCGTGAGCGTGGGAGACGAAGGCGCTGACGGTCGCGCACGCACCGTGCTGGGGGATCGCATCGAGCCCGTCGCGGGGGGTGGATTCGTGCTGCTCGGTCGCGCCGACCGCGTCGTGAAGGTCGGCGAGAAGCGCCTGTCCCTTCCGGAAATGGAGCGGGTCCTCGGCACACACCCCGGCGCCGCCGAGGCGGCCCTGCTGGTGTTGGAGCAAGCGGGCGAGCGCCGCGTCCACGCCGTGGTCGCTCCGTCGGAAGAAGGCCGTGCCGTGCTCGACCGCGGCGGGCGCCGCCAGTTCCGCAGCGCGCTGACCCGGCATCTCGCCGAACGCTTCGACCCCGTGCTGCTGCCGCGCGCCTGGCGCTTCGTCGATGCGCTGCCCCGCGATGCCCAGGACAAGATCCCCCAGTCGGCACTGCGTTCGCTCTTTGGCGAGCAGGCAGCGACCCGCCCCACGGAGCCGGCCGTGCTCGACGAACGACGCGAGTCGGATGAGCTGGTGCGTCGACTGGAGGTG
>Ga0055473_10000051_pt1 | contig 11887 bp, 16 predicted proteins | sample Muzzi_CordA_D2_FD_57679 | JGI IMG/M metagenome (GOLD analysis project Ga0055473, IMG submission 57679) | Wetland microbial communities from San Francisco Bay, California, USA, that impact long-term carbon sequestration - Muzzi_CordA_D2 | ecosystem: Environmental > Aquatic > Marine > Wetlands ... | reverse complement strand
GCCGTTTTCAAAGCTGGCCCATCTCGTCTACCGAACCGTGGCCATGGCATATAATGAATATTCAGGCAGGCAATAGCTGAAAGCTAAAATTCAAACGACAACCAAAAGGGGATATGATGAGATCATATCCCCTTTTTCTTTATGGATCGTTTTAATAATTTGTGCTATTAAAGCTGATAGAATCTTTTCTTTTTGAAAAAAGGATTCTCGGCGCCCATTTCTACAAATAGAGAAAGCAAGGAAGCTTTGGTCGTCGAGTGTAGGTAAAAGATTATTGAAAAATAGAAGTTGAAGACCAAAAGATATGAATATGCTCTCCCACTTGATTTTATATTCACAGGAAGACAATCCGGCATACAGCGAAGACGGGGTCGATCTGACCCTGATTCGCTGGATGCTCTCGCTTGCCCCGACAGAGCGGTTAAACGTATTACAAGAGAATCTGCTATCCATTGCCAGGCTGAAACATGCAGGAGTCCGTGCCACAGATCATTGAAATATTTCGCGTCCTTGATAACCACCGGGTGGAATTTATTATCGTCGGCGGTGTCTGTGCCGTTCTCCACGGTGCGCCGATTACCACATTCGATCTTGACCTGGTGCACTCCAGAACGCCGGTCAACCTCCAGTTTCTGATGAATGCCTTGATGGATTTGGACGCATCTTATCGGGGACATCCAAAACAGATAAAACCGGATATCGAAACGCTTGCATCGCCGGGCCATCATCTTTTGATTACACGGTTTGGTCCGCTTGATCTTCTCGGAACCATCGAAAAGGATCTGGGATATGTCGATTTGATCGGACATTCGGAAGAGATTCAAATCGAAAACTTGGCATTTCGCATTCTGAGTCTTGAATATCTTGTCGAAATCAAGGAGGAAACCTCTCGAGAAAAGGACCGTCTGATACTGCCAATTTTGAAGCACACCTTGAAAGAAAGAGAGAAAACCAAAAAAGCATAGAGCCTGTATTGTTTGACTTATAAATAAAAAGGGATTGATTCCGACCGCGAATTTTCATTTTGATGGAATGAATGATTCAGGCAAGGAATCATCATCTGAATGTCGGAGTTGACCGGAAAAAAATAAAAAATATGTAGGGAGGGGAATAATCTGGATTGGGTAACGATTTTTAGTCTGAGTTCAAGATACGTTGTTCATGTCATAACTTTATGAATATATTTAAAATAAAAGATACTGGCCATATCACACAGGTTTTTAAAGGCCGAATTTTCGTGACATAATCTCCATAAAAAGCATAGTTCATGCCAAATTTGAGTTCTGTTTTGGATATCACATCATCACCTGCCACCTGGAATTGAACACATCACAACAATTTGGTATGCATTAAAAAGGATTTTGTAGTAGCAGTCATAAAATTTTAATGAGCATTGTTTTCGAGATACCTCTATGACATATCTCAATATCCTGTGAAAATAGATATTTGCAAGGTATCGAAGGCAAACATCAAAATACTAAACACTTTCTCCACCTCCACTATCCCTCATCGAGATAAAATAGATCAGACATTAAGTTTATCAGATTTGAAGGCGTAAGCAACGCCGATTCCCACAATAAATCCTACAGCAAGGTTCGATGCAAGGGTGATTCCCAAAATCATCAAAGACACAAACAGTTCCTTTCGTTCCTTCATGTCGATCACGCTAAGGGACAACTGGCCACCGGCAAACAGAAGCAATACTCCCAGAATAGACATCGGTAGCAAATAGAGAACCGAGAGCGCATGTACGCCAAGGAATACCGCAAGTGCCACAAATATAATTCCGATCATAAGATTTGATCCGGCTGTCCGCGCACCGAATCGATAGTGGGCGGCCAGCCCCCCTGCCCCGTGGCAAAGCGGCATGCCGCCGACAATGAAACTTATAAAATTAGCGATTGCCATACTGATGCATGCGCTGCGATAGGATACCTTCTCCGAAGCCTTGTCAAAATATTCTTCAGACAGGTCTGCATAGGCGATTGCCGCATTTCCCAAAGTCATGGGGATTTGGGGCAATGCCAAAAGAAAGAAAGCTATGGCAAAGTCGGCACCGGAAGGAAGTCCGAAAGGTAAAAATTCTGGCAGATTGACTCCGATCCGCAGTTGATCGAACCCCTCATGGTTTCCCAACACCAGCCCCACAAACGTTCCTCCCAACACGACCAGGAGTCCGGCCGGAAGTCTTCGATTTTCAAGGAACAAAAAGGTGAAAATGCTCCCGATTACACCGATGATGATGCCAATGGGTACGGGACCCAGATGTTGAAGCGTAAGATAGGGTTCGGCAACTTGCCGGAGGACCTGGAATTTCGACGTGCCGATCATGAATTTGACCCCTTCGGCCATCAACAGGACGCCCGTGGACAGTTGAACCCCTCTTACAACGGACTTAGGAGTATATTTGCCAATCAGAGTAATGGCGCCCGTTACGCCTATAAGGAGCAGAAACAGGCCAATGAGGAGACCTGAAGCCAATATCTGGGAAGCGCTTATTCCAGTTGCGATGGCATAGGCGCCAATGACCTTCATGGGCTGTACCGGCACTGTCACCCGAAAATAGATTCCAGAAACAATATAGTAAAAGCCTATGGACAAAAAGAGACCCAAGGGGTTCAGCCCGTTGATCAGAATCATGCCGATGGCTATGGGAAGAAGGGTCCCGAGGTCACCAAGGGAACCGGCAAACTCCATTCTGTTAAATTTATACATCGTCTTCATCCTTAGAACTCCTATTCATAGTTACTATCCTGTAAAACCTGTCTGATATTTATTTACACAAAGGGATATCCTTGCCGTGACAGTTTCCAAGATAGATTCAGCTTGACATATAAGACACGATTATATTAATATTCGTGTCAATAACATGGTCCTAAAATAAATGTCAAGAAGATTTATTGCGGCCTTGCGTAACTTAGTTTATGTTTTAAAATAATAGTTTTAATAGAGCTTTTAGCGATAACGAACTAACTTTATTAAAATGAGGTTATATGAAAACTAAAAATAGCGGTGAACGTTATAACCGGCACCATGCTCAGCTTGGATCGGAATTGGAACGTACAAGCCATGGGCGAATGTTTTTTGCTCCAGATGAAGGCAAGTACCTTGATTCAGTTCGGCTCGGTCAGTTGGAACAATCGTTTCGTGACTGGATCGTGGATACGCCGCGTTCAGACGTACGGTTATCTCGAAAACGCATTTTGATAATATTTTTGTTGATCCGTTACACTGCGGCCAAGTTGAATGAGGTGTTGTCCCTTAATCCGTTTCAAGACATTAACCACGACAGCCAGTCTATATTTTTCGGCAATGCGGAAACAGACATCGACCGAAATTATAGAGAAGTCCAGATTTCGAAAGCCCTTTCCCATGAGATCCAATCCCTGCTTGCCGATCATGCCTTAAAGAAAAACTTGGAAAATAAATTTGGTGTGGACCCTGGTTTTGTGCGGCGCAAATTCTATGAAAGGGGTCAAGCGTGTGGATTTTCAAAGCAGCTTTGCTCTCCGGAGGTGATCCGCAAGTCACGTGCTATAGAACTGATGCAGAACAACATGCCTCTGCCCGCTGTTCAAATGCTTTTAGGGCATTCAACGCCTAATTTGACGACTTCCTTTGTTTCGTTCTCTGATGACGATTTTCGGCAAGTAACGAAATTTTTTATGGAAAAGGAATCTTCTCGAAAAACCAGCGCTCGTAACTCCTTTTTTGGCAAAATCAAAACTATCCTTCGGGGAGACATCCAAACCAAAGTTGAGCTGATTACAATAGAAGGCCACACTGTGACTACGGTAATTACCAACGACAGTCTGAAAAGGCTCGGTTTGAAAATAGGAAACCTGATTACAGCCGAGGTGAAAGCCCCATGGGTAATTTTGCAAAAAACAGATGATGAACCCGAATGTACTGCTGAAAATAGATTTAATGGTGTCATTGTTCGGATTAACAAAGGTAAGATCAACACTGAATATGTGGTACGCATTTCAGATGGAACCGAGCTATGTTCCGTTGTTACAACGGAAATTGGAAGGCACCTCAAGTTTCAAAAAGAGGATACGGTTTGGGTCATTTTCAACTGTTTTTCCGTTATACTACATGCCGACTGAAAGGGGTGCCTTTATGATGGAAGTTTGTCCAAGGGAGCTTTGGTATAGTTGAAATTTCAGTCTCATTCTAATAGGTCAAGATCTCCTGAGAAACCCGAGAACTCCAAACAATCAAATTTAGAATTTATCATCATTCTCTCAACCTGTTATAAAAAAGGCTCGGCAAAACAACTTCACGCTTAAGGCAAGAAGCACAAGGCCAAACAAGAGGCGAATGGTCCTGCCTTTCAATCTTTCAGCCATGATCCTGGAACCGATCTGACCTCCGGCAAATGAAAATGCAGCTGCCGTTAGCACAAACTTCCAGTCAATCATTCCGATGGAAATATGGGTTATAAAGCCTGTAAAAGACGAAAAACAGACGATAAAAATTGAAGAGGCGGCTGCGGACTTGATAGGAACCTTAATGAAGTAGATGAGAAGAGGTACCACAAAAACACCGCCTCCGATCCCCAGTAGCCCTGCAAGGAATCCAATGATCATTCCAATCAAACCTCCGCCGATCATCTTCCTTAATCGACTTACCTGAACGCCAGAACTTTCGTAAGCTTTTGAAAAAAGCATTCTGAAAGCAGCCAGAAATATGATAAAAGCCATGATGCCAACAAAAAGCTTCGTATCCACAGAATGGGTCGTCAAAGCCCCAAGCGGCGCTCCCAAAGAAGATGTCACGATAAGAGGGAAGGAGACGGAAAAGTCCACCATTTTTTTGCGGATATAGACGATGACAGCCGAAGCCGCTGCAATGCCGTTAAGAAAGAGGGATGCAGATACCGCCATAGATTTAGGAAAATCAAGCAATATGAATAACGGTGAAAATATTAAACCCCCACCAAGACCTATCATAGTGAGGACAAGAGAAGAGAAAAAAATAACAATCAGTAACAATGGAAAGGTCATATAAGTAGATCCATTTCCGGTTCACATTCCTTTTAATTAAACCGAACACGAAAAGGCTGGATACGATCGATATCGAAATATTCAATTCAAATAAAGGCCTATGTGTCCGTCTGGGCTATCGAGGTCCTAAAATATATGTCCCGAATGTAAGAAGTTTTTTGAAATTAGGAATGCCTATTTTTTTTTGCTTTTACATGGATGCTCTTTTATATCCCCGTGACACTCCCTAATCTGTTTTTCACTGCATTCTTCGGGTTTGCCTTTTAATTTTTCCGGATGTTCGCAACAGTTTTTACACATAGCCATTTCCCTCCTTTCTAAAATATATGTTTTATCTGGTGCACTTCTCGGGCATATGTCTTCATCAGAAAGAGTTTGATCCGCTGCCCTTAAAAAGTTGTTGGCGATATCTTTTAATACGTCGCGTTCGACAGAATAGTGAGTCCAGTACCCACGTTTTTCTCCTTTGACCAATCCAGCTTTCCTCAACACTCGCAAATGCTGGGATACGGCTGCTTTGGAAATATCAAGATGGCACGCCAAAGCGCCCACGCAGAGATCATGGTTCAAAAGAAGATTGATAAGGCGAAATCGGTTATCGTCTGCTATGGCCTTGAGAATTGGAACGAAATCATTCATAGAGAAATCCATTTAAGATTTTACTTAAATAAATAATATTTTGCTTAAATTAATATGTCAAGCAAAAAGCCCAAAAAGAAATTACGAAGCTTTTATTAAAAAAAATTCCGTATCTCTTACGCTCAACCGATCTTAAAAAAATTTCTGTAATCTTCCGGCATCTTAAGCAGATTAGAAATTCGAACTATTTCGACGCCATAGCTTTTTAACTTCGGTCCAATTGAAAGCCTGAATTCTGATAACAGGGCTTAATAGAGAAGTTTCAAAATTCTAATTGACATTCTATGAATAAGCATATAAATGTTAATTTATATGCTTATAGTTAATTTATATTTTTTAGACTATTATTGATATGGCGCTTGGAGCCTTAACTGACATATATATGGAGGGAGATAATTGCTGAAGAAAAATCAGAAAGATGATTTGGAAATAGAAAACCTGCAAGCACCTGCCTTTTTAGCAAAAAGCCTGAGCGATGAAAACCGTTTGCGAATACTTCTATGCATCAGCAATAGAAAAAAATCGGTCTCAGCAATCGTTGAGGAACTTCAGCTGTCCCAGCCGCTGGTTTCGCATCATCTGAAAGAGCTGAAACGGTCGCTTTTGGTTGAAGTGGAGCGTGACGGGCCATTTGTATACTATGAAGTATCCGACAAAAGAATTATTGATATTCTTAAGAAATTGAATGTGTTAGCAACGGATTTGTTGGCACGGAGAAAAACTTTTTAATCTGGGGAGATGGCCCTATGAGCACAGACAAAATTCAAGAGTTAGTAAACAACATGGAGCCCCAAAAGGCAGCATCAGCATTAGCTTTTGTAATAAAAGGCCTTTTTCCGCTTTTGGATGAAGATGCCCGAATCAGGTTTGTTATGAATCTTATCGGGGACTCCGGTGACGAAAAAGTAACCAGCCTGGTCCACCTCTGACTGGCGGAATGTATGGACGAAGGTGTCGATCCAACGAAAATGTGCCAAAGTCTGGTGGAGAAGGTGGCCCAGTCCAAGCAACTCTCGGCTGTGGCAGATCCCGAAGTCCTTGCCCTTTTTGAAAGCTGGCTGGAAGAACTGGAGAGTGAAGTGATTGCTTTTATTAAAAAGACCAATTCTTTAGATCCAATTGATCTTGCGGAGGGGTTAGGGCTATCGCGGTCAGGGGCTGATTTCCTTGTTACAAAATTAAAAAGAGAAGGATTGTTTTAAGGAAGGATTAAAATGAACGGTGTTAGAAAAACGCTTTTGGCCTTTGTTGCCATCACTATTACAGTTGGAGCCCTCTGGTTTACCAACCGTAGCGTTACCCCGAAAGAGGCGACCTGGGAGGATGTCCAAGCTGAGGCGAAGCAGAGTGGATATCATATCATCAATACGGAAGAGTTACGGAAGCGCTACAGCAAAAATCCCGACAGACTCCTATTGGTGGATACGCGCCAGGAATGGGAATACCGGGCAGGCCATATCAAAGGTGCCTTAAACTTTCCAATAGAGCCGACTTGGCTTTCAAGGTGGAGAAAGAAAGGGGATCTTGAGGCATTCATAGGTTCAGATAAGGACCGGTTCATCGTTTTCTACTGAGCGGGTTTGGCATGAGTCCGAAGCGACTCGGCAGCCCGTGTGGCTGTGAAGCTCGGCTACAGGAATGTTTATCGTGACCCAATGGGTTATCCAGAATGGTATGCAAAAGGCTTGCCTGTGGAGATTACCCCAGCAGGACTCTCCGGGATGTCCCAAGAACCAAAGACGCAGGGGCGTCTATATGGTTGGGCTATGATCTGGACCCTTTTGGGTATCTTTGCAGGAGGCATGGCCCTTAACCTGACTCCATGTGTCTATCCCTTGATTCCCATCACTGTCTCGTATTTTGGTGGTCGTAGTGGCAAGGGTCAATTAATCGGTCATGGATTATGTTATATTGGTGGTTTATCGATCACCAATTCAACGCTTGGTGTAGTTGCTGCCCTGACTGGAGGTCTTATGGGGGCCATGCTTCAGAACCCCTTGGTGCTTGCTACGGTGGCCGCTATTTTATTTTTTTTTGCTACCAGTCTTTTTGGTTTCTGGGAATTGCGGATACCCAGCGGCCTCATGCAGGCTGCGTCAAAATCCTATGCAGGCTATTTGGGGACGTTATTCATGGGGGTAACGCTGGGAGTGGTGGCTGCTCCCTGTATCGGTCCCTTTGTTTTAGGATTGCTTACTTGGGTAGCAAGCATGGGTAGCCCTTGGCTGGGGTTTATTATATTTTTCACTCTAAGCCTCGGCCTTGGGTTACCGCTTTTCTTTTTGGCTATATTTTCGGGACAGATAGACAAGCTCCCCCGTTCCGGTGAATGGATGATCTGGGTAAAAAAACTTATGGGATGGGTTCTGGTGGGGATGGCCGCCTATTTCATTAGACCTATTCTGCCCAAAGCGGCAGGAATCGCATTATTAGCAACTGTGGCCCTTGCAGCAGGGCTCCACTTGGGATGGATAGACAAGACCAAGGCAAGCTTTCGAGCATTTGATTGGATCAGGAACGGTATAGTCATTATAAGCGTAGTTATGGCTACGATACTTATTGGCTCATGGCTCACAAAGGGACCTGGCATAAATTGGCAGCCATATTCAGAAGAACTTTTGAAAGAAGCAAAAAAATTAAACAAACCCGTAATTATTGATTTCTATGCTGACTGGTGTACCCCCTGCCGCGAACTCGAAGACATCACCTTTCATGATGAAGAAATCGTTAAACAGGCAAAACAGGACTTAATTATGATTAAAGTAGACCTCACGCGCAAAGATAATCCTGTTAATGAACTTCTGTTAAAGGAATATGAGGTCAAAGGAGTCCCGACAGTTGTATTTTTAAATGGCAATGGGAATGAACGAAACGATCTTCGCCTGGTGGATTTTCTACCGCCGAATCAATTTTTGATCCGAATGGCGGAAACGAAAAAACTCCCTTAGTGATAAAGGAATCTGCCTGATTCCATTGAACTCAAAGATTCAAACTCTTAAAGAATTTCATCACTTTCAAAAAGGAGAGAGACATGCTCAAAGTCAGATTTTTTCTCAATGAACCCAATGGAAAGCCATGAAAGCATTTCAAAGCAATGATGCCCAGGCTGGGCGAAACATATGATATAGAAATCGAAACCATATCCAAACCCAAAGCAGAATATTCCACTGATGAGTATTTTGAACTTGACCTTCCAGTCGCTCCTGCAGTTATGGTAGGAGAAGAAATCGTGGTTGAAGGATCCGATGTCTCAGATGAAAAACTCGAAAGTGTCATCTGTCGTCATTTGGGCATTTCCGAACCCAAATCGGATAAAAAAAGTTTGATTAAGCGATTATTCAAGCGATAATTTTTTTATAAACGAAATCAATATTCAATGTTCAGACCAAGACCATGAAATACGAAGTCATCATTCGTCCCACAATATTTTTAGCAATTTTCACAGCAGTCGCACTCTTTGAGCTCAGATCTCCATGTCGCAAACTCACGACTTCCAAGAAATCTCGCTGGATCAACAACCTGGCTATCGTCATCGGAAATCCACTGTTATTACGACTGGTATTCCCAATTTTAGCGGTGGACATGGCGGTGATAGCCCATGAGCGCAGCTGGGGATTACTGAATATACTTGAATTGCCCTATTGGTCGGAAATAGTCACTGGCATCATTCTTTTGGATCTGGTTATTTACCTTCAGCATGTGATGTTTCATTCAGTTCCACTGTTTTGGCGACTTCATATGATGCACCATGCCGATTTGGATTTTGATCTGACCACAGGGTTGAGGTTTCACCCCATTGAAATTATGTTATCCATGGGAATAAAGATCTCAGCAATATGTGTCTTTGGCCCTCCTGTGCTTTCAGTACTGGTGTTCGAGGTCATATTAAATGGCATGGCAATGTTTAACCATGGTAATATTAAAATCCTGATGCAGTTGGACCGGTTCTTACGTTATTTTGTTGTCACACCTGACATGCATCGAGTACATCACTCCGTGATCATCCGAGAAACCAACAGCAATTTCGGCTTCAATTTATCTTGGTGGGACCGCCTGTTCGGGACCTACAAAGCTCAACCAGAAAAGGGCCATGTGGGGATGACTATTGGGCTCAGTCAGTTTCGCGATGCCAAAAAGCTGACCCTCCCCTGGCTCCTGGCGCTGCCATTTATCGGTGATCCTGGCAGACAGCCTATCAATCGGCATTGATTACAATTGATCGCAGTATTGATGGTTTAAAGCCAAAAAATGCATCTTACTTTCCCAGGCGAATCTGACCGTTATTAATCAAATTTCGCTTAAGCAATGCTTCGTAGCCTCTCTATCCAGTTAGATCATCAACCTGCATCATGATTCTTCCTGAGGAAACCATCATTACGTGCAACTGCACTGCTCCGATTTCATCATCGGAAATTCCTTTTTCCCTGGCAACGCCAAGGAGTTGTTCCGTTCAAGGATAGCAACCCAAAGCCATGGCCACCGCTAATTTGATCATATGGGAGGTTTTTTCATCGAGCACTCCTTCAGCCTCGACCGATCTGTGAAAATCGGCAAATATCTCTCGTTGATTTTCAGACAACATGGAAGTCTCCTTTCTTAAAACAATTATATCGAGTTGTTGAAACGTTGATTCTCCCGTCAGAGGTTTTACCCAATATCTCATGCATTGAACGACCGGGGCAGGAGGAGATATCTACGTCTACCCCGTTCGTATCCGATAATTTTCAAGGTCTATTAGCCTTTGTCTTTCTCAGACTTCTTGACCTCAGGCCTTGAAGTCTTTGCGCCTTTTTTGGGCTCAGACAGGCACCCGCAGCCGCAATTGCTGTCTTTTTTTTTACTCATTTTTTCCACCTCTTTTCAATTGGTATAGACATTATTTGGCCTTAAGTTCCTTGAGGCATCCCTCTACACCCGCCAATTCCTTCTTTAGCTGCTCTCTATAGGTCTCCAAGCGTTCCAGTTCCTCTTTAGCAGAAAAAAACCTGCGAAATGACGGACCGCATCCACACCCGCAACAGCCGCAGGTACAACCTGCCAATTCGGAAAATTTTGGGATCTCTCTTTGCTGACACATCTGTTATCACCTCCTCTCTATAGATGTTTATTATTAAGCCTTTAAGCATATACTAAATTGTAATGTAAAAAAAATTAAATCTCTTTTTTTAATTCTTCGAGCTGAGTCTGTACCTTATTGAGTTCCTCCTGAAGTTTCTTTTCGTACTTTTCTAAAAGTGCAACCTTGTCTTTGGACTTATCAAGTTCCGCCTTAAGAAACTCTCCAGTTCCTTTGCAACCGCATGTGCAAACTGAAGATAAAAATTCTCCACATTTTTCCAATGCACCCGGGTTTATTTCATAAGGTATCCAATATCCTTTACGCTCGTAGCGAACGAGTCCGGCGTTCTTAAGAGTTTTTAGATGTTGGGAAACGGCTGAAGGTGTAATACCCAATATTTCGGACAACTCGTTTGCTCCTAACGGACCTTTCTGTTTCAAAAGTTCGATGATTCTGATACGAGTATCAACACTCAAAACTTTAAATAATTCAGCTTGTTTAGTTTCCATATTAACCATTCAATTAAGTTATAACTAAAATACTACATTATATCGATATGCATGTCAAGTTTTTTCAGAATTAATTTTAAAAAGCTTAAACGCATAATAAAATTGGAAATTCATGATTATACTTTTGTTGATAATTTAAAATCCTCTCAAAATTAAACACTATATACCATTAAAAAGATATGTTAGTGATATCTCTGCAGTTGTGTACTAATATCAAGCACCTGCAATTTTTTAATTGCCTCAATACCATATCGCCAAACCATATTTGTGGCGACTACTATAAAATCAGGGACGTTTTTGTTGCCTTTGTTGGGTGTGATATCATTTTTGTAATAGAGCAAATCCATCTTTCTGGGTATTCTAAAATCTGTAGAATTCGAACATTATCTATATCGGCTTTTCTTATTCACTGATTTCCCAAATTACATATTACATTTTTTCCGATCCAACCATGCTATAATCGTTTGATTGGTTGACAAATACCACAAAGTGGCATAATTTAATGGCATTAATTCTCCGCAATTTATACAAATTAACCTGATCAAGTGGATTATTTCGCTCCAATCTGCTCCAAAATATTTTGTTGAATTGCGAAATGAAACACAGACTGTAAGGTGTTAGGAAAGACCCGATCAATTCAAGGAGGAATACAATGCGCAATTATAAAACTT
>Ga0055473_10000050_pt1 | contig 11896 bp, 12 predicted proteins | sample Muzzi_CordA_D2_FD_57679 | JGI IMG/M metagenome (GOLD analysis project Ga0055473, IMG submission 57679) | Wetland microbial communities from San Francisco Bay, California, USA, that impact long-term carbon sequestration - Muzzi_CordA_D2 | ecosystem: Environmental > Aquatic > Marine > Wetlands ... | reverse complement strand
AACTCAGGCTTCTTGCATCAGAGCGCTCAGCAGGAAAGGAGCTTTCATATAACGGGAGCAATATCACGATTCAGAAACTGGATGAGAATTCTTTCGAGAATATAGACATAGCTCTATTTTCAGCGGGTGGCTCAAGGAGTAAAGAATTCGCCCCTGTGGCAACTCGAGCCGGCGCTATCGTGATAGATAACAGTTCTGCGTTCAGAATGGATGAGGATGTTCCGCTTGTTATCCCAGAAATTAACCCCGAAGCCGTGGCTGATTATAAGAAAAAGGGGATAGTGGCAAACCCTAACTGCACAACCGCCGTTACCGTAATGGCCTTAAAGCCGCTTCATGATTTGGGCAAAATTAAGCGTGTAATCGCCTCAAGCTATCAGGCTGTCTCCGGAGCAGGAGCTCAGGCCATTGAAGAACTACGCAAGCAAACCCTTGCATGGGCAAACTCAGAAGAAATACATTCTGAAACTTTCCCCCATCAGATTGCTTTTAATCTTTTACCGCAAATCGACAGCTTTACGGATAATGGCTACACAAAAGAAGAGATGAAACTTCATAATGAAACCCGTAAGATACTGGGCGACAATGATATGGTACTTACGGCTACAACTGTCAGGGTACCTGTATTCCGCGCCCATTCTGTCTCTGTAAATATAGAAACCGAAAGGAAAATCTCGGTAGAAGAAGCCAGGGAAGCTTTGAGTAACTTTCCCGGAGTTAAGGTTTATGACGAGCCGTCAGAACTCAAATATCCAATGCCGATTGATGTTGCAGGAAAGGATGATTGTATAGTCGGAAGAATTAGGGAAGACTATACTGTACCTAACGGCCTTAGTTTTTGGGTAGTAGGCGACCAATTAAGAAAAGGCGCTGCATTAAATGCAGTACAAATTGCGGAACTATTAATCGGGGACTATATATAATGGCGATTGTTGATTCGATCAAGGATCTTGTAGGCAATATTGTTACTAGAAACTATACTGAGTTACCAGACAATATTCACTCCGGGCTTCGGAAATATTTAAAAGGTGACGAAGAAGTAATTATCACCCTTTTGAATTATCGAGCAATCTACAAAGCCCCGAAATTTATAGATAGCAATACATTCTTTAACTCATGGTTCATACTGACAAATGAAAGAATCATTGTTGCAAGAAACTCCTCTACATTCAAAAGATTCAGAGACATACCGCTTAGAGAAATAACGCAGATGTTTTATGAGCTGGACAATACAGAGCCCAGAATTTCAATCACAACACCTGGTAATGAGGACATAATCGAGTTCATGAAGGCTGGAGCTGAGCATTGCCAGAATCTGGAGATAAGAATAGAAGCGGCGTTAGAGAACGCGAAAAAAAGTACTGTACAATCCGGCAGTATCGATTACATGAAGTGTAATAAGTGTGGAAGCAAGATACAGAGCCAGAGTAAATACTGCTCTGAATGCGGCGCCAGAATAGACTCATTTTAATAATAACTATCTTTCAATTTTACTGGATTCCTTGATTTACACCCCGGCTTAAATATAATGAAAGCAGAGGAGATTTAATATGATTCACGGATCATTGGTAGCAATAGTAACCCCATTTAAAAACGGCAAAATTGACGAAGACGCCTTAACTGAACTAATAGAATTTCAAATAGAAAACGGCACCCACGGTATAGTGCCCTGCGGGACAACAGGGGAATCGCCTACCCTATCACATGAAGAGCACGAATACGTAATCGAGCTTACGGTGAAGACGGTTAATAAAAGAGTTCCCGTGATAGCAGGAACAGGATCCAACAGCACAAAGGAAGCTATAAGGCTCACCCGATTTGCAAAAGAAATCGGCGCTGACGGAGCTTTGGTTGTCGTTCCATATTACAATAAACCTACTCAAGAAGGGCTTTATCAGCACTTTAAACAAATCGCTTCTCAGGTGGATATACCAATAATCCTCTATAATATACCGGGTAGGTCAGTTGTAAACATGGCACCTGAGACAGTAGCCAGGCTGGCGGGGGATTTCAAAAATATAGTAGGCGTGAAAGAAGCCACAGGATCAGTGCCGCAGGCAAGTAAAGTTATTCAGCTTTGCGGTCCGGATTTTATAGTGCTTTCAGGTGAAGATGCGCTTAATTTCCCATTAATGGCAATAGGCGCAAGAGGATTCATCACTGTAACTGCCAATATAGCCCCAAAAGATGTTGCCGATTTATATAATCATTTCAGCAGTGGTGATTTTGAGAAAGCGCGAGAGTTGCATTACAAACTCCAACCTTTAAATGAAGCATTATTTATGGAGACAAACCCTATTCCTATTAAAGCCGCGCTCAGCATCATGGACAAGATCAAATATGAATACCGTTTGCCATTAACCGAAATGACTGACGCTCACTTTGAAGAGCTTAAAGCAGCTCTTTCGAACTACGGACTGGTTAGCTAATAACAAATGGCCGGAGAAAATCTTGAGCCCCCCTAACCTGAACTATGAAAAAGAAATTTGGGCCAAAGGCAGAATACCTGCTGGAGTTGACGAAGCCGGGAGGGGTCCGCTTGCTGGTCCAGTAGTTGCAGCCGCCGTGGTTTTGCCGGATGATTGTGAAATTATGGGCCTTGATGACTCAAAAAAACTTTCCCATTCAAAACGAGAAATTATATTTGAGGAAATAAAGACCGTCGCCATTTCTTATGCTATTGGAATAGTAGAACCGGATGAAATAGACAGGATCAATATACTTCGCGCTGCTTTACTTGCTATGGAAATTTCAGTCAAGAAACTCACGACCAAACCGGATCATTTGCTGATAGACGGAAACCAGAGAACATCGCTCCTGCTAATGCAGGAAACCATAGTTAAAGGCGATTCCAAGTCCTGCTCCATAGCTGCGGCATCCATAATTGCCAAGGTAACAAGAGACTCAATAATGGAGGAATATCATTTGGTGTATCCTGAATATAATTTTAAGGGACACAAAGGATATCCGACAAAAGAGCATTATGATGCAATCAGGAAACATGGCCCCTGCCCTATTCATAGGAAATCATTCAGGGGCGTAGTCACATAAATTTTATTTATTCCGCAACGGTGACTGACTCAATAACGATCTGTTCATTGGGAACGTCTCCCGGCCCCGTTTGAACAATAGCTATAGCGTCAACAACATCCATTCCATCAACTACTTTTCCAAATACTGCATAGCCAAAATCTCTTTTACCGTGGTTGAGGAAATCGTTGTCAACTGTATTAATATAAAATTGTGATGTAGCGCTGTCGACAACTCCTGTACGAGCCATTGCAATGGTTCCTCTGTCGTTCTTTAACCCGTTGTCAGCTTCATTTTTAATTGGCGCTTTAGTGGGCTTTTGCTGTCCGTCGGCCATGAATCCTCCACCCTGAATCATAAAATTGTTTATGACCCTGTGAAAGATAGTTCCATCATAATAGCCGTCTTCAACATATGCTAAAAAATTATCTGTACTTATCGGCGCGTTTTCTTTGTCCAATTCAACTTTGATATCACCTTTAGATGTTTTAATAATTACCACTGGATTGCCTCCTTTATTTTCTACCGCTTCGTCATTGACGCTTGTTTCATCATTTTTTGTATCTTCCACACTACTTTCTTCCGTAGTTGTTTCAGTTGAGAAAGCTGCTTCAGTACTCTGAGTAGCCTCAGTAGTAGTTTCAGTCGCTGTCTCGTTTTTGGAATCTTCCTGATTGCAGCCGGTCAAATAAAAAACGGCCGGAATTAACAGAACTAATGTTATAACAAGTGAATATTTTGATAACGATTTATACATGGCTTTTAGCCTCCTTTGTGTCTCTCTCGGCCACTTAATTTATAGGATTAGCTATAGGGTGTCAAACTGGCTGGCTGTATTATTTGATTATAAAGTTCGCCTCTGTTAAATTGTCATTCTAACAACTAGGGCATCAAGGTGAACATATGAGCAGAATCAAGTTTGGAGTTATGTTAAGGCAGCAGAAGATAGATTTTAACCAAATAAGGGAAACAGCAGAGCTATGCGATCTGCTCGGATACCATTCTGTCTGGTTCTATGACCATATACTGGGATTGGGCGCAATTGAAATGGACATTTTTGAGGCCTGGACCTCAATGGCGGCACTCGCAAGCACAACTGACGAGATCAAAATCGGCACTATGGTGCTATGCAATTCATTCAGGCCGCCTGCACTGTTGGCAAAGATGGCTTCCACTCTCGACGTTATCAGTAACGGTCGCCTTGAATTTGCAATGGGCGCGGGATGGTTTGAGGCTGAGTACAAAGCATACGGATACGAATTCCCAGATACCAGAACCAGAATAGAGCAGCTTTCAGAGTCTGTGAAAATAATCAGAGCGATGTGGACAGAAGAAAAACCTTCTTTCAAAGGAAATCATTACAGCATAAATGAGGCATTCTGTAACCCTAAGCCAGTGCAAACCCCACACCCGCCGATTATGATTGGGGGAGCCGGAGAAAAATATTTGTTAAGAGTAGTAGCAGAGCTTGCGGATGAATGGAACTGCCCGGCAAATCACGCCACAGCCTATGATCATAAGCTGGAGGTATTGAAACAACATTGCAGGGATGTGGGAAGGGATATAAACGAGATAGGAATCTCACAACAAACAGTGTGTGTAATTGCAAAAGACGAAGCTGAGCTTGAAGTTAAGCTTGAAAAAGGTCAGAAGAGATACGGCTTCTTTGGCGATATATCCAAATTCGGAATAGTAGGCACACCGGAGCAATGTATAGAAAAAATACTTGAGAACGAAAAGAAAGGTATTACTAAATACACAGTTTTCTTTTCTGACATCATGAACCACGATACACTCAGGTTTTTCGCTAAAGAGGTAATGTCGGCTTTATAAAGTTACTGCTCGTTACAATTCAGTCATTGGCCAGCTCTTCAACTTTCCCTGCAAATTCTCTGGCGAAATTTCTTATCATTTCTGATAGTTCTTTGTTATTTGTCGCTCTTTGATAGGTGTCGGCCATTTTCATAAAAGTGAAATAAAAATGAGCGCTCATTTCGCCAACTTCAATATCCTTAGTCCAAAGGTCTATGCTTAGAGTATTTTTTTCAACCCTGTCCCACATTGATATCATCAGCGATTCGCATGGTTTTAACCCTTCAAAATCCGCCTCTGAGGCGCCCCAAAATATTTCTGAAGGCGAATTATCCTCATCCAGCTTTACAACAAAATTAATTTCTGCTTCTTTAGTCATTAATTACCCCTGCTTTAAATTTTAAAATTTATTATTTGACGCCCCAGAAATCTGGTTTTCGCTTCTCCAGAAATGCATTTGCACCCTCTACCATCTCGGGAGCTTTCATAAAGAACCTGGCCAGCTCGAGTCCATGTGTGATCTGAGGATGAGCCATGTCAGAGGCGAAATTAATCTGGAATTTGGCGATCCTGAGTGATTGAGGACTTTTTTGAAGTAGGCTCTTACACCATGCGGCTAACTCTTCATCGAGTTTGTCTTTCGGAACAACTTTGTTAACCCAACCCATGTCGCCCGCCTGCTGCGCAGTATAGCGCTCACATAGATAAACTATTTCTCTTGCTTTTTTGTCACCTACAGAATGCTGGAGCTGCTGAAGCCCATACCAGATAGGTGCGCTTCCGACCAATGGGCCGGCTTGTGCAAAAATTGAAGTATCGGATGCTATTGTCAAATCACACAGCATGTTAAGCTCGTTGCCGCCACCAACACAATATCCGTCAACTCTAGCAATAATTGGCTTGCCGCAACACCGCATTGCTGTCGCTAACCTATAGTGAACCAGCATATATTTGGCATCAACTTTCTTTTTGGGATCAACTATCCAGGATAAATCCCCTCCTGCGGAAAAGGCTTTCCCTCCGGCACCCGTGAGTACAATTACCCCGATCTTCTCATCTAACCAGGCATCCTCAATTGCCATAGCCAGCTCTTCCCTGGTTTGTGAATTTAAAGCGTTACGCACCTCAGGCCTGTTGATTGTGACGTATGCCACTTTTCTTTTTTTCTCATAAAGCACGTTTTTTAAAGGTAATCCGTGGTTCTTCTTCACGGTCCTTTTTCTAGTAGTTTTTTTTGTTGTGGACTTAGCAGTAGCCATAGTACTCTCCTTTATTGATATTTTTAGATATTACCATTTTTACATTAAATGGAGGTATTTACAAACTAAATCCCGGAGAATAATACTAGCAGGGTAAATATGATTTAGAGAGGATTATCGAGATGAAAGCAATGATAAAATCTAAATTACCAAGGCAATTTATTCATCAAAGGAGCAATATGAGGACCAAAAAGGGCAACAGTTGCTATTAAGGATATAAACCCCGCAACTCCAAGACAAATACCAACAACAACTCCCTGAGCTATCATATCGAGATGCTTATCGTCCATTAATGTCCTCCTTTTGCCTTACCGCCAAAGAATGGATCGCCTACAGGTATTGACGGGAAAGCTCTGATAAATAATAGGAACATCATAACAAAGGCTCCTAAGAAACCAAGGGTTATGAGTATTTGTGTTATTCCAATATTAATCGTATTGGATAATGAAGGAACTATAAGTACAAACTTATCAAGCCAGAGCCCTGTTAGTGAAACTCCTGCAATAAATACTACAATTGGCTTTACAATCTTATTAGTTCTAGGCACTAGTGACAGGAACGGGAAGATAAAGACACATGTTAACACCGCCCACGCTAGAGATTGAAACGGTTGCTCCTGTACTCTTTTAATGACAAAAGCGGTCTCTTCGGGCATGTTTGCATACCATATAGGTAGTAGTTGTGAGAAGAACAGATAGACCCAGAAGAGGGAAAATCCCTGAAGCAGCTTACCCATATCGTGATAATGAGTATCTACCAGATATTCCTCCAACCCAAGCCTTCTCCTTAGCATAATTGAAAGCACAATGGTTGTTCCAAGAGCTGCCAGGAAACTACCCATGAAGTAGTAAGGTCCAAACAGAGTACTGAACCAGTGAGGATCAAGTGACATCATGAAATCCCACGCAAAGAAACTAAACGCGATTGCATAGAAGATAATTACCGCAGGAGCGAACTGTCCTAACTTCTTCCATATTGCCTTTCTTTCATCCTCCCCAGACCATCCGGAGGCAATCCAGGCTGCCATGCCGCTTAATTTGTCTCCCGATCCGCCCAGATCTTGTCTTAATGAATAGTAAAGATAAAAAGCACTCAATATCAAAAGAATAATGAAAGAAATCATATTTCTGGCAAAAACAAAGGTCATATTAAGCCATACATCTTTTGGATGATGATAGTGCTCTGTAGCATAAGGGAGTATATAATCCCTTCCGGCAAAAACTACGAGAAGAAGTATAAGCGAGATAGGCAGAAAGGCACCAAGCCCCTCGGCTATCCTCAGAAGAGGTCTTGCCCACCTTGCGTTAGTAATCCTTAGAATACAGGAAAAAATTATCCCGGCTTGCGCTATTCCGGTCCAGAAGAGGAAATTAATCAAAAATATTTCCCAGGCGTTTTCGGGAGTTGATCCGGTTATTTTGTAAATAAAAGTACCGAATCCTATTATTGCTATTATAAGGAATAAATAAACAGACCAACTGGGGATCAGCGATCTTTTGGCTAATATATCGTCTCTTATTTTATCATCCATCTTACTCAGCGCTCTCCTGTACAGTGTCCTCAGTTGCCGGGGCATCAGTAGTTGCAGGGGTTTCTTCAACTGCAGTTTCTCTGACCGGGTTGCCTTGAAGCTTTCTTACGTAATTCACAACATCCCAAGCACCTTCAGAAGTAATGCTTTCTCGATAGCTGGGCATCATTACCTTTCCACCATATCTAATATATGCGTATATGTATCCGTCTGTTCTTGCAACTACTCCAGGTGTTGTCAAATTGAGAGGATAAAAACCTCGTTTTATTACCGGGCCGTCTCCCTGACCCCGCATGCCATGGCAGACAAAACAGTATCTGTTAAATAATTTCTCTCCGTGTGCAAGGGATCCCTCTGTTGCAGGAACCGGGTTTACAGAAATATTCTCAAAATCTTCTCTTGGCAAAGGTTTTATCCTGAGGCCTGTAGTTGAAACCGAAAGATCCGGATAAATTACAGGTTCCTCATACGGAAGTATAGAAGGCTGCACCCACATGTCGAAAGACCATGGGAAGGAGAAAGCCTTTACTGTACCTATCAGACACATAACAGGTATTAAAAGTAGATAATATTTCCTATTTAGTAAGAACAATCCCGTTTTACCTCCTAATAGTCAAAACCATTACACACCGTCAACTTTGATATCTTCGGCGCCTTGAGAAGTTAATATCTCCTCCACATCTTTAACACCGTCTTTGGAGCAAGTAATCATAACTCCGAACTTATCTTCCGAAAACCTCGGATCATACATAGTCCTTGGGGCATTTCGTCTTAATCGTGAATTCACTAGTAAACCAAGCAGTGTGGCCAGAGCTCCCATTAGAATTGTAAGCTCAAAAATGATAACCATAAACGGCGGCAAGGAAACAATTGGCTTTGCGCTTACAGATATCGGCCAGTCCATTGATGTAAGAACCGTAAAACCCACACCGCACGCAGCTCCCAGCATGGCTCCTCCGAGAGTAAAAAACCGCACAATGCTCTCAGGCTCATCCATAACATGCTCAATCTCATGGTTGGGGACCGGTGAGAAAACTCGAAGATTGTTAAACCCAGCGTCTCTGAGTTTCTTAATAGTTTCTATTGTTACATCAACGTATGAAAAAACTCCTAATACACCTTGTTTATCGCTCATGATTTTGCCTCCTTCTTAGGTATAGGCAATATTTCTTTCATTTCAGCTATTGAAACTGACGGCAGTGTTTTCAAGAAAATAAGGAAGAACATAAAGAACCAAGCAAAACTTCCTATTGTAATACCTATCTCTACCCATGAAGGCATGTATATACCCCATGCTGCGGGATCAAACCCACGGGACAGTGAAATAACAATGATGTTAAACCTTTCAAACCACATACCGATGTTGATAAATATAGAAATAATAAATAGAGCTTTAATATTCCAGCGCACGCTCTTGAACCAGAGCGGAAGCGGTATAATCACATTGCAAACGACCATTATCCAATAAAATAGTGCGTATTCACCAGTTGCCCTGTAGTAGAACTGTCCCCATTCCGCAGGACTTCCACTGTACCATGCCATGAAGAATTCAATACCATATGCATAACCCACGATTCCCGAAGTAAGCATAATAAGCTTTGCCATACCATCATAGTTATCAAGAGTTATATATTCCTCGAGATGGAATATCTTTCTAATAGGAACCGTCAGAGTAATAACCATTCCCAGACCGGAGAAAATGGCACCGGCGACAAAATAAGGGGCAAAAATCGTAGTATGCCATCCAGGCAGGTTGGACATTGCAAAGTCCCAGGATACAACACTATGAACTGAAAGCACAAGCGGAGTTGCAAACGCGGCAAAGAACAGATATGCCCTGGAATAGTGCAGCCACTCCCAGTTTGAACCTTTCCATCCGAGTGAAAGTACTGAATAGATAATTTTTCTTGGAACTTCTTTTACTCTGTCTCTAACCGCCGCAATGTCAGGAATTAGTCCTATAAAGAAGAATACCGAACTCACTGTTAGATAGGTGCTTACAGCAAAAACGTCCCAGAGAAGTGGTGATTTGAAGTTAACCCATAGCTCTCTCTGGTTGGGATATGGGAACAGCCAGTAAAAATTCCAGGGACGACCAAGGTGGATAATAGGAAACAGTCCAGCCGTTAACACAGCAAAAACAGTCATACCTTCGGCAATTCGGTAAATGGACATTCGGAAATTAGCGCGGAATAAGAATAAAATTGCGGAAATCAAAGTACCGGAGTGCGCAATACCTACCCAGAACACAAAATCAGTAATGTAGACTCCCCAGAAAACAGGGTGCCTGTAACCTGCTACACCAAGCCCAGTATGTACCTGATAAATAAAACAAAATAAACCGAAACCAACAAAAAGAAGCGTCGGTAGAAACAGAGCCCACCACTTAAAAGTGGGTTTATCAAGCATTCTTATGATGTCATCATTGACTCTTGCGTAAGTTAATGTGTTTTGCTCACTCATTATGCTTTATCCTGTGTCACTTTTTTAAGATATGTAATTCCAGGTTGAGTATTCACTTCCTGAAGCACTTTATAGCCTCTGTCATCATGTGACATTTTTGAAACTTTACTTTCATGATCTTCAAGATTTCCAAATACTATTGCTTCACTGGCACAAGCCTGTTCACATGCCACTTTAAATTCTCCATCTCGAACGTCACGTCCCAGGTCTTTAGCCAGATCTTTTGCATGATTGATCCTTTGCACACAGAATGTACATTTTTCCATTACACCCTTACTTCTAACTGTGACGTCAGGGTTTAGCTGCCAGTTGAGCGGCTCCGGCCATTTGTATGTAAACCAGTTGAATTTTCTAACTTTATATGTGCAGTTATTCGCGCAGTATCTTGTTCCAACGCATCTGTTGTAAACCATACCGTTCAACCCCTCAGGGTTGTGGTATGTCGCATATACAGGACATACAGGCTCACATGGAGCGTTACTGCACTGCTGACACAGCATTGGTAGATAGCGGGTCTGAAAACCTGCGTTATTATTTGATTTTTCAAAATATCTTTCAATCCTCATCCAGGCCATATCGCGTCTTTTTGCTACTAGTTCTTTACCTACAAACGCAATGTTGTTCTCCGCATAACATGCCGTGACACAAGAACCGCATCCTGTGCATTTCTGAAGGTCAATTGCCATGCCCCAACGGTATTTGTGGTATTCCCTTGGAGGATAGAAATCAGCCTCGGGATGTTCTTCATGAGGTATGCCATTTTCAAGCTCTGCCAAACTAATAGCCTGAGCTATATCTCTATCGTGCTGTGTTGTTGTATATTGAGTTTGAACAAACTGTTCGCTTTTGTTGACTCTAGCGGCAGAAACTTTAGTAGACAGCCAGGCAAACCCTCCGGACTTAGCGTCTGTAGCTAAAGGAAGAATTGTAATCGGGTTAACTCCTCTGTCTTTAGCATATCTACCATAACTTGTATGCCCCTGCCCTATCATAACTGAGAGTGTATCAGGCCTTATTCCCTGATATATATACACTTGTGTCTCTATTACACCCTGAGGTGATTCGATTGATAAAAAGTCTCCCAGTTGAACGCCCAGCTTTTCAGCAGTATCCGGATGAACCTCAACCCATGAACTCCATACGCCTGTTGTTATTGCCTCAGGCAATTCTTGGAGCCATGGCTTATTTGCGCCTCTTCCATCGTAATATTTGTAGGAAGGATATGCCATAAAATAATATTCGCCTTCACCTATAAATTCCGGCTCTGGAAAATTGATACTTGAAACAGCCGGTGATAGTGAGACTTGCTTGGACGGCAGATCTTTATAGTATCCGCCTCTCTCAAGCGACTTGTTCCAAAATGTCTCAAAATCTCCTTCGCCTGAGGTTCCAGCCCAAATCTTCTTCCAAGAATTCTGTAAATAGTCATAGAATGTCGTTTGTGTAAATCTTCCTTTTAAGTCTTCAACCTGTCCGCTGACAGACAGGATTACATCCCCTGTATTTTTTGTATTGAACACTGGTGTCATCACTGGCTGAATGAGCCCATACACACTCTCTCGAGGAAATGTGTCTCCCCAGCTCTCAATTGTTGTATTTTTCGGAAGAATCAAATTTGCGAGTTCCGTTGTTTCATCCATAAAACTTGAAAAGCTGACTATGAAGGGAACTTTTCCCATAGCATCTTTAAAGTTTAATTGAGAAGACAGTGTAAACACCGGGTTGACATCATATATAAATAGTATGTCAACTTCGCCGTTTTCCATCGAGCTTAGAAGGGAGGTGATATCCTGGAACGAAT
>Ga0055473_10000046_pt1 | contig 12168 bp, 9 predicted proteins | sample Muzzi_CordA_D2_FD_57679 | JGI IMG/M metagenome (GOLD analysis project Ga0055473, IMG submission 57679) | Wetland microbial communities from San Francisco Bay, California, USA, that impact long-term carbon sequestration - Muzzi_CordA_D2 | ecosystem: Environmental > Aquatic > Marine > Wetlands ... | reverse complement strand
GGTGCAGGGGCAGGTCAGCTGTGGAAGGATCCAACCTGGCAAGAGCTTTTTTGGAACTGTCATACCGCTCCTGGCTCATGGGGTGAGTGGCGAACATGAGCTCAATGCTGCTGGGTTTGTGTTTATTGAGGTTTCTGAGCATGTCCATGAGTTCCAGATGACCCTGGGGCCCGTATCCCGCCTTGACCATGTATTTCAGTGCCAGGGAATCGGCTTCCCGTTCATTGTCCCTGCTGTAGCTGGCGAGCAACGCCCCCGCGGCGATCTGTCCCAGACCGCCGGCCAGTTCCTCAGCCCTGGAACCGAGATCGGATGCCGCCGAGGACAGTCCCGCCAGGGCGAGGGAGGTCAGTACCCCCTTGCTCATCGCCTGGGCGGTGTGCCGGGCGTTGACATGCCCCAGTTCATGCCCGATGAGGGCTGCGAGTGAGGCTTCGTCGGGAAGTTCCAGAAGGATCCCCCGGGTGATCCCGATGCTGCCCGCAGGGAAAGTGTAGGCGTTGACATAGGCGGCGTTGAGGGGGACGTAACGGTAAGGAAGGTCCGGACGATGGGTGACGGCGCTCACCGTCCTTCCCACACCCGCTATATAGTCCGACAGCTGTTGGTCCTGAACGGGGCCGTAATCAGCGGAGAACTGGTGAGGGCTGTTGACACGGTCGATCCGTTTTTCATCGCCCTCTGAAATCAGCATGAGCTGCTTTTTACCGGTCACCGGATTGACCGCGCAACCGATAATCAGGCTTGCGGTCGAGGTGCCGGTCAGGGCGAGTAACTGCCTGCGAGTGAGAGGGATATCAGGAATTTTCATGGTCCGTCCTAACGTTCGTGTGAGTCTGGGATTTAGACTCAGTCTCAGCCTCTCTGTCTGCTTTTCTCAATTCTATACCAGCTCCGGGGCTAAGTCTAAGGCTAAGTCTGAATTCGTAAATAGCACCAGGGATTTTGGACAAAAATCATATGTGTTATTTTTGCAACACTTTTATCTTGTTTCCCAAAGCTCGATGTTTTAATCTCCAGGGTGAAACGGAAAAAGCCCATGAAAAAACAGTTCATCTCAGTTCTATTGATCGTTGCCTGGAGCCTGTCATCTGTTGCGGGCACGTGGGCGTCTGAAGTCAAGCCCCATATCAGCGATCTCAGGCTCAGCCAGGGGGAGTCATCTGTCCTTCTGTCCGCTCAACTGGTGACCGAACTCGGTGAGGACATCCGGGAGGCTTTGCGCGGAGGTGTCCCGCTGACTTTCAGCTACAGGATACGTTTGACCAGCAAGGGATCCATCCTCGGTGAGAAGATCGTCAGGAGGAGAGAGATCATCCACACCCTTGAATTTGACCCGGTTAAACAGCTCTACAGGTTCCAAGGGGAGGGATACGGACGGGAAACTGTTGTGCGGACAACCAAAGACGAGGAAGAGGCGCTGGGATGGTTGACGCGGATCGTGGACTGGCCTCTTTATCCCCTGGGAAGGTTGGAAAACAAGGTTCGCTATCGTGTAAGGGTGATGGCGACCCTGCGTTCCGTGGAACTGCCTTCCGTACTGGGTTATCTGTTCTTTTTCACAACCATATTCAACCAGGAGACACCATGGGTCCAGTTGGATTTTACCTTCTGAGGAGAGCTCTGGGATGAAGCTCTGGTCGCTCAGGTTCAGGGACAACCGCAGCAGATTGACCGCCATTGTCGTGATCCTTCTGCTCATCGGCCTGGTGCTTTTCTTCGGAGGCAGATACAGGTCCATGCGGGATCTCAACCCCAAGGGCGGGAACCTCTTTATCTTCTTCCTCATCAACGTCAATATTATTCTCCTGACAGTCCTTGTCTTCCTGCTCGCCAGGAACGCGATCAAGCTGTTTTACGAAGGCCGCGCACGTGTTTTCGGATACCATCTCAGAACGCGGCTTGTTCTGATATTCGTGGGTTTCACCCTGATCCCCACGATCCTCCTATTTTTCGTGGCCAAGGGGTTTATCAGCGACAATATCGAGTACTGGTTCAACCTTAATGTGGATCAGGCCATCGAAGGGGCCCTCAGTGTGTCCAGGGACTACTATTCTACCCTGACCGACCGTTCCCGGGCGTTTGCCCAGAGGGCGAGCGAACATCTCCGATCACCTCCCGGGGGAAAGGCGCTTGAGGACCTCCTGGAGGAGATAAGGAAGGAATACGCCCTGTCAATGGTTGACCTGTTCGATCCGGAGGGCCGCTTCGTCGCCCGGGCCTGGGATGGGGTCAGCCCCCAGAACTTTGTGGACGATCAGAGCAGTCTCGTCCAGAACGCCCTGGTCGGGAGGGTGATCGACAGTGTAAGCCGTGCCGACAAAGGTGAGTATATCAGGGCCTCAGCTCCCGTAGCGATGCCTGGCGGGCAAGGTGCTGTCGTTGTGTCATTGCACCTGTCCGAGGAGGTTCGCCTGAAGGCAGAAACGCTCAGCAGTACCTACCGCGGATACACGGAGATGAAGCTGCAGGAGCGTCCTATCAGGCTCAACTACCTGGCTTACCTGCTCTTTATTACACTGCTGATCCTTTTTTCGGCAGTGTGGCTCGGATTCTATCTTGCCCGGGGTATTACGGTCCCTATCGGACTGCTGGCCGAGGGAGCCGCCAAGGTGGCATCAGGAGATCTCACCGTGCGTATCGACAGCGAGGCCTCCGACGAGATCGGGATCCTGGTCCAGGCCTTTAACAGGATGACTGAGGAACTTGAAGGCGCCAACCGGAACCTGGAAAAGGCCTATCGTGAAAATGAACAACGAAGGACCTATATCGAGACGGTACTCAGAAACGTGGGTACGGGAGTCGTTTCCATGGATCTGGCAGGCCGGGTCAATACCTTTAATCGCGCAGCAGAAAGGATATTCGATGTCAAAGCTGAGGATATCCTGGACAGGTCCTATACCAGGATTCTGACCCACGAGCATGCAGCTCTTATCGATGGGATCATCAGCGATCTCAGGGAGAAGGGAGTCACCAGGATAAGGCGGGAGATACCTGTTGTTGTTCGAGGCAAACCTCTTATTCTCTTTGTCACCGTCAGCGTCATGGAAGACGCCCAGGGGAAAAAAATAGGCACGGTTTTCGTCATCGAGGACATGACCATGCTGGTAAACGCCCAGCGCAAGGCGGCGTGGTCCGAAGCGGCCAAGAGGATCGCCCATGAGATCAAGAATCCGTTGACACCTATCCAGCTGTCAGCTGAAAGGATAAGAAGGAGGCTGGATGGTCGCCTGGACAAGGCTGATGATCGTGTCCTCAAGGAGGGGACCGATGCCATCGTCCGGGAAGTGAACGCCATGCGTCACCTGGTCGATGAATTCAGCCAGTTCGCCCGTTTACCGGCCCTCAAGGCGGTGCCGGGAGATATCAACAAGGCTGTCGAGGAGGCGGTGGCTCTTTTCCGTGTCGTTGGCGAACAGCAGGGAACGGTGGAAGTATCCCTGGCCGAAAACCTGCCCAAGGTGAGTTTCGATGATGAACAGATCAGGCGGGTTATCATTAACCTGCTCGACAATGCCATCAGGGCGGTCGCGGACCGCCGTCAGACTGGCGTTGTCCGCGTTTCCACTGATATTGCGGAGGAAGGCATGGTGGCGGTTTCTGTTTCTGACAACGGTTCGGGTATCCCGGCGGATCTCATGGACCGGATATTCGATCCTTACTTCAGCACTCGGGAGGACGGGACGGGGCTCGGACTGGCCATCGCCCAGCGTATTGTACAGGAACACGGCGGAAAACTTGACTGCGGACCAGGTCCCCAGGGCGGCGTCGTTTTCACGATAAGGATCCCGGTCGATATCGATCCCATGAGGAGAATTTAGAGATGGGTATGGAAAATGTTGGGGAAACCGGATCCTCCGATCTGATCCTCGTTGTGGATGACGAACCAAGAGTTCGTGAGAGCATCCGCTCTATTCTGGAGGATGAGGGGTATTCGGTCATTGAGGCCTCCGATGGACAGGAAGGTCTTGCCCGGGTGGCGGGGGATCGTCCAGACACCGTTCTCCTTGACATCTGGATGCCCGACCTCGATGGCATTGAGGTGCTCAGGGGTATTAAACAGATGGACGCGGATCTGCCCGTGATCATCATGTCGGGGCACGGAACGATCGAAACGGCCGTCAAGGCAGCAAAGCTGGGGGCTTACGACTTCCTTGAAAAACCCCTATCCATCGATAAGCTCGAACTCGTCATCAGGAACGCCTTGAGCCAGAGGGCGCTCCTGGAAAAAAACAGGGCTCTCAAGGGGGAGGGAAGGGTCGATTCGGAATTCATCGGGGCGTCTCCGGTGATCACCGCCATGCTCGAACAGGTCAGGATCGTCGCACCGACAAACGCCTCCGTGCTCATAACGGGAGAGAACGGGACCGGAAAGGAACTGCTCGCAAGGTCCATACACTCCGGCTCCCGGCGGAGCGGTGAGGCTTTTGTTGCTGTAAATTGCGCGGCGATACCTGAGACTCTCATTGAAAGTGAGCTTTTCGGGCACGAAAGGGGAGCTTTTACGGGAGCGTCTTCACGAAAGATGGGCAAATTCGATCTGGCTCACCGCGGGACTCTTTTTCTTGACGAGATCGGCGATATGAGCCTTGCCACGCAGGCAAAGATCCTCCGGGTCCTGGAGGAGAAGGCGTTCCAGAGAGTAGGCGGTAACAGGGACATATCGGTGGATGTCCGGGTGGTCGCCGCCACCAACAAGGACTTAAAGGCCGGGATCATGAGGGGGGAATTCCGGGAGGACCTGTTCTTTCGTCTCAACGTTTTTCCGTTCCAGATACCGCCATTGAGGGCACGCAGGGGGGATATCCCGCAGCTGCTCAGACATTTCCTTGTCGAATACGGGCGGATCTACGCTAAACCGGACCTGGTTCTCAGTCCTGACGCCGAAAAGGTCCTCGTTGAATACAACTGGCCCGGTAATGTACGGGAACTGCGCAATGTCGTGGAGCGTTTGGCGATCATATCAACCCGGGAAGTGATCGATACGGGAATGGTGCCCTCCTCCATAACGGACGACGGGACCGCACGGGAGGGCCCAGCTAACGGGACTGCCCCGGAGATAGACTACCGGAAAGCAAGGGAGCTGTTCGAAAAGGATTTCTTTACGCGGCGCCTTGAGGAGAATGATTGGAACATCTCGAAAACCGCCGAGGCAGTGGGACTTGAACGGAGCAACCTCCACAGGAAGATGAAGCAGTTGGGGATCAGGAAATCGACAGATAACTGACGATTTCCTGATATTCAAGATTCAATATTCAAAAGAGGAGCGCGGGCTCCTTATTAAAGATATATAACAGCCGAGAATGAAAAGATGTCCAAAGAAAACCGTTCGTAAAGAGAAAGGTGTGTAAGCGAACCAGTCTTTTCAGAATCCTGAAGGTTGAATTTTGAATGTTGAATTCTCAGGAGGTGCCCTTTGACCGCTAAAAGCCCCCCTTCCATCGAAGACGCAGTTCACTCCCTCCTCTCCGTCAACATGGGTCTAAAGGAAGGTGAGAGACTCCTCATCCTCGGTGATTCCTCAGGTGATGGGGGGGAACTTGCCCGTGAGATCGGGGTGGTGGCTGAAGAACTGCACCCGGTTACCAGAACGCTGATCTTCGATCCTGTGGGAGGACACGGCCAGGAGCCGCCCCGGGAGGTCTGGGACGCTCTTTTAGCGGATGGATCCGTAGAACGGATGGCAGCCGAGGGGCTGCTTGGGGAACTTTTGTCTAAAAAGGGCGGTCCAGGGACTTTTGAACGCGCTTCGAACCTGCTGAGTGAGTCGGGCCCGGCAAAGGCGGATATCATCGTGGCCGTGACGACCTACTCGACCAGTCACACCTCATTTCGAAAGCTCCTGACGCAGGTATGCGGCGTGAGGTATGCCAGCATGCCCCTTTTTGAGCGGGAGATGTTTTTCGGGTCCATGGACGTGGACTGGAAAGACCTTGCCATTTCCACCAATGTGCTTGCGCGGTCCCTGGATGGCGCGGACCGGTGCGAAGTCAGTTCGAACAACGGGACCCGTCTGGTCCTGGGGGTATCGGGCAGGCCCGTTCTGTCAGACGACGGCATGTTGGATCAGATCGGGAAGTTCGGCAATCTGCCCGCGGGAGAGGTCTTTCTGGCCCCTGTCGAGGATTTGGCCGAAGGTGTCCTCGTCCTGGAATGGGGGCCCCGGGCCAGGTTTAAGGGTCCCCTCATTGTGACGATCGAGCGTGGAAGAGTAGTCAAGGTCGACGGTAAGGAAAAGGATGAGGTCCACTGGCTCGATAACATGCTTTCGGCCCATCCTCAAAACACGAATATTGCCGAATTGGGCATCGGTACCAACCCGGCGGCCACACGGCCGGACAATGTGCTCGAGTCTGAAAAGATACTCGGAACCGTCCATGTGGCCTTCGGTGATAACCACACCTTTGGAGGTGTCGTCAAGGCTCCGCTCCACCAGGACTTTGTGCTCTTCGACGCAACTCTCACTGCTGTCTGGGAGCGTGGCGGAGGAAGAAGGGTGCTGCTGGACGAAGGGAGGAAGGGATGGTAGCGAAAGATCATTTGAAATTTCAAAATTAAAATTCCAAATGATCACAAAATAGATCTGGTTTGAAATTTGAAATCTGAAATTTGGAATTTAACCTAGGAGTCTATATGAAGATCCAGAACCTTGAAGACGTCTTCCGGTACCTCCCTATCAAGGGTGAAATCGCGTTCGCCAACGCCAGAGGCAAATTCCAGGAAAAGATCAAGAAGCAGCAGCTGAAATATCTGAAGGATCTCGTTGACGACCTGAAGCATGTCCTGGAAGAAGGGGAGGAGATACTCCTCTCCGCGCGGGGCGCATCCCCTTTCACAGCGGTGGAACAGCTCACCACGGGCGCATGGATATACTACATCAAAAGGTGCATTATCGTCCTGACCGACAGGAGGGTGCTGCACTTCCCGACCAATTACAGGTTCAAGCCTCGCGACTCGGTCGCCCAGATCCGTTTTCAGGATATCGAGAGCTTCAAGGGAAAGCGGAGAGTCACTTTCCGTTACAAGAACGGGGCCAGGGAAATATTTTCACAGATCAGGAACGGGAAACGGCTGGTTCAGCTTTTAAAAGGCCTGGTCACGACCTCGTCGACTTCCTCACAGCACGGCGGCCGTCAGCACCTTTGTCCCAGGTGCGTTGCCCCCCTGGCAAGGGACAGGTATACCTGTCCGCGCTGCCGTCTCGAATTCAAGGAACCGGCAGCTGCGAGACTATATTCGGTCTTTCTCCCCGGAGGGGGGTATTTCTACACACGGCACCCATGGCTCGGAATCGGTGATGCCGTTACCGAACTCGTGCTTATCTTCCTCACTTTCGTTTTTCTTCTTGAATACTTCATGACACCGAACAGCGATGTAATTCAGCTTTATTTGGGATTGTTTTTCGCCGCGATCCTCGCAGTGGAAAAACTGATCACGATCTATCACGCCAGGCACTTCATAAACGAGTACATCCCGGTGGAAAAGAGTTTTAACAAGATACCGCAGCCCAAACCGGTGTCGCGTACCGGAATCAAGGAGCCAGGCTTTGATTATGAGGAAGAAAGGGTCAGATTTTTATAAGGTTAACAGTTTTTGTTAAAGTTAAGTACAAAGCCGGCAGGAGGTTCTCCCGCCGGCTTTTTCTTTGGATTTTGGAATCTGGAATCGTCGAGTTTACTCGACGATATAGGGCATCCCCCACGCACCGCTGTTGTAAGGAGCGTCCAGTGCCGTGAAGGTGGCGGCGTCGATGACATCCACAGCGGCGAAATGGCGCCCCCTGCAGGGACCGATCGTGTAGGTCCTGGTGTACGTTCCGTCCCCGGCCACGAGATCTCCGTTTGTACCGTCATCGAACATGAGACCGCGCGTCCGGCGTCCGCTAATATGCGGCCCCGGCCTGTGGATAAAAACGAACTGTGAAGGTTCCCAGGCCGATCCAGCGGTATTGACCACGCCTGCCTCCACCCGGATCTCTTCCCCATGGGTAAATCTGGGGAGACCTTCCGGGACGGTGTAAAGTCTGGAAGGTTGGGAAGCCTCCCAAACCAGGTCGCTGCCGGAGTAGGCCCGCAGGGAGTTGATAAATACCGTCTGCTGTGCCCCGTCTTTCAGAGCGAACTCAACCGGTGAGATCGCTGTCAGTTTCCAGCCCAGGGGACTGTTGGTGAACGTTGCGTACCGGGTAACGAGGTCCTCAAAAGGCTTGCCCCAGAGAACAAGGATATCATTCACCTCATCTGCGATGAACAAGGTCCCTGCGATGTCATGGCTGATCTTTACATCGGCGATACCGTCTTCGATGTGAATATCGATCAGACTGCCGAGGCGCACAAGGTCCCCCCGCCACCAGAAGCGGGGAAGCTCAGCGGTCCCGGGGTCGGTTGACAGGGACTCGATCGATACCTGACCAGCATAAGCCTGGGCCTGCGCCTCGGCAGCGCTTCCCTCATCCTCGTCCGTGTCCGTCACTGAATCGGAGAAAAAGGCCTCCGTTTCAATGGCCTCAAGGATGGCCGCCTGGTCCGCCTCACTGCCTCCGGTCATGCTGACCCCACTCCCCGATCCGCACCCGAGAAGGAACCCGACCAGGGTAACGGAAAGGGACAGATACAGGACACGGACCCACGGACTCACGGTTATATCGGTTTTTCCTGGCATCTCTTACCCCCTTGCCTGAGTGTGTTGTTTACCGGATTTATAAAGTACAGACACGGGAGGGTGGGGAAGGTTTAACGATGTTCATCTTTTCGGAACGGGAATTTGCCGACAAGGCGGTTCGAGGCGAAGGACATCAGGGATGAACCGTCCGACACGGAGACACGGGGACACGGGAATTTGCACACAGGTATCCAGTTATCCAAGTGTCTAATAAATGGCCAAAGGCTTTCTCACTTAGATACTTAGAAACGTATATACATAGACACAAAAGAACTCCGCGTCGCCGCGTCATGGGTGATCCGGGCCATCGGCCTAGATCACAATAAGCGGTTCTCCGTCCCTGATGATCCGACCGATGGATCTCTTGGCGTCCTTCAGGTGCTTCGGGATAGAGAAGATCGCGGGGATAAAGTCAAGGTCCAGATAACGTAATTCCTGCGCGAGAGGCTTGATCCGTTCTTGAAGTATTTCCGGGGCGACAGCTGGGAGGAGAGGGGAATTGCCGGCCATGGTAAACCCCCAGCTGGAGGCAAAGGAAGGTATGAAGGCAAGGTAAGGAGATACATTGGTAAAGACGGACTCCAAGGTCAGGGTAACGGATTGAAAGGAGACCGAGTAGATAAAGGATGGGCATCCGGACTGGGTCACGAGTATGCCTCCCGGGTTGAGGCGTTTGCTGCAGAGCCTGTAAAATTCCTGCGTGAAAAGCATATAGGATGGCCCGTCATCCACCGGTTCTGAAAGATCACAGATGATAACGTCATAGGTCCGGTCCTCCCTCTCCAGCACGGCCCTCGCGTCATCGAACAGCAACCTGGTCCTGGGATCATCAAAGGCCCCCTGGTGCCAGGACGCCAGATATTCCCGCGACATACCCACAACCTGCCGATCAAGATCGACCATGACAGCCTCCCGGACGCTGTCGTGGCGCAGCACCTCACGCAGGGTTGCGCCTTCCCCGCCACCTGCGATGTAAACCGAACGCGGATCAGGGTGACCGAACATGGCCGGGTGGACAAGTGCTTCGTGATAGATGAACTCGTCCACCTGGGTGGACTGGATTTTGCCGTCCAGGAGGAGAACAAGTCCGAACGTTTTCGATTCCACAAGTCTCACTTCCTGAAATCTCGATTGGAAGGCGGTGATATCCCGGTCAAATTCAAGAAAAAAGCCGCTGTCCGTTGTCAGGTTGTCGAGGATAAGGTCGCGGTCACCCATGTCTTTCCTCCCTAGTTAGGGATTATTTTCAAAAGTGGTGACTAGATTAACAAAACAGACTGAAAAGGCATAGGGGGGGTGCCACCGTGGGTGAGTGCGTGCGTGAAGGGTAGGCGCGTTAAGTTCCAGACAGCCATTCGCTTTAACGCAATCACACTCCACGCAATCACGTTGTTTTCGCCCCTTGACATAAGTATTCATAAATGTATATTGACTGACTAATCAGTCAGTATCGTTATTAAAGAGCTTAACTGGAGCGGAAAATGACCAAAAAAGATGCCATCCTTTCCTCGGCCACAGAGCTGTTCGCGCGGAAAGGTTATAAGAGCACTGCGGTCTCGGAAATTGCCGAGCAGGCCGATGTTGCCCAGGGCACGGTATTTCACCATTTCAAAAGCAAGGAAAAGCTGCTTATCGCCATTTGCGATGAACTGGTTCTAGCCTACATCACAGGAGTCAGGCAGGCGGCTGCGGGTCCCGGTACCGGCTGGGATGCGCTGGAGCGGGTCCTCAAATTCAACCAGGAGTTCAAGGAAAAGCGCCAAAGGGCCATCACAGTGACCTTCAGGGAAACAGGGAATTTGTCAAGGGATGCGGTTGAGGTCCATGCATATTTCTGCGGTCTTGTCAGCCAGATCATCGAGGTGAAATCCCAGTGCATTGAAAGGGGCATCGCAGATGGGAGCATCCGGCCTGTTCCCGTTCATTCAACGGCACTGCTGCTTCACTTTTTACTTGTCGGGAAGTTCCATATCGAGACGGATGGGCTCCTCGAATTGCCGGATCTTGATTCGGAACTTGTGGAGTTCTGCAAGCGGAGCCTCGCTGCTCAGATTCCTTCTACAGTGAAAAGTACATAAAAGTTGGGAGGTTTGCGGTATGGCTGTAAGAGGATCAAAACGGATCGGCGGTAATCTTTTCAGCATGGCTTGCCTTGCCCTCATGCTTTCCTTGTCTGTCGCCTGGCACGTAACATCCCCGGTCAGATGTCTTGCAGCCCAGCCAACGGATCTATCATTTTTTGAGGCCTATCAGATGGCCCTTGAGTCCAATCACGAAATCCGCAGCGCAGCTGAGGGGGTGAAGCAGGGCGACCTGCTTCAAAAACAGGCCATCACGGTCCTTTTCCCAAAGGTGACGGCAACAGCGGGCTATTCGAGGCTCGATTACACGGACGGCACTGAAATCGACGGCAGTACATGGGGGATCAACCTCAAACAGACCGTTTACAATGGAGGGCGGGTCTGGGTGGCCAAAAGAGGGGCGAAATACACGCTCCAGGCCGCTCAATGGGGCCTTGAGTTTGCCCGGCAGAGCGTTCTGATGGATCTCATCGCAAGATCCAATGAACTGCTCAAGGCGGAGGATCTACTTAAAGTAAGCGAAAAGAGAGTGGAAAGGGTCCAGGAGCAGCTCAGGCAGGCGCAGGCACGCCTGGACCTCGGAGATACGGCCCGTACAAGCGTTCTGAATGCGCAAGCGGCCATGTCTTCGGTCGAGTTGGAAGTCGTAGAAGCCCGGAAAAGTGTTGCCCTGGCAAGGACGAGGCTTTCCAACCTCATAGGCCTGAACCGCCCTATTCGCGTCCTGGTCCCCGGATTGGTCAAATCTTACGACGAAATGGATCTATCCGGCCTCATCGAACACGCTCTGAATGACCGTCCCGACCTGGCACAGAGTCGTGAGCTGGTAAAAATAACAGAGGAAGAGGCTGAGCTCACACGCAGGAACGGCCACCCCGACGTGAATATAACAGGTTCTTATTCACGCTACTCCAATGATGATGTATTTTCTCCCGAAAGCCAGATAGGGATCAGCCTCACCTGGCCCTTTTTCCAGGGCGGTCTTGTTAAACTCCAGGCAAAGGAGGCCTATTCAAAGGTGAGGCAGGCGGAGGAATCTTACGGTACCCAGGTGGACGGTGTCCGGCTCGATGTAGAGGAATCCATGCTCGACATCGAGGCCCTCAAGGCCCAGGAGGAACTTGTCGTCAACAACCTGAAAACGGCCATGGAAAACCACAGGCTGGCGAAGGCCAGATTCAGTTTGGGGGCGGCCAGCAGTCTGGAACTGCTCGATGCCGAGGAGAAACTGACAGAGGCCGAGAACCTGGAAGTTAACTACAAATACGATACGAGGACGGCGAAGGCGGCCCTCCTCTATTCCATCGGAGCCCTGGAACTGGATGTATTCGGACCAGAGAACCAAGCGGAGAGGTCAGTCCAATGAAAAAAGGCGCGAAAATAAAGATAATTGCGATCGTCCTGGTCCTGGTGGCCGTTGTGGCGG
>Ga0055473_10000044_pt1 | contig 12367 bp, 9 predicted proteins | sample Muzzi_CordA_D2_FD_57679 | JGI IMG/M metagenome (GOLD analysis project Ga0055473, IMG submission 57679) | Wetland microbial communities from San Francisco Bay, California, USA, that impact long-term carbon sequestration - Muzzi_CordA_D2 | ecosystem: Environmental > Aquatic > Marine > Wetlands ... | reverse complement strand
CGCTGCCGCTATACCGGTGCAGCGCGCAAAACACGCTGTTGTTGGAGCGTGGTCCGAGAAAGGTGCCCAACACACCGTCGAGCGACAAGGCGCCCTTGAGCAGGGGGTTCTCGAAGTATTCCTCGAGGACGTCGTAGATGTTGATACCGGCGATACGCAGGAATTCGCGCATATCGGCTTTTCCGAGCGAGCGGATTTTCCAGCCGATCCTGGCCAGGCCCAGGAGGTCGCTGCGGTCGCTTGTGCGGACTCTCGGCGGAATCCGGCCATGCAGGTCGGCGAGCACACCCGCGAAACGTTTCATGCAACGGTGGTATTCGGTCATGGCCGCGCGATCGGCGTCTGAGACGCCTTCACCGCTGACGCTGCCGCCCGCGATGGTCAAGTGCTTGCCGGCTTCCGACAGCGCGACGCTTGCCATGTCTTCACGAGCCATGACCAGCCCGTTGGCGGCAAGATCCAGGTCGCCGCGGACGCGCTTATCGAGGAGACTGAGCAGATGCGCGCCGGCCGGCACCCTGAATCCGGGTGCAAACTCGCGCGTCACGGCCGCGCCGCCGACCTGGTCCGCGGCTTCGAGCACCGTGACCTTGCGTCCCGCCCTGGCGAGGTATGCGGCGCAGACAAGACCGTTGTGCCCGCCGCCGATAATGATGCAGTTGCCGTTGTTAGAAGGCATCTCAAAAACCCCCGTGCGTCGCGCTGCCAAATGATTTTTCGATCCGGTGGTACCAGCGCGACGCCGATGTACCTTGACGGTACTTCAAGGTGCAATGGTGACGTCCGGGCGGAAAACGATCGGCAGCCCACAGGGTTATGGCCACTTGGCCCGATTGCGGCGTTGTCGCGCGGCCCCCGTAGACCACGCTACCGTGACCCGCGCGCCGCCTTGCACTCGAACCAACTGGCCGATAACGCGGCATACGGGGGTTCTTGAGATGGCTTCTAGTCATCCAGCCAGCCCTCCGGTACCGTGTTGGGTTTGCGCAGGTCCCGCAGGATCTCACGCGCGGCGTTGGCGCCCGGGGCCGCCATTACGCCGCCTCCCGGGTGCGTGGACGAACCGCACATGTAAAGCCCCCGGGTGGGTCCGCGGTACTGCGCGAATCCCGGTATCGGCCGGTTGAACAGCAACTGGTCCATGGTCAGCTCGCCCTGGAAAATATTGCCCTCGGTGAGCCCGACCTCGTTTTCCAGTTCCCTCGGCGTGCGCACCTCGGCGTGCAGGATCAGGTCCTTGAAGCCCGGTGCGTAGTCCTCGATCTGGTTGATGACCGTTTGGCCGAACTGGTCGCGCTCCGCGTCGGTCCAGTCCCGGCCGTGGACCTTGGGCGGCACGTACTGTACGAATACCGACATGAAATGCTTACCGGGTGGCGCCATGGTCGGGTCGGTCATGGTCGGTATCAGCATGTCGATATACGGGTCCCGGGACCAGGTGCCGTTCTTCCAGTCGTCGTAGGCGCGTTCCAGCCGTTCGACGGAATCGATCAGGTGCATGTCGCCGTGAGCCGGCTCCGGGTTGTCCTTGAGGGCGGTGAATTGCGGCAGGCCGTCCAGCGCGATGTTCAGCTTGCCGGAAGAGCCGCGGATCTTGAAGTTCCTCACCTTCTTCAAAAACTCCGGCTTCAGGTCTTTCGGGTCCATGCAGTCGAGGAAGGTCCGGGGGAAGGTCATGTTCGATACGACGACATCGGCGAAATGCTCGTTGCCGTTCTCAAGCGCCACGCCTCGCGTGCGGCCGTTCCTGACCAATATCTGCTCGACGCCGGAGCCGGTCAGGATCTCGCCGCCGTGGTCCGTGAAGCAGTCGGCCATGGCCTTGGCGATCGCACCCATGCCCCCACGCGCATAGCCCCAGGCCCCCATGCTGCCGTCAACCTCGCCCATCGCATGGTGCAACAGGACATAAGCCGTGCCCGGTGACATCACGCCCATGGCCGACCCGATGATGCCGCTGCCGCACAAGGATGCCTTCAGCAACGGGCTTTGGAAGTACTCGTCCACGAACTCCGCGATGCTCATCGTGTAGAAGCGCATCATGTCGTAAATCACGTCCTCGCCCAGCTTCAGCAGTTCCCTGCCCATGTAGAGCATTTCCATCAGGTCGCGGGGCCTGAACGAGGTCGGGTCGGGCGCCATACGCAGCAGAAATTTCCGGATGTAGCGGCACTGGCGCATGATGTCCCGGTCGAAACGGACCGCCGCATCGGCGTCGCGGTGGTTGTGCCGCTGCAGTTCTCGCCGCGAGACATCGTGATCGACATAATTCGCGATGTAATCGCCGTTCTCCGCCAGCGTTACGCTGCCGCCGTAGGGCACGACCTGAAGGCCGTATTTCGCCAGGTCCAGCGCGCGGTAGACTTCGGGCCGCAGCAGGCTGCACACGTAGGAGCAATTGGAATAGATCCAGTCCTTGTAGAGGTTCCGGCTGACGGTCGCGCCGCCGATGTACTCATTTTTCTCGACGACGAGGACATCCAGCCCCGCCTTGGCGAGGAAGGCCGCGTTGGCCAGGCCGTTATGGCCCGCGCCGATGACAATGGCATCATGCTTTTTCAAGGACTTGGCTCCGGCTCGAGGATTCATTGCTTCTTGTTTTCATCGGCTCCCCGATGCGGCCTTTCTGTCTTTTCTCCTGAGCGTGGTGGCGATGGCCCTGGCAAACGCCTCCAGGGTCCTCTCGAGACTGTCGTCACGGCCGTGGGCCGCGCTCATGAACCAGGGCTCGCGGGAATCCGGTTCGCACAGGATTCCCAGTTCGTGCAATTCCGGCGCCATCGCGTTATAGAAGGCGTAATCGGCGGTCTTCCAATCGCGGTAATTGCCCGGTGCGCGCTCGTTGAAGAACAGGCCGAACATCGAAGGGTGGCCTGTAAAGGAATAGGGTATGTCAAAGTTGTCCAGGATTTCACCCATGCCCGCGGACAGCTTTCTGCCATAGCGCTCGATCTGTTGCAGCGTTTCGGTTTCGTCCAGTATTTGCAGCGTCCTGTTGGCCGCGGCGAGCGCGACGGAGTGACAGGTATAGGTGCCCCCGTGGGCCACCCCGTCACCGATCTTGCGCATGATGTCGGTGCGCCCGGCCAGCGCCGAAATCGGGTAGCCGTTGCCCATGGCCTTGGCAAAGGTACACAGATCCGCCTTGAAGCCCATCAACTCCTGCACACCACCCTTCGCGACCCTGAAGCCGGTCTTGACTTCGTCGACGATCATGATGACGTCGTACTTTTCACACAAAGCCTGGGCGTCACGTAAGTATTGCCGGGTGGCGGTGATGGAACAGCAATTGCCCATGATCGGCTCGATCAGAAAAGCGCCGATCTTGGCGCCGTGTCGACGCAGCAGATCCTCGAGGTGGTTCGCATCGTTCAGCGGTGTGAAATAGGTCAGCCGGTTCAACACCTCCGGCACGCCTTCGCTGTCGGCGCGGATGGCGGGGTCTTCCCCGCCGGGCTTCCAGTTCTTGATGTCCGCGTACCACAGCACCTGGTCGTGCAAACCGTGGTAACCGCCCTCGACGATGATGTGTGAATCCTTGCCCGTGTAAGCGCGCGCGAGGCGCAACGCCGTCATCACGGCCTCGGTGCCGGAATTTGAAAACCGCACCAGTTCCGCGGCCGGCACCATACTCGAGATACGCTGCGCGAGCGTGTATTCAAGCTCGGTTGCCAATGCGAAAACACCACCGGTTTTCATGCCTTCGGCGGCCGCGGCGTCGACACGGGGGTCCGCGTAGCCGAGGATGGCCGGGCCATAGCCCATGCGGTAGTCAATATACTCGTTGCCGTCCAGGTCCCACAGGCGCGAACCCTGTGCGCGGTCGACGTAGATGGTCTTGTCCTTGCCCCAGTAGCGGAAATTGGAAGATACCCCCAGCGGCAGGCGCTTGATGGCCTGGCTGAAGTGCTGGTTGGAGCGGGTCAGCTTGCGTGACATCGTCTAATTGGATCGGTGCGTGTGAGCCCATAGGTTCTCATACCCTCGGCTCCGTGTCTACAATGAATGAATGATCATTCATTCGTTGAAATCCGGCCGACAAGTGGATATGCTGCTGAACAGATTGCCAGACAGGACTTCCATTGATGGACGAGGATTGCATTTGAACCCGCTGGCGGAGAACGCCCGACCGAAGCGACGGACCGCGCCCAAGCAGGAGCGCCAGACCCAACTGATCAAGGCGACCATACGCTCTATCGCCAAACACGGTCTGTCCGTCACCACCATGGCGACGGTTTCCAGGGAGGCCGGGCTTAGCCAGGGCATCATCAACCTGCATTTCAAAAGCAAGCAGAAACTGCTCGAAGAGACCCTGTTGTACGTGGTGGACGAATACCGCGCGGCCTGGGACAAGGCGATCAGGAACAGCGGTGAATCGGCCGCCGAAAGACTGCGCGCACTGGTGGCCGTGGATTTCGACAGGAATATCTGTCAGCGCAACAAACTGGCGGTTTGGTTCGCGTTTTGGGGCGAGAGCCGTTCACGGCCGACCTACCGCAAGATCTGCGCGCGCCGCGACCGCGAATACAGGCAGGTTTTGACAAGACTGTGCCAAGACATTATCGTGGACGGCGGCTACTCGAGCCACGCTGAATCGGTGGCCTACGGTCTCTCGGCAATGAGTGAAGGGTTGTGGCTGGACTTGTTGTTGAGTCCGGTTGAATTGGACCCGCAGCGGGCTTGCGAAATCAGTATGTCGTATCTCCATGATGTTTTTCCGGATCATTTTGAAGCCAGCGGCTAATGCTGCCCGCAGCTGATACACCGGCCTTGAGGGCCGCGGTATTGCTGGTGGGGGCGTGGCTGGTCTGCGCAACGGGGTTCGGCGCCGGGGACAAGGTACTCAACGTCTACAACTGGGCCGATTACATCGCGCCCGACACGCTGAAGAATTTCGAAGCCGAGTACGGCATCAAGGTCAATTACGACGTCTACGACTCGACCGAAGTCGTGGAGGCGCGGCTGTTGGCCGGAAAGACCGGCTACGACGTCGTCGTGGACAGCACCCGCTACGCCGGGCGCATGATCCCGATCGGTGTCTTCCAGCCGCTCGACAAGAGTCGTCTGCCGCTGCTCGGAAACCTCGATCCTTGGGTCATGAAGATGCTGGCGGCTTCCGACCCGGGCAATCGTTACGTCGTACCGTATATGTGGGGCACGACCGGCTTCGCCTACAATGCAGACATGATCCGCAAGCGCATGCCGGACGCGCCCGTCGACAGCATGCGCATGCTGTTCGACCCGGCCGTGGTCTCGAAATTCGCGGACTGCGGCGTCAGCCTGCTGGATGAGCCCACCGATGTCATCTCGATGGTGTTGCTCTATCTCGGCCTCGACCCGAACAGCCTGGACCCGGCCGATTTGGCGAAGGTCGAGACGCAGATGAAGAAGGTCAGGCCGTACATACGCTATTTCAGTTCCGCCAAAATGATCAACGACATGCCCTCGGGCCAGGTCTGCCTGGCCATGAGCTGGTCCGGCGACTATGCCCAGGCCATGAACCGGGCCCGCGAGGTCGGTTCCGACATCAAGCTCGCCTACACGGCGCCCAGGGAAGGTTCGATGCTGTGGTTCGACGGGTTACTGATACCGGCGGACGCGCCGCACCCGCACAATGCGCATCTTTTCATCAACTACCTGCTGCGCCCCGACGTCATCGGCGCCATCAGCAATACGACCGCCTACGCCAACGCCAATACCAAGGCGGCCAAGTACATGCGGCCGGAAATCGTCCACAATACCGACATCTACCCGCCGATGTCGGAGCGGTCCCGGTTTAGCGTCGGCCTCATATTCGGGCCCAAGCTCGAGCGCCGCCGCACACGCACCTGGTCGCGCATCAAGACCGGCCTCTGACCGTGACCGAGGACTACACCTACACGCCCTGGCTGGACCCCGACGCCAAACCCCTGGTGGAAATCCGCTCCGTCAGCAAGTCCTTCGGCGGTGTCAAGGCGGTCGACAGCGTCGATCTCGACATATATGCGCGGGAGCTGTTCACGATCCTGGGCGGGTCGGGCTCGGGCAAGACGACGCTGCTCAGGATGCTGGCCGGTTTCGAGGAGCCGACGGGCGGTGAAATCCGCATCGACGGTGTGGACATGACCGGCGTTCCACCGTACGCGCGGCCGGTCAACATGATGTTCCAGTCCTACGCCCTGTTTCCGCACATGAGTGTCACGGACAACGTCGCCTACGGCCTCAGGAAGCAAGGTGTCAAGGCGCCGCTGGCGAGGCGCCGCGCGCTGGAAATGCTGGAACTGGTCAAGTTGGAGCGAATGGGAGACAGGAAGCCGCAGCAGCTCTCCGGCGGCGAACGCCAGCGCGTCGCGCTGGCGCGGGCGCTGGTCAAGCAGCCCAAGCTGCTGTTGCTCGATGAGCCGCTCGCAGCCCTGGACAAGAAGCTGCGGCAGCACACGCAATTCGAGTTGATGAATATCCAGGACGAACTCGGCGTGACTTTCATCGTCGTGACCCACGACCAGGAAGAGGCGATGACGTTGTCGAGCCGCATTGTGGTGATGAACCAGGGCCGTTTCGAGCAGGTCGGGACTCCGGCCGAGATCTACGAGTATCCCGTCAATCACTTCGTGGCCGACTTTGTCGGCAATATCAACCTGCTCGAGGCGACCGTGGCGAACGTCGGTGGAGGCCGTGTCAGCGCCGAGTGCCCGGCGCTCGGGATGCAGGTCGAAGCCCTGAAGGACGGCGGCGTCACGCCTGGTGAAAGGCTGTGGCTGGCCGTGCGGCCGGAAAAGATATTCATCAGCAAGACGCGGCCGGACAATGCCGACATGGCGGTCGTGCCCGGCAAGGTCAAGGAGTTCGGTTATTTCGGCAACCTGTCCGTGTTCCGCGTGGAACTGTCTTCGGGAGTCATCCTGCAGGTCAGCGGACAGAACCGTGAACGCAGGGCCTCACATACCGTTGAATGGGACGACCGGGTTTATGTTTCCTGGCATACGAGCAGCGCCATTCTGCTGCGCCAGGATGATTCGGGAAACGATGGCAAGGGCGGCTGAAAACGGACGGGGCGACGAGCGGCTGCGCTGGATCCGGCGCGCGCTGGTCATGCCCTATGCGTGGCTGCTGCTGTTTTTCCTCGTCCCCTTCATCATCATCCTCAAGATCAGCCTCGCAGACCCGCTGGTAGCGCTGCCGCCGTTCACGCCCTTTTTCGACTGGGCTGCCCACGGTCTCAGCCGCATCCACGTTACGCTGGACAATTACCTGTTCCTGTTCGAGGACCGCTACTACGCGACGATCTATCTGAATTCGATCAAGATGGCGGCGGTGTCGACGCTGCTGTGCCTGCTGTTGGGTTACCCGATGGCCTATTTCATCGCGCGGCAACCCGAGAGACGCCGCAGCAGGCTGTTGCTTGCCGTCATACTGCCGTTCTGGATTTCGTTCCTGTTGCGCGTGTACGCCTGGATCGGTCTGCTGAATCAGAACGGCGTCATCAATCAACTGCTGCAGTGGACAGGCCTGACAGATCATCCCATCCATATGATATACAATGATTTTTCCGTCTATCTCGGTATTGTCTATTCCTATCTGCCGTTCATGATCCTGCCGCTCTACAGCACACTCGAGAACCTGGACGCGGATTTGCGGGATGCGGCGGCCGACCTCGGCGCGAAGCCCTGGCAGGTGTTCCTCACCATCACCTTGCCGCTCTCGGCGCCCGGCATCGTCGCCGGCTGCCTGCTGGTTTTCATTCCGGCCATCGGTGAGTTCATCATCCCGGCGCTTCTGGGCAGTTCGGAGACGCTGATGATCGGCCGTGCGCTGTGGGACGAGTTTTTCATCAACCGGGACTGGCCGGTGGCCTCGGCGGTTTCGGTGGTGTTGCTGTTGATCCTGGTGGCGCCGATGATCTGGTTCCAGAAGACCCAGGTAAAAAGGGCTGACATGCCATGACCAGGAGCGGCGGGAAAAGGCAGGGGGGCGTGCTGTTGCTGAGCATCGCGGCCTTCGGCTATGCCTTCCTGTACGTGCCGATACTGTCGGTCATGGTCTATTCGTTCAACGGCTCGCGCCTGGTCACGCTTTGGGGTGGTTTTTCATTGCGCTGGTACCGCGCACTGCTGAGCAACCAGGACATACTCGATGCCGCGTGGCTGAGCCTGAAAATCGCGTTCGTCAGCGCCACCTTGGCGACGGCCCTCGGCACGCTGGCGGCGATGGGGCTGAATCGCCTCGGGCGCTTCAAGGGCCGTACGCTGCTGAGCGGCATGATCACGGCGCCGCTGGTCATGCCCGAGATCATCACCGGCATTTCATTGCTGTTTCTGTTCATTTCGCTGGCCGACTGGACCGGCTGGCCGGCCGAGCGCGGCGCCGTGACGATCACGATCGCGCACGTTACGTTTTCGCTCTGCTACGTCGCCGTGGTCGTGCGCTCGCGCCTGCATGGCCTCGACCCGTCGCTGGAAGAGGCGGCGATGGATCTCGGCGCGCGGCCGCTGCGGGTTTTCATGGATATCACGGTGCCGAACATCGCGCCCGCCATGATCGCGGGCTGGTTGTTGTCGTTCACGCTGTCGCTGGATGACGTCGTCATCGCCAGTTTCGTGTCCGGACCGGGCTCGACGACGTTGCCGATGTTGATCTTTTCGAAAGTACGCCTGGGCGTGACGCCGGACATCAACGCGCTCGCCACCGTCGTGATTTTGCTGGTGTCGGCCGGTGTACTGGCGGCGGTCGTTTTTGGAGACAAGGCAGACCCCCGGCTGACACAGTAGCAGCGGTTGAGAGGTAAAGCACATGCAAAACGAAGCCATCAGGAAGCTGATCGAATCCCACCAGCCCGGCGTTGCGCTGGAGCAGGCGTTCTATACCGACGCCGACATCTATGCCCGCGATATCAGCGAAGTGTTTCTCAATTGCTGGATCTACGCCGGTCACGTCAGTGAAATACCGGCGGTGGGCGACTGGTTCCTGTTCGAGTTCGCGGAGGAGTCGCTCATCGTCGCGCGCAGGTCCGAAACGGAAATCAGCGCGCTGCTGAACGTCTGCCGGCACCGCGGCTCCAGGATATGTCTCGAAAACCGAGGCCGCTCCAAGCGCCTCGTGTGCCGCTACCATGCCTGGAACTACGATCTCGACGGCAGCCTGCGCGGCGCACCGCATATGCAGCGGGCATTCGACAAATCCGCCTACTCCCTGAAGAAAGTCCACGTCGAAGTACTGGCCGGCATGATCTATGTGAATTTTGCCGCGAAGCCGGCGTCGTTCGAGCCGGTGCGCAACGCGCTGGAGGACTGCCTGCGGCCCTACGGGCTCGATAACGCCAAGGTCGCGCACCGGCAGACTTACCCGCTCCGGGCCAACTGGAAGTTGTCGCTGGAGAACTACACCGAGTGCTACCATTGCGCGCCGGCGCACCCCGAGTACAGCCGCGGCCACAGCCTGGCCAAGCCGGAGGCGCGTTCCACCCACCTGATGGAAGAGGTCATGTCGCGGGCGGCGGCCTGCGGCCTCAGCGGCAAGTCGGTCAACCGCATCTATCTGGAGGCCGAAGGGCAGGGCGCCGATTACGCGTACGAGCGCTATCCGCTCTGGCACGGTCACCTGACCGGCAGCGACGACGGCAAACCGGTGGCGCCGCTCATGGGCGAGATCAGGGATTACGACGGCGGCACCACGGATTTCCAGGTGGGCCCGGTGACGTTCGGCCTGGCCTATTGCGATCACGTCGTCATCTACCGCTTCACACCTGTGACGCTCGATCGTTCCGAGTGCGACATCACCTGGCTGGTCAACGGTGACGCGAGGGAAGGCGAGGACTACGACAAGGATCGGTTGGTGTGGCTGTGGGATATCACCACGGCGGCCGACAAACGCATCATCGAGAACAACGCGCTGGGCGTCGGTTCGCGCTTCTACACGCCCGGGCCGTTGTCGGAAATGGAAACCTATACCTGGAAGTTCCTGTCCTGGTATTTGCGCACGATTAACCCGGCGGGCTGATCCGCGCCATCCCTGCTGCGTTACGGGCTCAACCCAATCGTTCCCGGACCCAGTTCTGGAAGTCGGCGACGTCGTATTCCTCGGCCATCAGTACGCCGTGCTCGTGGCTGCGGGCGTGCAAGCCCCGCTGGTTGAGTTCGGCCACCATGGCGTCCTCGTCCATGACCGTCTGGGTAAATTCGATTGCGCTTTGGATGTTGGCATCCGGGTCCTCGAGGGTGGCGGCAGGGAACAGCCATTCGACCTGCAACTCGGTCTGCTCGGGTCCGAGCGGCAGCAGGCGGACGCTGCGCACGTAGTCCACGTGGGCCGCGATGAACATCGACGGCCGGTTGACGACGTAGTGGTATCCGGTCCGGCGTTCCTCCTCCGTCAGATCGGGGAACAACTGGCCGACGGGCTGGCCGTCCAGGGTCCACGTCATGGCCCCGTCGCGCATGCCGCCATTGAATTCGGGGCGATCGGGCTTGGCCTTCAGGCTGAAGTCGGGATCGTCCCCGGGTTCCATGTAACCGCGCTTGTAGATCGGCACCATCTTGCACAGCTGCGGGTGCACGCCCGGGCAATGCAGGCACTCGTTGAAATTCTCCCAGAATATCTTCCAGTTGCACGCCATCGTCTTGCGGTAGGTATGGCCTGTTTTCAGCGTCTCGAGCGGCCAGTGTTCCAGGTTGGCGGAACCTGGGTGAAAAGACCCGTCCAGGGGTGTGGCTTCCGGGCCGGCCAGATTGACGAAAACAAACCCGTTCCACTGCCCGACGGCCACCTCGTAGAGCGGGAAATCGCGCTTGTCGAAACCGTCCGGGCAGTGCCTGGACGGCACCCGCTGCAATTCGCCGTCGAGGGCATAACGCCAGCGGTGGTAAGGGCAGACGATCGCGCCGCCACGCAAACGGCCCTCGCGCTCGGTGCACAATACCGAACCGCGGTGCCGGCAGGTGTTGTGGAATGCATGCAGGGCGCCGTTTTCGTCGCGCACGACGAGGATGTTCTGTGTGCCGATGCCGACGCTGCGGAATGCGCCCTTCCCGGTTATCGCCTCGGAGTGGCACACGTATATCCAGTTGTCGTACCAGATCTTTTCCAGTTCCCGTTGATAATGATCGCCATCGATGTAGTAGCGAGCCGGAAGTGTCGGCTGCAGGGTTTGCAGACCGTTGTAATGTCGATCCAGGGTGGTCATGGTCGTTGGCCGTTAAAACCGTGTTGTCTCAAAATACTTGAATCCTTGGTCGCGGCGCAAGGCCATTATCAATACCCGCGGACCGGGCCCGTTGGCAGGCCCGTCGCGGACTTGCTATATTATTTTCCAGGACAAGAGGTCGTCCGCATCGACGAGGGGGCATTATGAATGGGGTTCGTCTTTATACGTGCGCAGTGGTTTTGCTGCTGTGCTGCAGCGGCCTGGCGGCCTCACAGGCAACGGACCCGAAAGCCGTTTGGCCGTTGTGCGGGCGTATCACGCAAAGCCCTCTGCCGGGTTGGCAGCCGACCGATGGCTGTCCTGCCGATCGATTCGGCGAGCCGGCCTACAGCGATGCGCCGTTCTCAGCCACGTTCGGACCGCGACCGCTCAGCTCCGAAAGCAACCGTTACGATTTTCACCGTGGGATTGACATCGCAACGCCGATCGCAACGCCGTTTTTCGCCATCAGCGACGGTGTCGTCATGATCGCCGGTGTCAATTCGAGCTATACCGACCCACTGATCAAGCTGCGGCATTATCGACCCGGGGCAACCACGTGTTCAGGCGGTGGCGGCTGTTACCACAGCTACTATCTGCATATCAGCGATTGGGTCGTAGCCGCCGGTGAAAACGTACGCAAGGGACAGCTCCTGGGATTCACCGGCGCCAGCAGTGCATCCGGCTTTGAACATTTGCACTTCGAAGTCCGCGATGCACCGGCTTTCGATGTGTACTCGGCGTGGTCGCGTGATGCCATCCATCCGCTCGGCGTGCTGCCCTATTCGGTGCCCAACGACACCACGGTCACCTTCAGCGATGTCAATGCCAGCGACCCGGACGCCGTTACGGCCCGGGTCGTGGTCACATCCAACCGCTACGACCTGGTGACGGTCGAAATGGCCGTTTTCGATGACCGGGGCGTGGAAATCACTCAACCGGGCAGCGTCGCCAACGCCAACGGCTACCACGTTTTACCGCCTTTCTACGATCTGGAGAGCTGGAACTTCGAGTACAGCCACAAGGACTCTGCCGCGTTTCCATGGGAAGCTTTTGGCCGTGGCGGCGATTACGAGTGCCCCTACGCTTCGGAGCATGGCCCCGCATACGACGCCAATGTACACATGGACGCCCAGGTGCCGGGCAACAGTTTTGAGGGCCTGTTCAACGGCGTTCACGTCACGACCGGCAAGTACTGGTTGACCGGTA
>Ga0055473_10000042_pt1 | contig 12431 bp, 11 predicted proteins | sample Muzzi_CordA_D2_FD_57679 | JGI IMG/M metagenome (GOLD analysis project Ga0055473, IMG submission 57679) | Wetland microbial communities from San Francisco Bay, California, USA, that impact long-term carbon sequestration - Muzzi_CordA_D2 | ecosystem: Environmental > Aquatic > Marine > Wetlands ... | reverse complement strand
CACGTGGATTGGCTTCGGCGTTGCCAGGATAGGCCGACGCCGAGAAATCCTCCCGCTCGTTGCAATGAGTGTCCGAGATGAGCCCTACGGTGAAGAGCTTCCTGCCCGTTGGACGTCGCGACATGTCCTGAAGTTCCTATGTTCTCGACCTGATAAATCGCCGCCCCGACTGCGACAAGCCATTGTAGTTGCCCACCTTACCTGATGTCTCGGCAAATCCGGATCAGCGGAACAGGTAGACCGGTGATGTCCAGGCCTGAAAACCGTCTTCCGTCGTCGCGCAGATCCAGATCGGATTGTCGCCGTCCGACTTGAGCGCGATCTCGCGTTCGATCTTCATCGTCCGGCTGAGCCGTGTGCCCGGCAGACGGAGCGCCTTAAGCCGCCGTGCGAGACCGCCAGCCTCCAGCACCGTATCTTCAACGCCCATAGCGGCCAGATCGATAGTCAGCTCGCCGTGGTTGGTTGCGATCGCGAGCCGGCCCTTGAGGTCAGGTGCGAGCCAGGCATCGAAACCCATGAAATTGCCGGTCGTGACCGTGTCCCAGACGACGACGTTCGAGCCACGTTGTTCAAACAGCCGTTCCGGATTCCAGAGGTTGATCGTTTCAAAGCGTTCGATGTGGGCGTCGCTCAACCGGGCGCGGCCGCGCCAGTTCGTGTTGCGACCACGACCGCGGTATTCGGCGCCGCTCCACAAGACGCGTATGCGATTGCCGAGGTCGCTCTCGGTGTAAGGCCGTACGGTTTCGAGAACCTCCGTGCCGTTGCGGATCTCGATCCGTTCGATACCCGCATGCGCCGCGACCTCGAACGATAGCGTCGCCGTGTCAGTTGCCGTTTTGAGAATATCGCCCATCATTGCGGATGTGACGGCATGGGTCGGCGTGTCCGGCGCACTGTCGGGGTTGCGCTGATAGAGCGTGCCGCCGCCGGGCAGGCTGATGCCGAGGTCGATGAACATGCGACAGCCGGTCGTGCCATAGTGATGGCGACGGCGCATCGCCTCGAAGATGGCATCGCGATCGAGCCGATCGGTGAGGAAGCACGTCAGCCCACCGTAGGCCCCGAACGTCGACGAGCCGGGATAGCTCGCGCCGGGCCGGCCCTTGTGGCCGTCGCTGTTGCAGACCACGCCAACCCGGCGGCCAAGCGGAAATCCATCCGTGAGTATCCATTCGAAGGTACCCCACGCCGAGTGCATTTCGACTGCCGTCTCGATGTGCGCGTCGTGATCGTAGTGGATGTTCGCGTAACGACCGCCGACGTGGGCGTACATCACGCTGTCCTTGCCGCGCAGCGCGGAGTAGAGATCGGTCAGCGTGTGGCAGTCGGTTTCGAGATCCGAACGGTCCTCGAGCAGCGCATGCGAGCAGCGATGGATTTGCTCCCCTTCGTCGCGGAAGAAAACGTTGTGGTCGCCGCCGACGGCCGTGTTGCCGGACCATTCGTAGCCCGGAAACACAACGAAGCGGCCTGGCTCGTCGAGCTCTTCGGTCAACTCATTGAGCCGCGCCCAGAACGCCTTGTTGATCTGGAAGTCGTTGCCCTGGTGACTGGTGACATCGAGAAAGGCCTTGTTGCGGGCAAAATCGAAATAGCTTTCGATACTTCCGATGCCCACCGTCTCGCCCGACTGGCCGTGCAGGTCGCCCCAGAAGCCTGCATGCGGACCCTTGCGGATCATCAGCGGTCCTGCTTCGGCAACCAGTGTGCCTTCGAGCAGGACGCGCACGCTGAGCTCGCCTTCGTCCGTAACCGTCAAGCCCTCGAATATCATCACCCGATCGTTCGGAGCGAACTCCGCCTCTGCGGGCAGCCCTTCGACCGCCAGCGTCGTCTCGAAACGCAGTTTGCCCTTGGCCTGTTCGGTCGGATTGCCCCAGACGTCTTCCGCCTTGAGGCCAAGCTGAAAGGTTTCGCCGGGCCGCCGCAGGGTCGGAAGAACAGCGCGCCAGCGGTGGACCGGACCCGGCACAATCGGCACCGAGAGCTGCACGGGCAGGGGCAGGTAGTTGCCGGTCGCCTGCACGTCGGTAGCCACGCGAAACTCGTAGCCCGTCTCGACGAACGTCTGCATCACCATGCCGGGCGAGCCGTGGCGCGTATCGCCGAAGATGATCTCGATCTTCTCGCCTTCCTTCAGGTACCCGCCGCTCTGATGAGCGGTGACCAACAACTTCCATGGACGGAAACCGTCCTGTCGCACGCTCAATTCGATGCGGCCCTCACCATTGCTCGACGCGGTGACATAGTTGGGTGCAGTTGGATTGGTGATCTGAGCCTTGCCAGCGTCGCCGATGAAGCGGAACGCAACCTGCACGCCGCCGGTGTCGTCGATGCCGAGCTTGCCAACGGTATAGGTCAGCTTGAAGGTCTGAAAGCTGCGCGTTTCGACCGGGTCCAGCGGCGTCAGCTCAGCCGTTCCATACAGAGCGGGATCGTCGCCAGAGCGGACGGACGGTGCATTGTCGCCGACGAGGTGGCTGGGAACGGGGCCACGCTTCAGATGGGTCGTCATTTCGAACTCGTCCTTCGCGCTACAGGATGATTGTGCCAGGTGGCTATCGACAAACAATATTTAAACTATATAGTTTTGCAAGTTGGTACCGCGGGCTCGCCCGCCCTTCACCTGGGAGCACGACATGAAGCGTATTCTTTCGACTGCCTCTTGGATCACGCTTGGCGCAGCCATCGCCGTTGGCGCCGGCATCATGACAGATCCCGCACGCGCGGCCGACTATCCGACCAAGCCCGTGACGTTGATCGTTCCGTTCAAGGCGGGTGGAAGCACAGAAACGATGGCGCGGCTGCTGGCGCAGGCCATGTCGAAATCGCTCGGACAGAATGTCATCGTGCGCACCCGTCCGGGCGGCGGGGGCGCAGTCGGCGCGACGTTCGTGGCGACGGCGCCGGCTGACGGATACAACGTCATGTTCACCACGATCAGCTCGTTGACCTACGACCCGATGGTGAACAAGCAGATCAAGTACAACACCGACAGCTTCACCTACGTCGCCGGCATCAGCGAATACCAGATGGCGTTCGTGGCGCTGCCGAACAAGCCTTTCAAGACGCTCAAGGAACTGATTGACTACACGAAAAAGAACCCGGGCCTCAACGCCGCCGATCAGAGCGGCATGTCGCGTGCCTTCATCAACTACATCGCGCAGAAGGAAGGCGTTAAGTGGACCGCGATCCCGACGCGAGGCGGTGGCGAGATGGTCCCCTTCCTGCTGGGCGGAAAGATCGATTTCGCGTGGTCGGGCGGCGTTCACCAGAAGTACGGTGACAAGATGATCGTTCTGGCGTCGATGCTGTCACATCGACTGGCCGCATCCCCCGATGTGCCGTCGGTCCAGGAATTGTACGGCATTTCGATGCCCGGCTCAGCCGTCCTCACAGTGCGCAAGGGCACGCCCGACGCCATCGTGGCGAAAATCGAAGCCGCAGCAAAACTGGCGATGGACGATCCCGACTTCACAAAGGTCCTCGAGAAGCTGAAATTTCCGAAGAAGTTCGTCAGCACGGCGGACATGAAAACGCTCGTCGCGGACACCGTGAAGGGCCTCAAGACAGTCGTCGACGCCACAAAGAAATAGGTTGGCTGCAGGGCCATCAGGCAGGGTCATCGACACGCCTGGCCGAAAGGCGGCTGCGTGTCCCTGCCTGTCGTACGACAGATATTCCAGAAAATGTGGGATGCAATGCTCATGAGCCGGCGAACAGACATCTTTTCCGGGCTTGTGGTAGCCATCGTGGCCCTCATTCTATTGTTCGTCGTCATTCCCCATCACACCTCTCCGCCGCAAAGCGAGAACAACCTCTCGCCGGCCTTCATGCCGAGCGTCGCGGTCGTGGTGATGTTCGCCATGGCCTCCATCCTGATGCTGACGTCCTGGTTCCGCGCGTCCGAGAGTACGGATGAGTTGCATGAGGAGTTCGGGGCGGAAGCGCACGGGGTCGGACTTGCGGACCTCGCCGACATCATCCTCTCGTGCATGTTCGCGGTTGCCGTGATGATCGGCTTCAAAACGATTGGATTCCTGGCGACATCGATCCCCGCTCTGGCGCTGATGATGCTTTATGCGCGCCAACGCAACCTCCTGGCGATTGGCGTTGTCGCTGTCGCCGTTCCGGTCGTCATCCAGCAAATCGCGCTGCACGCCTTTAGCGTGCAATTCCCCTGACGGAGCGAACGCAATGCTCGATAGCCTGATTGCTGGGTTCGGCGCGGCGCTGACACTGCACAATGTTCTCTTCATATGCCTCGGGCTGGTCATCGGCATCATATTCGGCGTACTGCCGGGGCTTGGCAGCGTCACGGCGCTCGCACTGCTGGTACCGATCACCTTCTACATGTCGCCCCTGGCAGCCATTGCCTTTCTCGTAGGCGTCAACAAGGGCGGCACGTCCGGCGGCGCCGTGCCGGCGATCCTCCTCAACGCCCCTGGCACACCCGAAGCGGCCGCAACCGCCAGAGACGGCCATCCCCTGGCGCAGCAGGGCAAGCCGGAAAAAGCCATGAAAATGGCGCTCTATTCCTCGGTCTTCGGCGACACGTTCTCCGACATCATGCTGATCGTGCTGGCGGCGCCCTTCGCGGCCATTGCCCTCAAGTTCGGCCCCGCCGAGTTCACCTCCATCGTGATCTTCTCGTTCACTTTGATCGCGGCACTGGCCGCGCAGTCGCTGACAAAGGGCATTCTCTCCGCCGCGCTCGGCGTCTTTCTGCACACCTTCGGACTCGACCCGGTTGACTCGACCACACGCATGACCTTCGGCTACGCAGAGTTGTTCGACGGCATCTCGCTCAACGCACTCGCGATCGGAACGCTCGCGCTAAGTTCGGTGCTGATCCAGATCCTCGATGCCAGGCGGCAGCCAACACTACAGAAAACAGCCATGATCACGAGCAATTACGCAGCCGACAACAAACTGGGCGCAGCCGAGTTCTGGTCCAACTGGCGAACCCTCATTCGCTCGGCGTGCATCGGCACGGGCGTGGGTATGCTGCCGGGCCTGGGCGTGTCGCTGGCCGCGTTCCTCGGCTACGGCGCAGCACAACGCGCGTCGAAGACGCCGGAGAAATTCGGCACAGGCACTCTCGAAGGGCTGGCGGGGTGCGAGGCCGCCAACAGCGCCGTCGTCGGCGCAAACCTCATCCCGACCATCGCACTCGGCATCCCGGGCAACGTCGCCGCCGCGCTCTTGATCGGCGCGTTCATGATCCACGGTGTGGTCCCCGGGCCGCTAATGATGATCGAGCATGGAGAGCTCGTTTATTCCATCTTTGCCGCGATGCTAATGGCGAACCTGCTGCATCTCATTATCGGCCGCATCGGCATCGGGTTCTGGGGCAAAGTACTACTGGTCCCGAAATCGATCATTCTGCCGACGGTCGTCATTCTGTGCATCGCCGGGGTTTATATCCCGACCAATTCGCTGTTTGACGTCGGTATGATGTTTGCTTTCGCCGCGCTTGGTCTCGTCATGCGGCGCGCAGGTTTCTCGATCGTCTGCCTCGTCATCGGGTTCCTGCTTGGGCCGATGCTCGAGTTATCGCTGCGACAGACCATGCTGATGTACAAGACCGACCTAACGATCCTGTTCACGAGCCCGATTTCACTGATCTTTCAGCTTCTGACTGTCTATTTTCTCTGGAGGTTTGGGCCCGCACAATGGCTACGCCGACGCGGCGGCAATTAGAACCTGAGCGCCAACCAACCCTTAAGGCATTCGTTCAATCGAATTTCAGGAAGACGACCTTCATGACCGACACAACCCTCACCCGCGCCCGCCACAAGGCGACACGCCAGCAATCGGCAAACGGTCGTGCCGGCACCGCATCCGGCGAACGGACGCTCAGGAAATTTCTCGCCCAGCGTATGAAGACGCTCTCAGCGGTTGAAGGGCGGACCAAACGCTCGGCCGTGCGCCTCACCCTCGTGGCTGCCATGCGCGAAGGACGGTTCCCAGCGGGCGCGCTGGTTCCGCCCGAAAAGGATCTGGTCGACATTCTCGGCGTCAGTCTCGGCACGGTGCAGGCCGCGCTGCGCCAGCTTCAGCAGGCCGGCATGATCGTGCGTCGCCGCGGCGATGGGACCCGCGTCGCCTCCATCGAGCCGCTGTCGAGTTCAATCTGGCATTTTCGTTTCAAGAGCCGCAAAACCGGCCATCCGCTGCGTTTTGTGAGCCAGAAGGTCGAGGTCGCCGAAGTGACGACGGCCGGCCCATGGTCCGAATTCCTGAACGGCGCCGAGCGGTTCGTCCGAATTCGACGGCGAATGACCATGAACGACAAATCGCGGATTTTTGCGGAAATGTATCTTGATGCCGACTGCGCAAAGGGACTGGCAAACCTCGACCCGGAGGAACTCGACACTGTCAACATCCGCCCCTACCTCGAAGAGAACTATGGAATAGCCACAGCGCGCGCACGACACACCGTTTCAACACGAATGCTCACGCCAAGCGAAGCAAGCGGTTTCGGCCTCGCGGCAGACAAACTTCACTTTGAAATCCACGCAAAGGCCTTCGATGCGGCAGACACCCCGGTCTATTTCCAGCGCATTCTCGTCGATTGCGCGGACTATGCTCTGGATTTCTGACGCGCGTGCATGGCCCCAACGAGATCGGGTGCGTGTAACGCATCGCTCCGCTGCGTCGCCCTCCCTGCCGGCGCGACACGCCGCTCGAGAAACAGAATTGTTCGCACCCAGGACTGGAAGGCTCCAGAAATCAGACCGCTATGAAGCAACACCGGCCGAACGCCGCTCGCGCTGGACGGCAGCCTGTGCAGCCTGTGTCTGCGAATAGAGCATCAGCTCCTCGTCGCCATCGTCCGATGCGGCGGACAGCGCCTTGTCCGAATATAGGCGATCCGGATCTTCGCGGATCACCTCCCGACACATCCGATCGAGCTTGCGCCAGCGATCGAACAGCGCGAATTGCTTCCCAACCGCCTCTTTGAGGTAGTTGATGTGGAACTTCAGCCATGGCTCAACCGGAAAATCCGGCCGACGGTCCAAGCGATGTTTGCGTCGGAAAATGCCCGCCTGCAGCGGATGCAGCCGTTCCACAGGCACCGCGCCCGAAAACCACAGCAACACGATCATCAGGCGTCGGATATCGATACCACTCGCATGCGCCCGCCTAAGGATCGTGCGCATGTGATCATCGGTATAGAACTGCTGCCACGCGTCGAGGTACATCCGCTGCCAGTCCGCGCGCGTCATGTTCGGGTGATCCGTGACGACATGCTCAAGGTCATAGAGATTCATGTCCCCGTCCATCGCCACCCCCTTGGTGGCGAGCACCTGGTGGTCCTCCGAACCGGGCAGTGGCGTTAAGACGAAGAACTCAAGCGCATCGAGCGGCAGCTCATCTTTGACGACCTGGAGGTCGCGAGCGACGGTGACCGGCGTATCGTTTGGAAAACCGAGAATGTAACCGGCAAATGTCATTACGCCCTGGGCCTTCCAGGCAAGCAACATATTGCGGTATTCGGTCAGCTTGTTCTGCCGCTTCTTCGCAGCCAGCAAATTGTCCGGGTTGATGTTTTCCAAGCCGATGAAAACGCGGGTCACGCCTGCCCTTTTCGACTTCTCGATGAAGTTCGGAATCTTGTGGCAGAGCGTGTCCACCTGGATCATGAAGCGGACATCCAGTCCGTCCGCTTCACGCAGCTTGATGATCCGATCGTAGATGGCTTCCCAGTCGCTGTTGCGCGCGAAATTGTCGTCCGTAATGAAGAAACGATCGATGCCCTGTTCCCAGTTCGATCGAATGATCTGCTCGACGCTGTCGGGCGAACGAAACCGCGACTTGCGCCCCTGCACGTTGATGATGGTGCAGAACGAACATTGATAGGGACAACCACGACCGGCGTCGAAACTTGTAACGTTACCGACGGTGCGTTTGACGAATGCCTTATCCAGAAACGGCGGCGCTGAAACCTCGTCGATGCCGGGGAGCTGGTTCATGAAGTTGTAGATCGGGCGCACGCTACGGTGGCCAGCGTCCTTGATCAGGTCCACCATGTGATCTTCCGACTCGCCGGCAAAAAGCGTGATGCCCAGATCGCACGCTTCCTTGAGATCGGCCGGCATCTCCGGCAGCATCGAAAGACAACCAGAGACATGAAAGCCGCCGATCACGACATCGACCCCGGCGGCCCGTAGCGGCCGCGCAATATCCATGGCGCGCGGGAATTCGTTCGACTGGACCCCAACCAGGCCAACAAAGCCGAAGCGGCCGTGCTCCTCGAACAGCTTGATCAGCGACTTCATCGACACCCGAGCATTGGTCTCGTCGATGGTTGTCACGTCGATTTTGGTATCCGGCCCGAGAACCTGCTTGCTGGCCGCCTCATGCGCCAGAGCGCTGACAACGGCGAGCGAGTTCGATGGCATCGTCGACCTGAACCACTGAATGACATAACCGTCAGCGTCGTAATGCGACGGCTTGATAAGGACGATTTGGAACCGATCAGATTGCATGGCGTATAAACTCGCGATGGAAGGCAATCCTGTTAGAGCCTTCTATTGTGTCAGAATTCCACCAGACATCTCCACAGGTCAGTCCACTCGCGACTGACGCCGTTCGCCGTCCCGGTTTTGCCCCGCTAATGATTTGGCTGACGGCAGGGGCTCGAGTACCCACCTTTTATTGTACCAGAAATACTGGTCCGGATGGGCCCGGATGACGGGTTCGAAGACTGTCAGACACGCCTGTGTCAATCGGACACTATCCGTCTTCCGGTCCAAGGTTTCATCCAGACAAATAGGTTCGCAGAGGGTCCATTCGTGCTTGGTCCACCCCTTCCGCAGTGTAATGACCGGATAAATCGGGCATTTGGCGCTCCTCGCGATTGCCCCTATACCCCGGCCAAGATTGGCCTGCTTGCCCAGAAAACGGAACGTCGCCGCGTTTTGTCGCGCGCGCAGGTCGATCAACACAGCCACTGCCTTGCCGTCGCGCAGCCATGCCTGAACCTTTTTCAACATGGCGCCATCGTCGCGATCCACGACGATACTATCATGAAGCGAGCGCTGGGCATTCAAGTAGTTGTTGATAAGCGGGTTCTTTTGGCTGCGGGCAATCACCAGCATCGGAATGCCGGAAAGCTCCGAAGCGATGCCCGCGGCGTCCCAGTTTCCCATATGAACGACTGCGAGCAGGGCGCCTTCGCCCCTCCCAACCCGTTCTCGGAGCACATCGAAGCCGGACATATCCGACACGTTTGCCTCGAGCCAGGCACGATCCAATCGAGAAGCCAACAGGACTTCGACTGCGTTGAACGCAAGGTTGCGCATCGACAGCCAGGCAATTTTTCGCACTTCCGCATCATCAAAGCGGTCACCGAAAACTTCGCGAATTCGGCGTTCGGCCTCGGCGCGGCGCCAGCGCGCGACATGAAATCCGAACGCGGCAACGAGCCAGCCACAGCCCAGCGCGACGTGAAGGGGCAGAAAATTGAACGTGGCCAGAAACAACCGCAGTATCAGATACTCGGCGATATGGCTGAGGCGGTATTTCATGGGCGCACGAATCTTGGGTTATTTGCAGATTTAGGCTCTGCTTATTGAAGAGGCGCCGAAGAGACAAGATCGGATCGCCGGGCCTGAATGTATTGACCGCACGACGGTAGCGACCAATCGAGCATTGGTGCGCAGAAGGTCCCGCCGATCAAGTGTCGTCCACTCATCGTCCAGGCCGAAAATTTGCCCTTCCGCCCGCGAAGTCATGCGCAGGCATCAGATGCTGCAATAGATCGCGCCGCAAGGTGACACCGATAGGGTCAGCCAAGGTGGGTGATGCAAGCGCAAAATTGATTGGTTATCTTAAGATTGCACCTGCCCCAAAGGATGGAGCGTATGACGTGCATACAAAAAACCCGCTGAAGTGCCGGCTCGCGCTCATCGTATGTTCGGCTTTTCCGACGTTTTGGCCCGGCAACGTCTCGGCCGGGACGCTCGATAATGTACGAAAGCGTGGCCATCTCATTTGCGGTGTCTGCGAAGGGTTGGTCGGCTTCTCGAAACAAACCATCGTTCGCGGTTGGTCGGGATTCGACGTCGATTACTGCCGCGCGGTCGCGGCGGCGATCTTCGGTGATGATCGCAAGGTCAAATTCGTCGCGCTATCGGCATCCAACCGCTTCAGGGCATTGGAACGAAATCAGATCGACGTGCTGTCACGAAACACCACATGGACGATGTCTCGCGATGTCCTTCGCGGGTTTGACTTTGTTGGCGTTTGGTACTTCGACTTCCAGGGGCTGCTCACAAGAGCATCGAAGGACATCAGGAAGGCTGCGGGCCTTGAGGGCGAAGCCATCTGCGCCCTCAAGGCACCACCCAGGAAGGAAACCTGGTCCGGCTTCTCCGAGCCAACAACGTGAAGGCCGCGCTGCTGCTGTCCTCGAGCCGTGCCGGTGCGCGCTCCAATTATCGGCGCGGGCGCTGCACAATCTATTCAAGCGATGCCTCTGCGTTGGCCGGAGAGCGCCTCCAGTTGCCCGATCCATCGCAGCATGATTTCCTGCCATTTGTCATTTCGAAGGAGCCGCTCGGCCCGGTCGTGCGAAGCTCCGATCCCGCATGGCGACAACTGCTCCAATGGGTGCTCTTCCTACTTGTCAATGCCGAAGAGGCCGGCTGGACCGCCTCACAAGCCGGCAAGGCCAATCTTCCAGCCAAGCTCAAAGTGCCACCAAAAGTTTCAAGCCGTCTTGGTCTCCACACGGATTGGACGCGTCGCGTGATTGCAAGCGTCGGGCACTACGGCGAGATCTACGACCGGAACCTTGGCAGGAACTCGCGACTGAACCTGCCGAGAGGCCTCAATGCGTCGTGGAGGGACGGCGGCCTAATCTACGCCCCACCCATGCGCTGAAGCCCTGCGACTGCAACCGCCGCCCGGCCGCCGCCAGAGTTCTCTCTTTGACGATCGCAAGATAAGCGCTGAATACATTTCCAGGAGTTGGCAAAAAATCTGCCTGCACGCCGGCGCCGCTCCGACGCGCGAGCCGTCACATGCTTGTCTCAGATTACTACGAACGCGCGCACTTCTATACTCTCACGCGCCGGCGCTTGTTTGTCCTGATCCGGCAGGGCGAATGCCGTGTGCGGCGTGAACATGGCGCGACCGTCGTCGAGACTGTCCCAACCCTTGATCAGAAGCACTTCGTCCGGTGTCATTTCCGGCGCGAAGTACCAGCGCTGCCGCGGATCATACGTCAGGTGGTAGATTTCGCCGACGCGATCAGGAAACACTTGGTCTGTCGCAACGAGATCGGCAGGCGCGATAGTTGAGGCATCAGCAAGCGCAAGCGGCGATCGTCGGACGGGGCCTCGGATCGGCCGCCAGACGTTGACCTGAACAATCCGCGCGCCTTCCACGACGAGATCAGAAAACCGCGCCGCGCCGAACACATCGCGAGCCCGCTTGGGCGCGCTATCCGCTGTATAGTCGACGTGAATGCGCGTCGCCGCACCCCGTTTCCCGTCTTGATTGGCAGCGCCGCCGCCACCGTCCGATCGGCGCGTCGCGTCAAAAATCGCAACCTCCCGAGCGCCCAACTCCTGCCGTAACAGCGCCTCGACCTCTGCGTAGTAGGATTGCCGGACCGCGAAATCGTCATAAAGATCGCCGGCCACCGTCGGCGCCGATCTCAACGCGAAGCCGTGTTGATCAAGCGTGAAGTGCTCAGCCGTCGCACGCATGTCGGCAACGGGCACCGCGTGCTGTTCGACGTCGAATACAAACTTGGCCTCACCGCCGGTATAGGCCTGGCTATAAAATGCCGGTTTGGTTTTCTGGGGCGTAATATACGTGAGTGAGGCAACAACCTCATCCGCTCGCTCGAGGTTGGGTTGCTTTCTCGTCGTCGCTCGCAAGCCATCGATCACCATCGTCATGTCATCTCTCCCTTATTGGGTGTTGGCCCGTCCCGGACCCTTGTATGACATTTAGATGGCTGACGAAACGCACAGCGACAAACGAGAAGTCCTTCACCCAAGGTTGAGAGATTCTAACCTATGAACTGGACCGGCGACCGCGCGTTCAGCGCGCCTGCGAGGCGTCAATGCACTCCGCCGCGAGACGCTTTTCGATCCACGTGAACTCTTCCGGCACCTCTTGGCCGCCTTCCCGAATTTCGCTCATGCGTTCACGCACGAGCCGGATCCCGACGCGCGGATCTTCGGCCAATTCTATCCGTGTGACGATGCGGCGGACTTCCGCTCTCGTTTCCTCGGGTGTCATCAGTGCCTCCATGAGCGCTGTTGGTCATCTTCTTCTTGTGACCTTATTCGGCGAGGTTAGCGCTTCGTTATTGCCAGCCGATTAAATCGCGGCATTTATCTTGGCGTTTCCACCCGGTCGTGCCACGCGAAATAATGCAATTCATTAACGGACCGGCACAA
>Ga0055473_10000035_pt1 | contig 12964 bp, 12 predicted proteins | sample Muzzi_CordA_D2_FD_57679 | JGI IMG/M metagenome (GOLD analysis project Ga0055473, IMG submission 57679) | Wetland microbial communities from San Francisco Bay, California, USA, that impact long-term carbon sequestration - Muzzi_CordA_D2 | ecosystem: Environmental > Aquatic > Marine > Wetlands ... | reverse complement strand
ATCGAGGAGAAAGGCGCCCAACACGGCACACCAATGCCGACGCAATTCGGTGCGGACGCCACCCAGTTACGCCGCGCCTCACACAAGGCGCTGCATCAGGTCGGCCAGAACATCGAGGCGTTGCGTTACAACGTATGCGTGGCGCAGATCTACGAGCTCGTGAACTTCGTGCAGAGCGCCGGTGGCGGCAACGATGCCGGCCTCGACTGGGCTCTGCGGGAGGCCGGCGAACTGATGGTTCAAATGGTGGCGCCGATGATGCCGCACCTGGCGGAAGACTGCTGGGCGCGGCTTGGATACAACACCCTTGTTGCCGAACAGCCGTGGCCCGAGGCTGATCCCGCGCTTCTCGTTGACGATACGATTACCATTGCCGTACAGGTGAATGGTAAGAGGCGGGACGAATTGACGATTGACCGGGCCGCCAGCAAAGACGACGTCGAGGCCATGGCCTTGGGGCTCGAGGCGGTCAAACGGGCCTTGGACGGCAAGCCGCCGCGCAAGGTCATCGTTGTGCCGCAGAAAATCGTCAACGTCGTTGCCTAGGGGATCCTGGCATAGGTCGGTGCCGAAGTGGCGGCGATCTTATGCTCAGAAGTGGTCTAGTGGAGCGATCGGACGGGGCGGCCATGCGCAGTCGTATTTCGCCAAGCACCGTGATGCTGGCCGTCACCACAGTCGTACTTGCCTTTGGGCTGGCGGGCTGCGGCACGAATGGGTTCCGTCCGATGTATGCCGCCTCGGCAAACGGCGGCGGGCTTGCCGACAGGCTGGCACAGATTGAAATCACGACAATTCCGGGCCGCGCCGGACAGATTATTCGTAACGAGTTGATGTTCCAGACTCGCGGCGGAGGGGGTGCAGGCACCGCTGCGCCATCGATGAGGCTAAATATCGCCGTTCGCGAGAAGGAACTGTCGACCCTCGTCAATCGCGAAGGCGATGCGCTTGGCCGGGTCTACACCGTGACCGCGGCATTCCAGCTCGTTGATATGAAGACCCACAAGACGCTGCTCAAAGGCGAAAGTTTCGGTCGTGCCAGCTACGATCGGTTCGAGCCGATCTACGCCAATGTGCGGGCAAAGAAAGATGCGCAGCGGCGCTCGGCCAAGTCGATTGCGCAGGACATCAAGAGCCGACTGGAAGCCTTTCTGGCAAGCGGCTAATCTTCCAAATCCTGGACTCCATCTGACCGCGCCAAGCCGATTTGGGCTGCACGAGAATCTGGGGAACGTCTTGCTTCTGCGGCCGGTCGTTTCGACCGCTCTGCAGGTTGCATCTACGTGAGGTATTGCCGGTGGTCGCCGTACGCGCAGCAAACGCCGCGAAATTCACAAGCGCGCCGCCGGCGACCTGCTCGGCCGTGCTGGTGTTCGGCACCGACGACGGTCTTGTCTCGGAACGGGCAAAGCAGATTGCAGACGCCTTTTCGCGACGGGATGATCCACCGGCCGAGATCATCCGCATCGAGGATACAGATCTCGACGGCGAACCCGACCGCCTCGTGATCGAACTACAGACCATGCCGATGTTCGGCGGCGCCAAGGTGGTCCGGTCAACGATGGGTCGCCGCGTCAATGGCGCCATGCTCAAGCAGATCTTCGAGGCCGGGCAGCCGCCGTCGCTACTGGTCGTTGAAGGCGGCAACCTGAAGCCGTCCGATGCAGCCCGTAAGTTGTTCGAGGGCGCCGCGTGGGCCGCCGCGGTGCCGTGCTATGCCGACACCGAGCGAGATCTCGCGGCAATTGCAAACGAGATGATGCAGGAGGCCGGCCGGACGCTGGAGGCTGACGCAAGGGTCGTGCTGGTCGAACGCCTTGGCGCCGACCGGGCGCTGTCGCGCGGCGAGATCGAAAAGCTGATCCTGTACACCGAAGGCCGCGACATGGTGACCGCCGATGATGTTCGGGCCGTGGTCGGCGATGCGTCGGACTTCAAGATGGACGAGATCGTCAGCGCGGCCGCGAATGGCAACGGCGCAGCGGCGCTCAAAGACTTCGACCGGGCCTGTGCGGCCGGTGACAGTCCGCAAACCCTGCTGCTTGCCATGCAGCGCTATTTCATTCGTCTGCATCGCCTGAGATCCGCCATTGACGGCGGCAGCTCGCTTGACGACGCGATGCGACGGCTGCGCCCTCCGGTTCACTTCTCGCAGAAGGACGCGCTTTCCGCCCAATGCCGATCCTGGTCGCTGGTGGGGCTATCGCGTGCCGTCGCGCGAATCTCGGCCGCGGTCAAGAATGCGCGGCTGAACTCGGACGTCGAGGCTCCCTTGGCCGAGAGACTGCTGATCGACCTTGCCGCCCAAGCGCGAGCACAAAGGCGGTAAGAGCCCCACGAAAGTCTACCGCCAGCGCGACACTCGCCACCGCAGCGACACTGGCCCGCACTCTGCCGGTCTATCGATTGCGCAGGGCCCCTCGCGCCTTATAGTGCGCCGACCAGTCAAGCGAGGACCATCATGAGCGAGACCACCTACGACGTCGTTGCGGTCGGCAATGCCATCGTCGACATCATCGGACAATGCGACGACAGCTTCCTCGACACGCATGGCGCGCCAAAGGGCCATATGCGGCTGGTCGACCGCGATACCATCACCACGCTTTACGGCGCGATGGGACCAACCGTTGAAATCTCCGGCGGCTCGGCAGCGAACACCGTTGTCGGACTGGCCTCGCTCGGCGGTGAGGCGGCGTTCATCGGCAAGATCGCTGACGACGAGTTCGGCCGCATCTTCGCCCACGACATCCGTGCGGCCAAAGTTGCCTTCGCCGCGCAACCCGTCAGCGGCGGGGCGCCGACAGCCCGATCACTTATCCTGGTGACGCCGGACGGCGAACGGACGATGAATACCTTCCTCGGCATCAGCCCGGAGCTTGATCACGGCGAGGTCGATCCCCAAACCATCACCGCCAGCAAGATCGTCTACCTCGAAGGCTATCTGTTCGACCGCGACGACGCGAAGGCCGCTTTCCGCCAAGCGGCAAAGCTGGCACGCGAAGCCGGTCGCCAAGTCGCGCTTTCACTGTCGGATGGATTTTGCGTCGACCGGCACCGGGATGCGTTTCTCGAACTCATCAAGGGCGACGTCGACATTCTGTTCGCCAATGAGGACGAGATAAAATCACTCTATCAAACCGACACGTTTGAAGACGCCGCACGCAATGCGCAAACCGATACCGAACTGGCCGCACTGACGCGCAGCGGAGAAGGCTCCATTATCCTCGCGGGTGACCAGAGAATAAAGATTCCGGCACAGACGGTCGAAAAGGTTGTCGATACGACAGGCGCCGGTGATCTTTATGCAGCAGGTTTTCTTTTCGGCGTCGCCAAAGGCCTGCCGCTCGATGTAGCCGGCAAACTGGGCAGTCTCGCCGCCGCGGAAATTATCACGCATCTCGGTGCGCGGCCTCGGGAATCACTTGCAAAACTGGCGCAAAAGCAGGATTTATTGTAGAAGCAAAACGATTTTATAGGCAGTGAATTTGATATTGTATTATCTCCTATACTCCACCGTTTAGCGCCACTTTTTATTACTTCGAAGAACTTTTTACTGCATACACCATTGAATTAAATTCCCTATCCTTTCGACTTGCTATTTATTTTCCCTTGGTTTTTTTTATTCATATGCCATATTGATTCCAATGATTCACGGGGTGGATCCCTGAGCCATGAAATTAGCAAAGCATGTCCGTGGCCGGCCGAAGGGTACCGGTATCGACGACGAGGTCTTACTTCGTGAAGTCGCCCGGCTCAGCCTGGCGGATCCGGAGCTGCGGCCAACGACGGCGATCAAACGGCTCGGCCATACCAACCCGTCGACGATCCGGCGGGTCAGGGACAAGTTCAAGGCCCGCGGTGAACAGATCATGTTGTCGTTAAGGCGTCAGGCGTCAGAACTTGAGGCGGCGGAGCGGTCTCCCGTTCGCGCGGTCTCACACAGGAAGCGTTCGGTGCGGGCGAATTCGCTCCGGCCGGATAGGCGTGAAGAAACCCGTCAGGAAGACAGATCACTACGCCAAACCGACCGTAGCGGGCTCGAAAGTTTCGGGTCGCAGACAGGTTTCGCAGGGCAATGGGCGGCTGTCATGTTCGAAAATCAACTCGCTATTGCTCGATGCGCGATCACGCACCCAGCCGTCACGTTCATGTTGGAACAGCAGGCGGAGGCAATCAATGCGATGTTTGCTTTTTGCGTTGTCCCACCGACCGGTGTCGGACGTCTTAGGGAGGCGAGCGGCTGACCGACTGATTATCTGTTTGGGTGGATAATCCCCAATCCACCACCTCCGAGCTCTCTAACTGACCGCGCCGAGTAAGCGCGGTCTTTTTTTATGGCCAATCGAGAAAAGTTATCGCTTAAAGTTTGCGCAGAGATACAGACTCGATCTTGTGGTCAGGGCCCTTTTTCAGGATCAATTGAGCACGCCGACGGGTGGGGAGAATATTGTCGACGAGGTTCCTAAGATTGATTGAGCGCCAGATTTCACGCGCACGGTCGACTGCCTCCACATCATTGAGATGCGCATAGCGATGGAAATAGGCGCCAGGATCGCGGAATGCGGTTTCGCGCAGTTTCAGGAAACGTTGCACGTACCAATCGCCGATGACGCCTGGTTCGGCATCGATATAAATCGAGAAATCGAAGAAATCCGACACGTAGGGAATGGCGTCGCCATTGCGCGGCAGTCGCGCGGGCTGGAGAACATTCAGGCCTTCGACAATCAATATGTCCGGTCGGCCGATTTCGATGATCTCGTCGGGAACGATATCGTAGTGAAAGTGCGAATAGACCGGCGCCGTGATCACCTCGCGGCCCGATTTCACATCGGCCAAGAACTTGAGCAGTCGCGCGGTATCAAAGCTCTCGGGAAAGCCCTTGCGATGCATGATGCCGCGGCGTTCGAGTTCGGCGTTCGGCAGGAGGAAACCATCCGTAGTGATCAAGTCGACGACCGGGTGGTCCGCCCAGCGGGCGAGAAGGGCGCGCAACACGCGCGCGGTCGTCGACTTGCCGACCGCCACGGAGCCTGCAATGCCCAGAACGAAGGGAATCTTGTTTACACGTCGACCGAGAAATTTCGATGATACAGCATGGAGTTCCTGCGCTGCCTGCACATAAAGGTTTAATAGTCGCGACAATGGCAGATAGATCTGCTCGATTTCCTCAAGCGACAGTTCCTCGATCAGACCGGACAGACGATCAAGATCGCGCGCGACGATTGTCATCGGCGTATCGGCGCGCAACTTGGCCCATTCGTTACGCGTGAACACCGAATAGGGTGAGAACGGCAACAGCGAATGTGTCGATGTCTGCGGCAGTTGTTGTGAACGATGTTCGCTCAACTGATCAGGCATGGATGATCTCGGTCATTGGGTGCGTGACGCCTTTTCTTCCAGGCCCGAAAGTCCCATCCGCTTTTCAAGAACCGCAAGGACATCATCGATTGCGATGGCGCGGCTCTCCAACAAGACGAGCAAATGATACAACAAATCGGCGGCTTCCGCGCGCAGTGCGTCATCGTCTTCCGAGACACCTGCCATGACGGTTTCGACCGCCTCTTCGCCGAGCTTCTTCGCGCAGCGCGAAGAACCGGCATCGAGCAACTGGCGCGTATAGGATTTGTCCGCAGGGGCTGTTTTGCGATCCTTGATGATCGCTGCCAACTGGGCAAGCACGTCGTCTGTCATGGCCATTTCCGGTTGGCGTGGATTGATCGTCTAATCCAGCAAAACCAATGCCATGGCGTCAAGTCACGACGGGCCGATCATCAGAATGATGCGCATCGATCGATGCGGCGAATTGCCGGACCGGGGTCAGTCACCCATCAGGCGGGCGCGAACGTGCTCGAGCTGATCGAAATTGGCATAACGGATACACAGCATGCCGCTTTCGCCCGCGCCCTTCTTGAGCTCAACGCGCAGGCCCAGAGCTTCCGCCAGCGCGCGCTCGAAGGCGCGGGTGTCGGCATCCTTGTCCTTGATCCGCCGTAGCGAAGGCGTGTGTTCGTCGGCGAGATCCGTCGCTTGGACCAGAGCCTCGACTTCGCGCACGTTGAGGTCTTTCTCGACGATCTTGTGTGCGAGCAATTCGGCATCGCCACGACCGACGAGCGGTCGGGCATGGCCTGCGGTGAGCTGGCCTTCCTGCACCATGGCCTGCACGGATTTCGGCAGCTTCAGAAGCCGCAGCGTGTTGGCCAGGTGGCTGCGGCTCTTGCCGATCACTTCGGAGAGTTTGTCCTGGGTGTAGCCGAACCGGTCCATCAGCTCCTGATATCCACCGGCTTCCTCGATGGCATTGAGGTCGGCGCGCTGGACGTTTTCGATAATCGCCAGCTCGAGGACCTGCTGGTCGTTGAGGCTACGCACGATGACCGGCAGCATATGGAGGCCGGCGCGTTGGGCGGCGCGCCAACGGCGCTCACCGGCGACGATCTCGTAGCCTCCGTCGTCATGCTCGCGCACGATCAGCGGCTGGACCAGGCCTTTCTGGCGGATCGAGTCGGCCAGCTCGGTCAGTTCGTCTTCGCGGAATTCCTTGCGCGGGTTCAGTCCGCCCGTCTTGAGTTGTGAGATCTCGACAACCCGCTGCACACCTTCTGGCGGCAGGCGAGTTTCTGCATCGCCAGCCTGTTCGCCGATCAATGACGCGAGGCCTCTTCCGAGCCGGTTGGTTTGTAGTGGTGCGGCCATTTTCTCTCGATCCCCGTATTTGCCGTCCGGCAATCCCCGTCGTCCGATATCTAGATTGTTCAGGCGGCCTTGGCGCTGCGCTCGCGATCGATAATCTCGGTTGCCAGTTCGACGTAGGCCTTACTGCCCGGGCAGTCATAATCGTAAAGCAGGATCGGCTGGCCGAACGAAGGTGCTTCAGCGACCCGAATATTGCGTGGGATCATGGTTTCGTAGACCTTCGGGCCGAAAAACTGACGGACTTCGGCCGCGACTTCCCGGGACAAACCGGTTCGGGCATCGTGCATCGTCAAGACGACGCCCTGGATTTCCAGCCTCGGATTCAGCGTCGCGCGGATCTGGTCAATCGAGCTCTTGAGCTGGCTGATCCCTTCGAGCGCGAAGAACTCGCACTGGACCGGCACCACGACCGCGTGGGCGGCGACCAATGCGTTCAAGGTCAACAGGCTGAGCGAGGGCGGGCAATCGATCAGCACGTAACTGAACGGCCGCTCGCTCGAATTCCCGCGCTGACCGGCTTGTAGTGCAGCGATTGCATCGCGCAGGCGAAACGCCCGGTTGCGGTCCTCGTGGTATTCCGATTCGAAGCCGACGAGATCCGATTTGGCCGGCACGACATGAAGCTGCGGCACATCGGTTTTGACCGCGGCCTGCAGCAACGTCGCTTCACTCGCGAGGACGTCGTAAACGGTGATGGGGCGCGAATCAGGCAGCACGCCAAGGCCGGTGCTGGCGTTGCCCTGCGCGTCGATATCGATCACGAGAACCTTCTCGCCGACGGCGGCAAGGGCGGTGCCCAAGTTGATGGCGGTCGTGGTTTTGCCCACCCCGCCCTTCTGATTGGCGATCGCCAATACGCGAAGTTCGGACGATTCGTTTGCACTGCTGGCCACGGCTCACGCCTCCGTTTTCGGTCTCAAGCGCCGTACCACGGCGATTTTTCCGGAGGGATCCGTAACGCTTTGATGGAGATCGACATCAAAGGACCAGCGTGCGCGGGCCTCGTCGATCTCACGCACCACGCTTTCACCTTTGAGGAAAACGCCAACTGTCTCAGCGGCAAACAGCGGGGCCGCCAAATTGAACAAGCGGCTGAGCGGTGCGAACGCACGCGCCGTTACAGTATCCACCCCGACTAGACGCGACACAGTTGCATTCGATTCGATTCGTGTCGACAGAATCTCCACAGGGATTTCAAGGCGTCGCGCCGTTTCTCGGAGGAATGCGGCCTTGCGGCCATCGCTCTCGACCAGGGTCACGGCGACATGCCTCTCGGGCTGGCCGGCAAGAAAAATCGCCAGCACCAAGCCTGGAAAACCGCCACCTGAGCCGAGATCGGCAATCGATCTGGTGGTTTCGGGAACAAGGGCCGCGACCTGTGCGCTATCGGCGAAATGGCGATGCCAGATTTCATCGAGCGTGCGCGGGGCAACCAAATTGACCGCCTTCTGCCACTGCCGCAGCGCCGATTCATACGTCTTGAGCCGTTCGAGCGCCTCGTCGGACCAACCAAAAGCGGCGCTGAAGTCCTCCGGGCCGGTGATCGGCCGCCCGCCTTCAAGCGGCGGCGTCATGCCGAACGCGCCCGATCGGCCTTCCGAACATGCGCACGGACCAGAAACAGAGCTGATGGGGTCATACCGTCAACATGGGTCGCCTGCGCGAGCGATGTCGGGCGGGCAGCCTCAAGCTTCTGGCGGAGTTCATTGGAAAGACCGGAAATGGACCCGTAGTCGAAATCCGACGGAATCTCGATCGCCTCGTCATTTCGCAAGGCCTCTACGTCCGCAGCCTGTCGTTCGACGTACGCTGCATAGCGCGCGTCGATTTCGAGCTGTGGGCGGATTTGAGCCGGAATGCCTTCGAGTTCGGGCCAGATGGGAGCTAGGCGGGCAAGATCGATATCGTTGTACGACAGCAGCTCGAAGGCTGTCCTCCGACGACCATCCTGATTGATTTCGAGGCCATGCCTGCGCGCCTCGTTGGGCGTCAACGACATGCGTGCGAGCAGTTGGCGCGCCTCATCGAGGCTGTCGCGCTTGGCGCCGTAGGCCGCCGCGCGGATCGCGCCGACACAGCCCAGCCTAACCCCGAGCGGCGTCAGGCGCTGGTCGGCGTTGTCGGCGCGTAGCTTGAGCCGATATTCGGCCCGCGAGGTGAACATGCGATAGGGCTCGCTGACGCCGCGCGTCACGAGGTCGTCGACCATCACCCCGATGTAGGCCTCGGTACGTGATAACACCGTCTTTTCGCCGCCGCCGGCGGCACGATGCACGGCATTGAGGCCAGCGATCAGGCCCTGTGCGCCGGCTTCCTCGTACCCTGTGGTACCGTTGATCTGGCCGGCCAGGAACAAGCCTGGCAGGCGCTTGACCTCCAGCGTCGGGGTCAATTCGCGCGGGTCGACGTAGTCATACTCAATGGCGTAGCCGAAGCGCTTGATCTCGACGTTTTCGAGACCCGGGATCGTGCGGATGAAGCGGTCCTGCACATCTTCTGGAAGCGATGTCGAAATGCCGTTCGGGTAGACCGTGTCGTCGTCGAGTCCTTCCGGTTCGAGAAAGATCTGGTGGCTCGATCGATCAGCAAAACGGACGACTTTGTCTTCAATCGATGGGCAATACCTGGGACCAACACCTTCGATCCTGCCCGAATACATGGCCGACTTACCAATATTGCCTTGAATGATCTCGTGCGTGGCAGCATTCGTCGCTGTGATGTGACACGAGATCTGTGGCGTCGTGATCCGGTCGGTCAGGAACGAGAACGGCACCGGCGGATCGTCACCTGGCTGTTCGTCAAGCACCGACCAGTCGATGCTTGAGGCCCTGAGGCGCGCCGGCGTTCCGGTCTTGAGGCGGCCGAGCTTGAGGCCGCTCGCCATCAAGCGATCTGATAGTTTGAGAGCGGGGGCTTCGCCGACGCGACCCGCGGGGATCTGCTTTTCACCGATGTGGATCAGCCCGCGTAGGAACGTTCCGGTCGTCAGCACCACCGCCCCTGAGTGCACTTCGGTTCCATCCGCGGTGACGACGCCGACGACTTCGCCGTCCGCAAGGATAAAGTCCTCGACACCGCCTTCGATGACCTGCAGCCGTGCCAGGTCGCGGATTTCGGCCTGCATCGCCTCGCGATAGAGCTTGCGGTCGGATTGCGCGCGGGGGCCCTGAACCGCCGGCCCGCGAGAGCGATTGAGCAGGCGGAACTGAATCCCAGAAGCATCCGCGACGCGGCCCATCAGGCCATCGAGAGCGTCGATTTCGCGGACAAGATGCCCCTTGCCGAGCCCGCCGATGGCCGGATTACACGACATTTCGCCGATGGTTGCGAATTTGTGGGTGACCAGGGCCGTGGCCGCACCCATGCGGGCGGCGGCCGCCGCGGCTTCCGTGCCGGCGTGCCCTCCGCCGACGACCACCACATCGAATGTTTTTGTCATTTCGGGTTGCTTTAAACTTTTCTCGCGCGTCCTGCGCCAACGCGCCTTGGTCGGCCCGGAAACTACGCGATGACTCTGCGCTTCGTCAAAATGACTCTACTGCGACGCTGATCCAAGGACTCACAAACCCAAAAACAAGTAAAACTTCGTTCCGGGCATGTTGAATCACTCGTTTGACTCGGATGTTTCACGTGAAACATTTTGCAATGACTCATTTACCAATACAGAATCGCGAAAAGATCTGGTCAAGCATGTCTTCCACGTCGATCCGTCCAGTTAACCTGCCAATCGCGATTGCCGCGAGGCGGATGTCCTCCGCGCGCAGCTCAAGCTGATCCGTTGGCCCGTTGCCAAAATCCGCGAAATGCCTGGTCGCCTGCTGCAGAAGCGCGGTATGGCGCGGGCGCGTGGGCACGACGCCTGTCACCTCACCAATCCGGTCCCGGGCCTGGTGCGCAATGCGCATGGTAAGCGCTGCGAGCCCATCTCCGTTGCATGTGGATATCGGCAGTCCGACAGTATTCGTCGAACTGCGCATTTCTTGGATAGGCGACTGCGCCAGGTCGGCCTTATTGGTGGCGTGCAGAACTTCGCAATACGGTCCGGCCAGTTCGGCCGGCACCGTTGCCGGGTTGTCGAAACTGTCGAGCCAGATAACGAGGTGGGCGGCGTGCGCCAGATCGCGGGCGCGGCGAACGCCTTCCTGCTCGATGGGGCTCGCGGCTTCGCGCATGCCGGCGGTGTCACTGACGATCACCGCGAGGCCGGAAAGGTCGAGCCGCACCTCGATGATGTCGCGCGTCGTGCCGGCCTCCTCGGAGACGATGGCTGCGTCGCGCTGAGCGAGCGCGTTGAGCAGACTCGATTTACCAGCGTTTGGGGGGCCGGCAATCACCACACGAAAACCGTCGCGGATGATCTCTCCCCGGTTGGCACCGGCGAGATGGCGTCCGATTTCGTCCGACAGAGCAGCTATCAGGGCGCGGGCCTGCGCAACGGCATTGTCGGCCACGTCGGCCTCGTCCGAGAAATCGATTGCGGCTTCGACCAACGCCTGCGCTTCGAGCGTGCGGCGGCGCCAATCCTCATAGAGTGCGGCCTGCCGACCGGAGGCTTGCAGCGTTGCCTGGCGGCGCTGGAGTTCGGTTTCGGCGTCGATCAGATCGGCAATGCCTTCGGCAGCGGTGAGGTCGAACTTGCCGTTCTCGAAGCCGCGGCGCGCGAACTCGCCGGGCTCCGCGGGGCGGCAGCCATCGTAGCCCTGCAGCGCTTCGAATACGGCGTTGAGGACGGCGCGACCGCCGTGGAGGTGGAACTCGACGAGGTCTTCGCCGGTTGCGCTTGCAGGGGCCTCGAAGCGGACAACCAAAGCCAGATCCAACGGCATTTGAGAGTTCGGATGACGCAGCGTCCGCAGGGTCGCGTGCCGTGGCGAAAGGTTGGGCCCGGCGACGTCCTCTGCGATCGGTGGTACAAGGGGCCCCGAGACGCGGACGACCGCGACGGCGGCCCGTCCGGGGGCGCTCGAAAGCGCGAAGATCGTGTCACTTGAAATCGGCTTCATGGTGTGGCGCGTCCAGCCGCCCAGGATATGGGTCGATGCCGTTACTCAACCGCGTTTGCGGGCCGCCGCGATCAAGTCGGGCAGGCGCTCGAGCTGCCGCCCTTCAGCATCGAAATTGGCTGGTGCGAGCCAGGCTTCATAGGCCCGCTGCAAGACCGGCCATTCACTGTCGATGATCGAAAACCACGTCGTGTCGCGATTGCGGCCTTTGTAGACAACGGCCTGGCGAAACAGCCCCTCGAAGGTAAAGCCCAGCCGCTCGGCCGCCTTGCGTGACGGCGCGTTGTGGCTGTCGCATTTCCACTCATATCTCCGATAGCCGAGAACAAAGGCGTGCTTCATCATCAAGTACATCGCCTCTGTTGCAGCAATCGTCTGCTGTAGTTTGGGCGAATACCTGATGTTACCGACCTCGATTGCTCCATTCATCTGGTCGATGCGCATGTAAGTCGCGACACCAACAGCTTCGCCGGTCTCAAGATCTACGATTGCGAAGAATAAGGGATCGTCAGACGTCTCGACCTGTTCAACCCAGCGCCTGTAGTCCTCCAGCGTCGTGAAGGGTCCGATGGCGAGATAGGTCCAGCCGGAGCCGTCGGCATCAAGGCTGTTGGCGGCGAAAAGATCGGCCGCGTGTCGCTCGGCACTGAGCGGCTCGAGACGACAATAGTTCCCACGAATTGTTTCACGGTTTGGCCGCGGCGGCGGGCTCCATGCGGGGAGCGGGGGACCAACCGGCTGGCCCAAAGTATTCGCAACCGAATTACTGAGAAACTGTTTCACGTGAAACATTCTCCTAACAAACGCTTCACTTTGACTCAGCCTAGACCAAAATAGTCGCCGGTTTGATTCAGATTGGACTCGAAACGACTCCCGGCGACTCTATTGGCAAGCGAAATCAGGTGTTCATCGACTCGAAGAATTCGCCATTGGTCTTGGTCGAGCGCAACTTGTCGATCAGGAACTCGATGCCGTCCTGGCTCCCCATCGGATTGAGGATGCGGCGGAGGACGTACATCTTCTTGAGCTGATCCTTGGTAACCAGCAGATCTTCCTTGCGCGTGCCTGACTTGGCGATGTCGATGGCCGGAAAGATGCGCTTGTCAGAGACCTTGCGGTCGAGCACGATTTCCGAGTTACCGGTACCCTTGAACTCTTCGAAGATGACCTCGTCCATTCGCGAACCCGTGTCGATCAGGGCAGTCGCGATGATGGTCAGAGAGCCGCCTTCCTCGATGTTGCGCGCAGCGCCGAAAAAGCGTTTC